>Ga0114930_10002923_pt1 | contig 15212 bp, 12 predicted proteins | sample AnhtaG_FD_87300 | JGI IMG/M metagenome (GOLD analysis project Ga0114930, IMG submission 87300) | Deep subsurface microbial communities from Anholt, Denmark to uncover new lineages of life (NeLLi) - Anholt_01485 metaG | ecosystem: Environmental > Aquatic > Marine > Oceanic > Sediment | place... | reverse complement strand
GTGAAAGGAAAAATCATAATGAAATCAATGGGATAGAAAAAAGTGTGGGTAATCGTTATCGTTTGTATTTTCACAATCCTATTGGGGTGTATCGCACTCTATTCTGCAATCGAAAATAGGCCAAAGTATCATGCGGTGATTATCAAAGCCGCCGGTTACCTTCCGGGCACCGAGATACCGGACGGGGCTGACGCCATAACCCAGGCCACCTCCGAGGGCGGCAACACTCATGTATTCGTGGACAAACTTGTCGAGAAACTGGACTCTCTGAACACCCAGGTGAAAGTAATAGATTTCTCTAATTATCGAGACATGAAGTGTATTTATCGTTCCGACACAGAAGGGAAGGATGCTATGGTTGACTTTGTGATTATTTGCCGCCAAGTTGATTGCCGAAGTTAATAAAAAAGAAAAATAGTATTTAGAGACTTCTAAAAATCAGGAGTTGTGTTGATCTCTTGCGATTTTGAGAGAATCTGGCAATAATACTGGATAAGGTTAAACACATTTTGGCCAGCATTAAAGGAATAGAATAGTGAGGTTAATTTCACTCTGTTTCATTTTCTTGTTCATTGTATACAGTTTAAACGCTTCTGTGTTTAAAGATGGTAGCATCAATGGAAAGGTACTTGATCCTAATGGCCTTGCTGTTCCTAATGTGAATATCCAGGTGGAGAATACAGAACTTGGTGATGCAAGCAGCGGTGATGGATCATTTGCGATTCAGTCCATTCCATATGGCAATTATACCCTTATAGCAACTCATCTGTGCTTTGAATCGATAAAAATACAAGTTCGCATATTGGACAACAATCCTATTGATATCACAATACAGTTTAAAATGGAAAGAGTCATTTCGATGGATGAAATCGTTATCACTGCCACGAGAAGTGAAAAGAGTCCAGAGAAAGTTCCTCAGCCTGTTGTGTTTATTTCACGATTTGAGATCGAAAGGCGGTATCAATACAACGTGGGTGAAATGCTCGATTTTGTTCCTGGAGTGAGGTTGATTCGTGCCGGTGCAACCGTTGGTGCCGACTATGGTATTTCCATCCGTTCCCTCAACGGTGGGTCGTCATCGGACAAAACACTGGTGCTAATAGATGGCCGCCCCATCAATAACGGTTGGGATGGCGGTGTGAACTTTAACATGCTTCCGGCAGAGATGGTTGAGAGAGTGGAAGTCGTCAAGGGGCCGAGTTCAGCGCTTTATGGCTCTCAAGCGACTGCCGGTGTGATCAATATCATTACCAGGAATGTTGCTCGCGGTTTTCATGGTTGGCTGTCGATTGCACAGGAGTTCAATGGCTCAGTGGAAATTACGGATAGTCATGCAGACGGTTATGGCAAACCCGATATTACTGCGACCAATGTCCAGTTCAACGGTTCTTATCGAAACGAAAAATCGAGTCATCTTTTCACGCTTGGTTACAGAAAGTCCGATCAGTCGTTTATCACACCAACGGAAAATAAATGGGACAACTACGACTTGAAATACAATTTGAAACACAGTCTTTCAGAAAAATTTGCTTGCCGTTTCCACCTCGACATCCATAACAACACATGGAAGAATGAAACAGCCGGAACGCCGAGCTTGGATAATTATGATTATATCGCCGCTGATTTTAATTTAAAATACTTAAGCAAGATGGGAATGATGAACAGCCGAATTTATCTGAATTACGCCCGTAGAGAGAACAAGAGCTTACAATCAATCATAAAAACGGGGAACGATACATACAGAATAGGTTTTATTGGAGATTATACCATTCCCCTCCTGCAAAACAGGGCATTTCTTAAGGTTGGGGTTGATGGCTATTCAGACAATGCAGAGGTTGATAACGACCAGGCAGTTGATGATTTAATATATCGGGGTGTGGAAACGGTTGGTGTAGAAGACAGACGAACCGGCGAAGTTACCCCAAGAGAAGTTGATTTTTATACAGGCGTCTACGGATCGAATTCGCAGAGTCACGATCTTGTGAATGTCGCCTTATTTGTCCAATATGAACAAAACGTGTCCAGAAAAGTCAACGTTGTTGTTGGCGGGCGTTTGGACAGCCATTCGGAGTTTGGTACTATCTTTAATCCGAAACTTGGAATCACTTACGAACTGTTTCGCTTAAAAAATTATACGACTCATTTGAAAGCAAATTATGGCAGAGGGTTTCGTGCACCGCCCATGGTTGGGCTTTTTTCCAAATCTCTGGGGGGCTACGGAAATCCAGGTATGAAGCCGGAAAAAACAGAAAACTTCGATATTGGCATTTTCCAACGCTTTGCTGATTGGGGATATATCGAACTTTCTTATTTTAAGATGAATGTTGAGAACCTGATGATTAACGACAAGCTGGGATCAACCGGCTGGGGTAACTATGTGGCTGTTCCCAATAACCAAGGAGGAGTGGATACCCTTTCATTCAATTATCGGAAGAATTTGGGTGAATATTCTCCGAGCGGATTTGAAGTGGGCATAAAAATCAAGCCCCATAAGCAGATCACATTGCAGGGTGGCTACACCTACCTCGACCCCGAAGATTTTACATTCCAGACTTCAGAGCACAGGTTCAATTTCTGCATTGCTGCCTGGAAGAGGATTGGAAGTATCCGACTTGAGGCCGAATTGAGGCACAATTATACCGGAGACGGTTACTTCTTTGACTTCCAGAAAGGACCCTTCAAAACATTCAGCATTACCGACTTGACTGTCGCTGTTGGCCTTTGGGATCATTACAAGATATCTTTCCATACAAAAAATTTGGCAGACACAAAATACAGACTCTGGCATCACACGTGGCAGCCGGGGAGAACCTACGTGATTCGATTTGAAACCAAGTATTAAGCTTTATTAGTAATATCCAGAATGAAAGAAACCTAGTATGATGCATCAGGTGTCAGGTGTTCCACTTTCCGATGATCCCGACGTGGATCAAGAATGCAAAAAGGTTTGAACCATGATTTATATATTGACCGGTCCTGTTCATTCAGGAAAAACAACCTTCTTGAAAAGAGTCATTCATGAATTAAGGGAGAAAAATTTCAGAATAGGCGGTTTCTTGAGTGAGTCGATCTGGAATAACAACGCGTGCACAGGATACGACCTTCTTGGTCTAAGTGAAGAAAAATCGTTCCCTTTTATCCGCAGGACAGGGGAGAAGAAATGGCAGAAAGTCGGCCCGTACTTTTTCATCCCTGAAAGCTTGGACAGAGCCAAAAATATCATTTTTCGAAATAATAATGCTGATCTTCTTATTGTAGATGAGGTCGGCCCTCTGGAGCTGGCAGGAAAAGGTTTGTGGCCGGCTCTGAAACATGTTATTTTTCAGTTCTCAATGAACTGTTTTTTTGTGGTTAGGAAGAATATCTTAGAAGATTTTTTGAAAATGCTGAACGATTTCGATATAAAAGTATTCCGTGTTCAAGATGAAAGTCTCTTTGCTCAAATGATGGATGAATTTTCCGATTGAGGTGCGAGCCATTCCATTGAACAATATTCAAAGGTTTTATATGCAAGAGCTTGAACAGCCAGGCTTTGGAGGTACAGTGCGACTTAGGGGATTGGTTTTTTGGGCGAAGGTGAATAACACCTTCGCCGGCGTGAACTTTCACTAAGGGTGTGTAATATATAGCGAAGCAGATAATATGAAAGAACATCTATATAGATGAAAGAAAAACGATGGAGACACACAATTCATTGGTCACATAACCATGATAGAAATATTCTTCTGTTTCTTCAAATAACTCAGATTGATTGGATAAATCATCTACAATGATCTGTTTACGTTTATAAACAAAACGATACTGAGTGCTCCAGGCCGGTACAGTATGCTCAAACTTAGCAACTTCAAGTTCTCCTCTTGTCTTCAGCTTTTTGTTCCTTCTCTTCAGTGAAGCTTTCAGTGATTCAAGTCTGTAGCCTGCATCTGCCAGAAGAATGATTTCATCAAAGAAGGGTTTCAGTCTCTGGATATTGTAGCGCAACATCTCCTCGGCACCTGTTGAGGTAAAAGCGGAACCTGTACGAAAAATAATATCCAAAAGCTCTCCAGTATTGTGAATATGGAGCAGAAGCGGATGATAGCCGAAAATGTGCTTGAAACTGGTTGAACTGTTTTCTTTGCAGTTCGCGTAGACTTCGTATACCGTTGAATCAAGACTGAGGATGATTTTTCTGCATAAACGTTTTGACAATCTCTTTAGTTGCTTATCCTGCATCTTATGAAGTATCGTGCGAAGTCGTTCGACACTTTCTTCTGTGAACCGTTCAAGAAAATCCCCTGATGTATGAGGTGCAGGAATATGCATGTTGCCAAAGATGGTCCTGAGTGCACCGTCTTTTTTTACATATTGTGTATCAAGTATAGCATCACCACCTGTGTGTTGATTGATAACCAGTGTCAGAATATGAACGGCTTCACCAATCTTCTTACGATGGAAGATATTTAACTGAGCAAGTTTTTCAATAATATCCAATTTCTTGATCAGTTCGGCTATAAGAAACATTCCGCTGTTGGCTGTGAAATCGGCTTTTTGGCTTTGTTCGATCTTGAAGGACGGAATATTCACTTGATTTTTTGGCTGATTGTTAATACCTTTTTCTGTCACTTGAAATCACCTCTTAGGCTTAATTTTTCACTTTTTTTAATCTTATATAATAAGTTAAGGGGTGATTTTCAAATAATTATTCATGCTTATCTGTTAATTTGGGCTGATTTATGTTATCAATACTATTCGATCGAGGAAATATACTAACATGCCCTCCCCCCTTTGTCAGACGACGAATCGAGGGGGTTCTGCTCGGTAGTGGTTTATTCCATGGGTCGTAGTTAAGGAAGATGCCTCTTCGTATCTAAGGGGGTGAGAAAAAATAAATTGCTATTGTTGAATTCATTCTATTATTGTTTTTAATGAATTTGAAACATAACAGAAATGCATTTTATTTATTCTCACCCCCTAAACATCGGCAGGATATTTTTATTCTGTGGTTTATGCTTTTTCTTGGAATTCCTTCAAATGACGGAATACAACTTCAGGTGTAGTGGGAATTCTCTTAATCCACACACCCACAGCGTCATAGATAGCGTTCAGCACCGCAGGTGCCGTTGCAGCAATAGTAACTTCGCCGATTCCCTTGGCACCGAACGGACCTTTGCCAGAGTTGGACTCCATTATTATAGATTGAATGTCTGGGATATCTTTTGAAGTAGGTATGATATACGTTGTCAGGTTGGTGGTCATCGGTATACCCTTATCTTCGACGAATTCTTCCATGAGGGCATAACCCAGTCCCTGTGTCATTCCGCCTTCTATCTGACCCTCCACTCTCTTTGGATTGATGGCTTTTCCTACGTCAAAGGCGCCAACCATCTTAGTGACATTCACTTTGCCGGTGAGCGTATTCACCTCAACCTCAACAGCCTGTGAGCCAAAAGTAAAATCAGGGAAAATCTGCCCTTTTAATAGCGCTTTGCGAACGGGTTCTGCCCCTGGAGCGTGGAAGGTCTTTAAAGCTTCTAATGGATTCCCTTCACCCTTTATCGCCCTGACTACTTTGGCAAGAGGTATCTTTTTCTCTTTATTTCCTCGTACAAACGCTTCACCATTGTATAGATCTATGTTCTCAGGTTTTTCCTCAAGCATCTCCGACGCTTTTTGAAGTAGGTCATATCGGATTGCTTCCGCGGCCAGCTTCGTGGCACTTCCAGACATTAATAGAGCCCTGGTTGCCGTCACCGTACCAGCTAGTGGGGTAACCTGCGAATCGGTTGATATTACATGTATGTTCTCCAGAGGAACGCCGGTTAATTCGGCGGTTATCTGTCGCAATGATTCTCGCTGGCCACCACCAAGATCAGGGATACCGCATCTCACCACCGCGCTGCCATCCATTTCCATCCCGACCCAAGCAGATGAAGTATCGTGTAGATAGCACATCCTGCCATAGGATTGCCAGGAGTTGGCGATCCCTCTGCCTACTTTTATGTACGGCGCTTTAGGCTCAGTCCTGTCACCGAGAGCTTTCAAAGCAGCCTCATACGTCTTTGGCAGTAAAACTTCAGATTCGATGCGCTGCCCGGTCCCGTTTTCATCTCCTCTATTCAGATAATTCCTGGCTCGCAGTTCCGCTGGATCCATTTTTAATTTTTCCGCAAGGATGTCCATCTGTGACTCGTAAGCAACTGTCATCTGCATTGCCCCAAATCCCCGAAAGGCGCTGGTATAGATGTTATTCGTCGATACCGAATAGGAATCGACTTTGATGTTTGGGATGTAGTATGGCCCGGTTGAGTGGACAGTGGAGTAAAGGAGAACCCAGGAGCTGAGATACACATAGGCCCCACTATCCGATATCAGCCTTGCTTCCATAGCCACCAATTTGCCATCTTTAGTAGCGCCATGTTTATAATACATCTTATACGGGTGCCTCTTGTGCCTCCCGAACATCATCTCTTCCCGTTCATAGGTCAGCTTCACCGGTCTGCCGATCTTCCAGCTCAGCAGAGCGATGTACGGCTCAACCGTCAGATCTTCCTTGCCCCCAAAGCCTCCTCCTATCAGGGTGCCTCGAATCCGCACTTTGCTCTCCGGTATACCCAGAATATGGGCTATCTCTCGGTACTGCTCGATGACCTGAGTCGCGACCCGTAAATTAACCATGCTTTCATCATCTATCCAGGCTACTCCAGATTCAGGTTCAATATGGGCATGCTCATGGAACTGCGTCTGGTAAGCATTCTCAACGACTACGTCAGCTTCTTCGAAAGCCTTATCGACGTCTCCCCGCCTCAGTTCCCAATGGGCTACGACATTACTCCCCTCATGCACCGACGGGGCACCATCCTTCATCGCCTCCTCCGGGTCAAACACACCGGGGAGCTCCTCGTATTCTATTTCAATAAGCTTTAGTGCTTCTTCAGCAGTATCGAGGTCTTCAGCCGCGATCAAAGCGATGGGCTCACCATAGAACCTGACTCTGTCTTCGGCTAAGACAAACTGTTGAACGGCCCCAACCAGACCAATGTCCGCAACCTGGCCCACTGTACTGGTGACTGACCTGTTGTTTGGGATATCTTCAGCCGTGATGACAGAGACCACCCCTGGAAGATTTTTAGCTGCAGAGGTATCCAGCGATTTTATCTTTGCCGAGGCTTTGGTGCTCCTGAAGACTTTGGCGTGGAGCATTCCCGCCATGCTAAAGTCATCTGCGTAAATAATATTCCCGGCGGCCTTGGCTTTTTCGTCCACACCGTCTCGCCTCTTTCCTACTACATAGAATGTCTGCTTTTGCTTGTCTATTCCAATGTCATTCATCTTTCTGCCCTCGTAACGTATTCAATCGCATCAATAATTTTCAGGTAACCAGTACACCTGCATAGATTGCCAGACAGAGCATCTCGTATTTCCTCACGGTTTGGCTTAGGATTTTCAGACAGGAGCCATCTGGCGGTCATAATGATACCCGGCGTACAAAAACCACACTGCAACGCCTCATGTTTTACAAAGGCCTCCTTGAGTGTTTCCAGCAGTTGGTCGTCCTTCTTTTTAACAGTGACTACCTCGCTGCCATCTGCCTGTACGGCAAGAACAAGGCAAGAAGTGACCGCTTTTCCATTAAGGAGCACGGTACATGCGCCGCATTCTCCCTCACCACAGCCCTTCTTCACCTCAGTAAAGCCCTTATCTCTTAAGAACTGAAGTAGTGTTGTACTCGACTTAACCAGTCCTGTAATCCGTTCATCATTAATCTGTACTGTTATTTCTTTCATTTCCCTCCTCCAGCTTATTTAGTAGTATAACCCAGGTTCTGAAAAGCCATTAAGAGAAGCGCGGCAACCATTTCCATCCTATATTCTGCAGTTCCTCTCACATCAGTTATGGGAGTCACCTCACACTTTAACATATCGCCTGCCAGCTTTATATTTCGTGCTGACGGTTCAACACCACGGAGTACACCCTCAGTCTTGCGTGCTCTGAGGGGCACAGGTGCTACTGATCCTACTGCAAGCCTCAGGTCATCTCCAATGACACCACCTGCTATATCGAATAAAAGCGAAAGAGAGGCGATAGATATCGACGTTCCGTTCCTCTGGCCTAATTTCAAGAATTCACATTTCTTCCCTTGAGCTCCATTAAAACTTATCTCAGCAAGCAATTCATCACTTCTATGATTGGTCTTCCTTACCCCGGAGAAAAGTTCCTCTAAGGGTATCACTCGTTCTCCATTGGCGCTCTTTAATACCACCTTGGCGCCCAGTACCAGCAAAGGGGTTGCCATGTCAGCCGCTGGTGAAGCATTGATTAGATTGCCACCCAAGGTGGCCATATTATTAATCAACGGGTTTGCAAAATCTTTGCTGGCCTTATACAGGATTGGGGCATGGCTATGCACTATCGAGGATTTCTCAATCTGTGCAATTCTGGTCATGGCACCTATCTTTACCTGGTTGTCCTCTTGTCTTATATAGTTTATTTCGTCTAGGTCAGATATATCGATAACAGCCTCTGGTTCTAAAATATTGTTCCTGATGTCAACCAAGAGGTCTGTTCCGCCGGCAATGAATACCCCCTTTTCTTTATATTCAGCTTTTAATTTCAATGCCTGCGTGAAAGAACCCGCTTTTTCATAAGTAAAATCCACTTCTTTGCTCCTTATTAATTATCCTACTGTTGACTAATCGATTCAGACGATGTGGCAAACTTCACGGTTGCCTCAGCGAGAACCCTATTTGAGTCGAGTACAGGGACTGGAAAATCCCCCATCTTGATAACCAAAGGGATATCAGTGCAGCCCAGTATTAAAGCTTCTGCCTCATGCTCAATGAGTAGATTTGCTACCTTAATTAATTCTTCTCTGGCTCTGTCTTTTTCATGATTCGCCTTTATTCTAAGAACCGCTCCCATTACTTCAGCTTGATGTTGAGGCTCGGGAACAATTACTTCGATCCCTAACTTCTGAAACTCTCTCTGGTACAAATTGCTCGTGACGGTGCCGGTAGTGGCAAGCAATCCCACCTTTTTGCATCCGGGAAGGGAAGCCTTAACGGTGTAAACTACCTCCCTTATCATATGCAAGATTGGGATGGATATATGCTTTACTAAATCATCGTAGAAGTAATGCACTGTATTGCAGGGAATGGCTATGAAATCAACGCCACTTCTCTCCAAATTTTTAGCTGTCTCTAGTAATACAGGAAACAATGACTTATCCTTGGTCAGGATAGCCTCAGTGCGGTCGGGTATTTTAGGGTTATTATCAATAATTATTCTCAGGTGATTTTGGTCGCTCTTGGCAGGGGTTAGGGCAATGACTTTAGCATAAAAATCGACGGTAGCCTCTGGCCCCATGCCACCCAGTATTCCTACCACCTTTTCAGGCATTAGCAAATCCTCCCACCAAAAGGTTTGGGGTAATCTATTATCAACAGCTTGAAATAGGTTTGTTGTGCGTCGTGCATAATCAACCTTCCTGCAGGTCTTTACGATACATTGATACGTTCTAGCAAGCTACTGTCAGCTAAGATTGAAGATAGGAAGGCCTTCCGTACATGGAGTAGGTTCTCTGCCTGGTCATACACCAGTGAATTCGGGCCATCAACAACGCTATCGTCTACCTCGTTGCCCCGATCGAAGGGCATCACATGGATAAACCGAGCATTGTTCGTTCGTTTCAACAGGTCTTCAGTTAGCCTCCAGTCTCTGTGCTTGGCCGAAAGATGTAATTCTTCTTCCTTTGTATGGATATAAAAATCAGGCGACACCCATGTTCGTGGGAAGACCACATCGGCGCCTTCCACAGCGCTCTTATAATCATGCGTTATTTCGAATGTTCTGCCATTAGCAGCGCACTCCTTTCTAATAAGAGCCTCTGTTTCCGGGTCCAGGTCATATCCCTCGGGATAGGCAAGAGTGACATCCATCCCGTAGGTGGCAGCTATGAGCGAATCGGCCTGTGTTGATGTATAATGTCGCACTATGGGAGAGTATGCCCACATGGCAGCAAATTTTTTACCTCTGAGGTCACCTAAATTTTCCTTCAGAACCATGATATCGGCCAGTGCCTGGGTAGGGTGTTGCATATCGCAAGCAAGATTGATGACTGGAATATTCACATATTCAGCAAATTTTCGAGCAACAGCATCACCGAGGCCTGGCCTGAGAACACCGTTCTTGTCGGGTATCGGGCCGCTGAGACGGATACCCACACAGTCAACGTATCTTTCCATAACCAGGGCAGTATCCTTCAACGATTCACCTTCACCGGGTTTATCCTCGAGGCTCAAACGCAGGCCTTCAGGAGCCGGGCATTGAACAAAGCCACCTAACTGCTCCATGGCAGCGGTGAATGAAGTCCTTGTTCGAGTTGAACCCCTGAAAAACAGGAGTAAGAGCGTCTTTCCCCTCAGAATCTCTAGGGAGCACGCTTTTTCTCCCATCGCCTTGAACTTGAATGCCAAGTCCAGCACCTGGTCTAACTCAGTTTTTGTCCATTCATTAGTTGTAAGAACATCTCTTCCTTTTAAATCGATCATGTTTACTCCTTTCCAGCTTCTTTTAGCTATCTTCAATCGCCGCGTTTCGGCGTTATCAGCGGATTGATGTACTCCCCTAAAGGTGCCTCAGCCACCAGACGACCATCTTCCGCCACTAACTTTCCCCGGACAAAGGTTTTTATCGCCTTCCCCTTCACCGCTCTCCCTTCGTATATTGAATAATCAGAGTGCGATTTGAGATTCGGAGCCGAGATGACCCATTCCTTGTGAGGATCAACGATGACGATGTCAGCATCAGAGCCGGGGCTCAACGCGCCTTTTCTGGGGTAGATGCCCCAGATTCGGGCCGGATTCTCGGAGGTAAGCTTAACGAGCTGCTCTAAGGTGATTCTTCCCTTGTTAACCCCCTCAGTCATCAGGAGCGGTAGCATGGCTCCGATGCTGCCTACACCCGGAATCCCTCTCCATATACCGTCGTCTTCCTTTTGTTGCCGCAGTAGCGGGACATGGTCAGAGCCTATGGTATCGAAGGTGCCGTCAGCCACCGCTTGCCAGAGGCACGCAACATCTGCTTCGTCTCTCAGTGGGGGGGCCATTCTGGCCAGTAGTCCGACCGGCGTATTCTTGGTTAGCGTCAGGTAATGAGGGCAAGTCTCGGCATAGATTTTCACGCCCCTCTGCTTCAGGTATCTGATTACATCAACAGTTTCCTTCGCACTCACATGCACGATATAGACGGGGCATCCCGTCTCTAAGCTGACGAGGCCAAGGCTAAAGGCGTGTATCGTTTCACAGATGGCAGGCCTTGATTCTGCCCAGGCAAGAAAATCAGTCCTACCCTGAGCCTTAAGTCGGTCAGAAAGTAATGTGATGATGTCTGGCTGTTCGCAATGCGCCTGAACCAGTGTCGGTGGGCCATAGCTTGCCATGATTTCCATCACCTTATAGACAAAGCCGAAGTCTATTGCACGGTAACCTACCTTCTCGGCGTCTGCCTGCGTATAGTTTAGCATCAACTTGGCAGAGGTAATACCTTCTTCAATCAGTCTTGGAATCTCCTCAAGATGTTCCTCAGTAAACAAATAAGCATGAAACTTAAAATCCACAAAGGAGTTTTGCTTTCCTATCTCCTTAGCCTTCCGGTAGACAGGGAGTCGGTGCTCAAGAATTTCGCCAAAGCGGACAAAGCCAATAAATGTGGTAACACCAAATATAGCCGCGCTTATCGATTCGGTTCTGAACTGGGATGTGAAATCCTCTTCCAAGGCTCGTCCGATGTGAATGTGGGGGTCGACCAGTCCCGGTATCACATAATTCCCACCGGCATCTACCTCAAGCCTTGCTTCTGGCAGAACATCGTCAGCACCTATTTGTAGTATCTTCTGACTCCTCACCACCAGGCCGCCCCTAATAGTGCCCTGAGGAGTCACGACTAAACCATTCTTGATAACTAAATCTTCCATGGATACTTTCTATTTTCAGGTTATACCAGAGAACTGTTCGGCTATTTTTACTGCGCTTATCACGCCAGCGATGACCGGTACTTTCAAATGCTGCTCGAGGCGTTCTTTAATGTCACTCATGCCAGCGCAGCTAAGGATGAGAACGCCGGCACCGTCCTCCTCAATACATTTTTGACCTACCTGGCAGTAGACCTCAAACATCTCAAACCTTTTTTTCACTATTTCATCGCTGGTACCAACGGGCTGGGCGGAGGCCAACCTACTTGGGTCGATACCAAGGGAGCGTAACCTGTCCGGCACCGCTGCCGCTGACTCTCTCGTTGTGTTTAAGAAGGAGAATCGCCTGGCTACAGCACAGGCAGTCATAATAGCTGCTTCACCCATCCCGATTACATTTCTGGTAACTCTTCTACATTCTTCCACGCCAGGGTCATATCCGCAGGCAATGATGAAGTAGTCATAATTCGTCTTATTGGTCTCGACCAGGTCTACGATTTTAGGTACTTGTTGAGTTGCCTGATAGACATTGGCTATGAAATCCGGGGCATCCTGTGGATTCACAGACGTGATCTCCGTTCCCGGGGAGGCATATTTCTTAGCCTCGGTATCAATGGTTTTTGTCATTTCCCCAGAACGGTTTGGATTTATTATTAATATTTTCATAATGTTCACTTATTTGAACTTATTTCTTCTTGATCTGCAGGATCATCCGATAAAGCCCCCTTCTCTTTTTAAGAGAAGGGGGTTGGGGGATGAGTTCAGAGATGCTCTTTAAGTCGATCAAGCGCCAACTCTAGATTTACCTCAATCTCTTCGTTTTTAAAACGAATGACTTTTATTCCAAGCGTATTGATAATGTGTGTCCTCAACTGGTCGTAATCTTTTTGTCTCTGGTGTATCTTGCCATCAATTTCCAAAACTAACTTCTTTTCATGACAGTAAAAATCAGCTATAAAAAATCGTCTCCTGCCATCCATTTCAAAGCGGATCGGATGTTGCCGCAAGAATTTCTTGCTTTTCAACTTTCTATTGCGAATTCCTTGCCAGATGATAGCTTCGCTTTTCGTTTGATTTTTTCTCAGGTCTCTAACAGTTTGTTTAATAATATCAACTATCTTTAACTCACCCCCTTATTATCCCCCTCTCTTGCAAAAAGAGGGGGACTTCTTTATCATGAGTGAAAAATGACTTTCAAACCTTGAGTTTTGTGAAGCCCTATGGTTTTCATCCACAGAAGTCGTCAATGTAGGCAGCCTCACTTCCCCTGTTTATTCTTTAATCCCTCTAGAATTTTCTCCGGAGTTATTGGCATGGTGAAGATTCTTACCCCAACAGCATTATACACGGCGTTATAAACAGCTGAGGCCACGGGATTGGTAGCCCCCTCACCCACCCCCTTGGCACCAAAGGGACCGGTCGGTTCTAAGGTATCGGCAAAGAAGGTCTCTACCTTGGGCATATCTAAGGGGGTGAGGAGCTTGTAATCTGTGAAGTTGGGATTGAGGACGTGGCCGTCCCTGGGGTCATAAATGAGGTGCTCAGTTAAAGCATAGCCAATCCCCATATGTAAGCCGCCGATCAGCTGTCCACGGACGACATTGGGTAAAATCGGCTTCCCCACATCAGCGCCATGGACTGCCCGCGACACTTTTACTTCTCCAGTCATGGTGTCAACCTCAACCTCGACAAAGGTAACCACGAAATGGGGAGGACAACTGGGCGCCCTTTGAGAGGCGCAGCCCATGGCAGTTCCTCCCCATGCCTCGGACTGGGCATTCTCCAGCACTTCCCGAATACTCATCCATCTGGAGGGGTCTGTCTTCGCATAGATACAGCGGTCTCTTGCTTCCAGTTGGTCAGCGGGAACGGATAGCATTCTGGAGGCCCAACCGAGAAAGACCTTTTTGGCATTCCGGGCAGCGGTCTTAGCTGCAAGTCCCACAGAATACATGGAACGGCTGGCATGGGTGGAATACTCAAAAAGAGCCGAATCTGTGTTTACCGCGACGGGAATCACATCCTCATAGCGGATGCCTAGCTCCTCGGCGACTACAGCAGCGATGGAACTAATGTTACCAGTGCCGTAGTCGGCACAGGCGATAGTCAGGTTAGCCGTGCCATCCTCATTCATCTTGACTATGGCGCCACTGTAGTCAAGAACAACTGCCGAAGCCTTCTCAGCAGCACCTCCAGAGGTATGAAAACCGTAGGCCATACCGATACCGCGTTTTATCCAGGGTCGATCTTTATATGGAGTGACAGCCTTTCTATTCTCCCAGCCAATCCGCTTAGCGCCTTCCTCAATCAATTGCGGCACCCCACAGCTGCTCACTGTGGATACAACGTCCGGTCCTTGTCCCCAGAACGTATCACCTCCCCGGATATGGTTTTTTAGCCGCAGCTCTGCCGGATCCATGTCAAGTTGCTCGGCAATAATGTCCATCTGGGATTCAACGGCGAAGTTCTGCTCGGGATTACCTGCCCCGCGCATGCAGTTGATGGGTCGTGTATTGGTATATACCCCGAAGCCGTCAAACATCATGTTAGGGCAGCGGTACATTGACAGAAAGAAGCCGCAGGCAAGCCTGACGATGGAGCTTCCTGAAAAATATGCTCCAATGGAATCGATAAACTGCATATATCTGGCGGTAATGGTGCCGTCCTTTTTGACACCCGTCTTCAGCTTTATTATGGCTACATGCCGGCCTCCGTCAGTGAAAAACTCTTCTCTGGTGCTTTCAATCTTGACCGGCCGTCCGGTTTTCAGGGCAAGGAGGGCACACATCGGGTCGTTAAAGTGCATGTATATGTAGTACCCGAAGGCTCCGCCTAGAGCTACGCGGTGTACCTTAATCTTCTGAAGCGGTATGCCCAGCGAGTCAGCCATGCACCACCGTGTTACGAAGATGCCTTGTGTTGAGTTCCAGACTTCCAGTCCACCATTACGGAGCGGCTTGTAGATGCAGACTGGGAGTGCCACCATAGCATTGTGCTGGCGCCCGGTCCGGAACTCGTTCTCGAATATCAGGTCAGCCTGCTTCAATCCCTCCTCCACGTCCCCTATGTGCATTACCGTCTTGTCAAAGGTATTATTCTTGATCTCGACCGTTTCATTCCCAATCACTACCATCTTATGCACTGCAGGTGCACCGGGATTCATCGCCTCAATGGGGTCAAAGACGGCGGGGAGCTGCTCGTACTCTACATCAATTAATCCCAGAGCCTCTTCGGCAACCTCAGGGGATACCGCTGCCACAGC
>Ga0114930_10002922_pt1 | contig 15215 bp, 13 predicted proteins | sample AnhtaG_FD_87300 | JGI IMG/M metagenome (GOLD analysis project Ga0114930, IMG submission 87300) | Deep subsurface microbial communities from Anholt, Denmark to uncover new lineages of life (NeLLi) - Anholt_01485 metaG | ecosystem: Environmental > Aquatic > Marine > Oceanic > Sediment | place... | reverse complement strand
GACCACGTCGCTCCGCGACACCAGAGCGCTGGTGGTGCTGAGTCGAAGCCGGTCAAGATCGTCGTTGCGCGACGCGTCCTTCTCGATGTAGATATCGCGCTGCGGGATGTAGGCTTCGGGCTGGTAGTAATCGTAGTAGCTGACGAAATACTCGACGGCGTCACCGGGAAACAGCTCCCGAAACTCCTCGTAGAGCTGGGCCGCCAGCGTCTTGTTGTGTGAGATGATCAGCGTCGGCCTGTTCAGCCTGGCGATCACGTTGGCCATGGTGAAGGTCTTGCCCGAGCCGGTCACTCCCAGCAGACATTGATGCTTGACGCCGGCTTCATATGCGCTAGCCAGCTTCTCGATGGCCTCAGGCTGATCGCCGCACGGCTCGAATGGGCTGACAAGCTCAAAACGGTCCAAAGTTGCGCTCCTGGGCGGACATTGGAGCATTCTCGTTACCTTGTGTAACGGCCGGTCCCCGTGCCGGCCGTATGCTGTTGCCCCTCAGCGGCCATCCCGCGACGGAAGAAACCGCTACACAAAGACAGAGATCGGTCTCAGCCGGAGACATCATCTTATCGGCGCACCCGTTCCATCTCAATTCCGCATGCCCGGAACCTCGAATAGGTGGGTGCATCCCGAAGAAGGTGGCAACCCCATATAGTGCGGCCAGGCCGCCAGGAAAGGTTGACGCGGGGGCACGTTTTGCCGTACGCTCTCGGTGTGAGAGCCCCCATCGTCTAGCGGCCTAGGATATCAGGTTCTCATCCTGGAGACAGGGGTTCGAGTCCCCTTGGGGGTGGTTCTTCAAGCACATCCGGGCGGCATGTCCGCTCGGTCGCGTCGAGAAGCCCGTCCCTGGTTGCAGGCGGAACTCGCCTTCCGGTGTGGCGTCCACCGAACCTACGTCGGGGCCGTCGAACGTGGCGAGTACAACGTGACCGTCCTTCCCGGCCGCACCGGGAATTAGCTTGCCGCGCGGGAAGCTCGCGTACCGTCTGGCCATCGGAGAGCCGCAGATATATCGTGTCTATTGAACCATGGGAGGAAATGGCCATGACCAAGAAACAGAAGATCGCATCTTTGCAGGACAAAGCGATGGAGATGGCAACATCCGGCAATTATCCGAACGCTCGGGCAGTCCGGGTTCGTTTGACGAAAGACCACCCTCCCGCCTTGGTATCCGCAGCCATTGGTGATGAAGACGGGTGGGACCACAGTTTCGCCGAGCGACTGGATGACCTCTGTCGCAACCACTGCCCGGGCAATGATCCGTCTTAGATCTGTCGCCGATCGCATGCCGGACCTCTCAGCGCGTCGGTCCGATATCTGGACACACACAAGTCGGGCATTTAGAACACGCTTGCCTGACCGCCTGTCCTCACGCTCCGGCGGTTCACCAAGGCCCTGGGTATATCACTCCAAGATGAAATTCGAGGCATCACGTAGACCAGCCTTGACGGCACGCGATCAGCCCGATACAATGCCTTGGTCCGGTGATGACATCGGCACTCGTGCGTCAGCTACCGGGACTCTGTCTGGTCCCCTGCCATGCTTCGTACCTGAGCGAGGATGCGGAACTTCATTCTAATCGGCTCATCGTTGGGAATGGGTCGGCCTATCGCCTGAGCGGCGAACGGATCGCATATACCGGCAGCCATGTCGGGATCGGGGCTGAACGGAGGGTCAGACGGGTCACACGGATCGAGACCGTAATCAATCTCAACGGCGTCGTACCATCCATCGCAATCGGAATCACAGAACCCAGTAGCGACGCAGATGGGCGTACAGCTCAATGTTACTCCGCCTCCAACCTGTGAGATGTCCGCAAGAACCGTACCTGTAACAAGCCCAGTCGAAACCAAGTCAGTCAACTCGATCAGTTCGTCGATACGGATAGCAGCGTTCTGCTCTCCCTCAGAGGAAAACCCCAAGGCGTGGACTCCGATTAGTTGGCCTTGGGCATTGAAGACAGCACTTCCGCTGACGCCCGGCTCTGTCGAAATATCGTACTGGATCAACCGGGAGTTCTCCGGTGTACTGGGTACCCCTGGGTCGAATGGACGAATCGCACTAATGGCTCCGGTGAGACAACTGGCTCGTGGGTGGAACTCGCCGGTCGATATTCCAACGAAATCAATCCCCAGCGTCACGTTCCCTGGAAACCCGCAAAGGTTAACGTCATCAAAGACGGCCAATGTGGGCAATGCTGTGGGCAGCGGCAGAAAGTCTGGGGCCTCCGAATCAGTCTCCAAGAGCCCCACGTCGGGGGTACTAATCAATAAGCCGGTATCGTAGTCCGGGTGTGCCCATACCCTCGTGACCGTCCGGCTCGCCCCCGTCTCGTGTTGGAAGACTGCGGCGACGCCATTGGGCTCACGAATGGCTCGTTTGATTCCCTCGACGACATGAGCATTCGTGCCGAGTAGGTCTGGCTCCACCGCGAAGGCTGTGGCGGTCATCAAAGAAGAGTCACTAGCTGCTATCACCAGCCAGGTAGCTTTCTGAAAGTCTTCGGTCGTGGGGGCCGAGAGATTCGGGTCGTTGTTGCAGAACCCGTCGAAGTTCAACTCATCGTAGTCCGAACAGCCATCGCCATCGGTGTCACGCACGTTGTTGGGGTTATCCGTCGCGTCGAAGGGATCGGTTCCGGGGATGAAGTTGATCTCCTCATCGTCGGAGAAACCGTCACCGTCGCTGTCCAGAACACCGCTGTCGTTAGTACCGTCCCCGTCGGTGTCAGGGATGTCGTTGATTCCACCGTCGTCCGGATCCCCGTCGCTATCGACGACCGTACCACCGAGAGTACCGTCACCGGGTCCCGTTAGATCAGTCGGCGTGTTACCGCAGCCAGGTAGCATGACGACAAGTAACGGAATTATGATGAGTAGTCGTTGCATTGTGTTCTCCCAAATTGGCACAGGAATGGATACAGGGCGGAACGTCGTCACAGTAGAGACGGAACGCGACCGTCCGTGTAAACCAGATCGACCGAGTACAGCTCGAACTTAAGGGCTCCGGGGTGCCAACGGTGCCTCCGATAATCGGGACTTGGCGGGTCGAAAGTGGCATTAGTGGTGGTCCACGAACGGCAGGTGGTCCGGCCTCCCCGCGACTCGGGTTGTTGGCTGCTGGCGTGCGGCTCTCTCCCGCCGCCCAAGGCCACCCAAATGTGGGTAAGGGTCAGGGCTTGAGCCTACGCGGGGCTGCAAAGGTCTGCTCCACCCCACCTGGATCAAGACGCGGGGCTTGTGGGTTGGACACGGATTCCTGGGCTTGCGACCTGCCCGCCCGCTTGCTATAGGAAATACGCAATGCAACGAACAACTATGGTGCTTGCGGCGCTGATCTGTATCACCACCGCAGGCGGGTGCACCATCGCCGGGTCCTGGAGGACGATCGCCGTTGACCCGCCGGGGGCGCCCTTCCCCGTCGACCGGGTGACCTTTGACCGTGACAACAACTATACAACCACCGGCTCTCAGGAGGGCGAAATCCGTACAAGCACCGGGCGATATCGCTGGAATTGGTTCAAGCTGGATGTCATGGAACCGGGAAGGCTGCCGCGCACATACAGCGCCCGACGCCGCTTGGATGGCAAACTCATGTTGACCTATGAAGAGGGTCGCGGAAAGGTCACGGCCACATTGGAGAAGGTGGACAAGTAGTTGGCCGGGGGGTTTGATCGCAGAGTCCCTTACCCAACGAGGCCCCTGGGTCATGCCCATAGCCCAGCCTTAGTCTGCGACTCAACTCCTCATCAATGGCAACGTTGAACGGTATCATTAACTTCAGTAAGCCGACCGGTATCACTTCGGCAAAAGCTCTATACAAAGTCCGCTCGATCACGCATCAGCGCAAGAGCGGACACGCCGGCACACTCGACCCTGGTGCGTCCGGCGTGCTTGTGCTTTGCCTGGGAAACGCCACAAAGCTGGTTGAGACGATCATGGATCAGCCGAAGGTTTACCGTGCCACCGCCCGACTGGATGTGATCAGCGAAAGCCATGACAGCGATCGCCCCCTGAACCCGGTTGAGGTGGCAGAAGTGCCAACGCTTGAGGCGGTGCAGGCTGCTTTCGAGTCGTTTGAAGGTATCATCGAGCAGGTGCCGCCGCAGATCAGCGCCGTCAAGGTTGGCGGCCGGCCGGCGTACAGACGAGCCGCACGAAACGAAAGCGTTGCGTTGGCGCCGCGCGCGGTCACAGTTTATTGGCTGCACGTGCACGGGTACTCCTGGCCGCAGATCGATTTTGAGGTCTGTTGTGGCCGCGGCACTTATGTACGATCGCTGATTCGCGATCTCGGGGATAGGCTGGGTACGGGCGGATGCCTGACATCGCTCGTCCGCCATCGGGTCGGGCCGTTCATCGAAGCCGACGCCTGGTCACTTGCGGCGATGAAAACAGCCTCCGGGCCGGAGGAATACCTCCTTGATCTCGACCGAGCCCGGCGCCTGCTTGACCCCAGCGCGGTCGTCATCCCAAATCGCCCCGCCCGATGATGCTCCGATGAGCGTGGTTGCCCACAGCCGGATACGGGCGTTAAATACCAGTGATGGAGCCAGCGTACGAGCTTTTCGATCACACTGCCGACATGGGTATCCGGGTGCGGGCCGCAACCCTACCCGAGCTGCTCGCACCGGCTGGTGAGGGTCTGTACTCCGTCATTGGGAATGTGGTGGCCGGCGAGGAGGCCGGGCCTGCGGGATTCGATCTTACGGGAAGGGAATCGGCCGAGCTTCTGCGCGACTACCTGGCCGAGCTGCTCATTCTCCTTGAGCGCAACCATCGTGTGGTCACGGCGGTTGATCCTTCAATCTATACCGAACATCGCCTGGCCGTGACGGTGCAGACCGGACGCCTCGACGGCAAGCGCAGCTCCTTACTGCGTGAGGTCAAAGCGATTACCTATCACGAACTGGACATTCGTTTGATTCCCGGTGGTTATGAAGCCACCCTCATAGTGGATATTTAGACCGATGCCTGAACCCTATACAGGACCGCTGGAACGGATTGACGAGACCCGCTGGCGCATCCCGAAATCCTACAAAGAGGGCATGCGTGTCGACGGCATTATTTATGCCGACGACATCCTCATCGAGGCGGTCAAACAGGATAAGTCGCCCGACCAAGTCGCCAACGTCGCGCATCTTCCGGGTATCGTGAAATATTCGCTGGCCATGCCCGACATCCACTGGGGTTACGGCTTCTGCATCGGAGGGGTGGCGGCGACGGATCCAAAACAAGGCGGAGTGATCAGTCCGGGCGGCGTCGGCTATGACATCAACTGCGGTGTCCGGCTGCTTAGCACCAACATCAGGCTCGAAGACGCTCAGCCGCGTATGGAACGCCTCGTGGAAACGCTCTTCAAGACGGTTCCTTGCGGCGTCGGCCGGGGCGGCATCATCAAGTTCGGCAAGAAAGAGCTTCAACGCCTCATGACCGACGGGTCGCCATACGTCGTCAACAAGGGCTACGGATGGGATGGTGACATCGAGGCCACCGAGGCCGGCGGGTGCATAAATGATGCCCGACCCGACTTCCTCTCCAACCGGGCCCTTGAACGCGGGTTCGACCAGTGCGGTACGCTGGGCAGCGGGAACCACTTCATCGAGGTCCAGTTGATCGAGCATATCGACAATCCGCAGGCGGCCAAGGCGATGGGCCTTACCGAAGGGAACATCAGTGTGATGATCCACTCCGGCTCGCGTGGTCTTGGCTATCAGGTCTGCGACGATGCGATCAAGGAGCTGCGCAACATACCCCGCAAGTATGGGATCGACCTGCCGGATAAGCAGCTCGTCTGCGCCCCGGTGGAGTCGCCCGAGGGTCAGCGATATCTGGGTGCCATGGGAGCGGCGGCCAATTACGCCTGGGCAAACCGGCAAATCCTCACCCATCTGGCCCGCCAGGCATTTGCGGAGGTCTTCGGGCAACCGGCAGAGCGGCTGGGTATGTCACTCATTTACGATGTGGCGCACAACATTGCCAAGATGGAGCCGTACGATGTCGGCGGGAAGCAGACCGAGCTTTGCGTACACCGCAAAGGGGCGACGCGAGCATTCCCGCCCGGGCATCCGGAGCTTCCGGATCGCTACAAGTCGATCGGCCAGCCGGTCCTGGTGCCCGGTGATATGGGCCGGTCAAGCTACGTGCTGGTCGGTCGGCCCGGAGCAATGGAGCACACCTTCGGTAGTTGTTGCCACGGCGCCGGCAGGCGCCTGTCCCGTGGTGCCGCCATCCGGGCCGCCAAGGGCCGATCCATCAGAAGGGAACTTCTGGACCGCGGAGTCATTGCCAAGGCCCGCGGCCGAACCGGACTGGATGAAGAGCAACCCGACGCCTATAAGGACGTTCTCCAGGTAGTCGATGTCCTCCACGCCGCCGACATAAGCCACCGAGTAGCCAGACTCCGCCCCGTGGGCGTGATTAAGGGGTAGGATCCATTCCGCGAAACACACCTCTGCTCGGCGACGTGTGGCGTGCTCGGCTTTTTCCGAGCATGTTTACGTTTCGCCCACATGCGGCTCAGATCGGGGTATCTTGTCCCCACACAACGGCTGGGAAGTGACTTGAGTTATGGCGTTTAGTCTTCCTCAAAGCCGCGGATGGTGTGGTAGATGGCCTTGTCGAAGAAGAGTGCGATTCGGCGGTTGAGTTCCAGGACCCGGTAGACATCGATGGGTCTTTGCCACACACCCTGACTGCGGGCGTAGGCAAACATGTGCTTTCGCAGCAGGGTTTGCGAGCTGAGCACTTCGTGCATGGCGAAGCCCTGGGCCTTGCGCTCCTGACCGAGGATTCTGTAGAAGGCTCGCACCTCCTGATCGGCCTCGTGCCCTCTGAGCCACCTGCGGAACTGCGAGATCGCGATCGAGCACCGGTCGACAAGCAGGTCCGGATCAACCTTCCTGTAGGACAGCGTTGTGGGATTGGTGCGCACGTCCTCGAACCAAGCCTTGGTCACCTCTTTTGCATGGTCCCGGATGAAGGCGACAAGTGCGTCGGAGAGCATCTCCCGGCCCTCGCCGGCCTGTAGACTCTGAAACGAGTCCTGGATGGCCCACTCGTCCCTGTGGGCGTCCACGCACGCATTGATGGCCTTCTCGTTGGCGTCGAAAGCCAACGGCGGAAGCCAATTGATCGGGAAATAGGAGACACGCTCGGCGTCGTCGCCGGCCTGTTCAACCCCGCCCGTTTTCTCCAGTTCGAAAGTCACGATGAGCAAATCCCCGTAATGATCGCTCTTAAAAGAGTGCGTATCGAGAAGCCTCAAGACCCGGCCCTTGACCCCGGTCTCCTCCATAAGTTCGCGTCGCGCCGCGGCGGCGATGGTCTCGCCCGTCTCTGCAAAGCCTATCGGAAGACACCACATCCCTTTGTGGGGTTCCCGTTTACGCCTGACCAGCAGAACCTCGCGGTCTTCGTTGAGCACCACACAGGCGGCCACCGGAAGAGGATTCTGGTAAGAGATGGTGTCACATGCCGGGCAGACCTCCCGTGACCGATCCTCCACCATGTGTGTCACGACGGCGGCACCACATTGGGAACAATATTTGGCCTTTACGGACATAACGGCCTCCGGCACTGGAAGGCGGTATCGTTCTTCTCTATAACCACCTCACCCCCACGTGACAGCAGGGTCCCGGCAAAGCCCACCACCGCCTCAGGCAGGTCGTCGCCCGGCTTCGAGTCCGGAACCAAAAGCGGCTGCTTGAACCTGAAATAGGTGAGCAGCTCGTCCACGTGACCGGCCTCAAACCGCAAGGAGTTTTGGTAATCGATCCGTGTGACTTCGCCGAACCATCTCTTGAGAAGACTGCCGCCATTCTCCGCCGAGAACCTGCCGGTGAGGGTGAGCAGCTCCGATCCGGCGTCGTGATCGAGACCCGCAGATCGCAGCAGGCTGACCATACTGCTCTCGGTGTGGGTGAGGGTCACAAACAGACCATGCGGCGCGAGTATCCTGGTTACCTCCGAGAGTATGTCCACGAAGTAGTACAGCGAGTAAGAGCAGACCACCAGATCGAAGCTGCGATTGGGCCAAGGTAGCCGCGAGGCGAGTTGCATACAGATGAAGCGCCCTCGGCGACCTGCGGCGGCGATCTTCTCGAGAAACGGCGCTTCATTGGCCCCCCAGGTATCCACTCCCACCAGTCGAGCGTCCGGGGCAACACGCCTGGCCAACGTCTCAGCCATGAACCCGAATCCGCAACCGAGATCGAGTATGTCCTTTGCGAAAGAGAGGTCCAGATCACACAGGGCGATCTCGCGTACATCGGTACTGTTGGTGGAGCGCCGCTGGATGATGGTGGAGACGGTCTCGTGGGTCGAAGGGCACTGGAACGGCCAGAGTGATGACGCTGCCATAATGCCCCTATTATTAAGTAAGCGGCTTATCTTTTCAAACGTCGAACCGGGATTTCGTCGCCGATGTGGGCACCCCATCCGGTGATGCCACGGCGGGAGCCGATGTGCATGACCTTGCTGTCAGCGGAGTGCTATTCCGGCCCATCCAACACGCTGAACGGGGAGGATGGCGGGAACTTGGGGGCACCGAGGCCTTCTGCCGGTTCCAGATCGTTCAACCAGCAGGCCTCATCGTTGCGCTTGTAGATCATGAACTGCCCGCGCAACGCAGGATCCTTGGCCCGGAGGTATCGAAGATAGATGTGCTGGTCATCAACGGCCAGAATCTCGATCTTCCCGGTCTCGTGCGACATCACAAAACGTGCCCGTCGGGCGAGCCCGGATCCTCTTCTCAGTGCTTCGCTGAAGACCTCCCAGCCGCGCACGATGGGAATCTTATACGGTTCGTTCCCCGCAGTCGGGCGACCTTGGAAGAGGTAATACGGCGGACAACCGATGTACGAGAGCCGACGGAACATCGTCGCGAGCACGTCGGCGGCGTCGTTGACGCCCTTGATGAGCGGGCACTGGTTCACGCAGATCACGCCCGAGCGAATGAAACAGTCGATGCCTTCAACGGCCACGGCAGTGAGTTCCCGCGGATGATCGAAATGGGCCATCAGGTAGATCCGCTTGCGAGGCGTTGAGAACTGCCGAAATGCTCCCTGAAGTTCGAGATCTCGCGACAGCCGCCACGGGTCAAATGCGGGGATCTTTGATCCGATCCGGATGATCTCGACATGCGGGATCTGCCGCAATGCTTCGAGAGTCTCCACAAGCCGACGTGTGCTCATCAGTAACGGGTCCCCGCCCGTCAGGAGAACGTTGCGGATGCCGGGGTTATCAGCAATGTAGGCCAGCCCTTCGGACAGGTCGTTCGAGACCTCGTCGTTGTCATTCATAAACAGCCGCTTGCGGAAGCAATATCGACAGTATGCCCCGCACACCTCATTGCACAGCAGAAGCGCGGTATCCGGATACTTGTGTTGCAGTCCTCGAGCAACCGTAACCGCTGCCTCATTGCTGGCATCGAGCTTACCCCAGTCATTGAGCTCTTCTTCGCGCGGGATGATGAGCTGTCTGATCGGATCATCGGGGTCGTCCCAGTTGATCAGGTCAAGATAGTAGTCGTTTGCCCGGAAGACGTATCGCTGGGCGATATGCTTGAGCCTCTCTCGCTCCTCCGGCGGAATATGAGGGATCTTGTCAATGTCACGGATGTACTTCACCCGCCTGAGCGATTCAGTTCGTGCCTCCAATGTGGTCAGTAAGGGTCGGATCACAGAAACCCTTTCGATGTTGAGGGCCCATGGACAACCGCAGCGTATTACTACGCATCTCGATCCTACCGTGGGAGTACACTCAACAGCCAGACGGCTACCGAAGAGCCAATGTGCATGCCCACTTATCCATTATAATTATATCACATAACAAAGGCTTACGTCCATAAAAAGGCAACCCACCGGATTACCGAAGGTGGCAAGTGTCACGTTAGCGGTCATGGTCTGTGCGTGTATTTATACCTTAGTGCGGTAAACTAGCTAAACATCGACAACAAGCGTGAAATTACCGGACGGGTGTGAAGCTGTCGTGACATTGCTGCTTCAAACGATCAGCACGGCTAAGTGTGGTCTGAAGCTGTGCGCACACGATGAGGAACTTACCTAATATGTCCATCCTCCCAGGATCCCCTAGATTCGCAGCCCTTCACTTTATGGGTATCATTGACCGTCCGGAGGCGAACGGTGCGGACAGTTACGCACTTTCGCCGCGGCAGTTCCTCTTGCTCAACTTGGACACTGAACCAGTGTTCGGTGTGTGTAGCGTGCACATGCTCTGGTGTCTCCCTATTGGCACCCACACAGCTAACACTTGGTCGATCCCAATGGTCTTGACGCGCGGCGCCCATCGGAAGGCCTCTTTATAATCTTCCAGTTGGTATTGAATCACAACTAGTTGTCGCGGTTCCCCCTCGCTTTCACCAAAATGCCGGTAGTCGAATGTAAGCACGGCAAACCCGGCTTCCCGATATCGAAGCGCATAAGGTTCCATGATCATATTTAGTGCCCCCAAAACCATTTCCCATAATTATACATGGAACGGGAGCAGACACATCGTCAGGTAGATATAGCCACGCGCTCAATGATGTTCCTTCGACTTCGAAGCTTACGTCCTTCCTGAAGGCGGCTCGTGGGGTGTCCTTCTCCGGGGCCGGCTGACTGGTCTTCTCCAGGGGTTGCTGTGGAACCGACATACCAGGGAGAATGGCCACGAGGAAGAGGTAGATGAAGCATGCTGGAATGATGATGCTGACAGCTTTAGCAATGTATAAAAGAGTCATCCCTTCTTCTCCTTTGGACGGCCGTGCTCGGGCCTTCGTTTCCTCGGTCGTATCCAGCGACCCTGCTGACTCCTCGCGGCTAATACCGCGTAACGTCAACAGCAGGTGTGGGTACCAGTCGAACGCCTCGCTGAGCACGCAGTGTTCAGTGTCAGCGAGTGGGTGACTTACTCCTGCTTTTGTTCGCCCAGTTCCAGTATCCGCAGTTCAAGGCGCTTGATCTCGCGCTGGATGGAGTTGCGGTTCATCTGCATCCAGCCCCACAGCTTCACCATCAGCAGCAACATCGCCAGCAGCAAAATGCCCGTGGCATAGAAGATCTGCCACTTGGTGTCGTCGGTCTGGAAGAACTCAATGGACGCCAGAACGATCAGTACCGGAAGCACGACGGAATATATCGTGGCAACTATGGCCATCCACCGCATCTTGCCGCGGAAGATGCCTGCCATCTGCCGGAAGATGCCCTCTTCCCTGTCAAGGTCGTAGGATGCTTCCCCGTTTGCGAGTGCCTTTCTGATGTCATCGTCGAGCTTACTCATGACTGGTCTCCTTCCAGAATTTTCCTCAGTTGTTCCCGCGCGTTGTGCAGGCGGCTCTTGACCGTCCCTGCCGGGACGCCGAGGACGACGGCGATCTCAATGATGTTGAGATCCTGGCCATACCTCAGCGTTAGCAGCTCCTGGCGATCCGGCGGAAGCCGCCGCAGGGTCTCCGCCACCGCACCGCCGGTACCCTCCTGGGGTGGGTCGTTGTTGGCCCTTTGCCGCTCGGCCAGGGCATCGGTGAGATTCCTCTGCCGGTTGGCCCTGCGACAGTGGTCCGCGCATTTGTTCCGCACGATGCGGTAGGCCCAGGCCGCGAACCACGCCGGGTCGCTGAGCTTTCGTATCTGCCTTAAAACGGCAATCCACGTTTCCTGCGTGACATCCCATGCAGCGTCGTTGCTGCCGGTAAGTCTGCGTGCGTACCGCCACAGTCGGCGCTGCCAGCGGCGTATGAGCAGGTCGAAGGACTCCCTGTGGTCCTCCTGGCACCGCATGACGAGCAGCTCGTCGATTACCCTCTCGCGCGCCTTGTCCATATCTTCCGCCATATAGTCGCGCGCCGGCGCGTCAAGGTTCAGAGAAACCCGGCAAGAATCCGGTGCGTAGCGAGTATTCCCTACCTCTCGTCAGCACAGCACTGATGGTTGACCGGGGCTCAATGATGTGGGCGAACTTGTGGCTTTGGGAGTACCCGATAAAACCGGTCGTCGATGAGGCCGAATAGTCTCGACGGGTTACGAGCGGTCACTCAAATCACGCTTTACATTCGCAGAATCCGCAATTCTGGCTCAGGAACGACGGTTTTGAGGCTGGGGGAGGCGACATTCGATTCCCCTGCCCGTCGCAAACGTTTTCCGCCCCCCCGGTTCCTGGGACCGCGCGGGCCCGGCATCCGGAGCTTGCACATGATGCAGGTGCGATTCGCCGCGGATTCGCTCCATCCCGACGTGAGCAGTGCTTGATGTCCACGCGTGCAGAGTGGGCGTCGCGCGCGACCGCCATGAAGTCCGTGTTCGGCGCCGGCACGTCGCATTGGCCGAAGTCGTTCAATCCCCAGGCCGCGATCGAGCCGTCGGCCCTCAGGCCAAGACTGTGCCCCCATCCCGCCGCGCCGTCACCCGCCTGCGCAGGACGTCCAGTCAGGTGGACGAACCCGGTTGAGGATGTGACGCGCGGTTGCCACCGAGGCGTTGCGGAAAGTAGCCTCCTCGGGTGGTGAGCTCAAGACCATGTCGCCGGCTACCTCGAAGCCGCCAACCAGGCCCATTTCCAAGGTGGACGCATACCGCTCGTCGCGTGGAAACACGAAGACGCACGGGCCGCCGCCTGTCGGGGCAATCAGAATGTTGACGCGGTGCCGCTGTGGGTTACCCGCAAGCCACTGCTGGGCGGTGTCATGGGCGCGCTTAAGGCCGTCGCCGTCCGCCGGGAACCGGAAGACGGCCGCCGGATAGTAATCCTCCCGGCCGGGTCGCAGCCCCTCAATGGGCATGGGTGTGGTGGTGATTTGATAGTGCAAGTGCCAGGGTATGGTGGCCCCGGCTCCGAAGTCATTGAACAACACCCGGAAGCGCCCGGCCGTCTGCAGGTGCAGGTCAAGCATAGCTTCCAGTACGTGGCGGGAGTAAACCTGATCTACGTGCTCGGCGGCCATTACGGTGAAATGGTTAGGCTCGATCCAGGCGAAGTTGGCACCGGCGAAGTAGTCACGTCCCACAAGTCTCACAGGCACCAGCGTCTCCATGGGATGACACTCAGCAACGTTCTTGGGGCACAGAAAACAGTGTCGCCCATCCGTGTCACGCGGGTCGCGGAAGAGCTTGCTCTCATCGCGGTGCGGGTCCAGGATACCCCGGCGCTGAAGCTCGGGCACGTTGCTGCGAACCTCACGGTGAGGCATCCACAAGAAGCGGTATGACACGCCGCAGCGATCGTCAAACGCCTCACGCACCGACATTTCCGCCTTCGCGGGGTCGGTCAACAAGAAGCCCGCCCGTCCCTGAGCCTCCCAGGTTTCGATCAGTGTTTCGGCCAATGGATTGTGCGGCTCGGCGTGCTGCACGGCAACGTCACTGAGCTTGGGCTCGGCGGTCAAGCCCAGATCGACCAGCAAATTCTCGGTCATGTGGCGCCAGGTGAAGTATGGAACCGTGATGTTCAGGGCGTGCTCACCCATACGCCTGCGCAAAACGTCATCCCGCAACAGTCGCACGAGGGCGGCGGCGAATCCCTCGACGAAGTTGGCCGGTACGATCACACCGGCCTGGCCGAAGAGCAGGCTCTTGGACGGGCCCTTATGGTTCAGAGCCACACGTTCGGGATCGGCGCCCAACAGGTACTCGTACACGAAGGGCACGAGTCTGGACGAGACCACCGGCTTGCCCGAGGCGGCCGCCTCCTGGGAGGTCATCCCGAATCCTTCCATCACCGAAGGCGTACAGAAGACCTCCGTCACGTTGTACAGCAAGGGGAGCTGGTCCCAGACCGAACCCAGGACGATGACATCGTCTTGAAGGCCTTGATCAGCGATAAGCTTCAACAGTGAATCGTGCAGGGCCCCGGCATGAGGATCGATGGAGACCATCAACAGGGCCTCGGGTACCTCTCTTACCAGGCGGGCGAAGGCCTTGATCAAGATGTCCTTGCGCTTGGTCTTGTCGGTCCGGCTGATCTCGGTAACCAGCTTGCGGCTCTTTAGCTCTTCCACGCTGAGGTCGGATTGCTCGCCAAGGAACGCCCAGACCGGCTCCACTTCGTCAGCAGAGCGTGGACGATAACGGGTCTCGTCCACGCAGGGCGGCAGAAAGTAGCGTGCCTCGAAACCGTAGTCCTTGCGGATCGTATTGCGAATGGCGGTGGAGGTGGCCACGCAGCCGTCGACCGACTCCAGCAGTTTGCGTTCGTGGGCGATCCGCTCGTCAATGCGAAGCCCGGCCCAGGTAGAGGGGTCCATGTTGTGCTTCTTCAAAGCGCCGAGCGAGTGAGGGACCCAGAGGTGCGGCACGCGCTTGCGGGCGGCCCCGTTGAGCATGACACCCAGTTGGCCTGCATCCCAGTAGTGTGAAATGATCAAGTCATAGCTGTCGCCATTCTGACTGAGCTTGTGGGCGAGGTCCTTGGCCAGCTCGGGCAACTGCTCGCTCATGTCCTCCTTGCGGACGAATGCGGACAGCCCATCTTCGAGATAGATGATCCGGGCGTGTCCGGAGGGATGGTAGATTACGCCGGTCTGCATACGGTCGGTTACGGGATGATGATACCCGCCGCGGTTGGCAATGGTCACGCGGTAGCCTTGGGCAACCAGGGCTTCGGTGAACTGGTTCACGTAGACGTTCTGTCCACCGGTGTCGGGAAGGCCGGGAACCACCTTCCATTCGTGCACGCCATGGTTGGTGATCATCAGCACGTGTGCCCGCCCGCTGCGGGTGAAGCGCTCGTGCGGGTCATCAATAGACAGCTTTTCTATCGCCACCATCAGTAGTGTTCCTCACGCCTGCAACAATGACCTATCAGGCTGTCGGGAACGCCCGGGGACTCCCTCCCACCAGCGTGCCCATATGATTATATTCACAACCACCCGTGTGCTTCCAACCCTTCCCGGATCCCCGCGGCGTAGAAAGCGCGTGCGTGGTAGACGTGAGGGGCCCGAAAGCCCTGGAGTTCCTCTTCGGCGTTACCTACAGCAATGCTGCGAAAACCGAGTTCGGGACGCATCATGTCCAGATCGTTGCCTGAATCTCCACTGGTAATGATGTTCTCGGGTTCCACACCATAGCGCCGGGCTACGAACCGCACAGCCTCACCCTTACCAGAGCGAATGGGCAGCAGGTCCAGGTATCTGCCCGCGGAGTACACGACTTTCGCTCGAATGTCCGCCTGCTCGAGCCGATCGTGGATTTCCGCCAGACGCGCCTGGACGTTCTCCTCGAG
>Ga0114930_10002921_pt1 | contig 15217 bp, 16 predicted proteins | sample AnhtaG_FD_87300 | JGI IMG/M metagenome (GOLD analysis project Ga0114930, IMG submission 87300) | Deep subsurface microbial communities from Anholt, Denmark to uncover new lineages of life (NeLLi) - Anholt_01485 metaG | ecosystem: Environmental > Aquatic > Marine > Oceanic > Sediment | place... | reverse complement strand
AAATGTGGATTTATGGGAGCTGCCGAAAATTAAATCGGAAATATATGGAAACAGCAGAGTATTCGAGAGTGGCGAACGATGGACTGCTGTCGGAAATCCAACGCTGCGAAAATTACGGGTCTTGACTGTAGGAATAAAAAATCTCGACACCTTTCCTATAGATGGATTTGTATGGATAGATGAATTGCGGGTAAGTGAGGTAAATCGTTCATCCGGCGAGGTTCTCGGAGCAAGAGTATCAATGAAACTTTCTGATTTGGCAAATATCTCAGCCTCTTTCAGCAGACAAGATGATGAGTTCCGCAAATTACACGATAAGTTCGGTACTCTGAACAATACTAATGAATATACGTTTAGTCTGGGAGGATTCAATATTGAGCGCTTGTTTACTCCGTTACGTGGATTTAATATTCCATTAAATTTTTCCATAAACCGCTCTAACTCGATACCAAAATATTTTCAGGGCAGCGATGTATTGTATCAGCCGGACCTGCCCGGCGCTGAAAAACAAAAGAAACATTCATACAGATCAAGCTTCAGCACCTCGATAAGGAAATTGCCTTCATCCGAAAACTGGTTTATAAAAAATTCAATTGAAGCTGTTACAACAAATTTTTCGCGCCAGTTTACTTCTACACGGGACATCACGAAACAGATAAATCGTACTACTGTCAGTACCGGCGGGCTCAATTATTCCCTGAACCTGGGTTCTCACTATGTTGAACCGTTTAAATTCTTCGGTGATACCTGGCTGCTGCAGAAGATCAGTCAGATGAAGTTTTATTACGTTCCACCAAAATTAACCGCAAATCTCAGAGCAACGGAAAAAGCCCAGATACAAAAATTACGAAAAAAAGAAACATCTTCCGAATCTTATTCACTGAGGGCGAGCCGTTCGGTTAGTATGTCGTCTTATAAACCAATAGAAAGTTTAACCATGGAGTTCACCCGCTCAAGCGAGCATGATCTCAGTCATATAGAAAATAAATGGGAAATATTCCCTGAAATATTCAACGATTCTACCGCCATTAGCAATAGGCAGGAGTTCGGCGGGAGATTCAATCCAAGAATACTGAGCTGGATGTCGCCAAGTATCAACTATAATTCAACATATCAACTGACGAGCAGCCGTCAACTTAAGCAAACAGGAAAAGCAGCAAGATTAGACCGCACTTTACGAACATCGTTCTCACTTTCACCTCAGAAGTTGATGAGCAAGATTTATAAACCTCCGCCAGAGAAGCAGCTTCAAACACCCCGGCAGGGACCAAGCCCCCAGCCCCCAAAAAGTGAAGAGGCTCAGGTTATACCTCCTGATTCAAGCAAACAGGAATCAAGAACCTACGAATTAAACCCTCTCTGGTATCTCAACAAATTAACCGAGAGATTTGGACCGGTTATCTTCGATTTTTCGCAGAAAAGTTCACTTAACATCCCGTGTCTCGATGGGACGCCCGGGATGGGTTTCCAATTCGGTTTTTCACAGGACCCAGGTGTGCCGGTTTTGGAACAGTTCGGGAGAAATACAAGAAGGGAAACGGATGATACCAGTCTTGAAATTAGTTCATCGGTCAGGGTAAATAAGAATGTGAACGTTTCATTTAGTTTTAATAAATCAAACAACGAACAAAATCAGGGGAATAACCGCACGGGAAGAAAAAGTATATCGATGCTCATTTACAAAGACACAAGAATACCAATGCCTACATACAGTGTGCGGGTAGATAATCTGCACGAAGCTCCTTATGTGAGCAAGGTTGCTGATAATGTTAGTTTTTCCCACCGTTATACCGGCAACAAAAACCTGACATGGAAGGATTCTCAGGATAATATAGTCACAACAAGATTTGACTGGGGCTTTTCTCCATTAGCGCAATTTAATATCAGGTGGAAAAAAGGAATTTCGTCAACAATTGCCGTGATTCGCAGTAATAAATTTTTCATCGATAATAGAATAGGCGTTGAACGAAAAGAAAATAATAATAGAATTAGCGCTACGGCATCATACCGGTTGGAAGGCGGATTCAAAATTCCTTTTCTGTTTGGTCTGTTTAAAGATACACGTATCAAAAACTCTGTTACTTTTAACTTAAATTTTTCAAAAACAAGTGATGTCCAATTGGAAAAATTGCCGACACAAGACAAATTTAACGTTCGCAGAAAAAACTCGAGCATGGAAATCACCTCAACCGTGAGTTATAGTTTTACCGACAGGGTCAACGGTGGGTTTAACTTTAAATGGCAGGTTACCGACAATAATATAGCCGGAAAAAATATAAACAAGGATTTTGGTCTCCATGTTACAATCCGAATTACGGGTGAGTAATGTTGGGTAGATCTCCGTAATTGCAATTATATATTTGGATTCCTGTTAGAATAATAATCTCGAAAATACCTCCTTCATAGTTAATATCCGGTTCTACGCGGTATTGAATTAGTGAGTTACTACTCGGTTCATAAAATTGTTTGCATTTTAAGTTCTCTGTCCCGAGTACTCGGGACAGAGAAAAGTGTCTACGCTGTTCCCGCTTAGCGGGATGTTCTTTCACAGGGTGATCACTTCGTGACACCTTCGACTTCTCCAAAATGTAAACTATTTAATGCTCTCAGTAATAAATATCTGGTTCTACTCGGTATTGAATTGGTGAGTTAATATAAAAATCCCCCTGAATCCCCATTCAAAGGGGGAGCTTTTTGTATTTCTACTGCTGAGGGATATCTTTCTTAATCTTCCCGTGGTGTAAAACTTTAACAAATCCTGATGTGAAAAAACATCTTACATAATCCCCATTTGAAGTGGGATTCAGGGGGATGTTTTCCATTAAAAGGGATTGAAACAAATGTAACTCAATACGCATATAAAAAAGTGAAGAAAAAAATATTTCCTCTTAATATGTCAACATGTACAATCGAGTATAAAATTTTTTCTGCTATTTTTCTATTAATAGAACTTGCTTTTTTAGATTGTTCATTATATATTTTATAATATATATTTTTACAGGGATTCATAAAATTAATTTTTTTCAATTAAGCACAAATTATTGTAGAGACGCATGGCATGCGTCTAAAATATTGCGCTTTTTTCTCATTATTATTCATGGAGCATGTTCCCAAGAGACGCATGCAATGCGTCTCTACGGAAATATCTAATGTAGGGATTTGCAAAACTCTTTTCTCAAAAAACTGCAAAACCACCCCTAAAAATAGTGTGTTTTATAGCAAAATTGGCAAAAAATGATATTTGCAAATTAAAAAAAGTTCTTTATCCCGCTTAGCGGGACAGATCCCGAAGCTTCGGGACGAGTTTCGTGAACAGTACTATATATTTTTTACGAAAATTTGCTTGTTTTCGAAGGAGTATAAGAACAATCGAAGAGCAATGGCTAAGATACAACGAAAAATCATAGCGATTACGAACCAGAAAGGCGGCGTTGGAAAAACCACTACAGCGGTGAATCTTTCGGCAAGTTTGGCGGCTGCGGAAAAAAAAACACTCCTCGTCGATATGGATCCGCAGGCAAATGCCACCAGCGGTTTTGGCATAAGCCCCAAAGAAATTGAATACTCCATTTATGATGCATTAGTGCAGAATGTGCATATTAATGACATTATAAAATCCACTGATATACCGTATTTACAGGTTGCCCCTTCGAAAATGCATCTGGTCGGTGCTGAGTTAGAGTTTGTTAATGTTCCAGCCCGGGAATATTTTTTGCGTAAAATCATTGAACCGATACGGAATAACTATGACTTCATTATTATCGATTGTCCGCCTTCGTTAGGTTTGCTTACGTTAAATGCGTTAACCGCAGCCGATGGTGTCCTTATCCCGCTGCAGACCGAATATTATGCTATGGAGGGTATAAACCAGCTTCTGAATACTGTCCGCCTCGTCAAAAAAAAGCTGAACCCGAAGCTGGTTATTTCCGGGATTCTACTCACCATGTACGATGCACGGCTTAACCTGGCAAAGCAAATAATCGACGATGTTAAAGACTTTTTCACCGACCTTGTTTATAAGACCGTAATTCACCGGAATGTCAAATTAGGAGAAGCGCCCAGTTACGGAAAGCCCGTCATCCTGTATGATGCGGTCTCAACTGGCGCTCAAAACTACATGTGTCTTGCAAAGGAGATGTTATCGGATGAAATCCAGACCGCTCGGTAAAGGGCTCAAGGCTCTGTTTGAGGAATCTAGTATCTCGGATTATATTGACAGCGGGAAAAAATTCCTCGAAATCCCCACTGATAATGTTTATCCCAATCCACTGCAGCCCCGGGAAAAGATAGATAACGAACAATATGAGTCCCTGAAACAGTCAATCAAGAAAAAAGGGCTGATACAGCCGATTGCTGTCAGGCAGGTGGGCAACAATTTTGAAATTGTTGCCGGTGAACAGCGCTGGAAGGCAGTAAAAGAACTTAGTATTCCAACGATACCTGCGTATTTACTGCAAATCAGGGATAGGCGGGAACTTCTGGAAATATCAATGCTCGAGAATCTCAGAAGGGTAGACCTAAATCCTATGGAGGTTGCATTGGGATATAAACGGCTGAGCACTGAATTCGGAATGACACAGCAGGAAATCTCGGAAACATTTTCGGTCGACCGCTCCACCGTTGCAAATATTATGAGACTGCTCAAGCTTCCCGATGATATACAGAACCGTGTAAAAAATGGCGATTTGAGTATGGGACATGCCCGGGCTCTGCTTGCCCTGCCAACCATACAAGAGCAGCGCGCTTTGATGCAGCGAATCCTGGATGGAAACCTGAATGTCAGACAAACGGAATCATTAATAAAAAGTCCAAAAATAAAAATATCTAAAAGCACAAAAGAACTCCCTAAAAAAAGTGCTGTTATTACACAACTGGAAGACCGCCTGCGCTATGTGCTCGGTTCTCAAGTGAGAATAAAAACACATAAAGACGGCGGCAAAATCGAGATAGATTACTATTCAAATGAAGACCTTGAACGATTGATGGAGCTTTTTACCATAATCGAAAAAAATATTGACATTCAAGATAATAATATATAAATTTTAGGTTTATAAATGGCAAAAAGAAAGAAAATCCTGTCAATTTTAGTAATTCCTGAAGGCGAAAAACAGACACTCTCCATCAAGATTCGCTATGGAGTGCTGAAAATTCTGTTTGTGCTGTTTGTGCTATTTTGTATTGTTTTAATTTTTGGTGCAATCTCTTATTGGAAACGTACTAAAATCGTGATGGATTACGAACGGATCACTGAAACGAACCGGACACTCCGTGAAAATGATGCGTTGATTAATGAGATTATGCAGGACTTTCTCGCTTATCAGCAAACTCACAATAGAATTCTACGATATTTCGGCGAAAAAATCGAGATCCGCGACTCCGACCAATCAAGTTCTTTGAATGATTTATCTTCTTCGGATGATACAAATTATATAGCTTTACGTGCCGGCGAAAATCTTAGCCAGGCGTTAACCCTATTTCTTCGCGCCGATTTGTTAAGTGCATATCCCACGTATATACCGGTCGAAGGTGAAATAACTCAATATTTTTCTCCAAAAGATGCTGTAACAGGTATCGGGCATTTTGGAGTAGACCTTTCGGCAAAAGAAGGTTCGGTTATCAGTGCCGCAGGGGACGGAATCGTTTTGTTTGCCAACTGGACAGTTGAAGCAGGAAATCAGATAATTATCGACCATCAAAACGGGTATATTTCATTCTATAAACACAATGCCGCGCTGTTGGTACAGGAACGGATGTTTGTGTATCAGGGACAGCCAATCGCGCTGCTCGGGAGCTCCGGTTTGAGCTCAGCACCGCATCTCCACTTTGAAATTTGGAAACATTATATACCTATAGACCCACTAACGCTTTGGTCAGTCAATTAATTGGAGTCATTTAATGTTCGCAATCAACAAAGAAGATAGTACAGGCGCAGATAAACGTGAGTTGAACACAATTATCGGTAAAGGCTCGGTTATTGAAGGTAAAATAAAAGTCAAAAACAGTATTCGTGTAGACGGTAAAATTAAAGGAGAAATCTCCTCCACGGGAACCGTTACGATAGGCAGTGAAGGAGAAGTTGAAGGAACAATAAATGCAGCCAATGCAATCATTGGTGGTCGTGTGCGGGGGAAAATGGTCATCGACTCGAAAATAATTTTAGAGAAAAATTCTGTTCTAATTGGTGATTTAAAAACTCAAAAATTAAACATTTCTGAAGGGGCGATCTTTGACGGCAATTGCATCATGGAAGACAAAAGCGCCCCGGTGAAACAGCTAAAACCAAAAAGTGGTCAAGAGGCTGGGAAATAATATATATGCCAGACCTCCGGACGGCAGTCGGAAAAAACGTAATAATCATTCCTGGACAGTTCTTTACGGTAAGTATCTGGCTATAACAACACAAAATGTCTCGATGGTTGCTGCCGGCGGGGTTTTAGGTTGGTTGCTGGATCGGTGGTTTAATACCGATTATTTACTTGTAGTAGGAATTTTTGCTGGAGCTGTTCTGGGATTTTACCACCTTATACGTTCTTTGGATGTGCTGAACAAAAAATCCGATGATTAAAACAGAGTCGTTCTTAATGCTCTTTCTGGCGGTGTATTGTCCTATTGCCATTGTAGCGGCGGCTCTGGTTTATTTTTTTTGGGGCTATGAGTATTTTAAGGCTGTGCTCTGGGGAGGCGGTCTCAGTATTGTTCTCATATGGATTACGGTATTCAGCACAAATCGATGGTTAGAATCTTCGGTTCGGGCACTGTTAATTTTGGTTTACGGTGGATTGATTTTTCGATTTTTGGCGGTCATTGTTGCAGTAATTATTGTTCATTTTTTTACGGATTTACATTTATTCAGCTTTTTTATCGGGTTGTTAATCTCATATGTACTGCTTCAGATTATTGAAATTATCTACATCCTAAAACGGTTCGGAAAGCGGAAATTAACCACAAATGAACATACTGAATAGTCTTTCGAATAACCTTTTGTATCTGACATACCAGGGGCATGAAGTTGCTCAGCATGCTGCTGAAAATGAAGAAAAGCTCGGGGATGTAGTGCTACATCACATCGGCGATACTCATGAATTTGAAATTTTCTCCTTGAAACTACCCCTTCCTGAATTTGAATTTTTCGGTATAGATTTATCGATAACCAAGCATGTCGTGATGCTCTGGCTTGCAGCAGTACTCGTTTTTCTTGTCTTTAATTACGGCTTTAGGTGGAATAGAATGGTTCCTAAAGGAAAGCTAACCGGCTTTTTTGAGCCTATTGTCGTGTTCGTTCGGGATGAAATCGTATACATGAATTTCGGAAAGGAAGGCAAAAATTTTTTGCCGTTTTTTCTGACTGTCTTTTTCTTTATTCTCTTTATGAATTTACTCGGTCTTATTCCATTTATGGCAACTGCAACAAGTAATGTTAGCGTTACGGGCGCTCTTGCCGCAGTTTCCTTTATTCTTATTCATTTTTCCGGGATTATGAGACACGGGTTTTTTAAGCACTGGAGAAACTTCATTCCGCCCGGTATTCCCTGGTGGATTGGACTGATAATGTTACCCCTTGAAATAATTGGAACAACCGGCAGGTCCTTTGCGCTCTGCATCCGGCTTTTTGCGAGTATGACAGCTGGACACATGGTGATACTGGCGTTTCTGGGATTGATTATTGTTCTGCATAATATCTTTGTCGGCTTGTTTTCAGTTCCCGCTGCTTTAATAGTCTTCATATTGGAAATTTTCTTTGCATTTTTACAGGCATATATTTTTACTTTTCTCTCAGCGCTTTTTATCAGTATGACCTATCATGGAGCACATTAACAGTTTTTACATAGTAATTAAATCATGGCAATTGTCTATTAATGCTCATCTTATATAGGAGGATTTCATGGAAGGCATTACGAATATTGGATTGGGATATTTGAGTGCTGCTCTTGGTGCCGGAATGGTAGCATGGGGTGCCGGTTTAGGAATTAGTAGAATTGCAGCTGCCGCATGTGAAGGTATTGCCCGCCAGCCAGAAGCAGCAGGCGATATCCGGATCTCTATGCTTATTACAGCAGCAATGATTGAGGTTATCGGATTGATCGGCGCTGTTTCATGTATAATGATGGCGTTACGTACATGATAATTGTAATGGCGTAACACTGCTTAACGGTTTTCGAAGGAATAAATATGTTAAACTTTGAAACAGGCTTGGCAATCTGGACAATTATTACATTCCTGATTTTGCTTTTCATACTTGGTAAGACAGCTTGGCCCAGGATTCTATCAGCTCTCGAGGAGCGGGAGGGTAGAATCCGCACCTCTCTTGACGAAGCAGAAAAGGCAAAAGAAGATGCCGAGCGGATGATAGCTGAGACAAAAGAAATGCTTGGAAAGGCGAAAAAAGAAGTAGCGGAGATCGTTAAACAGGGAGCGGAAAGAGCTGAAAAAGTTCGGGAGGATTTGATTGAAAAAGCAGCGGAAGACGCAAAAACTCTGGTGGAAAAAACTAAAATCGAGTTGGAGCGTGAACGTGAAAAAGCAATCGAGGATTTGAAGAACCGCACGGTAGACCTTTCTGTTGCAATTGCCGCAAGAATAATATCATCGTCCCTGACTCCCGAACAACAAACCGGAATCGCTCGTCAGGCTATTAAAGATATGGAGTCTGGGTTATGATTTCCGAATCACTTGCAAGACGATATTCCGTTGCGCTTTTCAATCTTGCCCGCAATAGAGATGAACTTGAGAGGGTGAGTGAAGAGTTTAAGCTGATACATGATTTGCTCAAAAGCAAGGATAATTTTCGCCATTTTCTGTTCTCTCCAAAGGTGGATGCCGCCAAGAAAAAGGGTGTATTAAAATCGGTTTTTGGTAAAGAGATGTCTCATACTATGCTCTATTTTCTCTATCTTTTGATAGACAAAAAGCGGCAGACATTGATAATGAAAATGCACAGCCACTTTGTAACGCTGTACAATAATCATCACAAAAGGGCGGCAATCACGATACGCCCTGCGGTATCCCTTGACCGGGAAACGCATGCCGAAATTAAGCGGGTATTTGAAAAAATGCTGAACAGAACTGTAACTGCCCTGGAAGAAGTCGACCCGTCGCTAATCGGCGGAATTCAAATTCGGGTCAATAATACGGTCTATGATGCTTCAGTCGCAAACAGGCTCCGCGCTATGAGACAGGTGTTAATGGCATAATACTGTAAATTGAAAAATGTAAATTGTATGTTGGTAGCCTTTTTATGTACTTGGCATTGTCAATAATAGAGAAAAAGTGTGTTGTTGACAACACCAACACACAACATATAATAAATATTATTTAATTAGGAGAAACAAAAATGAATTTTAGCGAGAAACAAAAAAATGTTGCAAAATTATTGACGAAAATTTCTACAGTTTATCAAAATTATTTTCTTAGCGATAATATATTTAGAACTCAATTTGAAAATGGGTATAAAGCATTGATTTGTTTCTTAGATAACTATGCTTACGAACGCCAGGGTGCTCCTAAAGCTTATCCAAAGATTGCTATTAAATGCATTTCTAATAAATATAAAAAAGGCGAAAATTGGATTATCCCTACGGAGACTGATGTAAAAAATTTATGGGAAGATTATAGAAATATTGCTATTAGCGATTTTAATATGCTTAGCAAAAATTCAGAAGAAGCTAAAGTAAATAAAAGAAACAACCCAATGAATAAAAATGGAGGAGTTATTAATAAGCTTAACAGTCTTAAAATACCAAATATTGCTGTTTATGTAAGAGACCTTTTATGTGATAGCAATATTGCCAAGGCATACAAATTTTTAATTAATATTAGGGGTGTTGGTGAAAAAATTTCTTCTTTTTATTTGCGAGATATAGCTTATTTGTCTAATTTAGAAGAAAATGATATTAAAGAAGATTTATACTTACTTCAACCGATAGATACATGGTTAGAGCAAACACTTAAAGTGCTATTTAATAATGAATTTCCAAATAGTTTGCAAGATAAACAGAAAAAAATTGTCAAATTGTGTGAAGAATCGGAAGTTTCTTCTATATCCTTCAATCAAGGTGCATGGGTATTAGGTAGTCAAATAGCTGGTGAGTTTGAATCATTTAAGAGGGCTATAAATTCAAATAATTCTGCTAAGAATATTATTAAAAAGCACATTGAAGATAAAGAGTTGTATTTGATTAAAGTACAAGATGTATTGAATATGCTTAGTAATCTTTAGTTATCTTTTTTGCAATTTCCATTTTACAATTTGCAATTTTCATTTTGAATTTACATAGCTGTTCCAGTTTTATCTTTTGTTATATGGCGTAGAAATATACCAAAATATCTCATCCAGGACAGTATGATAGAATGATATGGGAGTATTATAAATGAGAATGAATGCAGATGAAATTGCAAGTGTTATTGAAAAGCAAATAAAAAGTTATGAAGAAACATTGGATATTTCGGAAGTCGGGGAAGTGATCCAGGTTGGCGACGGTATCGCACGTGTTTATGGATTAGAGAACGTTATGTCTATGGAGCTTGTTGAATTTCCCAATGAAGTCATGGGAATGGCGCTCAACTTGGAAGAGGACAACGTAGGGTGTATTCTTTTTGGGTTGGACGAACTTATAAAAGAGGGAGACATAGTTAAAAGGACAGGCAGAATTGCAGAGGTGCCTGTTGGCGAAGAGATGCTCGGGCGCGTTGTCGATCCTCTTGGACGCCCCGTTGACGGAAAAGGACCCATTAATACCAAGCACTTCAGCCATGTGGAACGCAAAGCCTTTGGCGTTATACAGCGGCAGCCTGTTAAGGAGCCGCTGGCGACCGGCATTAAGGCGATCGATTCAATGATTCCCATTGGGCGCGGACAGCGCGAGCTTATAATAGGCGACCGTCAGACCGGAAAAACGGCAATTGCTATCGACACCATAATTAATCAGAAAGACAGAGGCGTTATTTGCATTTATGTCGCAATAGGGCAGAAGCGTTCTACCGTTGCACGGGTTGTTAAAACCCTGGAAGATTACGGCGCATTGGATTATACTATCATTGTATCTGCCACGGCGAGCGTACCTGCACCGCTCCAGTTTATTGCACCGTACAGCGGATGCGCTATGGGAGAATATTTCCGTGACAATGGTAAACATGCGCTTGCGGTATACGATGATCTTTCAAAGCATGCATGGGCTTACAGACAGGTTTCGCTTCTGTTGAGACGTCCGCCGGGTCGTGAGGCATATCCGGGGGACATTTTTTACCTTCATTCCCGTCTTTTAGAGCGTGCTTCAAAGTTGAGTGATGAATTTGGGGGCGGCTCGCTTACTGCACTGCCGATTATCGAAACCCAGGCTGGCGATGTATCGGCATATATACCAACGAATGTAATCTCGATCACCGACGGTCAGATTTATCTCGAACCGGACCTCTTTTTCAGCGGGCAGAAACCGGCAATCAATGTTGGTCTTTCGGTATCGCGTGTCGGTGGAAACGCACAGATTAAGGCAATGAAACAGGTGGCGGGACGTCTCCGTCTTGACCTGGCGCAGTACCGTGAATTAGAAGCCTTTGCACAGTTCGGCTCTGACCTTGACAAGGCAACACAAGCACAGTTGACACGCGGCGAAAAAATGGTAGAAGTCCTCAAACAGGATCAATATTGCCCGCATCCATTTGAAAAGCAGATTGCCTTTATCTATATGGGCGTCCATGGACATTTAGATGATTTTCCGACCAAGCAGATTGTCAAAATGGAAAGTGAATATTATCAGTACCTTGATGAACAGCACTCAGATATTTTGACCGGTATCGCCGAAGAAAAGGAGATTTCCGACGAGACAGCCTCCAAATTGGATGCAGCAATAAAAGATTTCCTGGATCAATATCAGTATGAGGAATAATCACAGGTGGCGACATTACGGCAAATCAAAAGGCGGATCAGCTCCGTAAAAGGTACGCAAAAGATTACCAAGGCAATGAAAATGGTTGCCGCCGCTAAACTGCGCCGTGCACAGGAAAACATATTTCAAGCACGCCCCTATGCTTATAAATTGAGGGAGGTACTTGCAGGTGTTGCAGCACGTGTCGACCCGTCAATGCACCCGCTGTTGCATGTTCGTCCTCCAAAGAAAGTCGCCTATATAGTAGTTACCGCCGACCGCGGACTCTGCGGCGGATTTAATAACAATATAATTCAAAAAGCTGAAAAAATTATCAAAGAGGACAATTACGAAAACTATGGGCTTATTTGTGCCGGGCGCAAGGGCTGCGATTTTTTTAATCGGCGTAATTATCCTATTCTTGACCATTACACAATGTTTTTTAATAATCTCGAATATGCGCACGCTCAGCAGATTACCGACCGGATTATCGAACTCTATATAAAGAAGGAACTTGACCGGATTGTTATGATTTATAACGAATTCAAATCGGCAATTCAGCAGAGAATTATTACCGAACAGCTTCTTCCCTTGCAGCCGGAAGAAATCGAAGGCGGCGGTCAAATCGACTACATTTATGAACCGGAGCCGCTGCGCATTCTGGATACGCTCATTCCTCTCCACGTAGGTATACAGGTATGGCGCGTACTGCTTGAATCATCAGCCGCTGAGCAGGGAGCCCGTATGACTGCAATGGAAAACGCCACAAACAGCGCTGAGGAAATGATTGAATCATTAACACTCTATTATAACCGCGTCCGTCAGGCATCCATAACAAAAGAGCTTTTGGAAATTGTCGGAGGCGCTGAAGCCTTGAAGTATGGGTAATCCCCCGAGCACTCGGGGGACGGTTACCCAGAGTAACTAAATATCGAAGTTGTTGAGGATAAAATGGCGAAAGACAATGACTATAATTGGGGAGAAGTCACCCAGGTTATCGGTCCGGTAGTCGACGTAAAATTTCCTGATGGAAAGCTTCCGGAAATATTTAATGCTGTTCATGTGATAAAAGAAGACGGAACGGAACTCATAATGGAAGCGCAGCAGCATCTCGGCGAGCAAACAGTACGCTGCGTCGCGCTTGACTCTACCGATGGTTTGGTGCGCCGGATGAAAGCAAAAGATATGAAAAAGAAAATAACCGTACCAGTTGGTCCTGCAACACTTGGACGCCTTCTGAACGTATGGGGAGCTCCGATAGACGATCTCGGACCGGTAAATGCAGAAATGGAATTGCCGATTCACCGTGAACCACCAGCCCTGGAAGACCAGTCAACTGCAACGGAAATACTGGAAACGGGTATAAAGGTTATTGATTTGCTTGAACCATATTCTAAAGGCGGCAAGACGGGTCTTTTCGGCGGCGCCGGTGTGGGCAAAACCGTTATCATAATGGAATTGATTCGGAATATCGCAACCGAGCACGGTGGATATTCAGTCTTTGGCGGTGTCGGCGAACGTACCCGTGAAGGGAATGACCTCTGGCTCGAAATGAAAGAATCCGGCGTTATTGAAAAAACATCTCTTGTATTCGGACAGATGACCGAACCGCCGGGAGCGCGCGCACGTGTGGGATTAACAGCATTGACCGTAGCGGAATATTTCCGGGATACCGAAGGAAAAGACGTCCTGTTATTTATCGATAATATATTCCGTTTCACCCAGGCAGGCTCTGAGGTTTCAGCGCTTCTCGGGCGTATGCCTTCTGCCGTTGGCTATCAACCTACGCTCGCAACCGAGATGGGTGAACTGCAGGAACGAATAACCTCTACCAAAAAAGGTTCTATAACCTCGGTTCAGGCAATTTACGTACCGGCTGACGACCTGACCGACCCCGCTCCGGCAACGACATTCGCCCATCTTGACGCAACAACTGTTTTATCCAGGCAAATCGTGGAATTGGGCATTTACTCTGCTGTTGATCCTCTGGACTCAACTTCCCGTATTCTTGATCCACGAGTCGTCGGTCAGGAACACTTTGACACAGCATTAAATGTGCAGGAAATATTACAGCGCTATAAAGACCTTCAGGACATCATCGCCATCCTCGGTATGGATGAACTCTCCGATGAAGATAAAATTGTTGTCGCACGAGCACGAAAAATTCAAAAATTCCTTTCTCAACCGTTCTTCGTTGCCGAAGCATTTACCGGGGAAAAAGGCAGGTATGTCCCCCTTAAAGATACCATCAAAAGTTTCAAGGGTCTGGTTGAAGGTAAATATGATGATATTCCGGAACAGGCATTCTACATGAAAGGCGCAATTGACGAGGTTATTGAAGAAGCAAAGAAAATGGAATCGGATACTGCGTAATCACTATGGCAGAAAAGTCATTACATCTCGATATTGTCACCCCCAAGCGTAACGTCTTTTCCGGAGAGGTTGAATCAATTGTTGCACCCGGAACCGAAGGATATTTTCAATTGCTGCAGGGTCATACGCCGTTTTTAACTACGCTCCAGATAGGCAAAATTCGCATACGGAAAAGCGGCAAAGATGAATATTACGCAACAAGCGGCGGATTTGCCGAAGTTCACCTCAATCGGGTCTCTATTTTGGCAGAAACAGCGGAAGCAGAACAGGAAATTGACCTTGAGAGAGCGGAGGCTGCTAAACGACGTGCAGAAAAATTATTGGAATCCCGCGAGAAATGGGTGGACGTCGATAGAGCACGATTAGCTCTGTTCAGGGCGTTAAACAGAATACGCATCAAAACTCGTATTTAAATTTCTGATAACTTCAACACGAAAGGTACTCTTGTGTCTCAGGAAGAAAACACTACTAATATCGTAAAAGGTATCTATTTAGAAGGTGATATTACCATTTTAGGTTCAATAAATATAGATGGAACCATGAAGGGTAACCTGACAGCAGTGGGTACGTTGATTGTCGGTTCTGCGGGGATAATTAATGGTGATGTGATAACAAAAAATGCTGAGATCAAGGGTGTTATCAACGGGAATCTCACCGCTACCGTTTCGGCTATCCTTGAGCCGGGCGCTACCCTTAACGGTGACCTCTATACCGCTAAAGTACATCTTTCGGAGGGCTCCACGTTCAATGGCAAGTGCACCATGATTAAGCGGAAAGAACTGAGAGTAGACCCAAATACCAAAAAGGTCGATGTTATCGACCTCTCCCCCGAAGAAATTCTCACGCGAATATAATCTTCAATCCGGTATTTAGTAAACTACATATTTTCCAGTCCAACTTGTAACTCCCATTTGGGAGTTTTTTTATTGTAAAGATTTAGCCATCTGACTTTGCTCTTTGAATAATTTAATTTATACCTGTTT
>Ga0114930_10002918_pt1 | contig 15228 bp, 13 predicted proteins | sample AnhtaG_FD_87300 | JGI IMG/M metagenome (GOLD analysis project Ga0114930, IMG submission 87300) | Deep subsurface microbial communities from Anholt, Denmark to uncover new lineages of life (NeLLi) - Anholt_01485 metaG | ecosystem: Environmental > Aquatic > Marine > Oceanic > Sediment | place... | reverse complement strand
TGTGGCCGGCCGTGGTCCCGAACGTCGAGCACCACTGTGTCGTCTCGATGGGCCAGGCCGAGCCACGTCCCGCCGGCGCCTTCAGCGTCGAACCCGACGGGCAGAAGGACCTTGGCGACCTTGTCTTCGAAGGCGGCGGCGGCGCCAGTTGGCGGGGCAAGACCTTGCTGTGGTATCGAAAGCGTGTGCTGGCGGGCACGCTTCCGGGGCGTCGGGAACGCAAGGGCCGGCCGGCCGTGGTCGCCTACTGCCAACCCGATGAGGCGGCCATGGTGATCGAGGGGCTCGTCGCTACGCACAAGCTCGTGGCCGACAAGCGGCTCTTGCTCGCGGTGGTCGTCAACGGCGGGACCGCGACCGAAGGCGCGCCCATCCCGGTGCTGTCAGGCCAAGCCCCGGCGACGGCGACGACGTATCTGTTGGGCGGTGACGGCAAAGTGGTTTTCGAGACCTTCGGTCTGCCCCCGCTCGTAACGCTGCGGCGGCTCCTCTCCGGACCTCGCTGAGCCGCGTGTCTCACACCCGCCGTGTCATTGCGAGCGAAGCGAAGCAATCTCCGCAGGGCGAGGAGATTGCTTCGCTTCGCTCGCAATGACAGGGAGCATTTGGGGCGGGTTTCCCTGCTGCGCTATACTTCCGGCCCGTCAGTCCCCGTGAACTCGACCTAAGGAGAAAGGCATGGCCGTTGGCAAGCGATTCAAGATCGCGTCCGTGGGCGCCGGCAACGTCGGGGCGTCCGTGGCGCAATACTGTGCGGAAATGGAACTGGGCGACGTCGTCCTCACGGACGTGATCGACGGAATGCCCCAGGGCAAGGCGTTGGACCTGACCGAAGCCGGGCCCATCCGCGGCTACGGCTCCGTGGTCACGGGCACGAACGACTACGCCGACATCGCCGGGAGCGACGTGGTCGTCGTGTCGGCCGGGCTGCCGCGCAAGCCGGGGATGACGCGTCTGGACCTGCTCGAGAAGAACGGCGTCATCATCGCCGGGATCTGCGACGAGATCGCCAAGCACGCCCCGGACAGCATCGTCATCATGGTGACCAACCCGCTGGACGTGTTGGCGCAATTGGCGTACCGCAAACTGGGGTTTCCGGCCGAACGCGTCCTCGGCATGGCCGGGTGCCTGGACAGCGCGCGGCTCCGGGCCTTCGTGGCCATGGAACTGGGCGTGAGCGCCAAGAACGTCGACACGATGGTCCTGGGCAGCCATGGCGATCACATGGTGCCCCTGCCCGGGCACACGACCGTTTCGGGCATCCCCATCACGAAGCTGATGTCCCCGGAACGCATCGAGGCGATCGTCGAGCGCACCCGCAAGGGGGGCGGCGAGATCGTCGGGCTGCTCAAGACCGGCGGCGCGTACTATGCCCCCGGCGCCAGCGCCGCCCGAATGGTGCAGAGCATCGTGCGCGACGAAAAGCAACTGCTTCCCGCCTCGGCTTATCTCACCGGTCAGTACGGTATCGAGGACCTCTACATCGGCGTTCCCGTGCGCCTTGGGAAGGATGGCGTCGAGGCGATCATCGAGCTCGATATCACCGACGCCGAGCGGACCGCGCTGCACACGTCCGCCCAAGAGGTGCGCACCGCCATCAACGCGCTCGAAGACGCCGGCGTGCTGTAAGCGGCACGGCGCCGAGCGCCGCGCGTCAGGTGGGCAGCGGGAACTCGATGCTCACGGGGTCGCCTTTCCGGAGATGGAGGGCGGCGTGGGCGCTGCCGCCGTTGACGGCGATCTCGAGATAGCCCGTGCTGCCAAACAGGGCCACTGGCGACCCAGGCGAGACCTCGGCGTAGGTGTGACAGATCCGGCGCAGCCGGTGCCGCCCGGCGCGCACCACGCTCGGCGTGGCCTCCGCCAGCATGGACTCGTGGATGTTGGTGACGAGATTGCCGAAGCGGTCGGTGTGCAGGATCTCGCCTTCCACGCGCCCGCCTTCCTTGCGCGGCCGGGGGAGGTCGAGTGTGACGATGGTGTCGGTTTCCTTGCCCAGTTGCTCCATGGACGCGCCGCGGGCGAGGTGGGCGGCCGCGGGCGCGAACACGTCGCGGCCGTGAAACGTGGGACTTACGGTCTCACGGATGAGGCGGCGGTTGGTGATGACCCGGGCCTCCTGGAGCGGGTGCTCGCGGAGGAACAGCGTCGGGAGGCCATTGTCCGGGCAGATCAGGATCTGGTCGCCCGCGGACAAGGCGATGGGGCGGCGGTCCGTGCCGACGCCGGGATCGACCACGACGACGTGGATCGTGCCTTTCGGGAAATAGGGCAAGGCGCCGGCCAGGAACAGCGCGCCATCGAGCACGTCCTGCGGCGGGATCTCATGCGACAGGTCCACCACGCACAATTCCCGGCTGATGCCGTACATGACGCCTTTCATGGCGGCGACGTACGGGTCGCGTAGCCCGAAATCCGTGGTGAGCGTGATCAATGGAATCGATCGGGACGTCATGATTACGCCTCCCTTATGTCGGCCCGGCGGACACCTCAGCCCGGGGTCAATCCGCCGCGCAACGGACGCAGTTGCGGCCGCCGGCCTTGGCGGCGTACAGGGCCGCGTCGGCCGCGGCGATAAGCTCCTCGACGTTGCGTCCGTGCCTGGGCCACTCAGACAGCCCTTGGCTGATGGTCACCTGGAAGGTCTGGCCGTGGTGCTCGAAGACCCGCTCGGCGATGGTGCGGCGCAACGCCTCGGCGATTTCACGGGCTTGCTCGAGCCCGGCGCCGCGGAAGAGGATGACGGCCTCGTCGCCCCCGTAGAGCGCCGCCAGGTCTTGATCGCGCAGGGCGTGGCGCATCATGACGCCCATTTCGCGCACGACCATGCGCCCGGCAAGGTGGCCGTAGGTGTCGTTGACCCGTTTCAGTCCATCGAGATCGGTCATGGCGATGGTGAGGCGGCCCTCGACGCCGCTCTTGCGCATTTCGGCCATGAGTTGACGCCGGAACGCGTCCATCGTCAACAGTCCGGTCAATTGGTCATAGTGGATAAGCCGGTGGACGTCCTGGTAGAACCGGGCGTCCGCCTCGTCTCGCAGTACGAACTTGAACAAGATGTCGCCCATCTGGATCTTGTCGCCGTGGTCGAGCCGCGTCGACTCGACCAGCGCGCCGTTGACCCGGGTCCCGTTGCTGCTGCCCAGGTCGGTGATGGCGAAATGAGATTCCCCGTCCTCGTGGACGCACATGATCCTGGCGTGCTCGCGCGACACGGACGGGGAATCCACCCGTGTGTCCGCACCGAACGAGCGCCCCAGCACGTGCTCGTGCTCGGCCAGCTCGATCTCCCGGCCGATCTCCCACCCGCCCAAGACAACCAGGGACGCTTTGCGGGCCGGGACGGCGCCCTCCGATTCGGCCGGCCCGAGCACCATGGTACGCTCTTCGACCGGGCAGTTGTCCGTCTGGTCGTCCAGCGTTTTTTTCTGTTCCGAATCCACGCCTAACATGGTACCAGTGCGAGCCATACGGCGCAAGAACTTCTTGTCTACACGACGACGTCCGGGCCGGGTCATTCAGAACCAGTCGGGCGTCATACGAAAAGCTGGAACACGCGCAACTCGAGCTCGATGATCAGGTGGGCCGCGAAGGGCAGCAGCGCATTGCGGCGTTTCACCGCCCAGTAGGTGAGGACGGCGGACGCGGCGAACATGCCGACCGCCTCGATGAGGGGCTTCTGCAAGTGGTACACGCCTTCGTAGACCGGGATGATCAACCAGCCATACTTGGGCCAAAGCTGGCTCAGCGGCCGCAGCAGCAGGTAGTGGTGCATGAACCGCCAGCCCACCAGATACGAGAGCGTCCACTGGAAGTTGAAGGACAGGAAGTACCATTTTCCCTCGGTTGAGGCATCGGCCTGGCTGCCGTAGACGGCGCGGAGACTCGGGAACAGCGTGATGCAGAGTACGGCGACGGCACCCACGAGGACGCACGCCGCCAGGACCCCCCAGTCCATGCGGTGCCAGCGCCTGATACCGAAGTATCCCCAGTCCATCGTAGGTAAGACCAACCCGAGCGGAACGAGGAACCAGAGAACGAACCGGGACACATCGAAGCCGCCCTCCGTTTGCCACTTGAGGATGTCCCAGTTGAAGGGCACGTCAACACCGCGCGTGGCCAGCGTGTCCACGATCAACACCACCGCGACATAGACGAGGGCGGCCGCGGCGATCACGCCCTTCTGTGCGGTCGAACGTTCGGCTTCGGTCTCACCGTCCATGAGGTCACTCCTTTCGCGCAGTGGGGAAGGGGCACAGGTCGCTTATCGGGCAGCCGACACACCGCGGCTTCCGGGCGAGGCACACGGTGCGCCCGTGAAACACCAGGCAGTGGGAGAACAGGGTCCACGTCTCGCGCGGCCAGATCTTCATGAGATCCTGCTCGATCTTGGCCGGGGCGTCCTGACGCGTGAAGCGCAGCCGTTTGGCCAGGCGCCGCACGTGGGTGTCGACGACGATCCCCGGCGTGTCGAAACACTCGCCCAGGACGACGTTCGCGGTCTTGCGCCCCACGCCCTCGAGCGCCACCAGGTCCTCGAGCGTGCCGGGGACCTTGCCGCCGTGCTGCTGGGCGAGCTGCGTGCAAGCGTTGGCGATGCTGCTCGCCTTCTGTCGGAAGAACCCGCAGGTCCGGATGGCCGCCTCGAGTTCCTCGCGCGGCGCACCGGCGTAGTCACGGGCCTTGCGGTACTTCTTGAACAGCGTCTTGGTGACTTCGTTGACGCGCTCGTCCGTGCACTGTGCGGCCAAGATCGTGGCCACCAGAAGCTGCAAGGGCGTCTTGTAGTCGAGCGAACAGCGCGCGTCCGGGGAGGCCTCGCGAAGCCGCTCGAAGACCTGACCGGCGCGTTCGCGGTTCGCCGCTAGCGTCGTCTGGAATCGCGCCACTTGAAGAACCCTTCCACACTCATGCAGTTCAGCAGGTCGCCCGCATCGAGCCACCCTTTGCGTGCGACCCCGAGGCCGTAACGCATCCAATCCAGTCCCTCGACGCGGTGGGCGTCGACCCCGATGCAGAGCTTGAGCCCGCGCTCCTTGGCGCGCTTGACGTAGCGCCAGTCGAGATCGAGGCGGCTCGGGGCGGCGTTGATCTCGATGGCGACCCCGTTGGCCGCGCACGCGTCCATCAACCGGTCCATGTCCAGCGGGTAGCCCTTGCGCTCGAGCAGCAGGCGGCCCGTCGGGTGGCCGAGGACCATCGTGTACTCGTGCTCGACCGCCTTGACAAGGCGTTCCGTCGCCACCTTCTCGCTCATGTCCAACTGGGAATGGACGGCTACGACCACGAAGTCAAACGTGGCGAACGTGTCCTTGTCGTAGTCCAGGAGGCCCCCTTTGCGGACGTCGGATTCGATGCCCTTGAGGATACGGAAGCCCTCGAGCTTCTTGTTGAGCGCGTCGATCTCCCGGTGTTGTTTCTCGATGGCCTCGGGGCTGAGCCCCCCGGCGTAGGCGGCCGACTGGCTGTGGTCGGTCACGACCAGGTACTGGTAACCGCGTTCCTGGGTCGCGCGTGCCATTTGCTCGATGGTGGCGAGGCCGTCGCTATACGTCGAGTGGACGTGGTACATGCCGACAAGGTCGTCCTGCTCGACGAGCTTGGGGAGTTCGGGGGCCTCGAGTTCGCCCATGTCCTCGCGCAATTCCGGCGGGATGTAGGGCAGGTCAAGTTGGGCGAACAGCTCGGCCTCGTCGCGGCAGCGGATGTTCTTGTCCCCGCGAAACAGGCCGTACTCGTTCATCTTGAGGGCGCGGTCCCGGGCACGTTGGCGCATGGCGACGTTGTGCTCGCGGCTGCCCGTGAAGTGGTGGAGCGCGTAGGGGAACTGCGCGTCGGACACGACCCGCAGGTCCGCCGCGATCCCGGAGTCCAGAACCACGCTCGACTTGGTCTCGCCGTGGGCCGTGACCCGGACGACGCCGGGGGCCGTGGTGAACCGCTCCATCAGCGCGGCCGGCTTCTTGCTCGAGGCCAGGATGTCGACGTCTTTGACCACCCCCTTGCGCCGCCGAATGCTGCCGGCCACCTCGATGCGCACCACGGCCCGGTCCTTGGCCAGGTAATCTCGCAGGCCGTGGGCCGCTTCAGCGGCGACGCTGTAGAGGTACGAACCGCGGTGTTCCTTGGCGAAGGCCAGGCCCTCGAGCACCTTCTGCTGCATCTTCTCGCCGAAGCCCTTGAGTTGAGCCAGGCGATCGTCTCTGCACGCCGCCTCGAGTTCCTCGAGCGAACTGACCCCGAGCTCCTCGTAGACCGTCTTGATCCGTTTCGCGCCCAGTCCCTGGATCTTGAACAGGTCGAACAGCGATTCGGGGAACTTGGCGCGGAGGTCCTCGAGATACCCGAGCTTTCCCGTCGTGACCAGCTCTTCGATCTTCTTCTCGATCGCTTCGCCCAGGCCCTTGATCTCCCGAAGCCGTTTCTCGCGCACCAGGGTCTCGAGGTCCTCTTCCGTCTGTTCGAGTGCGCGCGCCACGTTTGCGTACGAACGCGCCTTGAAGGGGTTCTCCCCCGCGAGCTCGAGCAGCACGGCGATCTCCTCGAGCGCCGCGATGATGTCTTTCTTGTCCATGGGACGGTTCTCTGGGAAAGTGACTCGCCGTGAGGATGATAGAACGCCCGGCGCGGCCAATACAACGCCCGGTGCGTGCATGGCTGGTAACCGGCGGGAGGGCGAGTACGAGTACGATGACGGAGATGAAGATGAAGATGAAGATGAAGACGAAGATGAAGCGTGGGGGCTACGGGTACAGTTTCTTGGCGAGCCAGGCAAGGTTCTCGGCGAACCGGGCGATGGTTTCGAGGCCTTCGGTGTCGTCGTTGACTTGGCCGGGGTGCATGCCGAACGCCACGTTCCAGTAGCTCGAGCCGGGCACGATCATGTCGTTGATCATGAACCAGTAGCAGAGCTGGGCGTAGGTGAAGTTCTGGCCGGCGCGGCGGGCGACCGCCACCGGGCCGCCGATCTTGCGCGAGAACATGACGCCGCCGTTCGCGCGCGAGACGTAGCCGGCGCGGTCCAGCAGGGCCATCAGATTGGGCGCGGCCGAGCCGAAGTAGACGGGGGAGCCGACGATGATGATGTGGGCCTCCTGCATCTTGGCGAAGATGCCGTGAAAGTCATCGTCCTTGACGGCGCACGTGTTGTCCTTCTGCTTGGCACAACGGGCGCACGCGGCGCAGGGCTTGACGGTCTTGTCCGCCAGCCGGACCAGTTCCCCCGATATCCCTTCGGCTTCGAGCTTCTCGAGGCACTTGCCGAGCAGGATCTCGGTGTTGCCCTTGACCCGCGGGCTGCCGCAGATGGCGATAGCGCTGATCATGGCGTCCCTCCGTTCCGTGTCAATACCGCAATCGGGTCTGTCTCAGTGGGTCACAACGTCCCTGGACAACGAGAAAGGGAATGGGAGGATTGCTCGCTCCCATTCCCTTGGATTGTAGCCCATTGCGGCAAGCGAATACAGGCGCCCGAACTAGGGTCCCTGCTGCATGAAGGCGATCTCTTTGCTGATGCGCTCGGAGTTCTCCCACCGCCGATCCTGCCAGAAGGTCAAGGCCCGTTCGGCCTCGGGGGACATCTCGCGCAGGTTGATGATCGTGGGCGACACAAAGATGAGCAGATGGGAGTTCACGGCCTCGGACGTGCGCCCCCGGAACGCCATTCCCAGCAGCGGGATCCGGCCCAGGATCGGCACGCGCCGTTCGGTCTTTCGGATGACCCGGCTCGACAGGCCGCCGATGACGAGCGTCTGGCCGTTGGGCACCAGCACTTCGCCGGTCTGCGAGCGGTTGGCGAACACGGGCAGGTCGATGCCCCGAATCGTGTCGAACCGCACCACGTCGCTTACGTTCAGTTCCGTGATGTTGAGCTTGATGGTGTCGTTCGGCAGGATCTGCGGCTGGAGGTTCATATTGACGCCGATGTTCTGCCATGTGACCTGCAACTGACCGACGCCTTTGTCGCTATACGTGATATTCTGGAATGGGACCTGGCCGCCCGCGTGGATCTGGGCCTGCCCGTTGTCGACCACCAGGATCTCCGGCTTCGAGATCAGGTCGACGTCCGACTTCTGTTCGACGCCCCGGAACGCCGCGTCGATCTGGCCGTAGCCCGGGCTGATCACGTTGGCGATCACCCCGCCGCCGTATTGGTCCGGAAGACCCGCAAACGGATTGGCGGGGTCATTGCGCAACGACGTGAAGTAGGTCGCGTCGGGCACCGGCATCGTCACGTTGAACTGCGGGTTCAGCGGGTTGAACACGCTGGTGCGGACCTCTTCGACGGTGCCGCCTTGGTCTACGCCGCGGACGATTCGGGTGTACTGGAGGTTCGTGCCCAGTTCACGCAGGCCGTTCTCGGTGGTCTCCGTGATCCAGACCTGGATCTGCACCTGGTCCAACGGCGCGAGCGGGGCCGGTGGTGGGGCTTCCGCGGGGGCGGCTTCCTGCCCGAGGGCGGCCGGCGCGAGCAGAATCAATGCAATAGGGAGGATGAAGATCTTAGCGATGCGCATCATCTGTCTCCTCCCAAGTTGGCGTCGATGCTCGAATCATCCGAGGTGTCACCTGTCAATCCTTCAACAATGCCCTGAGGTATCTCCGAGATCTCCTCGACCACGCCGATCAGGCCCTTGCCGATCTCGGACACGGCGTCCGCCTCAAAGGTCTCGGGGCCGAGCCCGGTCGGCAGCGCATAGGCCGGCCGCCACAGCTCGGCCTTGATGAGGAACACGAGTTCCCGCCGGCCTTCGCTCGTGCGGCGGTTTCCAATCGAAGCCGACAGCGGCGAACCCAGGCTGCGCGTCCCCGGTATGACCCGGCTGGCCAGGCCCATGGCCACGTCTTCGCCCTGGGTGAGCCAGGGCAGCGTGGTCAGGTTCTTGTTCTTCGTGTTGCGGTACAGCCCGCCCAGCAGCAGCACTTGGCCGTGCCGCACCCAGACCGTAGTCGAGACGCTTCGGGTGATGAGCTCGGGAACCGGAATAGCGTTGCTGCTCTGCGTGAAGGGCCCGCCCTGCGCCGTCTGGTCGGCCAGGCCCACCACAATGCGCTGACCCTCCTCGTTGACCGACGCGTTGACCGTAAGCTGGACAAAGGTGTCATCATTCGTATCGAGATTGCCGTCATCATCAACCATCTGCGGCGCCGTGACCGTAAGGTCCACGCCGGTCGGACGGAACTTGGTGACCTGCCTGGCCGTAGCCCCGACGACCACCGTGTCTTCGTACGGGATCTGCTGCGTGGTCTTAATCGTAGTGGGGACGCTGCCGCCCACGGTGACCATGGCCTGGGGCTGCGACAAGATGAAGGCGCGGTTCTGGTCCACCAGGGCTTGAAGGACCACCTCGATGTCGCCATAGTTCGTGGTGATATTGTCCAAGAACACCGTGATGGCGCTCGCGGTCGACGGGAAGGTGAGGTCGGCGACGCGGATGTTGCCGTTGCCGCTGGTCGTACGCCCCCACGCCCGCACCTTGTTGCGCTGGAGGAAGTAGGCGCTCAGGCCGGTCTCAACGCCTTTGGTGGTCTGGAACTCGACGATCTTGACCGACACACTGACCTGCTGGGGCTCCGCCTCCGGCGGCGGCGCTTCCTGCGCGTGAACGCACCAGACGCTCAACAGGCCCGCGCACGCTAGTGGTAAAACTCGCTTCAACATTATGCCCTCAACGCTGGAAGGTTGCTTTGCACTCGTACCGGCTTATGTTCTCGATGTTGTCAAAATTATCCAACCGGACGCTGAACGCCCGGATTTCGCCCGGGTTCAAGCGGCGGATGCCGACCGTGGTCGTGTCGTAGACGATGTTGCCGAAGCCGTAGACCGTAACCACGACCTCGATGCCGTACAGGACGCTGTCGCTGCGGTTGACCACCTGGCCCGTTACGGAGTAGTAACGGTACTCGCCGGTGAACTGGGTGGTCGGGCCGCCACGGAACGAGGTCGTGTTGATGACGGCGAGCGGCTGGGCCTCGATCTGCCGGCGCTCGACCTCGGCCGGGGTCAGGACGATGTACTTGCCGTTGGGCAGCCACTCGACGCGCTTGCTGATGGTCTCATCGTTCTTGTAGTCAAGGTTCTTGGCGGCGATCTTGTCGTACAGTGCTGCCGCTGTGTCGTAGTTGCCGCGCCGCCAGTGCAGGTCGGCCAACTCGAGCTTGTTCGCCGTGTTTCCGGGATAGGCCTCCGCCAACTGCGTGAACGACGCGATCATCTCGTCCAACTGCTCAGACGACGGGTACTTCTCGTTGTACTCCTCGCTCAACTGCGCGATGTGCTGTTCGCAGTCCGCCGCGTATGCACCGGCCGGCGCCAGCCGCAGGTACTCCTTGAACATGTCGATGGCGTCCCGGTACCCGCCGATGTCGTAGTAGGCCATGCCCAGCCAATACCGGGACTCCACGGCGGCCTGGGAATCGGGATACTTGGCGATGGTGTGCAGCAGCCGCGGTATGACCTCGGACGTCCCGCCGTCCTCGATCATCTGCCGGGCCTCGGCCACCTCCTTCCCGGCCAGTTGTTCGCTTGCGAACGAGGTCTTCGTGACCGGCGTCACGGTGGCGGGCGAGGTCGACCGCGGGGTGATGCACCCCGCCGCCGACACGGCCAGGACAACCAGCGCGGCAACGGTGATGAGGCTGTGTGGCGCGCCTCGGCCGATCACGACGTGCAGATGGGGCTTGCTCGATTTCACGGGGAGTATCCGACCTTATGTGATGGGGTTTACGTTAGTGCCTCAGTCTTTTCTTCTTCTCGGGACGCAACTTGTCCAGGACCAGCTGTGTAACATCCTCGGCGGGTATCGCCGGCTCCAGGCTCGCCAGGTAGCCGCTCGCTGCGATCAAGTCGTAATCGGTCTCCTGGCCGACTTCGGCAATGGCGCGGACCGCCCGGTCGCTGGCTTGGCTGAGCAGGATCCAGTATTTGCCCGTGCCGACCCGGATTCTCTTTTTCCTCACCTGAAGATATTCGGGCGTGGCCTTGATGACCTTCTCGTAGTCCACTTTCCCGGGCTTGTCAAACCCTTTAGGCGACCCGAAGTAGATCTTCTGGGCCTCGACCTTGTCTGGGGCAATCGTGTACGTGGCTGCTTGCGCAGACACAGCCAGAGCCCCCAGGACGAGCACACCAACAACCATCGCGACTATGCTTCGCATGGCATGCAGCCTCTTCCCGTCCCCACGGGGACGTTGCTCCCTACGGTGGTGTCCTGAGGTATCCGCCCGACAATTGCTTGAACTGAGCATTATTCTACAACTTCCCATGCCTCTTGTCAAGTGATTACGGGGCTAGGCCCCTATCGAGCCTCACTGAGGACAACGCACCTCTTGACTCCCCAACCCTACATCAATCGGCGTTAGGATTCAAATAATGCAGGAAGGGCACGACAGGAACGGTTTCCCCTTCCTCCACTTTGTTATCCCCAAGTCCGCCAGAAAGTTCCCCGGACCCCGGCCTTCTCCTGATGGGTCCGCTGCAATAGGTACAAGCCCGCGGGAGAAACGTCACGGCACGCCCGCTGGCCGTGGGACAACCGCTGGCACACGACGCTCGGATGGTCCCAGCAGTCAACAAAGGCGAATCGTGTTGCGTTATCCCTTTTGACACGCTGGCGTTGCGCATCTACAATAGACGCCCGTGTTGCCGTCCGCCCACGGGTCGGCGAGGTGATTTCACGGAAAGGGAGGTCCCATGGCCCGTCCGCGCGTTTGGCTTGGCTGCGTTTTCATCGCGATGGTTCTGTTGTGGCCGCGTAGTTCGCCCGCCGAAGCGGGTTCGCCCGCCGAAGCGGGTTCGCCCGCCGAAGCGGGTTCGCCCGCACAAACGGGCGACGGCGCGACGAAGGGCGCCCCGGAGAAGGCCGGCGCGGCAGCCGTTTCATCCGAACCGGACGACGAGAGGCGGGTGTGGATAGAGCCGGTAGCCGCGGATGCGGGCCGGCGGATTTCGATCCGGGTCCGTCCCGGCCCCGCCCAACCGCAGGACGTTCCCCTCGTGTTCGCCTGCGATCTGCGCAGTGAGGCGTCCATCACAGACGCGTATCTCGAATTGCACGTGCGCGACGGAAGCGGCGCGCTGGTGCACCGCGACCGGCGGCAACTCAGCCTCAGCGAAGATACAACCCGCTGCCGGCTGACTTGGGACGCGGGGGATCTCCCAGAGGGAACGTACGCGGCCGAACTGGTGCTGTTTCGCCGGCCGGGGATCCTGGTTGCCCGGCGCGACTACGTGGTCCGCAAGGTGTCGTGGGCGCGGTTGTGCGCGCGGCTCGAGGCGGCCCGGTGCGGGCTGGCGTCGGTTACCGAAAGCCTGCGGGCGTTGCGGGCAGAGCAGATCGAGGCGCCCTATCTGCACATGCGGGCCGCCATAGCCGACGATTGCGTCAAGCGGGCGGCCGCGCTGGCCCAACGCCGTGAATGGCGGCGCCTGGACGCGCTCGTGGGCTACCTCGAGCGGACGGCCCAGGCGGTCACGGCCCAGATCGCGTTTGGCAGCGTGGCGCCGGAGTTGCTCGAACCGATTCCCGAGCCGGACCTCACGAACCTCACGGCGCGCGACGGCGGCTTCTACGCGGGGGAACGTCCCGTGTTTCTGTTGGGCCGGTACTACGGCGCGAAGTGGCCGGGCGAGGCGCTGGGACAGTTGCGCAAGTACGGTCTGAATTTCGCGGCCCTGGACGTGGGACCCGAGCAGACCCTGGCCGACGCCAAACGGGAGAAACCGTTCCGCACAAAGCTCGATCCCATGTTCAAGCGCGCGCTCGAGAACAACATCACGGTGACGGTCTCATTGGCGCCCCATGCGCTGTGTTCGTGGGCGGTCGACGAATGGCCGCACCTGGCCGACAACGGGCTGGGCACGCCCGACATCGTGCGCAAGGAGGCGCGCAAGACCATCGAGCGCCACGTACGCGCCGCGGCCCCCTACCTCGCCGGACAGGACGCGGTTAGCAGCCTCTGCCTGCTGTGCAACCCGAAGCTCAAGTTTACGGGCGAGCCCGTGCGACGGTCCTTTCTCGAGCGCGTCAAAGAGGATTACGGCGACCGGCACGCGGTGAACCGGGCGTGGCGGGGGCTGTTCGCCTCGCTGGACGAGATCGACATCGGATGGGAGGACGACAACCCGCGGTATCAGGACACGCCGGCCTACCGCTACGACTGGCAGACGCACCATCAGCGCCTCGGCGTCCAGTACGTGCGCTGGCTGAGACAACTGGTCCGAGAGCGCGGGGTGAAAAAGCCGCTGTACCTGGCCCTTGCCGACGACGTGTTCGAGATCGGTGAGACGCACTACGGGCTGGATCGCGAGGCGCTGGCGGCCGAGTTCGAGCTGGGCGGCTGCTGCGCCGCCAACACGCTCACCGACCCCTTCTACGCCATGGGGTATCCGCAGCAGGGGGTTCTCTACGCCCTGATGCGCTCGCTGGGCCCGGACAGGCCCGTGGTCAATCTCCAGCACCGGCTGCTGGCCGGCCCAGACCTCGAGGCCCCCCACCCCTTCGCCTACGTGCACACGGCCATGTGGGAAGCCGCCCTGTTCGGTCTGAGCGCCTCCGCCCTGGACATCGCCGACCTGCTGGACGCCCCGGAAGTCCTCGAGGCCTACGCGACGGCCTGTCTCGACCTGAACCGGCTGGCCGACGTCGTGGCCGCCTTCCAGCAGGCCCCGGCCGAGGTGGCCGTGCTGTGGAGCATGCCGTCGAAGATCTTCGACCACGGCGATCCCTATCTCATATCGGCCGTGTACGCCCTCGAAGGCTGCTCGTTTGCGGGCCACAAAGTGCGCTTCATCACCGAGGACCAGTGCGTCCAAACGGATTTGGCCGGCGTCAAGGTGCTGGTCGTGCCCGAGGCCCCCGCGGTCGGGGACGAGGCCTTCGAGGTCCTGCGCCGCTACATGGAGGCGAACCGGGCGGTCGTCCGCACGGCCACGGCCCCGATCCTGTACAACGCACACGGCCGGTCCCGCCGCGACATCATCACGCCCACCCAGCGGACGGTCCTGGTCAGCGGCGAGAACCTGCCCACCGAGTACCTGCACGCCATGGACGCCATACTGGGCTTTGGGGATCTGCCGCCCATCCCGCGCATCACCAACGAATACGGCTACCCCCTCGAGGGCGTCAAGTCGCGTTACGTCGAAGTGGACGGGCAGGGCTACCTCTACGCCGTCAACATTCGCAAAGGGCCCATCACGTGCTTTGTGCACGGGGATCAATACTCGGGCCGCGACCTCATCCGAGGCCGCGACGTCGAGTTCCCATGCACCCTCGAACCCCTCGATCCCATGCTCATCCGCCTCGACCACGCCCCGGACAAGGATGAAGGATGAAGGATGAAGGATGAAGGGGAAAGGGGAAAGGGGAAAAGGGGAAGAATGAAGGGGGATGATGAAAGGCGAACACGAGTTCCGGAATGTTTTTTCCCATTTTCCCCCTTCCCGCTTTCCCCCCTTTCCCGTTTCTCCTCTTCCCCGTTTCCCCTTCATCCTTCATCCTTCATCCTTCATCCTTCATCCTTCCCCCTCTTGCTCCGCCCACCGTCACCATGATGCCCATTGAGCACATCCCCGACTGGGAGGGGCGGCTCGCTCGGCAGGACGCCTTCTGGCAGTGCGAAGTGCTCGACCGGCCCGTGGTCGTCATGTCGGCGCAGAAGCCCGGTCCCCCGCACCCTTGGCCAAAGCCGAAGTCGTATGCCTCGCATCGCGAGCGATGGATGGACACCGAGCGGGTCGTCGCGTCGGCCGTCGCCACGACCCGGAACACCGACTACCTGGGCGACGCGCTGCCGATGGCGTGGCCCAATCTCGGGCCCGAGTTGTTCAGCGCCTTCTTCGGCATGGGAATGGAGTACTCCCCTGATAGCTCGTGGGGCGTACCGAACCTCACCGATTGGTCGCAGGCGGACCAACTGGCGCTCGACAAGGACAACTTCTACTGGAAGAAGCTGCTCGATATGACGGACGCCCTTTTGGCGGCCGGCCAAGGCGCGTATTACGTGGGCATTACCGACATGCATCCCGGCGGCGACGCCATTGCCGCCTTCCGCGACCCCATGCAACTCAATCTAGATCTGCTCGACGCCCTGGACGACGTGAAGCGTCTGCTGGCCCGCGTCAACCAGGCCGACTTCGAGGCCTTCGACTTCTACTAGGACAAGCTGGCCGCGGCCGGCCAGGCCATCATGATTTGGAAGGGCATCGTGTCCACCAAGAAATGGTACGTG
>Ga0114930_10002917_pt1 | contig 15230 bp, 16 predicted proteins | sample AnhtaG_FD_87300 | JGI IMG/M metagenome (GOLD analysis project Ga0114930, IMG submission 87300) | Deep subsurface microbial communities from Anholt, Denmark to uncover new lineages of life (NeLLi) - Anholt_01485 metaG | ecosystem: Environmental > Aquatic > Marine > Oceanic > Sediment | place... | reverse complement strand
GATCCTGGTTCGAGACGTTAGATTAGGTCCTTCAGAGGTGGGACGTCTCGTGCAACGTCTCCTCGAGATCGAGACTTACCGCATGATGGCGCTGCTGGCGCTTCCCGTGGCGCGCGAGGCCGCGCCCGCGATCACGCGCATCGGCGACGAGCTGGCGCGCCTCACGCAGTCGCTGACCGAAATCGCGGGGCTCGACGACGAGCGGCGCCTGTTGGACCGGCTGGTCGCGCTCTCGGCCGAGGCCGAACGCATCGCGGCCGCCACCCAATACCGCTTCGGCGCCGGCCGCGCCTACTACGCCCTGGTGCGCCGGCGCATCGAGGAGCTGCGCGAGGAGCGCATCGAGGGCCTCCAGACCATCGCCGAGTTCATGGACCGCCGCCTCGCCCCGGCCATGCGCACCTGCGAGTCCGTGGGGGAGCGGCTCGAGGCGATCTCGACCCGCCTCGGGCGCGTGTCGGCCCTCTTGCGCGCGCGGGTCGAGGTGGCGCTCGAAGCGCAGAACCGCGACCTGTTGGCCTCGATGGACCGCCGCGCGCGGCTCCAGCTCCGGCTCCAGCAGACGGTCGAGGGCCTGTCGGTCGCGGCCATCACCTATTACGTGGTGGGGCTCGTGGCCTACGCCGCCAAGGCCGCGCGCGGGCTGGGGCTCCGGCTCGACCCCGAGCTCGCCGCCGGCGCCGCGGTGCTGCCGGTCGCCGCCCTGGTGTGGTGGGCGATCAAGCGCATCCGCCGGGGCCTCAGGCGGGACTAGCGAAGCACGGGAATCCGTGCCCGCCTGCCGCGACGCGCCGGCGCGATAGCCGCAACAGCTTTGCGGCTATGCGGCGCCGGATGCCGGATTCATGCGTCATTTGGTCGCCTAGCGGCGGCCGGGGTTAGGTGAGACGTTAACGTTCGTCCGTGGTTCGCACCGTGCGGCTTGAACAGCGTGGGCGGGCAGGCGGATTTGGCAACCGGATCAGCGGGTTGGCTCCAGCGCGGCAACGCGTCAAGGCGCCGTCCGCCCGGATTTGCGGAGGGTATGAGAGTGCGGAAGTTCCTTGAAGCGCTGGTCACGGCGATTCCCGCCGCGGCCTGGTTCCTGTTTGCCGGCCCGGTCCTGCTCGCCCTGGGCGGGTCCGACCTGCTGGGCGGCGGCGCGTTCGCGGCCGAGCCCAAGCCCTGGGAGATGACGCTGCAGCCCGCGGCGTCGGCGACGATGCACCGCATCGCCGCGTTCCACACCATGCTCCTGTGGGTGATCACCGGCATTTCGGTGTTCGTCCTGGGGCTTCTGGTCTACGTGATGTTCCGCTTCAACGAGCGGGCCAACCCCACGCCCTCGACCACCACGCACAACACCCTGGTCGAGGTGCTGTGGACCGTGATCCCGATCGTCATCCTGGTCGGCATCGCGGTGCCGTCGTTCAAGCTGCTCTATTTCACCGACCGCACCGCCCACCCCGAGATGACGCTGAAGATCGTCGGCCACCAGTGGTACTGGTCGTACGAGTACCCCGACCAGGGCGACGTGAAGTTCGACAGCAACATGATCGCCGACACGGACCTGAAGCCCGGCCAGCGCCGCCTGCTCGAGGTCGACAACCGCGTGGTGCTGCCGATCAAGACCAACATCCGCCTGCAGCTCGCCGCCGCCGACGTGATCCACGCCTGGCGCATTCCCGCCTTCGGCGTGATGAAGGACGCGGTGCCCGGGCGCCTGCTCGAGACCTGGGTCAACATCGACCGCGAAGGCGTCTATTACGGCCAGTGCTCGGAGCTGTGCGGCGTCAACCACTCCTACATGCCGATCGCGGTCGAGGCGGTCAGCAAGGAGAAGTTCGCCGCCTGGATCGCGCAGCAGAAGAAGGCCGCGGACAAGGACGCGCCGCAGCCGCAGGTGGCCGCGCAGCCCAGGGAGTAGCCGGGTTGCGCCGTCCGGTTTCCGTTGCCGCCGCGCCCCGGGGCCTGGCGGCGGTCGACGCACTGAACGCCGCGTCCGCGGACGCGGCCGAAAAGCAGTAGGGGATCATCATGGCTTACGGCAGTCACGCCGAACACGCAGGCCACGCCGACCACGGCCACCCCACGGGCTGGAAGCGCTGGCTCTACTCCACGAACCACAAGGACATCGGCACGATGTACCTGGTGTTCGCGGTGTGCGCGGGGATCGTCGGCGGCCTGTTCTCGGTCCTCATGCGCATGGAACTGCAGGATCCCGGTGTGCAGTTCTTCACCCTGCCCGACGGCAGCCCGAACGGCCAGTTCTGGAACGTGGTCGTCACCGCGCACGGCCTGATCATGGTGTTCTTCCTGGTCATGCCGGCGATGATCGGCGGGTTCGGCAACTGGATCGTCCCGCTGATGATCGGCGCGCCCGACATGGCGTTCCCCCGGATGAACAACATCAGCTTCTGGCTGCTGGTGCCGTCGTTCCTGCTGCTGGTGCTCTCGGCGGTCGCGGGCATGGGCGCCGGCACGGGCTGGACGGTCTATCCGCCGCTGTCCTCGGCCACCGGGCACTCGGGACCGGCGGTGGACATGGCGATCTTCTCGCTCCACCTCGCCGGCGCCTCGTCGATCATGGGCGCGATCAACTTCATCACCACGATCTTCAACATGCGCGCGCCGGGCATGACGCTGCACCGCATGCCGCTGTTCGTCTGGTCGATTCTGGTGACCGCGTTCCTCCTGCTGCTGTCGCTGCCGGTGCTGGCGGGCGCCATCACCATGCTGCTGACCGACCGCAACTTCGGCACCACGTTCTTCGACCCCGCGGGCGGCGGCGACCCGGTGCTGTACCAGCACCTGTTCTGGTTCTTCGGCCATCCCGAGGTCTATATCCTGATCCTGCCGGGCTTCGGCATGATCAGCCAGATCGTCTCCACCTTCTCGCGCAAGCCGGTGTTCGGCTATCTCGGCATGGCCTACGCGATGGTGGCGATCGGGTTCGTCGGCTTCGTGGTGTGGGCGCACCACATGTACACGGCCGGCATCGACGTGGACACGCGCGCCTATTTCACCGCCGCCACCATGGTGATCGCGGTGCCCACGGGCGTGAAGATCTTCTCGTGGATCGCCACGATGTGGGGCGGGTCCTTGAAGTTCGAGACGCCGATGCTGTGGGCGATCGGCTTCATCTTCCTGTTCACCGTGGGCGGCGTCACCGGCGTGGTGCTGTCGAACGCGGGCATGGATATCGCGCTGCACGACACCTACTACGTGGTGGCGCATTTCCACTATGTGCTCAGCCTCGGCGCGGTGTTCGCGATCTTCGCCGGCTTCTACTACTGGATCGGCAAGATGTGCGGGCGGAAGTACAACGAAACCCTCGGCCGCATCCATTTCTGGATGACGTTCGTGGGCGTCAACCTGACCTTCTTCCCGATGCATTTCTCGGGCCTGTCGGGCATGCCGCGGCGCTACGTCGACTATCCCGACGCGTTCTACGGCTGGAACCTGATTTCCTCGCTGGGCTCCTACATCTCGGCCGCGGGCGTGCTGCTGTTCCTCTGGATCGTCTACCGCACCTTCACCGCGGGCGCGAAGGCCGAGAACAACTACTGGGGCGCCGGCGCGACCACGCTGGAATGGACGCTGCCGAGCCCGCCGGCGTTCCACAGCTACGAGGAGCTGCCGCACATCGCGCCCGAGAAGGCGCATTGAGGACGGGGTGGCCGCGAACACCACAGCCGCCGTGCCCGCCTCGGCGCTTCGCTCCGTCGCTGTCGCGGGCAGCCGCGTCCGGCCGCCGGCGCCTTGCCGGCGGAACATGTCCGGCCGCGACCGAATAGGGTGAGGCGCCGCGCCAAATGGCCGAAGTGTCGATGAATCCCGCGGTCGGTCCCACGGTGCACGCGCCGGCGTTCGCCGGCGACGCCGGGGTCGGCGATTTCGTCGCGCTGTTGAAGCCGCGCGTCATGTCGCTGGTGGTGTTCACCGGCTTCGCGGGGCTTTACCTGGCGCCCGGGACGATGCATCCGTTCCTCGCGGGCGTCGCGGTGCTGGCGATCGCGGTGGGCGCGGGCGCGGCCGGGGCCATCAACATGTGGTACGACCGCGACATCGACGCGGTGATGGAGCGCACGCGCGCGCGCCCGCTGCCCGCGGGCCGGATCGAGCCGGGCGACGCGCTCGGCTTCGGCGTGGCGCTGGCGCTGCTGGCGGTGATGGTGATTGGCCTGGCGGTCAACTACGCCGCCGCGGCCCTGTTGGCGCTCACCATCGGCTTCTACGTGTTCGTCTACACCGCGTGGCTCAAGCGCCGCACCCCGCAGAACATCGTGATCGGGGGCGCGGCGGGCGCGTTCCCGCCGGTGATCGGCTGGGCCGCGGCGACCGGCGAGGTGGGCTTGGGCGCGCTCGCGCTGTTCGCGCTGGTGTTCATGTGGACGCCGCCGCATTTCTGGGCGCTGGCGCTGGTCCGCAACGACGACTATCGCCGCGCCGGCGTGCCGATGCTGCCGGTGGTGGCGGGCGCGCGCGCGACCAAGCGGCAGATCCTGGTCTATGCCGTGCTGCTGGCGCCGCTGTCGCTGGCGCCCTGGGCGCTGGGCATGGCGGGGGCGGCCTATGCCGGCGTGGCCGGCGCCATGAGCCTCGGCTTCGTCGCGCTCGCGCTGCGCCTGATGCGCGACGCGGAAAACCGCCCGGCGATGCCGCTGTTCGGCTTCTCGATCCTCTACCTGTTCGTGCTGTTCGCGGCGATGATCGCCGACCGCGCCGCGTCCGGCTGGCCGTGGGCGGGATGAGCGGGGAGGACGGAAAGTGGAAGGACGCGGCGCAACGCAGGCAACGGCGCAAGAACGTGGCGCTGATGCTGGCGCTGGTCGCCTTCGCGGTGCTGATGTACCTCGTCACGATCGTGCGCATGGGCGGCAACGTGATGAAGGGATTTTGAGGGGCGGGCGATGACCGGGCGGGGCACGATGCGCGCGCGCAACCGGCGGCTGGGGCTGGTCCTGGCCGGCGTGGTCGCGGGCATGGTGGGCCTGAGCTTCGCCGCCTCGCCGTTCTACCGCCTGTTCTGCCAGCTCACCGGCTTCGGCGGCGCCACGGTGCGCGCCGAAAAGGCGCCGGACCGGGTGCGGGCGCGCACCGTCACGGTGCGCTTCAACGCCGACGTCGATCCCGGCCTGCCGTGGGATTTCAAGCCGGCGCAGCGCGAGATCGCGGTCCGCCTGGGCGAGCCGGCGCTCGCCTTCTACACCGCGCGCAACCGCGCGGGCGAGGCGATCACCGGCACCGCCGTGTTCAACGTGCAGCCCGACAAGGCCGGCGGCTATTTCGACAAGGTGCAGTGCTTCTGCTTCACCGAGCAGCGCCTCGCGCCCGGCCAGTCGGCCGAGCTGGCGGTGAGCTTCTTCGTCGATCCCGCGCTGGCCGACGACCGCAACCTCGACGACGTGACCAGCATCACGCTCAGCTACACCTTCTACCGCGCCAAGACGGCGGAGCCGCGGACCGCCGCTTCCGGCGCCGCCGGGAGCGATTTGGCCAAGACCGATTTGGCCAAGACCGATTTCGCCAAGACCGATTTCGCCAAGACCGGCTCCGCCGCCGCGGCCGCGAAGCCGTCGAACTGACGCGGAACCCCGCGACCCACCAGGAGACACCGAGCGATGGCCGACACCGCCCACGCCCCCAAGCACCCCTACCACCTCGTCGATCCCAGCCCCTGGCCCGCCGTGGGCGCGACCTCGGCCGGGCTGCTGACCTTCGGCACGGTCTTCTACCTGCATCCCGAGATGCTCGGGAAGGGGCTCGAGCCGTTCATGCAGGCGACCGGAGCGTGGAAAATCGCGCCCGGGATCGTCGGCATCCTGTTCACCATGTGGATGTGGTGGCGCGATGTGATCGACGAGGCCACGTTCCAGGGCCATCACACCCCGGTCGTGCGCCTGCATCACCGCTACGGCATGGCGCTGTTCATCGCCTCGGAGGTGATGTTCTTCGTCGCGTTCTTCTGGGCGTTCTTCGACGCGGCGCTGTCGGTGCGCACCGGGGTGTGGCCGCCCCAGGGCATCGTGCCGTTCGACGCGTTCAGCCTGCCGTTCATGAACACGCTGATCCTGCTCACCTCGGGCTGCACCGTCACCTGGGCGCATCACGCCCTGATCGAGGGCGACCGCAGGGGCCTGTTGCAGGGCCTGGCGCTGACCATCCTGTTGGGCGTCGCGTTCACCAGCTTGCAGGCCTACGAGTACAGCCACGCCGGGTTCGCCTTCAAGGGCGGCATCTATCCCACCACCTTCTTCATGGCGACCGGCTTCCACGGCTTCCACGTCATCATCGGCACCACGTTCCTGACGGTGTGCTGGTTCCGCGCCTTCAAGGGCCACTTCAAGCCGGACCACCATTTCGGCTTCGAGGCCGCGGCCTGGTACTGGCACTTCGTCGACGTGGTGTGGCTGTTCCTGTTCACCGTGATCTACTGGTGGGGAAGCTGAGCGAACGCGGCCGCGCACCCCGCCCCCTGCCCCCGATCCGTCTCGCGGATTCGGCCCGCAAGGGGAGGGGGGACGTAAGCCATGCGTCCCGTCTCCCGTTACGGGGGAGGGACCGGGTGGGGGGCAAGCGTGCGCGTCGTGGGCGCGCTGCGTGACCCAGGTTTCGCCCTTTTCCGCCGGGCTCCGCTGCCGCTGTCCGCGCTGCGGCCGGGGCAAGCTGTTCAGCGGGCTTCTGACCGTGGCGCCGGTGTGCGCGGCCTGCGGACTCGACCTGCAAAAGCAGGACAGCGGCGACGGGCCGGCCGTGTTCGTGATCCTGATCCTGGGCGCCGCGGTCGTGGGCCTGGCGATCCTGGTCGAGGTCGCGTTCCATCCCCCGGACTGGCTGCATTTCGTGCTGTGGCCGCCGCTGATCCTCGGGGGCGCGATCGCGCTGCTCCGGCCGTTCAAAGCCACGCTGATCGCGCTGCAATACCGGCACCGGGAGCTTTAAGGAAAGCGGCCGGCGGCCGGCTTTCGGCCATCGGCCGGCTGACCGCCGACGGCCGATTGCTGCTAGCCTAGAAGCATGGCTTCCTCGCTGCTCTACCGCCGCTTCCGCCCGGGCTGGCCGCTGACGCTGGCGTATCTCGCGGCGCTCGGCGCGCTGCTGGCGCTCGGCACCTGGCAGGTGGACCGCATGGCGTGGAAGCGCGCGCTGATCGCCGAGCGCGCGGCGCGCCTGGCGGCCCAGCCGGTGGCGCTGCAAGGGCCGCTCGCCGGCCCCGAGCGGCTCGACTTCCGCCGCGTGCAGGTCTCCGGGCGCTTCCTCAACGAGCGCGAGCTCTACCTCGGCAACCGCCCGCGCCGCGGCCAGCCCGGCTACCACGTGGTCACCCCGATGCAACGCGCCGACGGCAGCGTGGTGCTGGTGGACCGCGGCTGGGTCCCGCTCGACCGCAAGCTGCCGCAAAGCCGCGCCGACGGGCAGGTCGAGGGACCGGCGACGGTGCAGGGAATCGCGCGCCTGCCCCAAGCGCCCTCCTGGTTCGCGCCCAAGAACCAGGAGGCGGCGAACTTCTGGTTCTACTTCGACCCGGCGGCGATGGCGCGCGCGGCCGGCTTGCGCGCGGTGCTGCCGGTGATCGTCGAGGCGGGCCCCGAGCCCAACAAGGGCGGCCTGCCGCTGGGCGGGCAGACCGACGCGAGCCTCTCCGACAACCACCTGCACTACGCGCTCACCTGGTACGCGCTGGCGGCAGCGCTCAGCGTCATCTACCTGCTGAAGGGCCTCAAGGCCGAGGCGTAGGGGCCGCCGCCCGCGCGACAAGCCGCCGGGCGCGGGTCTAGACTGCCCCGGGCCGGGCGCGCGCCGCCCAGGCCTGCAGCACAGGGAGGATTCAATGGCCGTCGCACGCGTGACCAAGATCACCGCCTCGTCCGCCACCGGCTTCCAGGACGCGGTGAAGTCGGGCCTTGCCCGCGCCGCCAAGACCATCCGCGGCATCACCGGCCTCGAGGTGGTCGAGCAGAAAGCCAAGGTCGAGAAGGGCCGCATCGCCGAATACCGGGTGACGATGGAACTCACCTTCGTGCTTGAATCCTAGGCTTGACCCGGCGCGCCGGCGCGATGCCGGCGCGGAGCTTCCGATCGGGCCCTGCATCGAGTTCCGGCGCGGGCGTCACGTTTTCCGAGGAGCGCATGTCCGCCTACGCCGAACTGGAAGGCCGCTTCGCGCGGCTCGGCGCCCTGAGCGAGGCCGAGGGCGTGCTGCACTGGGACATGTCGGTGATGATGCCCCGGGGCGGCGTCGCGGCGCGCGCCGAGCAGCTCGCGGCGCTCAAGGTCACGCGCCACGAGCTCTTGACCCATCCCGCCATGGGCGAGCTTCTGGAGCGCGCCCGGGGCGAAGCGGCGAACCTGGACGACTGGCAACGCGCGAACCTGAAGGAGATGCGCCGCGCCTGGACCTCGGCCACGGCGCTGCCCGCCGACCTGGTGGTGGCGCTGTCGAAGGCGTGCTCGGCCAGCGAGACGGTATGGCGCCGGGCGCGGCCCGCCGCCGACTTCAAGATGCTGCTGCCGTCGCTCGAGGAGGTGCTGCGCCTCACGCGCGAAAAGGCGCAGGCGCTGGGCGCGGCCCTCGGCCTCGCGCCCTACGACGCGCTGCTGGACCAGTACGAGCCGGGCGCGCGCGCCGACCGGATCGGCTCGCTGTTCGTCGATCTCGCGCGTTTCCTGCCGGACTTCGTCGATAGGGTGCTGGAAAAGCAGGCGCGGGAGCCGAAACCCACGCCGCCGCCGGGGCCGTTTCCGGCCGCGGCGCAGCGCGCGCTGGGCGAACGATTGATGCGCGCCGTCGGCTTCGACTTCGAGCACGGGCGGCTCGACGAGTCCGCGCACCCCTTCTCCGGCGGCGTGCCCGAGGACGTGCGCATCACCACGCGCTACGACGAAAGCGATTTCGCGCGCGGACTCATGGGCATCCTGCACGAGACCGGGCACGCGCTCTACGAGCGCGGCCTGCCCGCGGCGTGGCGCCGCCAGCCCGTGGGCGAGGCGCGCGGCATGGCGCTGCACGAAAGCCAGAGCCTGCTGTTGGAGATGCAGGCCTGCCGCTCGCGCGGGTTCTTCGAGTTCGCGGCGCCCCTGATGCGCGCGGCGTTCAATGGAACCGGCCCGGCCTGGGACGCCGACAACATCAACCGCCTCTACACGCGCGTGGAGCGCGGGTGCATCCGCGTCGACGCCGACGAGGCGACCTACCCGCTGCACGTGGTCCTGCGCCATGTCCTGGAGCGTGCGCTGATCGCGGGCGACCAAAAGCTCGCCGAGCTGCCGGAGACGTGGAACGCCGGCATGAAGTATCTCCTCGGCGTGGCGCCGCCCGACGACCGGCTCGGCTGCCTGCAGGACATCCACTGGCCCGACGGCGCCTGGGGCTATTTCCCCACCTACACGCTGGGCGCGATGGCGGCGGCGCAGCTGTTCCAGGCGGCGCGACGCGCCGACCCGGACATCGAGCCGGGCATCAGGCGCGGCGACTTTAAGCCGCTGATGGCGTGGCTCGTGGCGAACGTGCACGCCAAGGCCTCGCTGCTGTCGACCGACGAGGTGCTGGAGCAGGCGACCGGCGCGCCGCTCCAAGACGCCGCGTTCAAGGCGCACCTCAAGGCGCGTTACCTCGACGGGGAGGGATGATAGCCTACGCCACCGCGCCCGAGGCGCGCAGCCTAGCGATTTCCCCCGCGTCCAGCCCCAGCACCTCCTTCAGCACCTCGTCGGTGTGCTGGCCGAGCGTGGGCGGCGCCGTGGGCTCGCGCACCGGCGTGCCGGAGAAGTTGAGCGGCGAGCCCATGATCCTGACCGTTCCGGCGAGGGGATGCGGCACGGTGCGCGTCATGCGCCGGGCCGCGGCCTCGGGGGCGTTGAGCGCCTCCACCAAATCGCGCACCTCGCCGCCCGGCACGCCCTCCTTCAGCATCGCCTGCATCCAGTGCGCGCGCGGCTTGTCCTTGATCTTCGCCGCCAGGAGCGGGATGAGCTCGGCGCGGTTCCTGCTGCGCAGCGGGTTGGTCGCGAAGCGCGGGTCGCCGGCGAGCTCAGGCAAGCCCACGATGGCGCAGAACTTGCGGAACTGGCCGTCGTTGCCCACCGCCACCACCACGTCGCCGTCGGCGGCCTTGAAGGTCTGGTAGGGCGCGATGTCGGGATGCGCGTTGCCGAAGCGCGCCGGCGATTTGCCGTCGATCAGCGCGGAGGAGGCCAGGTTCGCCAGGTTCGCCATCGCGCAGTCCAACAGCGCCAGGTCGATGTGCTGCCCGCGCCCCGTGCGCTCGCGCACGAACAGCGCCGCGAGGATCGCCTGCGCCGCGTACATGCCGGTGGTGAGGTCCGCGACCGCCACGCCGATGCGCAAGGGGCGCGCGCCGGGCTCGCCGTTGATCGACATCATGCCGCTTTCGCCCTGGATCACCACGTCGTAGCCCGCGCGGCCCGCGGCCGGGCTCGCGCGCCCGTAGCCCGAGATTGAGCAGTAGACCAGACGCGGGTTCAAGGCCGCGGCGGCCGGATAGTCGAGCCCGAACTTCTCGAGGCCCCCCAGCTTGAAGTTCTCGATCAGCACGTCGGCCTTCGCCGCCAGCGCCTGGACCAGGCGCCGCCCCTCGGGCCTGGCGAGGTCGACCGCGATGCCGCGCTTGTTGCGGTTGGCGCACAGGTAATAGGTGCTCTCGCTGCCTGCGACCTTGCCGCCCCAGCTGCGCGTGTCGTCGCCCGCGCCCGGCGGCTCGACCTTGATCACGTCGGCGCCGAGGTCGGCGAGGATCATGGTGCACCACGGGCCCGCCAGGATGCGCGACAGGTCGAGCACGCGGGTGCCGGTAAGCGGCGGCGGATTCGGTCGTTCGGCCATCGGTCTCTCCGTTGCGGCGCGCAGTTATGGCGCGGCACCCCGCGGTCGGGCAAGGGGCGCTTGTGCGCGCGGGGGCGGGCGTAGCAAGATGCCGCGCGGGGAAACGCATGGCCCATGACGATAAAGAAGCCGCGCAGGACGCGATCGCGCGGCTGCAGGTCCGGATGCTGCAGATCCAGCAGGCCTGCTTCCGCGACCGCCGGCGCATGGTGCTGGTGTTCGAGGGGCCCGACGCGGCGGGCAAGGGCGGCGCGATCCGGCGCCTGACCGAGCGGCTCGATCCGCGCGGCGTGCATGTGTGGCCGATCGGCGCGCCCGAGGATAGCGAGGCGGGGCACCACTACCTGCACCGCTTCTGGACGCGCCTGCCCGCGCCGGGATCGATCGCGATCTTCGACCGCTCGTGGTACGGGCGCGTGCTGGTGGAGCGGGTCGAGAAGCTGGCGGCGCGGCCGGACTGGGAGCGCGCCTACGACGAGATCGTCGCGTTCGAGAAGCTGTTGACCGACGACGGCGTGCGGCTGGTCAAGTTCTTCGTCGCGATCGGCCGGCGCGAGCAGCTGCGCCGCTTCCGGCAGCGGGCGCTGGCGCCGCACAAGCTGTGGAAGCTGACCGAGGCCGACCTGCGCGCGCACCGCCTGTGGGACGAATACGAGAAGGCCCAGCGCGAGATGCTGAAACGCACCTCGCCGCGGTTCGCGCCGTGGCATCGGGTGGACGGCACCGACAAGACCCGGGCGCGGGTCGAGGTGCTGCGCATCGCGACCGAGGCGCTGGGACGCGGCCTCGACGTCAAGCCGCGCAAGCTCGCGAAACCCCTGCGCCAGGAGCTGGAGAAGCTGCTGGGCGAAAAGCTGGCGTAGGCGCGGCGCCCCGGTACTTGCTGGCGGCGCGTCACCCCTTCAGGAACAGGTCGAGCTCCTCGAAGAAGCGCTGCGCCGCGGGCTCGTGCTCCAGGAACAGGTGGTTGCGGCCCTCGAGCGCGACGAAGCGCGCGCCGGGGATGCCGGCCGCCATCTGCCGCCCGCGTTCGAACGCCACGCGTGCGTCGCCGCGCGCGTGCATCACGAGAGTGGGGGTCTTGACGCGACCAAGCAGGGAACGGACGTCGGTATGCGCGACCGCCTCCATGTAGCGCGTCGCGCATTCCGGCGACGTGGTCTTGCGTTGCAGCTCGTTGAACGCGTCGGCCTGCTCCTTGGTCGCGCTGGGCATGAACTGCGAGGTGAAGATCTGCCGGAACGCCGGGTTCTCCTGACCCCAACCCAGCCGCGTGAGCGTCATCAACGCCTCGGTTTCCTGGCGCTCCTCGGCGCTGCGCGGGTCCGCCAGGCGCCCGGCCGCGAAACCGCCGTAGAGGACCAGGTGCGTCAACCGCTCGGGGTGCCGCACCGCATAGGCGATCGACACCGAGCAGCCTTGGGACATGCCCAGCAACGGGAACCGCTCGACGCCCGCCGCGTCGACCACGGTCTCCAGGTCGCGCACCCAGGCCTCGAACGAGATGTCGGGAACGTCCCAGTCCGAAAGCCCGTTGCCGCGCGCGTCGTACCGGATCAGCGTGCGGTTTTGCGCCAGCCTGTGCAGGAAATGCCGCCAGATCGGGCTCTCCCAGTCGAACTCCAGGTGGTTCAGCCAGTTCGCGGTCTTGACCAAAGGCCGGCCCGAGCCAGCCGTGGCAAAGGCAAGGCGCACACCGTTGGCGGTGCGGCAATACTTGATCTCCTGTTTCGGCGCCGCGCGCGTCCTGCCGGCCGGGCCGCCGAGATCGATCGCGAACACCTCCACGGGCTTGACGATGTTCTTGAGGGCCTGGGGCCCCTGCGCGCGGAACGCGAGCTCGATCTTGCCTTCCACCTGGTCGAAGGCCTGGCGCGAGATGCGGATGCCGCCCGGCTCGGCGATGCCTTCGAGGCGCGCGGCGATGTTGACGCCGTCGCCGTACAGGTCGCCGTTCTCCGCGATCACGTCGCCCAAATGCACGCCGATGCGGAACTCGAGCCGCCGGCCGTTGTCCGCCGCCGCGTTGCGCTCCGCCATGCCGCGCTGGATCTCGGCGGCGCAGCCCACCGCCTCCACCACGCTGTTGAACTCCGCGAGGATGCCGTCGCCCATCAGCTTGACCACGCGCCCGCGGTGGCGCGCGACCGCGGGCTCGATCAGCTCGCTGCGGTGGCGGGTCAACAGGGCGAGCGTGCCCGCCTCGTCCTCCCCCATCAGGCGGCTGTAGCCCGCCACGTCGGCGGCCAGAATCGCGGCCAGCCTGCGTTCCATCCGCTTCCCCCGCCGTCTAGCGCGGCTTCGCGCGCCACTATACCAAAGGCCCGCTCACACCGTCATTTCCAGCACGGCATGGCTCAGCGTCTTGCCGTGGGTGTCGAGCGTCAGCGCCGAGGTGACGCCGCCCTCGAGCGCCCGGGCGCAGACGAACTGGAGCCCCGCGACGTTGGGCAGCTCGTAGCGCCGGATTTCGCCCGCCACGACGCCGCGGAGATGCTCGGCGAGGCGCGCGGCCGTCACCCGCTCTTTCAAGAGTGGGTAGTCCGCATCCTTGTAGGCGAACAGCGAGACGATCAGCGTGTCGCCCTTGTCGCCGCAGCGGCAATGCGCGAGGTCGTAGAGCTTCGCCATCGCGGCTCAGGCCTCGATCAGGCGGGTTTCGCAATGGACCGCCGAACGCGGGATCAACGCCGAAACCGCGCCGATCACCTCGCGCGTCGACCGCCTGACGCCGCCGCCGGCGGCCGGGCCGTTGGTGTAGAGCGCCTCGATCTCCTCGCCGACGCGCTCGGCGGCCGCGAAGCCGCGCGCCCGGCCCGCGGCGCGCAGCCGCACCTCGTAGGGCTCGGGCCGGTTGCCGAAGACGCGCCGGTGCGCCGCGTCGACCCCGATCAGCTCCACGCGCAGCTCCTCCACCGCGCCCTTCAGCCGTTCGCGCGCGATCTCGCCGGCCAGGCGCCCGCGCGCGGCGGCGCCGGGCCCGGCGTAGGAAATCTCGCCCTCGCCGATGAACCCGCCGCGATAGCCGACCGTGACCTTGAGCGTCGCGGGCCTGGGCCCGCCGCCGGCGCCGCGCACCGCCACGCGCCCGGGCGCGGTTTCGCGGATCGTCACGCGCGAGAAATCCGCCGCCACGTCGGGGGTCAGGTACGCGCCGGGATCGGTCACCTCGTAATACATCTGCTCCTTCGCGGTCATCGCGGTCACGCGCCCGCCGGTGCCCGGGGGCGTCGCGAACTCGGCGTCGCCCTCGGCGTCGACGACCGCGAACGGGAAGCCCAGGTTCGCCATGCCGGGCACGTCCTTGCGCCCCGGGTCGGCGAAGTAGCCGCCGGTCAACTGCCCGGCGCATTCCAAGAGGTGCCCGGCCGCCGTGCCGCGCCCGAGGCGCGCCCAGTCGTCGGGCCGCCAGCCGAATTGGGCGGCCATCGGCGCCACGAACAGCGAGGGGTCGGCCACGCGTCCCGCGACGATCACGTCGGCGCCGGACGCGAGCGCGGGCATGAGCTGCTCGGCGCCGAGATAGGCGTTGGCCGAGACGATCTCGCCCAGGTCGCCCAGGCGCCGGTCGGTTTCCAGCGTCGGCGCGGCACGGTCGAGCCGGTCCAGCACGTCGTCGCCCAGGACGGCCGCGACCTTGAGCTCAAGGCCGAGCCGCCGCGCGATTTCCACGACCTTCCGCGCCGCCGCGAGCGGATTGGCCGCGCCCATGTTCGAGACCAGCCGCGTGCCCTTGCGCTTGAGGATCGGCAGCAGCGCCTCCATGCGCCGCTCCAGCAGCGCGTCGTAGCCCAGGCGCGGGTCCTTGAGCTTGCGGAGCTGCGCCAGCGCCACGGTGCGCTCGCCCAGCACCTCCAGCACCAGGAAATCCAGCTCCGCGCGCTCCGCCAGGATCGCGGCGGCGTCGATGCGGTCGCCGGCGAACCCGGCGCCGCAACCGATCGTGAGCGTGCGCGGCCCGCTCACGGCTTCAGCTTGTAGCCGGAGCGGAACAGCCGGTGCGCCGCCACGGCCAGCGCGGCGTTGGCCGCCGCCATCACCGCGAGGCCGGCGGCGAGGCTGCCGTCGGCGTGCCCGGTCATGCCGTAGCGGAACCCGTCGATCATGTAGAAGAACGGGTTCAGGTGCGCCGCCGTCAGCCACGGCTCGGGCAGGCGCTCGGTCGAGTAGAACGTGCCGCTGAGGAACGCCAGGGGCGTGACGACGAAGTTGGTGACGGCCGCGAGGTGGTCGAACTTCTCCGACCACAAGCCGCCCAGCACGCCCAGAAGCGAGAGCATCAGCGACGCCGCCGCGGCGTGATAGAGCGTGAAGAACGCGCTGTGGACGTGGAATCCGGCGAACGGAACCATGGCGAGCCATACCGCCGCGCCCACCACCAGGCCGCGCGTCAGGCCGCCCAGCG
>Ga0114930_10002915_pt1 | contig 15240 bp, 18 predicted proteins | sample AnhtaG_FD_87300 | JGI IMG/M metagenome (GOLD analysis project Ga0114930, IMG submission 87300) | Deep subsurface microbial communities from Anholt, Denmark to uncover new lineages of life (NeLLi) - Anholt_01485 metaG | ecosystem: Environmental > Aquatic > Marine > Oceanic > Sediment | place... | reverse complement strand
GTCTTTACACTCATTTGAGTTCTCCTCCTTTCTCTATTATACTTGTTTTTGAGGAGATCTCAAGTCAAAGTCATAACAAATTAATTTCTTTCCGAGTCCCATAAGGTCTGAAACATTTCGGAACTTCTACACCTTGACAAACGTTACCGGACCTATTTCAGAATGAGTATGGTTGAGAATCTAAAGACTATTAAAAAGAAAGGTATTTCAGAGTTTCTCAAAAAGGAAGAGGAAAAATGGAAATGTCCTGAGTGCAGTGGAGTAATTTGCTGCCATAATGGGATATGTTTTAGTTGCAGCTTAGATAAATTAAAAGAGAAGAAAAAATTATACCGGTGGTAGTAGAGTAAATCCAGCCCTCCTTTAACTTAATCCCTGTACTTTGGGCCTATGAGAATGTGGAGTTTCTTTCTTTACCTTTTCCAATGCCAGAGGTGGAATGATTCTTCTTGGTACGGACAAAAGAGGTAACATTACAGGCGTTGAACCTTCAAGTAGGTTTCTGGAGAATTTGACCAATCGCATTGTAAACAAAATATCGATCTATCCCCAGATAGAGACTGTAGATATAGACAGAAGGCGAGTTTTAGCAGTTAAAATTGCCCGTTCAGGTTTCCCTGTCTCATACGAAGGTCGCTACTATGAGCGAGTCGGAAATACAACCAGAGAAATGAGTTAGGAAAAACTTCGAGCATTGCTTTTGAGAGGAAAGCCAGGGGACTCTATCACCGAGGGTTTTTCACTGAAAGAGATAGATCCTGCGACTGTTGATCACTTCATCCATCTTGCCGTGGAGAAGAACAGGCTTACCGATGTATCTTTAAATGAGACGCCCCAGGTCATCCTGGAAAAACTGGAACTCATGGCAGATGGAAAACTGAAAAATGGAGCAGTTCTCCTTTTTGACGGAAATTCCTACTGCTCTAAGTTTTCTACCGGCGGTACGAGAATGGAAAGAGTTATGATCTTCGTTGATGGCAGTAATTTCTATTATGGCTTGAAGGGCAATCGCTGTTCAACCAGAGTTGATTCCCTAAAACTATCGCATCTTCTAACCGGAGCTAAGCGAAAACTGATAAGAACTTATTACTACAACGCGGCATATAATCAGGATGATGACCCTGAGAAATATGCCGAACAGCTCAAATTTTTTACCATGCTAAAAAGGACACCGTATAAGTTTATTTCTTTAGATTCAAACGTTATGAAGTCATGCTTATTGGATAAATAAAGGCGGCTGGCAGCGCCAAGTGTGATTATGCAAGCCTCTACCAATTCACAGGCAGTTTACTAGCAAAATATAACAGAATTGTAACTAAATACTATCATCTTCTGCCAAAAAATGCCTATTTCCCCCAGAATCCCCGCACCGCTACCAACCCCAGGTCAACTTCACCACCCCGCTGAGTCTTCTCTGAGACCCGTATAAATAAAGACATTTTGGGGCAAAGGTGGTCTTCACTGTATATCTTGGGAAAAACGCATACAATGTGAACAAAGGATGAGCTCGGCCTACTTCCTAGGATGATAAAATACGGCGATAGAGGGCCAAATTTGGCTGTATTTTTTCTAAAATAGGGAGTTTTTTATAAGCGAAGCGGGAATGGGGCTTATTCTGCGGCTAAATCGGGATCAGTGCTCTTATAGATTTTCTGGCCGAGGAATTCGGGATGAAGAAATCAGAGATAGAAATTATGAGTGGTCATACGAGCAAAGTTAAGAAAATTAAGGTGGTAAGGCAGGGAACGGGAATTCAAAAAAGGATAGATATGCTGGTAGGTTGACAAATTCGACATTTGTATTACAATTGTCGAAAAAGTAAGGAGAAATAATATGCAAGTACTAATATCCTCCAAATATCAAATTGTTATTCCTAAAGTAATACGAAATAAATTAAGATTAAGAAAAGGGGAAAGAATGCACATTAGAGTCAAGGGGGGCTCTGTTATTCTTGTGCCTGATAAACCCATCCAGAGCTTTCGGGGAGTATTAAAGGGCACTAGATTGGACGACATCAGAGAAGAAGGAGAGCGACTATGACAGTTGTTGATTCTTGTGGCTGGATAGACTATCTCGCCGATAGTTCATTGGCTCCTCAGTATGAAAAATATCTTCAAAAACCTGAAGAAGTGATCACTCCTTCTCTTGTGATGTACGAGGTATATAAGAAGGTAAAAAAAGAGAAAGGAGAGGAGCTGGCTTTGTCAGTAGTGGCACAAATGGAGAAGACAAAAGTAGTTACTCTTGATGAGGAAATTGCCTTGCTAGCAGCGGACCTCAGTATTAGCCATTTACTTCCCCTTGCCGATGCTGTAGTCTACGCTACGGCAATGAGAGAAAAGGCTCAGGTCGTAACGTCTGGCTCTCATTTTAAGGATTTGGATGATGTTGTTTTTCTTCCTTCTCATTGACGACATGAACTACCAAGGTTCACCGCTATTAGAGAAGCAGAATTTGCTAGAGATTCACTATATTGAGCCAGAGTTTAGAAAACTGATGGAGGCATAAAATATGGCGGAGGCAAAGGCTTTGAATCTTAAAAGGATTACAAATAGAACCTATTTTTGAAAAAACCTTAAGAGACCTCGAAGAACAAGCCTAGAACAGTACCTTGTCTTAAATAAATACCTGAAAAGAACCTCACCTTAACTCCAGCCGCTGACACAAAAAGAAGTGTCCGGACATCGGACACCATGCCTGAGTGCCTATTGTTACTACTTTTTTCGACAAGGCAATAAAAGAATACAGGAGAGTTTAGAAGTGAACAAACAAGAGTATTCCTTATAAGTCCCTATTGATTTGACAACGAGCTCCAGAAATGCTATAATCGCCACGTCTTAAGCGACGTAGTCCATAGGAGGATAACCGAGAAGGCGAACTATCAGAAAGAAGAGAAGGCAAGCTCAGAGACCTTATGAGGAAAAGGAGATGTGCCTGCCTAGGTTATCTACAGCTGAACCCATTCTTTTAAATAGAGAGAATGGGGGTTTTTCTTTTTGATAGGCAGGTGCGGCGAAGTCGTCATGAACCCGCTTCGAGTCCTAGAGTATGCGTCTTTCATACCCCTTGGGAGCAATGGAGGAGCGAAGTCGCTCATGGAGGGGTTAAGATTGGTGTAGTGCCTTAACCTACCGGAGAAATGAGTCTGTCAGTTTCTCATTCGAAGATCCTGGGCGGCTGCAGTTACTGTTGTACAACTGGAGGGAACAGTGGCTCAAATTTGACACTGCTCTTGCGGGCGCCATCCTTACAGTAGGAGATTAAACATACCTGACCCAACCGATACCTCTTCGGTTACATTTAGGTGAGCCAATGCGATCCCTTGACAATGGTTTGATTTTTGCTATCATAACCGCAGTTCAGGCAAAAAGGAAGAGACCCGGCCACAGAGGGGTGAAGCGTGCTGGCATAGACCTCCAACCAGAAGCACTCAGTCAAGAGAACCTAAAGAACATTCAACCCGACTTTCGCCAATAGCAAAGTAAAAAAACGGAAACGCAAGACTAATCGAATTTTCAAGGATTGCAGGATGTATTACTCAATTTCTTCACGGGTGAATTAACCGAGATTGAGAATCTGGTAGAGTTCCTCTTGAACATCCTCAATTGGGGATAGAAATAGGCGTTCTCCCGGATATTTTTGAAAGAACAGCCTTGCAAATCTACATCTGGCACAGGCTCCAAGACTCTAGGAAATTGCGTTTTAACGCTCTCCGAGGCCCTTTACTTATGCGGGTTTAGAATTTCGTGAAGACCTATTGAGAATAAAGAGCTTACGAGAACATTAGTAAAGGATTTTTGGCATTAGTCCATTCGATGACAGGGAGTTAAAAAATGAAGATCGGAATTGACAGTTATTGTTACCATCGCTATTTTGGAGAAGTTTATGACAATCAAACAGTTCCCAAGAACAGAATGTCCTTTGAAGATTTTATAAAACGTTCTATAGAATTTGAAGTGGATGGTGTTTCTTTGGAAACATGTTTTATTCCGAATTTTGAAGAAACCTATTTGAAAAAAATGAAAGACATTATGGATAAAGGAGGGCTAGAACCGGTGGTTGCATGGGGTCACCCAGATGGATTAGAAGGGGGAAAGAAGAAGTCAGCTTTGGAAAATATGAAGAAACATTTTAAAACCTGTCATACGTTGAATGCTAGGGTTATGAGAATAGTTTGCTCAAGCATGGCATTCCGAAACGAACCTCACCTACTACAAATAAGACGACTCTCAAAAATGCTTAAAGAACCAACTAAGATGGCGGAAGAAAATGGGATAAGGCTTGCTATTGAAAATCACTTCGACTTCACGTCCGATGAAATTCTTGAAATCTTGAATAATGTCCACTCTGATTACCTTGGTGTTACCTTTGATACAGGTAATGCACTTCGTATAGGTGAGGACCCTGTAGAAGCAGCCAGAAAATTATCTACACATATATACGCTATTCATGTAAAAGATGTAGCTCCTTCATACGGTGGCGATCCTAAAGAATGGTATTTCTTTGCAAGTGTACCGGTAGGTAGAGGAATCGTTGATATCCCATCCATTGCGCGCATATTAGAAGATGCTGGATACAAAGGGCTTTTTGCCATAGAGGTTGATTATTTAGACCCAAAGTATGGCGACGAGGATTCAGCCGTTGCTGAAAGTATAAAGTATCTTAAAGATTTAGGTAAAAAAATATCATAGCTACTTTTACAATGAATATCTTTACAGTTGAGTATTTTTGTGTATCTTCAGTAATTAGTCCAACTTTTTTTGATAATTTAAATAGTATGAGACATTTTCAGTAAAGGTGAGTTTAAATGAAAGATTTTTATGAAATTGATTATCAAAAAATGAAGATTCCGAAGATAGGAATTGGTATACTTGGATATGGGTTTATGGGGAAAGTCCATTCCAACGCTTATAGACAGATTCCTCATATATTTTGGCCTCCCCCTGCTATTCCCTCACTAATAGGGATTTGTGGTAGAGATAAGGTTGGAGTAGAGGATACAGCAAAGAGGTATGGATACAAAGGATTCTGTACCGATTGGCACTATTTAGTTAACGACCCTAGAATCAGTATTTTTGACAATTGTGGGCCTGACAATGTACATTGTGATCCATCAATTGCAGCAGCAGAAGCTGCAAAACATGTTTTTTGTGAGAAACCTTTGGCTGTGTCAGCACAAGATGCTAAGAATATGTTAAATGCTGCTAAGAAATCTGGTGTAAAACATATGTGCGGTTATAACTATCGTTTTATACCAGCCGTTCGACTGGCTCGTGAGCTTATAGAAAAAGGAGCTATTGGAGAAATATTTCAATTCCGGGGGCGATACCTACAAGAACCTGGGCATGAACCTTCGGAACCAATGGAAAATGTCTGGTATGCTTCTGGAGCTCGTTCTGGAGTACTTCTAGGTATTGGATGCCATGTTATAGATATGGCTCGCTTCTTAGTTGGTGAGATTAAGACAGTAAGTGGGTTTAATAAAACTTTTATTGCTTCCCGTCCTAGAAAATCTGGAAAATGTGAAGAAGTAAAAGCAGATGAAGGCAGTGTTGCTATCCTTGAATTTGAAAATGGAGCTATCGGAACTCTGGAGTCATCGGGTGTAAGTACAGGCAGGAAAAATCAACTTGCTTGGGAAATCAATGGTTCTAAAGGAAGTATGTCCTTTGATCTAGAAGATTTAAATCACCTTCATGTTTATCTAACGGATGCGTCTGTAGACGAAGTTATGGGTTTCTCCAATGTTTCTGTCACTGAACCTTATTATCCGTTACAATCGGGGCTATTGCCTCCTGGGCACAATATTGGTTGGGAATATGGCCATATAAATGAGATGTTTCATTTCATTGATGCTGTAGTTAGTGATAAGCCAATTAGTCCTTATGGTGCGACATTCGAAGATGGTTATATGGTTCAATTAGTCATAGAGGCTATTAAAGAATCCTCTCGAACAGGACGACGTATTGAAATAGAATCATTGTGAACTATGTCTAATCAAGAATATCATTCACAAAAATATCTCCGGAGTTTATGAAAAGGATGAATGATTGTTATCAAGCGAGGAATTTAGTGCCTTACCTTTTGGATTACACTACATGAGCTTTGTAGGCCATTGATTATGGATAAAAAGAATTCAATTGTACTCGAAGCTATTGGGATTTCCAAGAGCTTCCCTGGGGTAAAAGCCCTGGATAAAGTGAGCGTGTCGTTTATGTTGGGGGAAGTTCATGGCGTGGTCGGCGAAAACGGGGCAGGGAAATCCACTTTGATTAAAGTCATCTCCGGTGCCTTTCAACCTGATGAAGGTACCGTTTTTATAGATGGTCGGCGCTTTTCTTCGCTGACTCCCTCTTTAGCTCAATCTCAAGGTATTGCCACCGTTTACCAAGAACAGCAACTTGTGCCTTGGCTTTGTGTAGCGGAGAATGTGTTCCTGGGAGCAGAGCCTCGTACACCGTTGAAGCTTGTGGATCATAAACGGATGGCACTCGAAACCGAGGAGCTAATCCACACCTATGGGCTCCATATAAAACCAAAACAGATTATACAGGATATTCCTATAGCTGCCCGACAAGAAGTGGCTATTATTAAGGCAATTCATCAAAAGGCTAAGCTTCTTTTGCTAGATGAACCGACCGCTGCTCTTACGGGTTCTCAGATACAGTTTCTTTTCGACTTAATAAAGAACCTCCGAAAAAAAGGCATGACGGTTGTATATATTTCTCACAACTTAGACGAGGTTCTTGAGCTTGCCCAGCGCATTACGGTTCTGCGTAATGGTCAATGTGTTGGCACATTTGCTGCAGGAAGTATTATCAAAGAAGAACTTATTGAAAAGATGACAGGTCATAAATTGAGCACAGTGACGTCTCGGACAAAAGCAGTCGCTGAAGAAAGAATATTAGAATTAAGAGGAGTTTACTTTCAAGAAGCTTTGGCTGACATTAATCTTTCTGTCAATAAAGGAGAAATCGTCGGGCTTACTGGTACGGTTAACTCAGGTTACCGAGAGTTAATTCGCCTTATAGCGGGTCTCCTCCGCCCTACGAAGGGCTCTGTTGCATTGTTTGAAAAGCCCTTTTCTCCCAAAGATGTTTATGAGGCAATAGAAAAAGGTGTGTGCTTTATCCCCGAGGACGTTCGGAAATTGGGCCTTGTTCTACCTCTTTCGCTGGCTAAGAATATAACCCTTGCTAACTTGAAAGGGGTTTTGCAACACGGGTTGATTAACCTTAAGAATGAACGTTTGAGTGCACAATCGTATGTTAATTCACTCAAGATTATGACACGTAGTGTTGATACTGAGGTTCGTTTTCTTAGTGGTGGCACACAACGAAAGGTCCTTTTTGCCAAGGCAATGTATGCGAATGCCAAACTCTTGATGTTAGAAGAACCAACGCAGGGAGTAGATGTTGAGGCGAGACAGGAGATTCACCGCCTCCTGAAAGATATAAAAAGTCTGGGAAACAGTATTGTTGTAGCTTCATCAGATGTTAAGGAATTAATGGAAATTACAGACCGGATCGTTGCCCTGCGTAAGGGCCAAATTGCAAAAGAGTTTCACTCTTCGTCAACAAATCCGGCGGAGTTACTGTCTGCAATATTGGGAGATTAATATGGTCTCGTTAGCAAGACTTGGCCGTTATGTTCTTATCTTCGTGCTGCTTACAATTGTTGTCTTCACTGGAATAGCTAACCCCAGGTTTTTAGCAGTACGAAACTTGTTGAATATTCTTCTCCAGATTTCTGTCCTTGGCATTGTTAGTATAGGAGCAACTGTACTGTTAATTTCAAGCGGTCTGGACCTCTCGGTTGGTAGCATGCTTTCTGTGAGTGCTTATGTGGCTGGCCTTACTATTGCCAGTATTGGTTCGACAGCACTTGGTATCCTTGTGGCAATTGGCGTTGCCACGGGAATCGGAGCAGTCAATGGTCTGCTAGTGTCTACTGACCGCGCACATCCCTTTATTATCACCTTGGGAATGATGGTGTTCTTACAGGGAGTAGCAATTGTAATTAGTCGAGGAAGCCCCATTAATCGGATGGGTGGTTTATACGAGCTTTTGGGGATCAGGCACTTCTTAGGAATTCCGTTACCTGTTGTTGTTTTTGCGGTATTACTCGTAGTGGTGAATTTCTTCCTTCGGAATGCTCCATTGGGTCGATATGCGTATGCCATAGGTGGCAATGAAGAAGCTTCTCGTCTTTCTGGTATTCGAATAAAGCAGGTTAAAATTATTTTGTATACTCTCAATGGATTTTTAGTAGGAATAGCTGCTTTAGTACTCTGCGCTATACTTGATTCTGCTCTTCCAACGATGGGTTCCGGGTATGAACTACGAGCTATTGCCGCTGCAGTCATAGGTGGCACACCGTTATTTGGGGGACGAGGGAATGTCTGGGGGACTCTTGGGGGCGTATTGCTATTAGGCCTTGTTTCCAATAGCATTAATTTGATCGGGGTAAGTGCAAATTTCCAAAATGTTGTTCTCGGAGCCATCATGATAGCTGCGGTGATGTTTCAAAAATCGCAATAGTCAAGAGCTTAGAATGCGACAAGGCTATTTTGAGTACTCGAAGTGCTTATCAGAACCGGATCGAGAGGACTTAGAATCCGGGAGAGAACTAATTATTCTTTGAAGGGAGGTGATAAGTGAAGTACCTTAGTGCGTGATTAAGAATGAGAAACTAGAACAGAATGCTCGAAGGAGGGTAAAATTATGTTTAAACTAAACAAGCGTCTTATGTTGTTGGGTTGTCTGTTTTCCTTACTGATTGTCGTGAGTGGTGGGGGAAACATGGCACTTGCTCAAGAGGAACTAGAAATTGCTTTCATTCGGGCTAGTGGCGAAGCCTATTATCAATATGGTACAGACGCAGCAGTTAGTGCAGCAAAACTACTTGGAGGAGTACGCGTTATTACCTACACCTCTAACTATGACCCGGCTAAAGAATTGGCTAGTGTCCAGGACGCAATTGCTCGTGGTGTCGATGGTATCCTTGTGTATGCCGTATCACTATCTTCGCAAATGGCAGCAATTGATCAGGCAAATCGAGCTGGAGTACCAATCTTCTTTCAATATGGATACAGCCCAGAGCTTCTTCCTAAGACTGCGGGGTTCATGCAGATTGACTTGATTAATTTTGCAAGACCCCTAGGTGAATACATGGCAACACATGTTCCCAGTGGTAAGGTTGCCATAATCGAGGGGGCCTTGGGCCGAGGAGATGCCGAAGCTTATAGCAAGGGTTTCAAGGAAGGACTCAAGTCAAATCCCCGGCTTGAAGTGGCTTCCCAAATTGCTGCTGACTGGAATCGACAAAAGGCCTATGAAGCTGCTTCTGCCATTATCACTGCTCATCCTGATCTGGTAGGAATGTTCGTCCAGAACGAAGATATGGCTGTAGGAGTTACCCTTGCCTTGGAGCGCGCTGGTAAATTGGAACAGGTGTCTATAGTTTCCCAAAATGGTGCGCCTTACGGGTTGGATCTAATTCGGGAAGGAAAACTCCAATTAACTGATGCCAATCCCCCATCAATTGCATCGGTAATGTCTCTTCGATTGCTTCTGGGTGTTATCAGGGGAGAAATTGAACCAGGACACTTTTATTGGGCACCAACCCAGCTGATTTCAAAGAATAATCTTGCAGTTGCTTATCGATGGGACGCCACCGAAGATGAGGTAAAGGCTTGGCTGACTCTTCCTCTTCCAGAGCCTGTAGTTCCAGCTCCCTAAGCGATACTAAAAGTGAGCGTGTGGCAGATTGGAAAGGGCAGGGTTCTATCATAAACCCTGCCCTGGTTCAGATAGCAAAACTCGTTGTTAAGTAGAGTTTTAGGGACTGGGAGAGGAGTGAAAAATCAGAATTCAACTTTCTGTATAAAAATTTCTTCCACTTTGGGTTCGTGATATAGTGAGCCATATGACTTCGCTTGAAAGAGCAATAGCTACAGTTAAGGGGAGAATTCCTGATCGGGTACCGGTAGACCTCCATAATTTTTTAGTAGCCGCAGAAATGATGGGGGAGTCTTATAGTGCTGTTTTTATGGATGCTCAAAAGATAGCTCAAAGTCAAATTAATGCCTGGGAAAGATTTAGACATGATATTCTATTGGTGGAAGTTGGAACGGCAACTCTCGCTGAGGCTGTTGGCTGCAAGGTAACCTATCGAGACAAAGATGCGCCTGTAGTAGACAGTCCCTTGTTGGAGAGATTAGGTGATGTTAAATATTTAAAGATACCCGATCCTTACAACAGTGGTGGTCAAATGCGAGAAATGATTGAGGCAATTAAAATAATCACCAAAAAAATAGGTGATGAAGTCTTTATCATGGGACGAGCTGACCAAGGTCCCTTTTCTTTAGCCAGTCAAATTCGAGGATACAATGACTTTCTCCTTGACATTGCTCTTAAGAAAAATGCTGAGTTAATCCATGAATTACTTGATTTTTGTTGTCGGGTAACTACCCGCTATGCATTAGCCCTCATAGATGCAGGAGCTCACGGTACTTCTATAGGGGAATCTATAGCTGGTCCAGATGTTGTCTCACCAGATATCTATCAGGAATTTGCTTTCCCTTACGAAAGAAAAATTATCCAGGAGCTTGAAAAAAAAGGAATAATGGTAGCTAATCACATCTGTGGCAATGTCACTTTTATTATTGAGAGGATGGTAGAAACAGGTGCAGCTATTCTTGAGATTGATGAAAAGACAAATCTGCAAAAAGCAAAGAAGGCTGCCCAGGGAAAAACCTGCCTTCTCGGTCCAATAAGCCCGGAAAGACTATGTAGAGACACTCCAGAGGAAATAGAACTTCTGTGCCGGAAAGCACTAAAGATAGCTGCTCCAGGAGGTGGCTTTATACTTGGCCCAGGGTGTGCTATGGCAGGGAATACACCATCTAAGAACATAGATGCTTTAATAAAAACTGTTGAAAAGTATGGAAGATATAAAGAATAAAATATTGGGAGCGCTAGATTTTTACTGTTGAAAGAGCACTTGATGAATGGCGTTAAAGCTGTCAAGCGACACTTTCTGGGAAGAGCTAAAAACAGGGTCAGGAAGGGGGGTGAGAAAATAAATAAACCATTAGCTGGGAAACAAAGGAAAGATTTCAAAGAGAGAAAGACGTTAAATGATTAAGTCTTTCCGAAAGCTTTCGGGAAAGAATGAATTATGTCACACATATGAATGAATTGAAAATAACAAAATTTACTAATTTGAGAGGGTTTTAAAATGTCTAATGAGATGGAGAAGTTATATAATGAAAGATTAGAAAGGTATACAACTGCTAATAAAAATGGGAAACCTGATAGGGTACCTTTAAGAATTTTTGCAGCTGAGTTTGTCGCTAAACATGCTGGTTATACTGCTCAAGAGGTAACTCATGATTATAAAAAAGCTTTTATTGCAACAAGAAAATGTGCAAAAGATTTTAATTGGGATTCAACTAACATAAATATGATTTATATCTGGACAGGACTTATAGATAATATTGGTATAAGGTGGTATAAAATACCAGGAATTGATTTAGATCCAAATATAGGTTTTCAGTACAAAGAGCCAAAAGAAGAAGATAGTGCTTATATGAAAGCTGATGAATATGACCTTTTTATAGATAGTCCTACTGAGTTTTTAGCTAATGTCTGGCTACCAAGGACATCGAAATTTATGGTCCCCGTAGGCGAACCTAATACATACAGAAATAATATAGCATGGTTAAAAGGTGGAATTGGCATGATGCAATATTTGGCGGATAGTAGAGAAGCTATTAGTTTATTAAAGTCAGAACGTGGAGTTGTTCAATCAGTAGCTGGAATTTTAAAGGCTCCTTTTGATATACTTTCTGATAAATTAAGAGGCTTTAGAATGATATCAGCAGATCTTCACCGTCGACCTGACAAAGTTTTAGCTGCAACTGAGGCAGTGACACCTTATTTGATACAAAATGCATTAGCAAGCGCAGATCCTAATAAGTTATTACCAGTTGGTTTATGGTTGCACCGTGGGACAATGTTTTCTGATAAAGTGTATGAGAAATTTTTCTGGCCAACATTAAAAGAGGCGATAATACAACTATGGAAGAATGGGATCCAAACATTATGGTACGGAGAAGGCGACTGGAGTCGTTGGTATAAATACACTGCTGAACTTCCGGAGGGGAGCATTATTTATCATGTAGATAAAGAAGATATTTTTGAAGCTTACAAACATTTAGGTAACAAGTTCTGTATAAGTGGTGGTATTCCAAATGACATTTTAGCTTTTGGTACCCCAGATGATGTTCGTGATTACTGTAAGAAGGTAATTAATGGTGTTGCTAAAGATGGTGGCTATATTATGGATGCCAGTGCTATTATCCAAAGCGATGCCAAAATTGATAATATTAAAGCAATGACAGAAGCTACATTGGAATATGGAGTTTATTAAATTTTAAAAGATAAAAGGGGTAAATAAAAATGAGTGGAGAAAAAATGAAAGTAAGGCCAGGAACTCTAATACCTTGGGAACAAAGAGTGAAGGAATATGAAAAAATTTTGGGAGACAAAGAGATAGTAAAAAAAGAATGGGAAAGTTTGGAGGTATTGGCAAATCGCTTTATTTGGTTTTGCCTAACAGACCTTTAATTTTTTAAATTTAATATGAGAGCTTGACAAATTAGCCTATACGTATATTTGATATTGGCTTTTAGCGTAGGTTACAAGTATACGAAAGGAGGATATCTTAAAATGGTACAACAGAGTAACTTATCTCGAGCTATGGCTGATCTGGAAGAAGAAGATATTAAAAATCTTGTTAAGGAAAAAATTAAGATGGGAGTTCCAGCTGCAGAAATTTTAAACGAATGTCGATCAGGTATGGCTGAAATAGGTAATCGCTACGAAAGGGGAGAATACTTTATTTCTGAATTAATGTATGCTGGTGAAATTATGAAAGAGATTATGAGGGATTTGGGACCTGTACTGAAGAAGGAATCCGAAGCTAAAACAGGAGGTGGAAAAGTAGTAATAGAAACTGTCTTTGGTGATATCCATGATATTGGTAAAGATACTGTTGTTCTAATGCTCCAGGCAACTGGTTTTGAAGTTATTGATTTAGGTGTAAATGTTCCTCGCAAGGAATTTGTGGAAGCCATAAAAGAAAGCAATGCGGCAATAGTTGGAATGAGTGTATTTTTAACAATGGCTTATAAGTCCGCTACTGATACTGTTAATGCTATTAAAGAAGCGGGACTAAGAGATAAAGTGTCTATTATGATTGGTGGTGGGCCAGTTACTGAATTAGTCCGCGAAAGAACAGGTTGCGATTTTTATGGAAAGGATGCCTTTGAAGCAGCCAAATACGCTAAAAAAGTAATGGAATCAAAAGAAATGTAGGAAAAATAACCCTTATAAAGCTTACAGCTGATTGACCCTTCATCTTTTTGACTCCCCCACCGAGAAAGCCATTCTTTAAGTTTGTTATTTTTGGAATACCAAAAGATGTGATTTTGTGAAAAGTATGACATATCTACTTTCCATTGACACTGGAAAAATTACCACTGTTAGCTGAATTTTTAACTGACAACCCATCCTGAATAATTTGACAATGAGCTCTAAAAATGCTATAACTGCTACGTCTTAAGCGACGTAGTCCATAAGAGCATGAGCGAAAAGGCAGTTGCCCGAAACAGCAGAAGGTCAAGACAGGAACCTTCTCCGGAAAAGCAAAATCTGCCTACCAAGGTTATCTGTAGGTAAACCCATTCTTTAAAACAGGGAGAATGGGTTTTTGTTTCTTTTTAATAGAGAAATGCAGCATGGCACGGCCAAATCATAATTGTGGTTGAACAACTTTGTGGCTAAGAGCGGCGTATCCGAAGTACTTCCGATGTAAACGAGCTAGCTCAAACGGCGGGCTTAACGAAAAGAGCAGACAATGAAGAATCAAAGAGTAAATTTCAAAAGCGAAAGAGAACTCCGAAAAGCAATCTTGCAAGAAAAGACAAGAGGGGTCCCCGACGAAGAAATTGGTCAAAAATATGGGGTCACTTTTAGGTATATTGAACGGCTCATTACTAAAGCACGAGGGGTAAATGTTAGTGTTTTAAAACCATCAAAAAAATGAAAACACTTTATCCCAAAAATTTTAAGGAACAAAGCACAGTTTGGAGTTTTAAACAAAGAGGTAATGGATAAACAAAAATTGACATGGAAAGACGTGGTAAAGAACGCCCTGTTGGAATTAGGTGGACAAGGTCATTGAAGGTTCTCTGCTCGATTTTTTATAATTGGACCAAGCGTAGAGGAAAAAGATTTATTTAACCAATATATCAACCAGACGCCATTTAGGGAGTTTAGAGATAGATTTATGTTTAAACTTTATAAAGAGTTAGAAGAATTATATAACTCTGCCTTAGTACATAACGAGAAGCGGGAACAATTTGGAATCATTGGAAGAGGAGGATAAATGTGGATACTACAAAAAAGCATTTTGTTGAGAGAGCAAATAAAATAGGAATATTATCCGTCAGAGAAAGAAATTCTAAAGAAGATCTTACAGGTTGGGGCGCGCTTCAATTTATTCTAAACAATGGAGAAATTTTCGTAGTGTCTGGTAACCAATTCGGGCAAGGAAGCGAGGAAGATGGATTATGGGTAGATATGAACAAAGTTGATGCCGCTACGCTTAATAAGATCAAAAGGAAAGCGTTAAAGCTTAGGAAGGGACAAAAAGAAGATACTATATCTGCTTGGTTGAAACACCAAGAATTGTAGAATTTATGTACCCGATAATCCAAAATTCATCCCAGTCTATGTTCATTTAATTGTTGAAACCCTTGCCTTTCCGCGTAGATGTACCCAACGATATATGTTAATTGATAACAGATACTAAATCACACCTTTATTAACCGTTCTTCCTTTAGCTCCTCGAAAGCCTTTCTTACAGTCTTTTCTCGATTGGATATTTCCTTTCTAATTCTGTCTGGCTCTCTTTGTCTTCTAACACGTGCTTCGATCAGGCCCTCAATTTTTATTCTTGCATCCTTTATGTTGATATGCTTTATCTTCTCCCTGAATCCAATAAATCGAAATCCAGTGGGAAGATTACTAAATATCCCGACTTCCAAGAGGAGAAAGTCGTCGATTTCCTCACAATAGGATGGCTCCCCAGTTCCAAATGTTACATACAGTACATCTCCAAATTCGTCATAATCCACTTTGGGACTTATTTTGGCCATATTTTCTCCCCTCC
>Ga0114930_10002914_pt1 | contig 15249 bp, 12 predicted proteins | sample AnhtaG_FD_87300 | JGI IMG/M metagenome (GOLD analysis project Ga0114930, IMG submission 87300) | Deep subsurface microbial communities from Anholt, Denmark to uncover new lineages of life (NeLLi) - Anholt_01485 metaG | ecosystem: Environmental > Aquatic > Marine > Oceanic > Sediment | place... | reverse complement strand
TTGGTAAGATTCCTGCTAAGGGGTACAAGTAACAAAAACCCTGTAATGTCTGTCAATATTCCAGGCGTTAAAAGGAGTACTCCACCTACAAGTACAAGTGCCCCATCAAATAAAGCGTCCCCGGGCATTTGTCCGAATGACATTTCCGTCTGTATGCGCCGCAAAACCTCTATACCCTGGTGTTTGGCCAGGGCCGCACCAGCGATCCCTGTTAGCACAACAATTCCAAATGTGGACAGTGGTCCGATACGTCCGGCCAGTTCGATCAGTATGTAAAGTTCTAAAAAAGGTACTACAACAAATAAAGCCAGGAGAGTTCCAAACATTAATAAAAGTTCCTTGAATTTCAATTCTTTTTTTGGTTTACAATTAAATTAATATTTATTAACCGCTTATAAGCTAAGTGTTTTAGTAATTAAATATAATTTATTGTTATTTCTTCAAACACATTGATAAAATATAAGATTATTGTGGCGATAATCCCAGGGGCAATACATGATTTATCAGAATAGCACATACTGGACTTTTAGTGCCTGATCAATGGTTTTATACCAACTAATTCAAAAATGTTTTTTGAATTAAAAGACCCTGTACGAAGTGCAGTACAGGGATGGTTATTGCAGGGTGGCCAATTAATACTCACGCACCGGAAAATAGTACATAGATAAATTTTTTCAATTCTAAGAACAGGTGACATAGGAAGGGCACCGAAACAAATTTATAATGGTTTTCCGCAGTAATATTTTTAATAACTAAAAGTCTTAAACCTTAGATGAGATGAGAAAATGGTGGAAGAATATTCTGATAAAGAATTAGATGAAATAATGGAAAAAATTAACGAATGGGGTATAGCATTCTCTGAAAGTAACCACTTTAAAGAGTTGACTGAAGAACAAAAACAAGAGTCTGAGTTTATTATAATGACTTTTGCCGAATATATGTATTCTTATCATGGATTATCCCCTGAAGAATGGAACGAAAATGGACTTGAAGAATGTTGCTTAGATACGCTACCAAGAAAGATAACAGCAGAAGAATCTTATTACAGGTCAATTGCCCCTGTACTTTCTGCATTCTTTGAATTTTTAGAAGAAAAAGTACTTTTAAGAAATGCATCCAGACTTATAAAAAAAGTTGCGAAATTGAACAAGCAAATCATTAAGAATGCCTCTGACCCAAGAAGATGGGGGATGGCAAAATCAATGCTCATGGCTGCAGTAAAAGCAGGTGTTGATATAGAAAATCAAAATGAATTGACTAATTTCATGTATGGTCATAACTTAGAACAACTTGAAATATTAAAAAATGAAGATAAAATCAAATCTATACCTGAATCTACTTCCAAGATAAGCAAGATCGGAAGAAACGACCCCTGTACATGTGGTTCTGGTAAAAAATACAAGAAATGCTGTGGACGGCCATAGACGAAAAGGAATATTTTTCTAAACTTACAAATAAGGGACAGGTTTTTCTACCTAATGAAACAGCGTCAATCACATTCAAGTATTTCGAAAACCGAAAGCTATTAAAAATCTGAGCATCATCCCAGGATGTCCCATACTTTGCGAAGCAATCCGGCTGGTCCTTGACTGGTTTTATTGAAAACTGGCACGCAAAACATTGTGGTAAAGACTCTGAGGATGCCAGTGATCCTGGTGGTTAACATTTTCCGGTTTGATATTGAACAGGGTAGGCAGTCCACGACATCGGAAGCTGATGGAAGATGGTTTGAAAGGGGCAGGTATTGACATTCCGATCATAGGCACCCTGCCGGAAATACAGCCGGAAATAATTATAAGAAATAACGATTATCTAAGCAATTCAAAACACATCACACTATTATGGAATTTGAAAAAACAGAATCAAATAGACTTCTTGTTGGCATGTTCGTCACAGGAGTAATAGCTGCCGTCGTGGTATTGTTTATCTTTCACCAAATGGGCCTCTTGTGGGAATTCTCTTTGGTCTTTAGTACCCAGTTCTTTTCAGGCCGGGAATTCGCAATGCTGCACGGGGCTTCAATGGAGATACCACCAGCTATTTTGATATTGATCAGTTTTTTAGAGGATATTATCGCCGTGCTGGTGGGTCTGCCCATATTTGTCCTCTTCTACAAAGAATTAAAGAGCATACGCATAATGGCCCCTTTCATGAATTTTTCAGAGACCATTACATCTAATAAAAGGGGTGTAATGCACAAATTCGGGTTGTTTGGGCTGTTCATAATATGTTTCATCCCTTTCCAGATGACGGGTGCTCTGGCAACATCATGTTTTGCAAAACTCCTGGGTTTCAGTGTAAAGGAGATACTGCCCGTGGTTTCCCTGGCATCCTTGATCGCATCAGTAATATGGGCTTTGACTGCAAACACTGTGATGAATTATCTGGGTCCTGTTCAGCACTACATCCCGTTTTTTATTATTATATTTGTGATTTTCATATTAATATATAATTTCACTCACTACAAAAATAAATGATATCCAGTTTTTCGAAGATGTATAACCGATTAGTTTCCTGAAGATCCTCTTGCGTGCCCACATCAATATGATTCTCTGGAATATCCCAGAAGATTACGTTTCGTCCCCTCTCCAAGGCCCGTAATATTTATTTAAGCTAATAATGTAATAAGGTAAGCATACTATTAAAAATAAAATTACAAAGGTGTACAACATGCCAATAATTACAATAGATGGTCCAAAATTATCAAAAGAACAAAAGAAAGACCTGGTTGAATCCTTTACCAGAGAAGCTGTCAGGGTAACAAAAATCCCAATCCAGGGCTTCGTAGTGCTGATCAATGAGAATGATCCCGATAATGTGGGTGTGGCCGGAGAATTGCTTTCTGACAAAATGGCCAGTCATCAATAGATTTCGAAACGTTCATATTGTGGCAAATAAAACAAGACAGGTATTACTATAGGGGAATTTGAAATGGCAAAAGAAGATAAGAAATTAATGTTATCAGAAAAAGATTGTACTGGTTGCGGCATCTGTGTAACTATATGCCCTACAAATATGAGACAGGAAAAGGATATGAATTTTGATGTGGACTCAGAACCCAGGGCCATTACCATACACAAAGGTCGTGCAGTAATAGACTACGATTTGTGCAAAGCCTGCGGGATATGCACCAAGAACTGTCCGTTAAATTCGCTGACAGTTGAAGTTGTGGCATAACTACATAGATTTAGGGATGAAATCCCTATTACTATTTTTTTTTAGATATAATGTATGACATTATATACTCAAGTAACTGTGAGCATCAGCGAGCAGTTTCTTGTATTAGCAGTATATTTTTAATTAGGACTGACCTATAGTTATCCAATTGGTAGGTCACATGCGTTTACTCCACACTTCTGACTGGCATATTGGCAAGAAGATATATGACCAGAGCAGGATGGATGAATATAGTCAGTTCCTCTACTGGCTGCTTGAAGTCATTATTGAAAAACGAATCGACGTATTACTGGTGTCAGGAGATATATTTGACTCCTCAGTACCTCCGGCTGAAGCTACAGACCTTTATTATAGATTCCTGTTCGACCTGCACCAACACACAGATGCTCGCGCTGTTCTAATAGCAGGTAATCATGATTCTGCGGTGAGACTGGCAGCCCCGCGAGATTTTCTGAAAATGGCAGATATCCATGTCGTTGGCAGCATTCGCAATACAGACTGCGTGGTATTCATGAATATTGGAGGCCAGACCGTTGCCTTTGCAGCAATTCCCTACCTCAACGAGGGCGATATCCTCGAGCATGTATCATTTGAAAAAGAGATCGAACGGTCAATGCGGTATCGTGAAGCACTAAAAAATATCTACTTTGACTGCCTTTCGGACATGGAGGGAACTGATTTAAGCATTCTCATGGGCCATTATTTTGTCAAGGGTTCAGTTGCCAGTGATTCGGAGCGGCTGGTCCAGATCGGCGGCATCCAGTCTGTGCATGCCGAAGACCTGCCATTTGATATTGATTATATTGCGCTGGGTCACCTACACAGGCAACAATCGATCACCGGGAATACCAGTCCGATCATGTATCCGGGTTCGCCTCTCCCATTGAGTTTCAAGGAAGCCGAATATGATAAAAAAGTGCTGGTGGTGGACCTGGATTGTAAAACGTGTACCGTGGACGAGATCATCGTGCCCACATTCAGGGAACTGGTGCGGGTTGAAGGCACGCTGGATGATGTGAAGACAAGGGCAAATTTCGAAGACTGGAAAGATAAGTACATAGAAGTAAGGGTGCAACTGGCTGGTCCCCAGATCGGGGTTGGGGATGAGATCCGCCAGGCTTTTGCAGACCGGGGCGGCAGGGTACTGGTTGTGGAATCAATGCTGCCTGAAAACGATAGGGAGACCATTTCAGCAGCCGGGATCAAGACCCGCTCACCAGCCGAGATATTTCAAGAATATTACAATTACCGCTACGGTGATAGTTCACCCGAAGAACTGGACGAGATGCTTGTTACCTTCAATGAACTGCTGGAAATAAGCTCTGAGGAGGTCGCGGATTGAAGATATTATCCATACGGCTCAGGAATATCAACAGTTTCAGGAGCGATGTACACCTGGACTTCACATCCGAGCCCCTCAGCAGTGCATCCCTGTTCGCCATCACCGGACCGACCGGGTCAGGCAAGACCACACTACTGGATGCCATCAGTGTGGCATTATATAATAAGACCCCCAGACTGGACGGGACCGGGAACAGCAATCCCAATAATCTGTTGAACCAGGGAGCAAATGAGGGCTTCTCTGAGGTGACGTTCAAAGTCAACGGCATACCCTATACAGCAGAATGGCGGGCCAAGCGTAACCGTAAAGGCGAGACTAATACCGAGGTTAAACTGATCCGGGCAGATACTGATGAGCTGATTACAAACAGGCGTAAACGAAAAGGCAGCCAGGATATGTGCGACCTATCGGTCGAAGAAGCAGTGACAAGGATACTGGGCATGGACTTTGGTGCTTTCAAACGTTCCATATTGCTGGCACAGGGCGAATTTGCTTCATTCCTTAAGGCCGATGCAGAGAAGAAGCGTGAGATACTGGAAGCCACTACTGGTATGGGCCTGTTCGATATATTGAAGAATAACCTGAACCTGCAGGTCGGTAAAGTTAACAAAGAGTATGAGGTGGCTGCAGCTGGCCTTGAGACCATCCCACCTGTGGGTCCTGATGATATCAGGGCGGCACAGGATACACTTGCAACACTGGATGAGGAATTGCTTGGATTAAGCGCTTCCATGACCGCTATTGAGAAGGAAAAAGAGAATGAACAGCGCAGAGTGGATGCCCACAATAAGCTGGAAAAAGACATAATCCGCCAGCAAGAGTTACTGTCCAGGCAGCAGGAAATGGATAATGCCAGGCACCTGATCGAGCGGGCGCAAAAGGCTGCAGGCATCAGGTCTGAAATGGATTCATACCTGTCTGAAAATGAGCAGATGAAAACTTTGCAGATTGCATTGGATAAAGCTGCAAAGGAAAAGGAAGAGTGTGGCAAGCGTTTTGAGGATGCAAAGCAGAAATACGAAGCGTCAGACCTTGAGTTCCAAACCGCCAGGGAAGAGGCTTTAGTGAAGAAAAAGACGTATGAACAGGCCGCAGTTCATGAAACCCAGTGCAACAAGCAGCTTGAAGAGGCAGATCTGAAACAAAAGGAAGCAGCCTCCCTACAGTCAGGAATGGATGAATTAAGTAAGCAGATCAAACAAAAAAAAGATACGATCCAAAAATCGGAAAGGGAACTTAATAATGACCGGCAGTTCATGGAACAGCACCCGCTGCCTGATGATGTCGAAGGTGTGCTGGCACAGATATCAGAATTATATTCCAGTCTAAAGGAAAAAGAAAGAGTAATGGGGCAAGATAAAGAGACGCTAAGAAAGAATGAATCTGAGCACCGGTTAAAGATTGAAGAAAAAAACAGGCTTAATGGGGACGCTGCTACATTTGAATTAAAAAGACAGGCAGTTCTTGATCAGATAGATTCAATTTCTAATACTCTTAAGAAAGATGAAGGGGATGAGCAATACTGGCGATTGTTGGGATCGGCATGGGGTGAAGTCAGGGTTGTAGGTGCTGGATTTATAGAATCTTATGAGCGACTCAGTGGTATATTTAACGGGTCTGACAGTGGTCAGGTATTGACTCCCTCTATACTGGAATTCAGGGATACTATTGTTTCATTCAGGCACAAGATCGAATTGCAGGACAGTCAGATACAGGCTGCTGTGGAAAAGGTGAAAAGGTATGAAGCCGAGGAAGATTTGGTCAATGCCAATAACCAGGCCCTGGTTTTGCGAAGAGAACATCTGGAAGATGGCCTCCCCTGTCCGGTGTGTGGTTCCACAGCCCACCCCCTGGCAGGTGAGATCGAGCCCGAGAAGGAGGGGCTGCTGGAGGCGGCGAAGGATAATGTAGTGGCTGCAAAGGCTGAACTGGAGACGGCCCAGGCCGATGAGGCTTCAATTTATAGTGAACTGGCCCATCTGGCAAAAGAAAAAATCAGGATTTGTGATGAAAGGCTCCAGGGCATCCGGTCATTGACAGAAACAATTATATCAGCAAAAAGTGACCTGAAACTGGTAGCACAACAGATAGAGGGAAACAATTCACAACTAAGTTCATTGGATAAGCAAATAGAGAGCATCGGGCAGGAATTGCAAAACCTCTCAGCCAGCATCTCTGAACTCGAAAATAATTTATTCACTATAACAACACAATTCTTTGACCTGATACCTGCTGAGTTCAGGCAGGATGCACCCGGGGCCGCTCTTGAGAAGTTCAAGTTGCGCATCCAATCTATCAGGCAGTGCAAAGGGCGTTTCGAAGAAAATAGCAGAACCCTGGAAGGCTTAGGGACCTTTGTGACTGAGAATGATAAACGGCTGAAGGCAGATACTGAGCGGCACAACGAATTGCTGGCGTCTTATGCACGATACCAGGACGATGGCAGCAGGCTGTATCAGATGGTTATGGACGCTACAGGAGGTCTTGGTGTTGAAGCTGCCAGGTCAGCCCTGGATGTACAACTGGGTAAAATTGAAACACAGCGAAATGCCATGCAGGAACAATATAACAAGTTTGGGACCCGGCTTGCAGGTATTAGTGCCAGGCTGGAAGCCCTCAAAACCGATCTTGCCAGAGCATCAGCACGGACCGATGCTGCCCTGTCCAGATATATGCAGGCCCTGGGTCGATCGGGATTTCTGTCAGTTGAAGAGCACAAGTCCGCCTTCAGGGAGCAGGACTGGCTTGATGAGAATATGCTCATCATTGAGCAATACCAGAAGGACTTACACACAGTTGAATTGAATATAAAGGCACAAAAAGAGGTCTTTGCAGATAAGCTGTTCAATCCGGCAGACCTGCCTGCCATACTTGAAGATGAGTTAACGATCAATACTGCCATCCGGGTAAAGAGTGCATCTATCGGTTCAATACAGAACAATATCAAGACCCTTACAGAGAACCTGGAGAAGAGACTGGAGCAGGAGATAAAAATAATCGCCACCAGAAAGGAGATGGAACGGTGGCAGAAACTGGCCGAAGTTATGCCTGCCAACAAACTCAGGGATTTTGCACTTGAAGCCATGTTCGAGCTTCTCATCAGCTATGCCAACCATCAATTATCAGCAATCACCTCCAGGTATGCCCTTAAAGCGCTCAATATGAAGGATATGGTAGTAATAGACCGCTGGAATGCAGGTGAAGCACGTCCGGTAGAGACCCTGTCTGGCGGAGAATCATTCCTTGTCAGCCTGTCCCTGGCACTTGCATTATCAGAACTGAGCCAGGGCCAATCCAAGCTGGAATCCCTGTTCCTGGACGAAGGCTTTGGCACACTTGACCCGGAAACACTGGACGCTGCATTATCTGCACTGGAAAGCCTGAGGCTCTCGGGCAGGACCATTGGTGTTATCAGCCATATCGACCAGCTCACAAGACGCATACCTGTCAGGATAGAAGTAAAGAAGCTGGGAGACGGTTCATCCGGAATACATGTGAGGGGATAGTATGGAACTTGATACATTGATGGCAGGATTAAATGATACGCAACTGGATGCTGTAAAACATACCAGCGGCCCATTACTGATATTGGCCGGGGCAGGCACGGGCAAGACCACTACCATTACTGCCAAGATCGCTTATATGGTGCAGGATCTGGGAATAAACCCCGAACACATCCTGGCCCTCACCTTTTCCAGAGAGGCAGCGGCTAACATGAACAATAAGGTGGAGCAGCTGTTAGGTGGAACAACTGATGTGCATGTAAGTACATTTCATTCTTTCTGTGCAGAGATCATACGTGAGAATGCAGATAAATGCGGGATTACGGCCGAGTTCTCGATCCTGGAGGATGTGGATTCATCTATTATATTGTATAAGGACCTTGGTATCAGGGTCAGGGATGCTGCATTGTATACCTCATCCATATCAAAGGCCAAGGACCTGAACATTACCATTGATAAGCTCAAGTCATTTTTGCGGGGTAAAAAACAGTTACTACTGGCATTGCAGGCTGATGAGGATAACTGGGACCAGATATTCCAGGACAATACCACCCTGCTGAATACCTTCCATTTGCTGGATGATACAGAGAAAAAAGCATTGAAAACAGAAAAACTGTCCTGGGTCAATTTTAATGAACAGTATTCGGAATACGTCAAATACAGGGATATGGTCCGTGCCTGGGTCCGCTACGAAACCCGAAAGAAACAGCGTGGCGCCCTGGATTACGGTGATCTGACTAAAAAAGCCCTGGAATTCTTAACCACCTATGGGGCTGAAATATACACTCATAGATACAGATACCTCATCATTGATGAGTTCCAGGATACTAATTATGTCCAGTTCGAGCTTATCAGGATACTGGCCGGGGACTTGAGGAATGTAACTGTTGTGGCAGACCCGAACCAGACCATCTATGCTTTTCGGGGTGCCTATACCAACAATATCCAGGAGTTCAGGAAATATTTCAACATCCAGGCGGATGATGTTGTGTCCCTGGATGTGAGTTTCCGCTCTATCAATAAGATACTCAGGGTATCCCACGACCTAATCAGGCGCAACTATTCTGAGGATGATATGGACCTGTGCATCCAGCTTCACAACCACCAGGAACAGGAAGGTGATGATGTGGTGGTGGTCGAGACTGCTGACGAGAACGAAGAGGCCAGGTATATTGTGGAAAGGATAGAAGCACATCTGGAAAAGGGGATCAAAAGTTCACAGATCGCAGTATTGTACCGCACCCACTCCCAGGGTAAGAAGATCAGGCAGGCACTGGAGAGAAGGGGACACAGCATTCGGGTGAAGGATGATGTTGATTTTCTAAAACAGCCTGAGATCAAGACCGCACTGGCATACCTGTATGTGCTGGACAATATCGGGCATCCCAAGCCCAGGGGTACCGAAAGCTGGTGGAGACTGTTCCACCATAACCATGTCCTGGATACCAGCGATTCCATCCGTATCGGCGAGTACCTGAAAAAGCACAGGGTCTCATTCCAGGACGCCATATACAACCATGTTTTGGGCCTGTCACCCACCGGCCAGAGGACTGTTCAACAGATGAAGCAGCGGATCGATGCATTGAAAGAGAAACTGGTTCTGGATGTCTCGGATATAGTGCTTGAGGTACTGGATGCATCGGGGCTGAGCCGCCAGTTCACGCATGATGTTTCAAAACAAAGTAAAGAATCCCTGATGAATTTAAGAAACCTGTATGAGATGGCCCAGAAGTTTGAAACCACACACAGCAAGGACCTGGGTGAATTTATTGCATACCTGGAAATACTTGACGAGATGGGTAAGAACCCGCCTGCTGCAAGGATCGTGGAAGCCGAGGCCATTAACCTTATGACTATCCATTCCTCAAAGGGCCTGGAGTTCAAGGTAGTCTTTGTTATCAACATGGCAAAGGATAAGTTCCCGCTATTTCGCGGCGGTGTGGAACCATTGATCCCGATCGAGCTCATGGAACATTTTCAGGATCTGATGTTGCAGGAGTTCAGTTCAAAAAATAAACAGATTAATGCTATTCGCGAGAGAAAGCGGGAGATCAAACTGGAAGAAGAGCGGCGGTTGTGTTATGTAGCCATGACCAGGGCAGAGGAGGAACTGTACCTGACCCGTGCTGCACAATATGACGGCAGGGACCGGGAACCTTCAGAATTCCTGAATGACCTGGGGGAGGGTTCAGATATCACATACATGACTGATAGTGAGATCAGATCAAGGGAGATGGTACAGGATAGCGAACTGGAACGGCTGAAGACCCAAAGGAAACAGCTGATCCTGGGCTCATTGGATTCAGGTTCATTTGAAGAGAACATTGGGCACCTGCTTATGTATCATGCATTGAAGGATGGAAATCGGTCCAATTATCTTGATATCATTGAACAAAACTGGGAATCACTTGACCCGACTATTAATGCTAAAGAGGTCCTGGACAGAATTGAAAAGGATGAGGGCTTGCCATTACCTTCAGATATTACCTTCAGTGTTTCATCCATTAACACGTATACTAAATGTCCCAAAATGTTTGAACTCCAGCATGTGCTGGGGATGCCCACACGGGATATGGAAAAACCTGAAAGTGCATTGAATGTGGGCAGTTTTGTGCATAAAGTGCTGGAAGAAGCAGTCAGTCAGAAAATATCCAAAAAGGAGGATCTGGAAGGTATCGTCAGTTCCCTGAAGGAAACTGAACAATGGAAATGGATGGATACTGATCTGGCCAGGCCCCTGCTGGATGTATTCTGGGAACGGCACAAAAATACGATTCAAAACAACCTGATGGTTGAGAAAAAATTTACCGTGCCCCTGGGTGATCATCTTTTTAAGGGTTTTATTGACAGGGTGGATTTGATACCTGGCACTGATAATGAAGTGGAGATCATTGATTATAAGACCGGTCAGGAGCCTGGAAAAGCCGAGAGGGCAAAACAACTGCTGCTGTATGCGCATGGTTTCAAGCACCTGTACCCTGAATATACGGTGCGCAGGCTGACCCTTGAGATGCTGGCTTTGCAAAAACCCAGGGTATATGAACTAAACGGGGATGAATATGTTAGCCCAAGAGTGGAACCGCTGGATAATAAGGTTCTGGATGAGATGATTGAGACCGCTGATTCCATACTGCATGATCATAAGTACGGGTTCGGAAAAATTGACAATGATAATGAGTGTAAAAAATGCGGATACAGGCTGTATTGCGGATAATTGATTGGGTGTTTATTACGGCACTGGCAGGGCTGCGGTTGGGGGGTAAAAACTATCTCTTTAAAGCCACAGCGATTCTTTCAGGGAGGGTTTCAAGTTTTTCACTGATTTCAGCAAGAGTATCAAGCTTATTATTAGTTCTGTCAAGTTTTTCATTCATTCCTTCAAGCATACCAAGTTTTTCATTGATTCCATCGAATAATGACGTATGCTCTTTCAATATCTTAGTGTGTTCTTCTAATATCACAATACCCCTATCGAACCTTGCCATATACTCTCTGATATCATTAGTTGCGATCCTGCCAAATGGAGACGGTAATCCGATATCTTCCACAATCTCCATAGTCTCTATTGTGGTATCCGGGCGGTCTATCTTCAAGTCCCGGATAAATTCCGATATAACATCTTCCGGACCGCTGGCCATGATCTTAACCGATCCATCCACATCATTAAAAACAAATCCATTTAATCCTCTGGCTTTTCCATGAGCTTCTACAATCTCCCTATATCCTACCATTTGGACATGGTCCGTTATTGATGCATAGATGTTTTTAATAGCTGGCATTAATATCAAGTTAATTTAAAAGTATAATAATTTTATTATCCGTGCCAGACACTTCAAAAAAGATATTTAATTTGCTTACCCGAATGCACTCCTGGTATCCCAGTGTTTTGGCTGCACACATGTCTATGACCAGGTCCGGCCTTCGGGGATCTTCTTAGCAAGGCCAGGCTTGAAGTGATCCAGCCGGCCCGCAGGATTTCAAGGACGTCCAGGCAACTAATGGCGATGGCAGGGCTGCGGTGTGGGGCTGGCTGCCCTTTGCCTGGCTGTTGTGCTGAACACAGGGGCTGCCGGCGGGTGGTGCGGTAATTTCGAGACTCAATCCCATCATTATCATTACAATTATTATTAATTTATTAATATAATTTCCACTTGAAATAAAGGGCTACTCACGGAATATAATCAATAATCATGTAATTATTTTGTAAAAATAATCATCAATAAAAAGCCTGTGGTTATCCAGACCTGACCAGGCTCAAAGTCATCCAACTGGCCAGTATTATCCCAAAGACCACGTCTGGGCAGGGGGATATCCAGGATAGGCAGGCAGCTTCCGTCGTTAGCAGGGATGTGGTGTGCTTCGGGCTTTCCTCTGCCATGCTCTCGGCAGGGTCTGGAAAATGGATGAAATCAATTCCGGATACTACATTGATTGTCATATGCACAAAGGTTTTTTAAGTAGCAATGCAATTTAGGGGGTACATTCCCTAAATCGCGCCCACCAAAATTAGGGCGGCGCTGGTGAATCCAGGGCTATAGGAATTGTTTCCTATCGGAGGAAAATTTTAAATGGTTAAGAAAAAAGACGAAGTTGATCAAGAAGAGATCAAACATATAGTGCGTATTGCCAATACTGATCTTGATGGTAAGAAATCAGTGCAGTATTCCCTTATAGGGATAAAAGGTATAAATCGGCGAACTGCGCGTATCATTTCTATTAATGCAAATGTGGATCCCAATGCAACCATAGGGTATCTGGATGATGAAAAGATTAATTCATTGAAAGAGACAATTGATGAAATCGAATCTATCCTACCTGTATGGATGTTGAACAGGCGTAAAGACCTGCTAAGTGGAGAGGATAAACACATTACATCTACAGATGTTCTGCTCATTTTGCGTGAAGACCTGAATACCATGAAAAAGACCCGCTCAAATATTGGTATCAGGCATGAGCGTGGGCATAAGGTAAGGGGTCAGAGAACCAAATCCTCAGGTAGAAAAGGACTTACTGTGGGTGTAAAGAGGAAAGCCAGATAGGCGGTGATTTTTTATGGGATATCCAGGTAAAAATACAAAGTCATATGAGACACCCAAACATCCATGGCAAGCCGCCAGAATGACGGAAGAAGTGGGCCATATCAAGACCTACGGACTCAGAAACAAACGCGAAGTTTGGAGAGCCCAGAGTATGCTTCGAAAATATCGCCGCTCAGCCATGGAATTATTGGCAGAGACCACAGAAGGTGAATTGACAGGGCACACCAAACAGAAAGCTGATGACATTTTGAACAAGCTTAAACGATATGGTATACTAACTGCTGAAGGTGGTTTAGATGCTATTCTTGCATTAGATGTAAAGAATTTCCTGGACAGAAGGCTTCAGACCCAGGTATACAGACAGGGGTTCGCAAACAGCTTGAGGCAGGCAAGACAATTCATCACGCACGGACATATTTCTATTGATGGAAAGAAGACAACCGTGCCAAGCTACACAGTCTCAAAGGATGACGAAATGAAGATCGGATATTACATAACGTCTTCACTTGTAAATGAAGTTCATCCATCCCGTCCGGCCCAGATAATGAAACAAGAGATTGCCCAGATCGCGGGTGCGCGGGAAGAACAAAAAGGCAGAGGCCGAAAAAGAGGGCGTAGATAAAACAATAAGGAGCTAGAAAATAATGGCAGAAGGTAAATGGGGTGTTGCCCACATCCAGGCATCATTCAATAACACGATCATCACAATAACAGATCTTACAGGAGCTGAGACTATTGCCAAGATGAGCGGAGGTATGGTGGTCAAAGCCGCCAGGGATGAGAGTTCTCCGTACACGGCAATGCAGATGGCAAACCAGCTGGCTGATAAACTTAGGGACAAGGATATTGTTGGTATCCATGTTAAAGTCCGGGCACCTGGTGGAAACAAACAGCGAAGTCCAGGTCCAGGAGCACAGGCTGCAATAAGGGCTTTTGCCAGGGCAGGTATCAGGATCGGCAGGATCGAAGACGTCACACCGATTCCCCATGACGGTACTCGTGCCAAAGGCGGTGGCCGGGGACGAAGAGTTTAGGCGAGGCAAATAATGGAAATAGAAATTATCGAGTTATCTGACGATAAAGCTAAATTCTTGCTCAAAGATGTGAAAGCTGCAGTTGCAAACGGGCTTAGAAGAAGCATGTTAGCAGAAGTGCCCACTATGGCAATTGATTATGTGAATATTTATGACAACACATCTGTCCTATTTGATGAGCAAATAGCTCTTAGATTTGGATTGATACCGCTAGTTACTGATGTGGATTCATATGTATTCCCTGAGGATTGCGATTGTGAAGGAGAGGGCTGTACAAAATGCCAGCTATCTCTCACTTTGAGTGCTGAAGGCCCAAAGATGGTATATTCAGGTGAGTTATTGTCCAGTGATCCAAAGATCACTGTGGCAGATGATAAGATTCCACTCATTGAATTGAAAGAGAGACATAAATTAGTTCTTGAAGCAATTGCTAAATTGGGTACTGGGCGCAAACATTCCAAATGGCAGGCTGGAGTAGGATGCGGTTACAAGAATATGCCTATAATTACGATTGCAGAGAACTGTGATTCATGTGGTAAATGTGCGGAAGAATGCCCGAGAAATATCTTAATTATTGAGGATGATGTCCTGACAGTAATTGATCCGTTAAAATGCAGTCTTTGCAAGCTCTGTGTAGAAGCTTGTGAGATCAATGCAATTACAGTTACTGCAGATGTGAATTCGTTCATATTCCAGATGGAATCTGACGGTTCATATCCGTCAAAGGAACTGATCATCAAGGGCGCTGACACCATTATTGATAAGGCAAAACAATTAAACGAAATACTTGCTACAATAGAGTAATTAGAGCTTGCAAGGTTCTATTGACCTTGCATTTTTATTCCAAGCGTGCATATCGCTACGCTCAATAGCACAATAAAAAACCCCCACTGCGGTTGTTGCCGCAGCTGAACCTTGCGAAGGTTCGATCGAAGCGTGCATATCGCTACGCTCAATAGCACAAAAAAAACCCCACTGCGGTTGTTGCCGCAGCTGAACCTTGCGAAGGTTCAATCCAAGCGTGCATATCGCTACGCTCAATAGCACAATAAAAAAACCCCACTGCGGTTGTTGCCGCAGCTGAACCTTGCGAAGGTTCGATCGAAGCGTGCATATCGCTACGCTCAATAGCACAAAAAAAACCCCATTGCGGT
>Ga0114930_10002913_pt1 | contig 15253 bp, 12 predicted proteins | sample AnhtaG_FD_87300 | JGI IMG/M metagenome (GOLD analysis project Ga0114930, IMG submission 87300) | Deep subsurface microbial communities from Anholt, Denmark to uncover new lineages of life (NeLLi) - Anholt_01485 metaG | ecosystem: Environmental > Aquatic > Marine > Oceanic > Sediment | place... | reverse complement strand
GCTATGGCCGTCATGTGGTTTCTCTGCAGCATTTGTTTATGGCTTTCAAAGAGGTGTAGATCTTGGTGGTAGCCGTATCATTTAAAAAAAAAATCCAGGGGCTCATTCTCTTCCGCTTGGCTTATTCCTACGTGTTGGCCCTGGCTGCTTTGCGGCGGCCCCCTCTGGACCTGCCCAGAAGCCCTAGCCACCGCCTTGCCGTGGCTATTCCCGCGCACAATGAGGAAGCTGCTATTGGCCGTACCGTGAGCCATTTGGGACAGCAGGATTACCCTTCTGACCTGTTCGACATATTCGTAGTGGCCGACAATTGTCGTGACGACACAGCTTCTGTGGCCCGAGAGGCCGGAGCGATTTGCCTCGAGAGGAACAGTCTGGCCGAACGTGGCAAGGGCTACGCTCTGGCTTGGCTTTTCCAATGCATCTTTGGTTGCCAGGCCCGCTATGACGCCGTCGTGGTCTTTGATGCCGACACGTTTGTCGATACCCGCTTTCTCCGAGTCATGGATGCCATGTTGAGCCAGGGAAGTCTGGTCATCCAGGGGAAGCACGTCATCGCCAATCCGACTCAGGGGTGGTACGCGGCCATTATGTATATCGCATTTGCCATGGAGAATCGTTTGCGCAACCTGGGGCGCAGCAATCTGGGTCTCTCGAGCAAGTTGATGGGCGATGCAATGTGCTTTGCCCGTCAGGTCTTGGAGGCATACCCTTGGCAGGCAGTTTCTCAGGCAGAGGACAGTGAGTACTGGACTACGTTGCTGCTGAACGGCATCCATGTTGTCTTTGCCCCCCAAGCCATCGCATATGGAGAGATGGTTACCACCCTCAGGACAGCCCATCACCAACGAGCACGCTGGATGCGGGGACGTGCCCAGGCGGCGCGGCAAGCGGCGCTACGTTTGCTGAGCACTGGACTGCGTCATCTGGATTGGCCCCAACTTGATGGCGCTCTCGCTCTGATGATGCCTTCGTATTCGTCTCTGCTAGTGCTTGCGTTGCTGTCTACTGCCTTGTGGTTCATTCTGCCTCAGTTCACTCACTCGTCTTCGTGGCCCTGGTGGGCGCTCACGTGGGTTGGCCTCCTTATCTATCCGCCTCTGGCGCTTCTGTTGGAGAGAGCACCCGCCAGGCTGCACCTCTACCTGCTTTCTGCCCCATTCTATGCGTTCTGGCGTACTTGTTTACGCCTGTGGACTCGGTTTGGACGCAGTGACACAACCTGGGTGCGAACGCCCCGGTCTACCGAGACAGCCCCGGGCGTTGTACGATCCTCGTTGTCAGGAGCAAGCGATGAGTTGGAGCGATAGAGTCGTGGGCCGTTGCCTGGGACCTCAACCCAATCGAGTTTTGTTGGGGTTGGTCACGGTGTTGCTTCCCAGTGCTTTCTCCCGACGCCTCTACGATCGCCAGAGGGACAGGTTTACCTGGCCGCGACAGAGGAAGGCTTGCTTCAGTCTTTCCTTTGACTTGGATCTACCGGAGGATATCGAGGCCGCGCCTTGGTTGCTGGATGCTCTGTCTCCCTATCCATTCCGGGCAAGCTTTGCCTGTATCGGCCGATGGATCGAGGCAGAACCAGACGTGCATCGGCGGCTTGTCGCCGAGGGACACGAGATCGTCAATCACACCTACTCTCATCCCCCCAGCGAGGTCTTTGGCGACAGGCGCTTCGTTGATCTATCCCTGAGAGTACAACGCGAGGAGATAGTGTGCTGCCACGAAGTCTGTCTCAAGTTGCTGGACTATGAGCCCGTTGGGTTCAGATTGCCCCACCTGGAGTTCACTCCCTCCATCTACCCGATTCTGCGCGATCTGGGCTATCACTACTCTTCATCAGCTCTTGCCAGGCGGCTGAGACGGGTCGGTCCGGTCCAAGTAGAAGAAGGGCTCTGGGAGTTTCCTCTCAGCCAGTGTCCGCGCCACCCATCCAGTGTCTTCGATACGTATCACGCCTTTCGCTCGCCCAGTTGGCTCTTCAGAATCAGACCAGAGAGTGAACAGGCCTTCTTCAACTCGTTTGTCAGGCTTCTTGACCTGGGAGTCGAAACGGGAGCTCACATAAACGTCTATTTCGACCCACTTGACGTGCGCCGACTGAGCGACTTCTCGCGTTTCCTTGACCACCTTGTCGAGCGCCAGGAGGACGTATGGACTGCTACCTATGCAGAGGTGGATGCCTTTCTGTCTGGAGGAGACGCTGACCAGCCAAGCTGTTCGTCAGGGAGGAGCACTGATCTTGAGAGTGATGAGCGTGATTGGCACCCGACCTGAGGCCATCAAGATGGCCCCTGTGATCAAAGAGATGAACAAACACGCGGACGAGACTGATTCCATAGTCTGCGTCACAGCTCAGCATCGAGAGATGCTTGACCAGGTGTTGGATATCTTTGACATCCGGCCAGACTACGATCTGGACGTGATGCTGCCCGACCAGACCCTGTCGCAGCTCACGGCCAACATTCTGACTGCCCTTGATCGACTAATGGGTCGCGTGCAGCCCGACTGGGTGTTGGTGCAGGGGGACACAACCACAGCGATGGTTGCTAGCTTGGTGGCCTACTATCACGGTGTGCAGGTGGGACATGTGGAGGCTGGCTTGCGCACCGGCGACAAATGGCGCCCCTATCCTGAGGAAATCAACCGTCGCCTCATCGACGTGTTGGCCGATCTCCATTTCACCCCGACCGAGAGGGGCCGAAACAACCTGCTGCGCGAAGGAATAGCGGACCGGTCTATCGTGGTGACGGGCAACACCGTCATAGATGCCTTGCAGATGACGATCCACCGGTTGAACCAAGAAGGAGCAGATCCCCCGTATTACTCGAGTGACAATCGAAGACTTGTTCTGGTCACTGCCCATCGGCGTGAGAGCTTTGGCGAACCTTTGATTCGCATCTGTCGCGCCTTAGTCGAGATCGCGACGCGCTACGCGTCCCAAGTCCACCTTGTGTATCCGGTCCATCCCAATCCCAACGTGTCGGGACCAGTGCACAGAATGCTCGATGGTATTCAAAACGTCACGTTGACGGAGCCACTGGCCTACAACTCCTTTGTCCATTTGATGAGCAAAGCTTATCTGATCCTGACCGACTCCGGAGGCCTGCAGGAGGAGGCGCCCAGTTTGGGTATCCCGGTGCTGGTGTTGCGTGAAGTCACCGAGCGGCCTGAAGGGGTGGAGGCCGGTGTGGTCAGACTGGTAGGCACCGACGACCGAGTCATCGTCGAGGAGGTCGTTACCTTGATGGAGAACGATTCAGTCTATCAGCGGATGGCCCAAGGGTCCAATCCCTACGGCGACGGTCGAGCAAGTCAGCGCATCGTCAAGGCTCTGCGGGAGACGCTACTCGCTGCGTCAAGCTCAGGGCGCGACATACTGCAGGATGTTCGCGGTCAGCTCCCTGACGCGTGGGCCTGATGGTTGTCTCGTTTGCCTTCGCCTATCCGAGCAACCGGTCAGGTGTTCCGGGAGCTCTTCTCGCATTCCGAGGCTGTCGCTAGCGAGAAGGCGAGAGCTTGTCCCTGTGGTGATCAGCGAGCAACGGGTGCGTTTCCACAACGTCTCTGGCAAGCGACAGCAGTGTGGTGATGTCAGCATGCGTGCACGAATAGATTGACATCTTCTCCTGTGGACGGCGAACTGTGCCTTCCGCCTGCGGGAAGACATCCAACAAGGACGTGCAGAAATGGATCTGTATGGCATCTACAAGTCAATCGAACGGCTTTACGCGACAGTTCCGCAGCGACTTCGCTTTCTCAAGGGCAAAGCTCTTCCTCCCTTGCAGCTCGTGTTCGAGCTGACCTATCGCTGCAACCTCAGGTGCGAGTTCTGCTATCAGCGGCGCGAGGAGGATCAGCTCGGAGTCAAGTACGATCGTGACGAACTGACGGCTGACGAGATCAGATCGATCATCGCTCAGACAGCACCATGGACGCTTATCATCTTCAGCGGTGGCGAACCATTTGTGCGCAAGGACGCTATGAGCATACTCGAGGATACCGTCAGAAGGCGACGCTGTCACGTCGTCACCAATGGGACTTGTATCACGTCAGAGATCGCGGAGCGGATGGTCGACTCGGGCTTGACCTCGCTCGGTATCTCAATCGAGGGTCCAGAGGAAGTCCACGACAGAGTTCGGGGGCGCAACACCTTCTCCGAGGCCACCGGGGCAGTGCGGCGGGTGGTAGACTGCAGAAGGCAACGCGGCAAGCGGTTTCCCCTTGTCAATCTCAAGACGACAATCACGTCTGAGAATGTGGAGCACCTGGCGGGCATCGTAGACCTGACGCAGGAGCTGGGCGCGGACTATTGCTCCTTCCAGATCATGAACACTTCGGTCATGATTAGTGGCATGTACTTGTGCGACAGGTTAGACCAATACCGTCAACGGCCACCACTGATCAGCGACTTCCCGCTCCACGTTCTGGAAGACCAGCTGCACTTGATCAGCGAGCGAGCGGCTAGGTCTAGAGTCAAAGTGCGCTTCTCGCCTGACTTGTCCGGTTCGGAGATTCTGGGCCACTATGCCAATCAGTTGGATATGCACAACTACATGTGCTTTGCACCGTGGGCAGGCATCAATGTCTCCCCCAGGGGGGAGGTATTTCCCTGCCTCAACTATCGCATAGGCAGCGTGCGCGAACGGCCACTGATGGAGCTATGGAACGGCGAGCGATATCGGGAGTTCCGCCTATCATTGCTGACAAAGGGACAGTTCGCAGCCTGTCAGGGATGCTGCGACCTGACGCCCAGGTAGGTCCTGCAAACTGGGCTGGCCAGTAGCAAGGATGCAAGTTGTGCAAGAGCTTGACGAAAAGACGGTGTGCAATCTCTGTGGAGGCAGAGACCGAATCGTTGTGATCGACGGACGCTTTGGCAAGATTGCCAAGTGTCGTCGATGTGGGCTGATGTTTCGCATCACTCAGATCGGATCACATCCGGTCGAAGTCGCCGTCGGTGCTGAGCGGCTGCTCCGACAGTTTGAACGCAAGCAGAGCATTCAACTCACCGACTATGAGAAGTGCTTTCCCATCATTGAGCGGCATCTGAGGACTCCTGGTCGGAAACTCCTAGAGATTGGCTCACACACGGGACACTTCCTGGATCTGGCACGGGAGAGAGGATGGGAAGTCAAAGGTATCGAACCCGACGAGAACGCAGCTCGTCAATCGATTGAAAGCCTTGGCCTCGACGTAGATATCACTTATCTGCGCAGCGCGGGGCTGCCAGATGCCGAGTTTGACGCTGTCGTGTTGTTTCATGTGATTGAGCATTTTCTGGATCCGGCCGCAGAATTGGCTGAGATCTGTCGGTGCCTCCGAAGGGGAGGGATACTCGTAGCCGAAACGCCCCGTTTTGACACGATTTGGTTCAAGGTACTGAAAGAGCGAGAGCGGAGCGTTCTTCCAGACCATTTCTTCTACTTCAGTCGCAGAACCCTGACTGAGATGGTTACAAGGACAGGTTTCTCAGTCTTGCGATTGGACAGTGTTGGTCGAACACTCGCTCTTGATCGCCTACTCACCAACATAGCCAAGGTGATTGGCTCGAACGCGGCGAGTCGCTTGCTTGTAAATGTCTCAGATCTGTTGCACCTTGATCGCATCGTTTCCCATGTGAACATGGGCGACATGATGCGAATCTACGCGCAAAAGAATTGAGGAAGGCATTGTCCGCCAAGGCGGCCGGCCTCTGTGTTGATAGCCGGAAAACGGACACCAGGGGAAACCGGAGACGGCCATTCGAGAAAGCATGAGGAACCAACTCGTCCAGAGTTCGTTTGTCGTCTCTACGAGCCTGGGCTGCGAGGGGATAGCTGTCGAGGCAGGCCAGCACCTTCTGATAGCCGACACTCCGAAGCAATTCGCGACCGCGGTAGTGCGCCTCCTCAACGACTCCCGGTTGGGCCGTCGGCTGGGGGAGAATGGTCGTCGGCTCATCGAGGACAAGTACGACTATCGTGAGGCCTGCCGGCCACTGGACGAGGTGTACGCCAAAGCGAGAAAGCCGTGAAGCGCCTGCGAACCCATCTGCCCGAGATCTGCATCTTCCTGACCTTGCTCTCTTGCTACGCGTACTTTTTCCCCCGTTGGGCGGACTGGAACCAGAACTCGCGGCTCAACCTTGTGATGGCGATTGTGGATCAGCGAACACTCTATATTGACGACTACTACGACGGGCACACAGCGACGGGCGACTACGCCGAGTTTGGTGGTCGCATCTATAGCACTAAGGCTCCGGGAACGGCTTTCCTGGGCGTTCCCGTCTACTGGGCGTTCCAGAAAGTGGCGAGAGGAAACGTGGTCAAGTGGGCGCTTGGTCTGCTGCGGGCGAACGAGGCCATCGACAGTACACTTAGAGCCGCCGGTTCTGGGTTGCTACCAGAGAAACTGCATGCAGCCTTGGCCTTGTACGTGGTGACGTTTTGTGCCGTTTCCATCCCGTCGGCCCTACTGGGAGTTCTCGTGTACCGTTTCGCTGGCCATTTCGTCGTTTCCCAGCTTCCCAGAGTGTGGGCAGTGCTTGTATGGGGGTTGGCCACAAACGCTTTTCCATACGCGGGATCCTTCTATGGTCACCAGATCGTGGCTTTGCTGCTCTTTGCTGCCTTTTTCCTTGCATTTCTCATCGGCTGCGGGAGGATCAGGCCTGCGCTAGCGCTGGTCGTTGGGGTAGCCCTCGGATACGCGGTCATCACCGAGTATCCCACAGCTTTGATCGCCGGAGCGGTCTTCGTCTACCTGTGCCAACGACTGTCGCAGAAGCGGTGGATCGGCCTGGCGGTCTTGGGAGGGTCATTGCCGGGGTTCCTGTGGATAGGCTACAACCAGGCGATCTTTCGCAAGCCGATTGCCTTTGGGTACGAGCATGCTACACTGTTCCGGGACGTCAACACAGCCGGTTTCTTCAGCCTGGTGTATCCGCAGCTCGAGGCACTCTGGGGCATCACCTTCGGCTCCTTCAGGGGGCTCTTCTTCCTGTCTCCTGTCCTACTGCTCGCTTTTCCTGGCTTCTGTCGCCTTGCGTGCTGTCGAGCCTGGCGTGAGGAGTTCCTGCTTTCCGTGTGGGCAGTGCTCATCTTTCTCCTGTTCAACGGTTCTTCAGTGATGTGGCAGGGGGGATTCGCAGTTGGCCCCAGGTATCTGGTTCCCATGCTGCCCTTCCTCGTCCTGCCGATGGCATCCTTCGTTGAGCGTTGGGGGAGAAGTCGTTGGGTCAGGGCACTTGTCGCTGCGCTCTCCACCTGGTCGCTTCTCGCGGTGTGGGCAGAGACGCTTGGGGGACAGCATTTCCCAGACTTCACTCGCAATCCGCTGTTTCGATACTCGCTGCCCAGTCTGCTTGACGGGGACCTCGCTCGGAATCTTGGTACGGTATGTGAGCTTTCGGGTTGGGCTAGCGTTGTGCCCTTGGCCGCCGTCCTAGGGTGGTTGTCGTGGACGCTCGTCAGGTACCTGGGCGTTCCTCGGCTAGGTCCCCCAGCAGCCCCGTCGCCGCCTGGTGCCACGCAGGAGCACGTCTCAGGTGCGTGAAGTCTCCCTGGCCCGGCAGTTTCGTTCTTGGAGGGAAGTGTGGTAACCGCCACATACAACGGTCCTGATGCCAAGTCGCGTTCCGCTAGCGCACTCCTTAAGGCCTGGTTACCGGTCGCGGTCAGTGCCTTCCTGCTGGTCGTCACTTCGCTCCCAGTCGCCTATGGTTACCTCAGCACGCCGTCCGACAAATGGTTCTCAGGAGTGGTCTACAACGTTCACGACACCGCACAGTACTTCTCCTGGATGCGAGAATCGGGGCGTGCTCTGTTTATTGAGAACAAGCTCACGTCGGAACCCAACCGACCTGTTTTCCTCAATCTACACTGGTGGATTCCCGGCCGCTTTGCGGCGTTGGCTGGCTTGTCTCTTTCCCTGGTCTATCAGCTCTTCCGGGTGTTCTCCATTCCCTTGGCAACGACGGCCCTGTTCCTTCTCTCCGCCCGTCTCTTGCGCGATAGCCCTCGTGGTCGGTTCGCGTTCCTGTTGGCTATCTTCACGTCGGGTCTGGGATGGGTCTGGGTGGTGAAGAAGTACGTCGTTTCCTCCCACACCTTGGACTTCCCTCGCGATGTGCACACCCTGGCAGGGAATTGCTTCTGGGTCATGACGGCTGCTCCCCACCTGACGTTCGCCCTTGCGGTGACCCTGTTCGTCCTGCTAGTGGCGCTGGAGGGATACCGCAGACATCGAATGAGGTGGTCAGTGGGGGCCGGGCTGCTGGCCCTCTTCCTGGGGATGGGCCACATCTATGACCTCGTGACGGTTTGGGCAGTGCTGGGGGTGTTCGGCCTTCTGGTTACACTGCGGGATGGCTGGTCGTGGTCCTCCTTTTGGCGTTTGGCGACGGTCGTACTCATCTCTGCCCCTTCTGCGCTATACTGGGGTTGGGTGTCCTCGGAAGCGAACCCTCAATGGAAGCAGGCCCTGACCCAATTCGACAACCTCGGAGCGTTCACGCCGGATCCCGCACACCTGCTGGTCCTGTTGGGCCTCACCTTCGTAGTCGCTCTGGTGACATCTGATGGCGTTGTGCCTCTCCGCGGTCAGACCGATGAGCAGCTTTTCGTCAAGGGGTGGTTCGGCATCACACTCCTTCTGATCTATCTTCCTCTGCGCTTTCGCGTCACGCTCTTGGCAGGCTACCCGCTTCCGATGGCAGTGGTGGCTACGAGCGGTCTGCTCAATCATGTCTTCCCTTGGATCCAGGAGCATCTGTCCGCTGGACGATGGGCCCGTTTCCTAAACCGAGTGCGTTTGGATCGTTGGCTGCCCGTGCTTTTTCTGCTCGCAGTGCTGCCCACCAACCTCTACCTGCTGGCCTGGAGGGTGGTGGATCTGAGCCGCCATGATTATCCGTGTTACCTCTATCAGGACGACATGGCGGCGATAGAATGGTTGGAAGGCAATACCGACTCCCAGGACGTTGTGCTCAGCTCGTTCACTATCGGTCACTACATCCCGGGTCTTTCCGGCAACAAGGCCTTTCTTTCTAACGCGGTAATGACCATGGACTTTAACCACAAGCGCCAGTTGGTCAGCACTTTCTTTGACGCCACGACTTCCGACAGTTGGCGGCAGGCATTGGCGCGCGACTACAGGATTCGCTACGTCTTTTTCGGCCCGGCCGAGCGCGCCGTCGGTTCCTTTGAGCCTGATCAATCTGGGTTGCTCAGGCGCGTCTTCTCCAGTGTCCACACGCAAGTGTATGAAGTGCGGTGAAGGTGTCTTTGGTGTTGATGGCACTCCCAGGCAGACCGCTTGGCGGGGCCATCGCCTCTTCAGAGTCTACCAGCAGTTCGGAGGGACTGTTCATGAAAGCACACGAAGGCCGGACATGGACCAGGTTTGACAGGGCTGGCTTGGTATTGATCGTCCTCCTTGCAACTGCTCTAGCTCTGTACAACCTGGATGGCTATCCTGCGCTCACGTCTATGGACGAAGGTCACAAGCTTCAGTTCCCAAAGAACCTGGTGTCGTATGGCAGGTACGCGCTGCGAACCTTTGAGGGGTTTAGCCCGTTTGGGGGAGGCACTGGATCAGGTGCCGTAAACACCGGTGTCACCCTGATGTTGCCGGTTGCCTTGGCTTTCAGAATACTGGGGGTCAATCTTTGGGCAGCTCGACTACCGGTCGCAATGTACTTGATCGGGGCCTCGGGGGCGCTTTACCTTTGTGTGAGATCGCTCTACGGTGGCCGAGTTGCTCTGCTTGCGTACTTGCTTTTTCTGCTTGCTGGGCCACCATGGCTCAACACCATGTTTTTTGGCCGATCCGTCTATGGTGAGGTTCCCGCTTTGGCTTTCTTCTTTCTTGGTTCTTACCTCTGGTTTCGATCACTCGACGACAAAGGCCCGGCCCTGTTGATTGCTGCCAGCATTTGCTTCGGGCTTGCCAGTTTGACCAAAGATGTATTCGCTCCGATGCTCACAGCTTTGTTCGGCGGGATGTACGTGCTGGATCGAATGAAGTCCAGACACCTACAGCTCCGCCAGGTGGTTTTGCCAGTTGTTGCCAGTGCTGCCAGCGTGATCGGATGGCGGTTGTTGTTGGGCGACATAGGTGGTGCAAGGGAGGCGGAAAACAGTCTGTGGGACGGTATCAGACTGAGGTTTCTTGTGTTTTCACCCCATCTGTCGTATGAGTCTTTGAAGTTCCTTGCCGAGCATGGGGCCATCTTGTGGATCATTCCATCCTTGGTCCACGTGCTTATCGTGGCTTTCCGAAGTGGCGACAGCAAAGCTACTATTAGATGTCTGTTCCATCCCTTGTTCGTCATGATCTGGTTCTCCTGGTACGTTCTTGCGTCTATAGGCTGGCACCGATATGCTTATCCCGGTTGGGCTGTTGCCAGCATTCCGGTCGCCAAGTTCCTATGTGATCTAGCGAGAGCTTTCCGAGTCAGCATACCCGGGCCACCCGTGGCTTTGAGATGGAGAGAGCCTCCTGCAAAGTTGCACCGCGCGCCAGCGTTGCTCTTGATCGGGATACTGGTCATCTGGCCGGCACAGAACAGTGTCAGACGCATTATCAAGGGCGACAACGATGCCCCCGACGAGTTCGCTCAGTACATCGAGGCCAATGTGCCTCAGGATGCACTGATCGCCTCCGAGGAATGGGAGATCGATTTCTTCTCCAATCGGTCCTATTTTCACCATCCGGGAAGATTTGGCACTGCCCTCATCAAGCATCAATTGGGCCATCCCTTGACCGAGCGGTACGACGTTTCTGTTTACGATCCCGACTATGTCGTGGACGGCCCTTATGGCAGGGGCACGACCCTCATCTCCCGCGAGTTTCTGGAGAGCCGATGTAGGTTGGTGGTGTCCATCGGTGACTATGATCTGTACCAAGTGACACAATGAGTTCAGCGCTTTTCAGGCTTCACAGAAGTTGAAATCGTTGAAGCGTCAGTCTGTGATGAAGGAGTGATCCAGAGATGAAGGGCATTGAAGACAGAGTCGGTTGCAGGGCCTTGATTGTCCTTCCAACCTACAACGAGGCAGACAACCTGGAACCGCTGGTGCGCGAGATCATGGCCTTGACTGTCGCTTTCGATATCCTGGTAGTGGACGACAATTCCCCCGACGGCACGGGCGAGATCGCCGACCGGCTGGCGGGTGAGCTGTCTGCCGTGCACGTCCTGCACCGAACTGGCAAGCAGGGGTATGGCACAGCCTGCATCGCCGGGTTCCTCTGGGCACTAGACCGAGGCTATGACTACATCCTGAGCATGGACTGTGACTTCTCGCACCACCCGCGTTACCTGCCAATCTTCCTGGAGCTTATTGGAGACGCCGATCTGGTTGTCGGCTCACGGTACGTCGCAGGGGGAGGCACGGTCAACTGGGGGCTGATACGCAAGTCCATCAGTGCTGGCGGGAACCTTTTCGCGCGGACTATGCTTGGCCTCAGAACCCGCGACTGCACTGGCGGCTTCCGTTGCTACCGACGAGACATGATCGAGCACGTACCTTGGAACGATATTGACGTTCGCGGATATGGGTTTCTTGTGGGAGCGGTGTACCACGTCCAACGGCTGGGAGGCAGAATCCTGGAGTTCCCCATCGTGTTCGAAGACCGGCGGGTGGGCCAGTCGAAGATGAGCACAGCGATCGCCTTCGAGGCACTCTCTTTCATAACCAGGCTGGCTCTCGCCAAAGGGAGGTTGAAGCCTGCGGCTGCCACTGCGGCGGCAAGGAATGGCACGGGGGCTAGCAGACTTGAGTGACAGACCGTCGAGCCAAGCGGATGTCTTGTATAGCCTGGGGCTATTCTGGATCACGGTCCTGAGCCGGGTCCCGTTCCGAAGCCACATCCTCTACCACTGGGACTCGGTCAACTTTGCTCTGGCATTGGAGTATTTCGACATACGGCTGCACCAGCCGCATCCACCAGGGTACGTGCTGTACATTCTCCTCGGACGGGTTCTAAATGCGGTGTTCTCGGACGCGAACATCAGTTTGGTCTGGATCAGTGTTCTGTTTTCTGGTCTTGCGGTCTCTGCAATCTTCTGGCTTGGGCAGGCGATGTTCGGTCGGCAAGCTGGGCTGGTCGCGGCTGCCCTGGCCTTGACCAGTCCCTTGTTCTGGTTCCATGGGGAAGTGGCCCTGTCCTACATCACGGAGGCGTTCTTCGTAACAGCCTTTGCTTTCTGTTGCTATCGACAGGTGACTGGGGATGAAGGGTACATGTTGCCGGCTGCTGTGTTGTTGGGAGTCGCCGGAGGCTTTCGCCAGAATACTCTGGTGCTCCTAGTTCCGCTATGGCTGTTTTCCTTAGTGCCTTTGCACTGGCGCCAGCGTCTCATCGCTGCGGCGACTCTGGTCCTCATTGTGGGTACGTGGATGACAGCTATGCTCTTGCTCAGCGGGGGCGCGGCTAGCTATTGGCAGGCTCTCAGCAGTCAGACTCGGGGCAATGTGGCCATCTCGGCCGCGGGAGCGGGTGCGAGTCTGGCAATCAATGCGCTGCGCTTGGCTACCTACGGGTTCTATGCGCTGACTCTGGGGCTGCCCTTCCTGGCCGTGGCACTGCCGTTGTCTGCCGGTCGCTGGCGCAAGTGGGCCAGAGAGCCAAGGTGGCAGGTCCTGGGAGTGTGGCTGGTGCCTAGCCTGGCTTTCTACATCCTCTTTGTTCAACAGGCTGGCTACACCTTCACATTCATGCCGGCTGTGCTGGTGATCCTGGGCTACCTCCTGGTCGAGGTGAGTTCGCAACTGGCGACCAGATGGCGAAGGGGCCGCAAGCTGGGCTATGCGCTGCTTGTCCTGCTGCTGTCGTCCAACGTGGTGTTTTTCCTGTGCGCTCCCCCGTTTCTGTTTGGCCAGAGAAGACAACTGCTGAACACGCCCTCCTGGCGTTCCATTCGGGTGAGGAACAGCACCGTGACAGAGAAACTCGACTACATACGCGGCCATTTCGCGCCAGAGGACACCGCTGTTCTTGCCGATGCGTTCGACTTCCGGCTGCCCGACTACTACCTAGCGGACTACCAGGTTCCGTCTCTTTCCCATCAGGTCGATCGAGATCTCGGCGGCATCGCCCTGCCCGCTGAGGTGAGCACTCTGGTCCTGTTCAACGAGGATATCAGCGTGACAAGCAGAGGCAGTCTGCCATTGGGGGAAGTGTCATTGCCCAGCGGAGGAAAGCTGCGCTGGTTGAATCGCTGCGATGGTGAGCAGCTCATCGTTTCGGCTTCGGGTGTCCGTGTGGAGGAGAAGAGGCCCACAGATGGTTCGTAGGAGCGAGGACAGATTCGCAGCGTTTATCGCATCCTCAGCAGGCTCCGCAGCTGGCCAGCCAGAGCGAGGCTTTGCTCGCACGGTCCTAGGAAACTGTTGAAAAAGTCGCCCTTTTCGGAACGGCCAGCTTCGGATAGAATGGCACCCATCACAGGTCTGTGTAGGAGGGACGGATGCTTGGACGATGCAATCCCCAGGGGAGTCTGTTTAAGGTTCCTTTCTGGGCACAAGGTTTGGTTCCCGAAGATTCCTTCTATACCCGGATGGGCCGGTTCTGGTCGCAGATAAGCAAGGACGAAGACCTGGCCGAGATGTACGCTGAAGACCAGGGTGCCCCCAGCATTCCGCCCTCGATGATCAGCGGTGCGTTGATCTTGCAATACTTTGACGACGTCTCAGATCGAGAGGCTGCGGAAAGGCTACGCTTCGACCTGCGTTGGAAGCTGGCTCTGGGTCTGGCTCTGGATGACCAGGGGATCCACTACAGTTCCTTCTCCCGCTTTCGCAGCCGGTTGGCCCAGCATGGCTTGGAGCGCTATGCTTTCGACAAGCTGGTGCGATTGGCCATTGAGACCGGGCTGTTGGCCAAAGATGCTGAGCAGGTGTTGGATTCAACCTGTGTTCATGGAGCCGCGGCACTGCAAGACACCTACACCTTGATACGCAACGGCGTACACAAGCTGCTATTGGCCATGGGCGAGGGCGACCGAGCGCGGCGGCGACTGGCCAAACGACTAAAGCTGGAGAAGTACCTGGCCAGCAAAAAGCCGAAACTGGACTGGGCCGATAGTGACGCGCGGAAAGCGCATCTCCAGGAGCTGGTCGCCGATGCGGAGCGTTTGTTAGCGCAAGTGCGGGATACGCCTTTGCCCGAAGAGAGCGAAGGGCAGGCAGCCTACGCCCTGTTGCATCAACTTCTCTGCCAGGACATCGAAGAGGTTCCGGACACGGCAGAGACGGGAAGGGACGGTCAGTATCAAATCAAAGAAGGTGTAGCCAAGGATCGCATCATCAGCACCGTTGATCCAGAGATGCGACATGGTCGCAAGTCATCCAGCACCAGGTTTGATGGTCGAAGACATGGCTTTGCCAGCTACAAGGGGCATGTGGCCGTGGAGCCGACCACGGGCCTGATCACCAACGTCGAGGTCAGGCCGGGAAACGAATACGATGGTGAGGCGGCAGAGGAGCTGGTGAGCGAACAAGCAGAACGTTACGCCCTGACTCCCAAGGCCATCATCGGCGATCACGCCTTCACCGACGCCGACCGGCGACACGCTTTCACCCAACAGGGCATCGAAGTGGTCGGTCGGGTGGGTAGCCCCAGCCGATCGGGACGGTTCCCCAAGTCGGCTTTCCAGATCGACCTGGCCGGAGGCACGGTGACCTGCCCTGCTGGTCGAACTACAAGCAAGTACACCCGTCATCTGGACGACCGGGCGCGGGAGTGGCGCACCTTCTTCTTTCCGCTGGAAGCTTGCCTGGCTTGCCCATTGAGAGCCACGTGCACCACTGCCAAACGTACCGGCCGGAGCATCAGAATCCATCCCTATGAAGCGCTGCTTCAGGCAGCGCGAGCCTACCAGGAGACGGATGAGTTCAAGGAGCGATACCGAAGCGCCCGCTCGACGGTGGAGCGTACCATCGCTCACCTGGTGAGACATGGATTCCGTCTGGCACGCTACTTTGGTCAGGCAAGAGTGAAGCTCCAAGCCCTGTGGGTAGCGGCAGCGGTCAACCTGCAGCGGTTGATGGCCCTGACGGCCGAAGGATTGGTCCCGAAACCAGCCGTCCAGACCGCCTAAACCCGAATGGATGGAGGCGTCGCTGCGCCAATCCGCCTTGAAGACATGACCAAGCCAGCGAAACGTCGTCTTCAGTTGGTAAGGTACGGGTCAAAGTCCTCGACAACTGTCACAGAGCCACTTTATCAACACGTTCCTAGTACTACAACGTGACTTTGGAGTATAATCCTC
>Ga0114930_10002911_pt1 | contig 15264 bp, 14 predicted proteins | sample AnhtaG_FD_87300 | JGI IMG/M metagenome (GOLD analysis project Ga0114930, IMG submission 87300) | Deep subsurface microbial communities from Anholt, Denmark to uncover new lineages of life (NeLLi) - Anholt_01485 metaG | ecosystem: Environmental > Aquatic > Marine > Oceanic > Sediment | place... | reverse complement strand
GGGTCCCAATGGAATATTGACTGTCGACGTTGCCAATGCCTTCACGCCTCACACAACATCTTGTGCTTAGATCATACCTGGACACTACATATGGTTCCTTCATGCGGCTAAAATGTTACGAAAATCGAAAATCACCCTGGCTTTGTACGAGCGCGCCAAGCGCAGGTTTCCCGGCGGCACGCAACTGCTGAGCAAACGCCCCGAGCTGTTCGCGCCGGACCAATGGCCCGCCTACTTCAGCCAGGCCCTCGGCTGCGAGATCTGGGACCTCGACGGCCGCCACTACTACGACATGTCGCACAACGCGGTCGGCGCCTCCCTGCTGGGCTACGCCGACCCGGACGTGACCCGCGCGGTCGTCGCCCGCGTCGAGAAGGGCTGCATCAGCACGCTTAACCCGCCGGACGAGGTCGAGCTCGCTGACCGCCTGTGCGAGATCCATCCGTGGGCCGAGTGCGTGCGCCTGGGCCGGTGCGGGGGCGAGGCCTGCGCCATGGCCGTCCGCATTGCCCGCGCCACGACCGACCGGTCGGTCGTGGCCATCTGCGGCTACCACGGCTGGCACGACTGGTACCTGGCCGCCAATCTTGGCGCGGAAGACGCCCTGCGCGGCCACTTGCTCCCGGGCCTGGACCCGCTCGGCGTGCCTCGCGAACTCCGCGCCACCTGCATCCCCTTCGAGTACAACGACCGCGACGCCCTCGAACGCGTCTTCGACGAACACGGCGACCGGCTCGCCGCGGTCATGATGGAACCCGCCCGCAACCAGGACCCGGAACCCGGTTTCCTCGAGTTCGTACGCGACGGCGCCCACGCCCGCGGCGCGTTGCTGATCTTCGACGAGGTGTCGATCGGGTGGCGGCTCCACCACGGCGGGGCCCACTTGCGATTTCACGTGAACCCCGACCTCGCTGTGTTCGCCAAGGCCCTGGGCAACGGCCACCCGATCGCCGCCGTCATCGGCACGCGCGACGCCATGGAGGGCGCGCACACCTCGTTCATCAGCAGCAGCTACTGGACCGAGGCCGTAGGCCCCGCCGCCGCCTTGGCCACGTTGCGCAAGCTGCGCGAGAAAGACGTGACCGCCCACGTTGCCCGCATCGGCGCCATGATCATGGACCTGTGGCGCGAGGTCGCGGCCCGGCACGGCCTGCCGGTCTCCGTCCCGGACGGCTATCCTTGCCTGGCCCGCTTCGCCTTCGACCACGACCAGGCCAACGAGCTGGTTACGCTGTTCACGCAACTGATGCTCGAGAGCGGCTTCCTCGCCAAGAACGCCGTCTACCCGACGCTGGCGCATACGGACGAAATCGTGGCCAAGTACGCCGAAGCGGTGGACAAGGCTTTCGCCGAGATCGCACAGGCCATCGAGCGGGGCGACGTTACCGACCGCCTCAACGGCCCCCCGGCCCACGAAGGTTTCCGGCGTCTGCTGTGACCCACCGTGCGGTTGCAAGGACGTCGTGACGCCTAGGCTTGACGATGTTGGCGCCGAGCGGGACGAAGTCCGCGCCTTCAGAGAAGGACACGGCATCACAGACGGTGATGGACAGCGCAGGGAGGCCGGGCACTTGCCTTGTGCGTCGGCCTCCAAGTGACGGATTACTTGCTGTGGGCACTCCAGAGGTTTTATGAGAGACGAGATGACCGCTATCTGGAGTATATGTGGCCAGCTTTCCGGCTCGTCATAGACATAGACATAGACGATGCAAGGAAGGCACACTATGGGCGGTATTACGACCAGAAAAACGTGCTCACACGGAAGGCACTGGACGAAATGCAGGGAATATAGGGCCATTCATCCATTCGGGAATGACCACACGGCATGAAGCCGAATTTCGTCCCCTGACGACTAAATGATGCCACAACGCATCGATTTTGTCAATAGGAACGCGCGGTTCTCCAGGCCCGATGCACCGAGTCACACGCTTGCTTTCGAGGACCTGGAGCACGGCATTTGCACGCTATCGCTTCAAGCGCTACGTGGAAGAAGGTGATGATGCGGCAGGAATTCAGGGCCCTGGGCGGCAATGACATCTCGATCGCCATGCTCGGCATGGTCGACGGCAACGGGCACCCGTACTCGTGGAGCGCGATCTTCAACGGCTACGACCGCGACGCGATGGCGGCGTGCCCTTACGCGACGATCCCCGAGTACCTCGGCAAGCAACCCGAGGAGACGTTCGGCATCGCCGGCGCGCGCGTGACCCACGTGTGGACCGACGAGCCGGAGGACGCGCCGAAGGTCGCCCGGGCCTCGCTCATCCCGAACGTGGTCGAGCGCCCCGAGGACGTTATCGGCCACGTCGACGCCGTCATCGTGGCAACGGACAAGGGCCACGAACACGTCGAGCGGTGCCGGCCCTTCGTCGAGGCCGGGCTCCCGATCTTCGTCGACAAACCCCTCGTCGACAACGCCGACGACCTGCGCACCTTCAAGGGCTGGATCGCCGAGGGCAAGGCCATCCTGAGCAGCAGCGCGATGCTGTACAGCAAGGAATACCTGCCCTACCACATCTCGACCCACGAGCTCGGCCAACTGCGCTACGCCACCATCACCACGGCCAAGACCTGGGAACGCTACGGCATCCACGCGCTGTCGGGCGTCTACCCCGTGTTCGGCCCCGGCTTCGTGTCGGCGCGCAACACCGGGACCATCGACCGCAACATCGTGCATTTCAAACACGCCTGCGGCGCCGACGTCGTGGTGGTCGCCATCGATGACATGTACGGCGGCTTCGGCTACATGCAGATCTGCGGCACGGCCGGGTCCGTCCAGCTCGCCGGCGGCGACACCTACTACGCCTTCAAGGCCCAGCTCGAGGCGTTCATGAACTATCTCCGCACCGGCCAACGCCCGTTCCCCTTCAGCCAGACCGACGAGCTGATGCGAATGCTCATCGCCGGAATCCGCAGCCGCGAGCAGGACGGCAGCGAAGTCCTTCTGAGCGATATCGAAGCGTAGCGCCCCTTCAGCCTAGCCCCGCAGGAGGTCGGCTTCGTATTCCTGGGAGATGACACAGTCGTCGCCCAGCGCGTCGGAGAGCGGGTCGGCGTCTTCGGCGCAGAAGCCGAGATGGAGATGGCGGCGCCAACCCTCGGCGTATTCGTAGCGGCCGGAAAGCCCGCCGACCTGCCGCGACATGGCCTCCATGGTGATGAGGTAGCTGTCGAGCCCCTGGCTGCTGTCGAGCCATTCCTTCTGGCTCTTGTGGCACGCCAACGCCGCGCGTTTAGTATCGAGCACCGGCGTGACGTTGACGAACTGCCCCGACTTCACCACGCGCCGGAGGCTGTCGCGCAGGCCCCAGGGCAGCGCGTGATACAGCGTGACGTCGCCATCGATGGCAGGATGCGGGGGGTCGACAGGGAAGTTGCGCATGCCGCGGCAGAACGCGGCCGTCACCGCGGCCCGGCACGCGTTCATGTGGTCTTCCATGTAGTCCTGCGGCGAACTGACCAGCATGACCGTGGGCTTCACGTCGCGGACCACCGCGCCCAGCCGCCGAATCGCCATGCGGTCGTGGAAGAGGTCGATGTCGTCGGCGACGGGTTCGTGAAACGTCGCGCCCAATGTTCGGGCGGCGTTGCGGGCCTCGTCGGTGCGCCGGGCGATGATGGCCTCGCGGTCCTCGAGCGCGGTGCCGCAGGAGCCGTTGCACAGGTTCATGGTGTGGAGTTCATAGCCGGCGCGGCCCAGCATGAGCAGCGTGCCGGCCATCATGAACTCGACGTCGTCCGGGTGCGCGCCGACCGCGAATGCTACGGATTTTGCCATGGGTCCCTCCTTGTTTCTCGGAGAGTGTATCGAAAACGGCCGGGCTTTCCAAAACGCGCTGTACCGGGGTTGACAGGGTTCCGCGCAGTGTGGTCGAATGCCCCGGTCGGCAATCGGAGGCAACCTGATGGACAAGTACGCAGCGATCCAGTACCTGTTGGATAAGTGCATCGTCGCGGTGGTCCGGGTGGACACGGGCGGCGACGACCTCGTGAAGGTCGTCGAGGCCGTGGCGGCCGGGGGCGTGCACTGTATCGAGGTGACCATGACGACCCCCGGGGCGCTTCAGTGTATCGAGGCGGCGTCCAGCAAACTGGCGGGGGCGGACGTGTTGCTGGGGGTGGGAAGCGTGCTTGACGCGGAGACCTGCCGCATGGCCATCCTCGCGGGCGCGGAGTTCGTGGTCACGCCGACGCTGTCCGTGCCGACCATCCGGATGGCCCGGCGATACGGCAAGCCGGTGATCCCGGGGGCCTTCACCCCGACCGAGATCCTCACGGCGTGGGAAAACGGCGCCGACTTCATCAAGGTATTTCCCTCGAGCGTGGGCGGCCCGGGCTACATCAAGGCCATCAAAGGCCCGCTGCCGCAGATCCCGTTGGTCCCCACTGGCGGCGTCAACCTGGACAACATCGGCGATTTCCTCGAGGCGGGGGCCGCGGCGGTGGCGGTGGGCGGCAACCTGGTGAGCAAGAAACTCGTAGCCGAGCGGGACTTCGACGGCCTGACGGCGAACGCCCGGGCCTTCGCGGAAGCCGTGCGCGCCGCCCGGGACTAGGTGAACGCGCGAGAAAGCGCCGGCCGGCGCGCCGGCGCGTGCCGGGTTCATGCCATGGAACGCAACCTAAAGGCCACGGTGCGCTATGACGGGGCCGGGTTCGCGGGCTGGCAGGTGCAGCCGGGTCAGCGGACGGTGCAGGGGGAGATCGAGGGCGCCCTGTCACGTATCGCGTCGCAACGGATCACCATCCACGGCGCAGGGCGGACCGACGCGGGGGTGCATGCGTTGGGCCAGGTGTTCTCGTTTCTGTGGCCGGTGCCGCCGGACCCCGAACGCCTGCGCCGGTCCGTGTCCAACATGCTCGGCCCGGAGATCCGTCTGGAATCCGTCGAAGTCGTGGCGGCGGACTTCCATGCGCGCTACTCGGCCGTGTCGAAACGGTACGCGTACGCGATTTCGTTAAGTAGAGAGCCCGACCCGCTGTCGGCCCGGTACGCTTGGTGTGTGCCGTGGCCCATCGAGATCGCGCGGCTGCGCGAGCTGGCGCAGCGCATGGTCGGCGAGCACGACTTCGCGGGCTTGCAGTGTTCCGGCGCGTCCGTGCAATCGACCGTGCGCACGCTGCACGCGGTCGAGGTGCTCGAGGGAGGCGTCGTCGCCCCGTTCGACGCCGCGGACCTTTGGCGCATCGAGTTCCACGGCAGCGGTTTCCTGTACAAGATGGTCCGCAACATCACGGGCACGCTGGTGGACGTGGCGCGGGGGAAGCTGCCGGAAGAGCGCCTGGATGCATTGCTGGCGTCGCCGGGACCCTATCGAGGCCATACGTCGCCGGCACACGGGCTCACGCTCGTCGAAGTGAGGTACTGAGCATCGCGCGGTCTCGAGAAGAGGGCTAAACGCTCGCCAGAAAAGGAAAGCGCTATGACGACAGCCATAGCGCACTCCCAGAGGGAAAGACCGATGAATGGCCCGCTCTTGCCGCCGCGAAGGGATTTTTCGCGGCCAAACGGCCTATGCCATTTCAAGCGGTCTCATTCATTTGACATCCATGTCAGGTTTATCGCCTCGACCTCCGTGTCTCGGCCTTGTCCACTATATCGGCAGAACCGGGGCAGACTTTAGCCGCCGCGGGCGGGCAAGAAAAGGGCGCCACAACGAGACGTTATGGCGCACTCAAAGGAGGTAAGATCCCTGGGACGGCGCCGAACACGTGGTGTGGGATTGACACCTCGGCACCAACTTGAAAACCGTTCAAGTTTCTGGGCCTTACGCCCCTTAATATCGGCACAATCGAACGAAAACTTGAGCCGCTCTGGCGCCGCGCGGCGCGCCGGCGCACGTCGTGTGGTCAAAGCCAAGGGGTGAACAGCCGGGCGGTCGACCGCGCACGGTTCCATGCTTCCCAGGCGGGCTGTGGTGGGCAAAGGAAAGGCGCCACAACGAGGGTTATGGCGCCACTCACAAGAGGAAGACTGTGGGACGAAACGTCGGCCGCGTTGGTGTCGGGATGAACACCCCGACGTCTCTTTCAGTCTCACTTCAACTTCGCGACGTCCATGTCGCCTAGGGCCTCGACCTCCGTGTCTCGGCCTTGCATGACAGTATATCGGCATGCGCGTTTGGCGACTTTAGCCGCTGCGTTTCGGGGCGTTCCGGCGAGCGTAGCGTATTGCTTGTGACCTAGATAATCGGTACAATGCCGTCGCACTTGGGCTGTCTCTATGCGTACACTGATCTTCGGGGCGAAGGGCCAACTTGGACGCGCGCTCGTGGCGCGCTTCCAACGCGAGGGCGAGACCCTCGGGGTGGATTTGCCCGAAGTGGACGTCACAGTCGCCGAGGCTGTTACTGATTCGCTGAACACGTTCCGGCCCGGTCTCGTGATCAACGCCGCCGCTTACACGGACGTCGAGCAAGCGGAAGACGACGCTGGAGCGGCTTTGCTGGTAAACGAGACAGGTGCGGCGAACGTCGCGCGGGCCGCGGCCGCACGCAGCGTGCCGGTGGTATACTACAGCACGGACTACGTGTTTGACGGGACCAAGACGACGCCCTACGAGCCCGATGATCCGCCGCACCCGGTCGGGGCCTACGCGCGCTCGAAGGCGGCAGGCGAAGCGGCCACCCGCGCGGCCAATCCTTGCCACTTTGTTGTGCGCACGGCGTGGCTCTACGGTCCGGGCGGCAACCACTTCGTCGAGAAGATCCTGCGGGCCGCGGCGACGCGGCCTTCCCTCGATGTGGTCAACGACGAAACGGGCTCGCCGACGTATACCGTGGATCTCGCCGACGCGACGGCCGCCTTGTGCGCCACGGAGGCCTACGGCGTCTACCACGCCGTGAACGCGGGAGCTTGCACGCGCTATCAGATGGCCCAGGCGATCCTGCGCTTGGCGAAGTCGGACGTCCCGGTGACGGCGTGCCGTTCGGCCGCGTTTCCAACCAAGGCCCCGCGTCCGGTATACTCGGTGCTGTCGAATCGGAAACTCGAGGCGGCGACGGGCTGCGTGATGCGGTCCTGGCAAGCGGCGCTCGAAGACTACATGCACCGGAGAGAGGACGCGGCATGAAGCGGATACTGGTCACCGGCGGGGCCGGCTTCATTGGTTCGCACTTCGTCAAGTACGAGTTGGCCCACTACCCGGAGGTCCACGTAGTCAACTTCGACAAGCTGACCTACGCGGGCAACCTGGACAACCTGGAAGGCGTTGACACGTCCCGCTACACGTTCGTGCGGGGCGACGTCGGCGACGCGCGGGCCGTGGCCGAGGCCATGGCCGGGTGCGACGCAGTGGTCAATTTCGCCGCCGAGACGCACGTCGACCGCAGTCTCATGGGCGCGTCTGAATTCATCGATACGGACGTGCGCGGCGTGTACAACATCGTCGAAATCGCCAAACGGCTCGGGACGCAGCGCGTGCTGCTGGTCTCGACCGATGAGGTATACGGCAGCATCGACGCGGGCGCGTTCAAGGAGACCGACCCCATCAACCCGCGCAATCCGTACTCTGCCAGCAAGGCCGGCGGCGAACTCCTCGGCATGGCGTATTTCCACAGCTTCGGCGTCGGTGTGATCGTGACGCGCGGCTCAAACACCTACGGCCCCAATCAGTATCCCGAGAAGGTCCTGCCGCTGTTCACGACGAACGCCATCGACAATCAACCGCTGCCCCTCTACCGCGGCGGCGAGCACAACGTCCGCGATTGGCTGTACTGCGAGGACCATTGCAGCGGCATCGACTGCGCGCTGCGCCGCGGGACGCCGGGCGAGATCTACAATGTCGCGGGCGGCAATGAGCGCGAGAACATCGAGCTCACCCGGCGGATCCTCGAGCTCACCGGGAGAGACGAGGGGCTCATTCAACTCGTGCCGGACCGTCCCGGCCATGACCGGCGCTACGCCATCGACGCATCGAGGCTCGAGGGGCTCGGCTGGCGGCCGAAGATGGACTGGGACGAGGGTATCGCGCGCACGGTGCGATGGTACCAAGACAATGAGCGGTGGTGGCGCAGGATCAAGACGGGCGAGTATCTCGAGTACTACAAGAGGCAATACGGCGACGGGAACCGCGCTGGATGACGGACCCGATTGGGGCGTCTCGGGCCCGGCTCAGCCGTGTGTGTCAGCCTCCCAAGCGAACGTGATGACGGACCTGGACAGGCAAGTATTGGAAACCCACGCCGCATGAAGCTCTCCACGAAACTGCACCTCCTCTACCACATCCTGCGCTGGCGATTGACCTGGGCCAAGCGAAACACGCACTACGCCTACCGGGTCCCCGGCAATCCCAAGTTCATGGGTTCCCGGGACGCCGTGAAGCTGATCCGCGACGGGGACGTGGTGGCGACGTCGGGCATGGCGGGCAATCAACGGCTCGGGATCATGTATTGGGCGATTCGCGAGATGTTCGACGAGACCGGGCGCCCGCGCAACCTGACGTTGATGTGCACCGGCGGGCAGGGCGCGCGCGGCAAGGTGCCCGGCAGCATGGAGGAGTTGGGCCGGGAAGGGCTCAACGCGCGTCTGGTCACGGGCCACCAGGAGACCTTCAAGGCGCAGCTCCGATTGGCCGGCGAGGGGAAGCTCGAAGTCCAGTGCATCCCTCAGGGCATTCTCACCTTCCTCATCGAAGCGCAGGGGCGCGGTGAGGACTCCTTGCTCAGCCGCACGGGCATCGGCACCTTCATCGACCCGCGCGTCGGGCCTGGATCGGCGGTGTTCGATCCGGACGCCGAGGCGCTGGTCACGGTCGAGGGCGACCAACTGCGCTACCGCGCGCCCCGCGTCACCGTGGCCATGTTCAGCGCGCCCGCCGCCGACCGCGAAGGCAACATCTATCTCGAGGGGAACAGCATTCTGGCCGAGACCTTCGAGGTGACTCGGGCCGCGCGCGCCAATAACGGCTGCGTGATCGCCAACGTGGCGCGCGTTGTCGAGAAGCAGCCTGGCAAGATCGACGTGCCGGCCAAGGACGTGGACGCGATCGTGGTCGATCCGGATTGCGAACAGGCCGCGTCCATCAAGCACCGCCGGGTCTGGCCGTTGCTGACGACCCACAGCGACGTGCCGGTGGGTGAGGCCATCGAGCGGCTTCGCTTCATCAACCAAGTCCTCGGCATCACGCCGCGGCGAACGAAGGTAGACAACGTGATCGCGCGGTTGGCGGCCGTCACGTTTGCCGAAAACGCGCGGCGAGGCGGCTATGTCAACATTGGCGTCGGCCTGCCGGAAGAGGTCTGCCGGATGCTGTTCGAGGCCGGGCTGCTCGGCGAGGTTACGGCCTTCACGGAGACAGGCGTGATCGGGGGCATTCCGGCCCCCGGTATGTTCTTCGGCGCCGCGGCTTGCCCGGAAAAGATGATCCCGTCGTGCGACGTGTTCCGGTTGATCTACGAACGCCTGGACGTGGCGGTTCTGGGCGTGATCGAGGCCGACAGCGAGGGGAACGTCAACGTGTCGAAGCGCGGCGAGGGCCCCATCAACTACGTCGGGCCCGGCGGGTTCATCGACATCACGACCGGTGCCCGCATGGTCCTTTTCGTGGCGGCATGGATGCCCCGGGCCAAAGTCCGGGTCCAAGGCGACCGGCTCGTCATCGTCGAGCGCGCGGGACCGAAGTTCAAAGACCGGCTGGCCGAGATCACCTTCAGCGGCCAGCAGGCCCTCAAGGCCGGCAAGAAGGTGTTCTTCGCCACGACCGTCGGCTTGTTTGAGCTTACGGAACGCGGGATGGAACTGCGCCGGGTGATGCCCGGCATCGACATCCGCAAGGACATCCTCGAACTGAGCTCCATGAGGGTGGTGTTGCCGGAGTCCGGCGACGTGCCCACGGTCGACCGGTCCATCGTGACGGGCGAGGGTTTTCGACTCGCGTTCAGCGACGCTTCAGCGTGACGGCCAAGGGTCCGCGGGAGGGCGGCCATGTCCCATAGTCCGGAACCTTTCCCGTGGCGGTTCTGCCCCGCCTGCGGGGCGCCGTTGACGCCTCGTCACGACGGCGAGAAACTGCGGCCCCACTGCGAAGCGTGTCGCCGGTTCTACTACCACAACCCGCTCCCGGCCGTGTGCTGCTTCGTCACCCAGGACAACGGCCTGCTGCTGGCGCGGCGCGCCGTGGAACCGTGCCGGGGCGAGTGGTCATTGCCGGGGGGCTTCGTGGAATTGGGCGAGAGCACGCAGGAGGCCGCGGTTCGCGAAATGCACGAGGAAACCGGACTGCGGGTTCGTGGACTGCGCCTCATCGGCGCGAGCACCCAGCAGAGCCGCCACTACGGCGCGGTCACCGTTCTGGGCTACGTGGCGCAACAATGGGACGGCGCGCCGGAACCGGGGTCTGACGTCGCCGAGGTGCGGTTTTTCCCCAAAGAGCAACGCCCCGTGTTGCCGTTCACGACCCACCGCGAGTTGGTGGCCCTTTTTGACGCGTTGGCGGGCGCCGCCTAGCCTGGATGCTCGCCTGAGGCAATCCTACCCTAACCCTGCGCTGGATGTGCGCCCTACCTCCCGCCGCACAGCTTCAGGCATGCATTCAAGTACCCGTAGTTCTCGGCGGCGATGACCGCGCAGCGGCTCAGGTCGTATCGTGACGCACCGATGATCTCGACGTTGACGGGACCGTCGTACCCGTTCTCGACAAGGACCTTGCAGTAGCCCAGGAGGTCGACGTCGCCACGGCCGCAGGACTGGAGTTCCGGCAACCCCGGGTTGGGGCCCGGCCCCGGGCAATCCCTGATGTGGACATGGCGTACCCTCGAGATGACCCGCCGCAAGGCGTCTTTCGGGACTTCCCCTGCTCGGTGGATGTGACTGGGGTCCATGTCGATACCGAAGGCGGGCGACCCGATCCGCGCCATCACCTCGAGCGTCGTCGGGGTGTCGTGAATGGACGCTCCCACGTGGACCTTGACACACAGCGTGACCCCCGCCTGCTCAGCGGTCTCGGTCAGCTTGGCCATGCGGTCGATGCACTCGGTGAGATCAGCGGGCAGGTCACTCTTGCCGCTCGGGCCGATATTGACGACCGGGATTCCGATCTGGGCGGCTGCCTCGAAGGCCTTCAGAACGCGGTCTTCGTCGAGCGGCCCGACCTCCATGGCCGTGATTGGCAGTTCAAGTTCCTCGACAAGGGCCTTGATGTCGCCGGCTTCCTGTGGCCAGCGGTCCAGATGCAGATGCTCGCCGAGGGGATCGCCAAAGGCGCCCTGCCCCTGCAAGGCCGAGAGCTCGACCGCATCGTATCCGGCCCACTTCAAATGCGCCATTGCCGTACGGATATCCTCGCCGCCAAAGACGACCGTGTTTGCGCCGATCTTGATCATTGGTCCTCCTCTGCCCGTTTCCACCATGCCGTTGTACCGGTCGGTCACTTACTCGGACCCGCCGCCCTCACCGGCCTTATGTTTCTTGACAATTCGCTTCTGCACGCGCAAGAGGTTGTATCCAGGGACCTCTTCCATGCCTTCGTCACAAGCGGCCAACGCTTCGTCGAATTGGCCAAGTCCGGTATAGCTGCGCGCCAGGAACAGATAGGCTTCGCCGAGCAGTTGCCCTTGAATGTTATCCAGTTTGTCCTGGCGTTCGGCCAGCGCGCGCTTCTCTTGCTTGGCAAGCCCGGTGGCCTTCACCAGGGCGTCCGCGGCCCGCTCGTAGTCCTTGAAGTAGTCGAAGTAGATCCGTCCGAGGACAGACTCGATCTCGAAACTCCAGGGGTTCTTCTCCGCGCCGGCGATCAGGAAGTCACGGCCCATCTCCGGCTGGCGTGCGAAATCGGACATGAAGAAGGCCCCGTTCGTATACGCCTGGACGTAGTGCGGGTTGAACTTCACGAGCAACTGATACCAGGGGATCAATTCCTGCGGATCGCTGTGTTGGGGATGACCCGGTCTCCACGGCTCGATGTGCCGATCGACGTCTCCGAGAGGGCCGCGCCAGTCCCGGTCCTTGTCGGGCACCAGGGACGGGCCGTCATGGTGGGCGACCCCCGCGCCCATCCCTGTGAACTCGGCCGCTTGAAGGCCCTGGGACTGCTCGCGCTGGCTGGGCATCCGGTAGATAATGCCGTTGTGGAGGTACTCGAGGGTCTTGAGCCACATCAGGTCGCCGACCGACATCTGCAGTTGCCCCATCAGCGAAAGGGCTATCGACTCTTTGGCCGCTTGAAACTCCCCTGGCTTGTATCGGGCCTCGACGTATAGCTGGGGCGCGAGCAGGTGGGCCAGCGGCGCCGCCGCAATCAGGCCCGCCAGGCAAATCAAAAGGATGAACGATGAAGGATGAAAGATGAAGGATGAAACAGATGGTATCGAAGTCACGGTACGCAAGAACGAATACTCTCCTTCCCTCCTCATCTCTTTCCCCTGTCTGGCTTTTCATCCTTCATCCTTCATCCTTTCGCTGTCGGTCCATGCCCTCCACCTAGAGCGCCATGCGACGGAACCGCACACAGCCCACGGCAAAGAAGACCGCCGCATAGACGATTCCATACAGCGTCATCCCGCCGAGCACCCACATGGGAATGGGCGGCCATCCGTGGATCACCTTCTTCGACAGGTCGAACAACTCGAGATGCGGCGCCATCCAATACAGCGCTTCCGCCAGTCTCAAGGAGACCCCGGTGAGTTCATCGTGGATGTATAGGATGCTGTGGGCGAATAGCTGCATTCCCATACAGGCCAACAGCGAAATCGTCACGTTGGCGGCGTGGGTAAGGAACAGGGACAAGCACAACACGCCCGCTGCGATGAACCACATCGACAGCACGCGCAGGTACAGCGCCTGATAGAACACGCCGCCAACGGGGATCCCGAAGACCAAGAGAAGCACCCGCAACAGCACGAAGAACGCGACCACGACGGCGCAACTCATGAGGCTTACCCCGAGGTACTTGCCGAAGTAGAAACTCGTGCGGCTGATGGGCTTGCCCAGAGACGGGTAGAGCGTCCGGTTCTGGATCTCTGCCGGGAGCTGCCGCGCTGTAGCCACGACGCAAATGACGATGGAAAACACGGTCGTTACCGTGAATCCCACATCCTTGACGAATTTCTCGAGGCCCTCGACCCCAAACCGGCTGAACAGTCCCGCCCCGAGCACCATGGCCGCTCCGAGAATTAGCACGACGTATGGGTCCTTCCTGCGGATGGACTCGAGCACCGTGACGCGCGCGATGGTCACCGGCTTACGAATATTTTTCCACATGGCTCACGTTACCTTATGTCCAATCGTATTCACGAAGTAGTCTTCCAAGGAACCTGAGTCTTGGAAGGTCTCAACGATTTCCAATCCGGACGCCTGGAGCTGCTTTCGCAACTCCTCCTGTGCCGATTCAGTATTAGTCACAAGGGTGACATACGGTTCGTTGACGCTACGAAGCGTCACCCCATCTGGCAAAGCGGACGCGGGAAGGGTGCCTTTGGCGACCGTGACGAGCTTCCGCATCGACTTCCGCAATTCATCCAAGGCCCGTTCTTCCAGCACCTTCCCTTCGTCCAGGAGGATGACGCGGTCGCACACCAGGGTCACTTCGGACAACTCGTGCGACGAGAAGAACACCGTCTTGCCCCGAGACTTGAACTCAAGCAGAATCTCGCGTACGTCCCGCCGCGCCACGGGGTCCAAGCCCGAGGTCACCTCGTCCAGAATGAGCAGATCGGGATCGCCCATTATGGCTTGTGCGAGCCCGACCCGCTGCAGCATTCCTTTGGAGAAATTGCGCAGCGGCTCCCGATCCCTCCCGGCAAGGCCGACCTTCTCTATCAGTTGAGAGACGATGCGGTCGTGGTCCGAAGCGGGGATCTCCTGCAACGTCGCATAGGACGCCAACGTCTCGCGGGCCGTCAGGAACGGATAGTAGACGGCAACTTCCGGCAAGAATCCGGTCCGCCGTCGAGCTTCCACCGAACCGGCCTCGAGTCCGAATACGCTGGCCTTGCCCTTGGTAGGGAACAGGAAGCCCATGAGCACCTTGATGGTGGTGGTCTTGCCCGCCCCGTTGGGACCCACGAACCCCACCACTTCGCCTTCCTCAACCTCGAGCGTGAGTCCGGACACCGCCTCGATGGATTTCCCTCGAGCGGCTTTGTAGACCACCGTCAAGTCTGAGATCCCTATGACGGACTTCGTATCCATTGAAACGATCTCCTCCAGGCATCACAAGGCGCGCTCTCGCGTATCGAGTAGGTCACAGCCGCGCCGTTGCGTCTTGGGTGATGACGTAGAACACGGAACGAGGTCCACGCCCAGCGACCGGCCCAAGCGCCTCGAGGGTACGGGTCCGAAAACGTGCCTCATGGCAACACCTACCTCCGGCCCCTTCCGCGGCCGCCTCCCCTCTGCCTGCCCCTTCCTCTCCCGCGACCAAAGCGGGGTCGCGCGTGAGGACATTGACGTACTCGACGACCAGCATCATTACCAAAACGAGGCCGGTAATCATGAACGCATGTTGGCTATGTCCAGCATGGGGTTCGTCATCTTCGCGGTATTCGTTGGAGACACGCCGCACACGCGTGGCGCACGAACAACGGTGTCTTGTGGCTAACCGCGGGTCATGGCGGCCCCGCATTTCGGGCACTTCACCTGATTGCAGGGTTGTCCCGCCGTGTGGGTGGCCTTTGCGCCGCACTGCGGGCACACGCATTGCCCACCCGGACCTGCGGCAAACGGACCGCCCATACGCCCGCGTCCTTGTCCATGTCCCGCGCCCACTCCGCGTCCGGTCCCAGGGCCTTGACCAGACGGACCGGTTCCATCTCCTCTAGGCATGATGCTGCTCCTTTCCCCTCGCTTGATTGTTGTGGAATGCTCGTCTACGAAAGCGAGCATGTTCCCGTGGGGCATGCGCTGCTCGTGAGGGCTGCGCCTTTCCCAATCCCGAATGCTGCGGCAAGCCTCTTCATGCGGCGGCTCTTGCACTCTGGGCATTCGTGGCGCTTGGTATCGTCCGTTTTCTCAAGGAACTCGGTCACATGTCCGCACTGTCCACACTCATAGGCAAAAAGCGGCATTGTCTTATTCTCCTTATCGCATTGAATCCTCACCGTTTTGTCTGAAAAGAAGCATATGGTGTGCCAGGTTTCCGGCCATGAACGGAGAATCCCTAAGGAATGTGATTACAAGGAGTTAGAACCTTCACATTGTTAAAGCCGGGTAAATATTCGTTAAACCCGTGTCTCGTTTTCATGGAGAAACGGGGCGTTCATTTTTTGCTGGACACACAAGTAGGAGGTGTGCATAATGGGGGCATGGCCGAGTCCCGGAATGAGTTGT
>Ga0114930_10002910_pt1 | contig 15270 bp, 10 predicted proteins | sample AnhtaG_FD_87300 | JGI IMG/M metagenome (GOLD analysis project Ga0114930, IMG submission 87300) | Deep subsurface microbial communities from Anholt, Denmark to uncover new lineages of life (NeLLi) - Anholt_01485 metaG | ecosystem: Environmental > Aquatic > Marine > Oceanic > Sediment | place... | reverse complement strand
GGATTGGCGATTGCGGATTGGGGATTGCAAAAGACAAAAGGGTGAATCAACCTTTATGACACCGAGAGATTTCAAACAACGAATGAAGGCCGACGCCATCGTGTCTTTGGCCGTCGCCTCCATCAAGACGGCCCGTTCCCGGAACGAATACCCAATCGTCAATCGGCAATCCCCAATTATTGAAAGGATCGAGCAATGAAAGCAGCGGTGTTTCATGGTAGCGACAAGGGATTGAAGATCGAGGATATCCCGGTTCCGCAGGTCGGCGACGATCAGGTTCTGGTCAAGGTGGCGGCTTGCGGTGTGTGTCATACCGACCTGCACTACCTTGAACACGGGGTGCCGACGTTCAAGAAGCCTCCGGTGGTGTTGGGGCATGAGGCCTCCGGCATGGTGGAACAGGTCGGGGCCAACGTGACCAATGTCAGCAAGGGTCAGCGGGTATTGATCCCGGCGGTTTTAACCTGTGGTTACTGCTCCGCCTGTCGGCAAGGGCGTGAGAACATCTGCAGCAATATGAGAATGGTGGGCAATCATTTTGACGGTGCCTATGCCGAGTATGTGGCAGTTCCGGCCAAGGACCTGTTGGATCTGCCGGAGTCCATTCCGTTGGAAGAGGCGTCCATCATCGCCGACGCGATTTCCACACCGTATCACGCGGTAAAGAACCGGGCCCAGGTGAAACCGGGTGATACGGTGGCGATCTTCGGTTGCGGCGGCGTGGGTATCAATGCCGTGCAATTGGCGTCGGTGGCCGGGGGATACGTGATTGCCGTGGACATCAATCCCCGCAAGCTTGACTGGGCGTCCGAGTTCGGAGCCGCCAAGACCATTGACGCAACAAAAGTCGATCGGGTCAGTAAAGAGATCAAGAAACTGACCGGCGGCGGGGCCGACATCGCCATGGAAGTCATCGGGAATCCTCGGACGATTGAAGAGGCCTTCGAGTGCGTTCGCGTGGGCGGGCGGTTATGCGTTGTGGGTTATACGCATGAGGCGATCTCGATTGTCGCCGGCAAGATTATGTTCAAGGAAATCGAGGTGGTCGGCTCGCTGGGCTGCCGCCCGGTCGACTATGTGCCGCTGATTCGGATGGTGGAACAGGGCAAGATCGACCTGAAGCGACAGGTGACCCATCGCTTCAGCCTGGACGAGATTGGCAAGGCCTTCGAGGTAATGAAAGAAGGCCTGTCATTGCGATCAATTGTAATCCCGTAGGCGCCGGGTGATCACGCACCGCAGAGAACGCAGAGATAGATGTGCAATGGAATGAAGCAAAGAGACGTTTCAAAGCGAAAGAACATTGCACGTTGCGGTTATCGATGCGATCTATGCCCGGCCTTTAAGGACAACATCCGGTGTGAGGAAGATCAGCAGAAAGTAAGCGATGGGTGGTTTCACTATTACGGTTTCCGAATTCCGCCGGAAACGATCTGCTGTGACGGGTGTCTGGCTGAGGATTGCGACAATCCACGCCGTATTGATCCGGACTGCGCCGTGCGTTTGTGCGCTGAAAAGAGTGATTTGCCCAACTGCGCGCATTGCGATGAGTACATCTGCGACAAGCTGGCGGAGAAAATGGTGGACCCCGACAAGATCATACAACGAGCTGGCACACCTGTTCCGCAGGAGGATTATATCCGCTTCATAGAGCCTTACGACGGTAGGAAGGTCTTGGACGAGATCAGCAAGGAGGTGGGATTGTCCGGGTGATGCTCAAGCAGGGAATTCGGAGGATGGTCAATGACTTTCACTAAGCGCTTTCTCTGCGGTCTCCGCGGTGAAACGGAGTAGTATTTGGCATGTTGCACGAGGGTGAGCTTGGGGTACATCCGCCCGGTGCGCTAGGTGTGGCGTTCTTCATTCACGCCGGTGCGGAGTGCTTCATCGGCCGGGGCGGCGACGGCATCACACAACCGCTCAAGGAGATCGGCGCCCTTAACCTCGACGACCATCGCAGGCTCCGCTCGATTCCTCTGCGGGGCCGCATCTTCGCAAACCTTCTGGAAGCCGACGCCCTCGACCACATGCCGGAACTTCTGCTGGTTTGCTGCAATCCTGATCAGCTCGGCTTGTTCACCAAGGAGCTGACCCGATTCCTGGAGAATCTGGCAGAACGCCAGCGGCTGTGCTCCAAGGACGACATCCACCGGGAAGTGCCGATCCTGTTGATCCTGCCCAACGGCGTCCTGTCGGAGCAGACCGTTCGCACCTACGACGAGCAGTTGCATGAGTCAATGCTGATGCAACGCCTTCCCGGGCTCACCGATGAAATGCGGCAAGCCCTGCTTGAGAGAGTGGTACGGGGGGTATCCCTCCAGGCCGGTGGCCGGCGCGGTAGCGGAGCCGATACGGTCTACATCCTCGAACGGAAAGGATTACTGGTCTTCGCAGGCGGCGGGGACTTCGAGCGTCAGCGGGTAGAAGACATTCTTTCCGCTCATGATTATCCGTTCACGCACGCCCGCGGCGTGCCGGGCACTAGGATCGAGTTCGACAAGGCCATGATCTCCATCGTGCTCAACGTGGGCGGCTTGATCCATACTGTCAAACCGGACGGCGAGCTGATCGATTTGCGCATGGGTGACCTGTGCAGAGACCCCTCGAAGGCGGAGTTCGTGGGTAGAGTCACACGTGCGTTGTTAACAGTCGGCCGGGCCGTCGGTGCGTATCCCACCAATGCCAAGTACGAGGACATTTGGGCCACACACCGAGCGACGATCATGGCCCACGCCGGGCACGTCACCAGTTCGCTGAAGACGTTCCGCGATGCACTGGGCAGCGGACTTTATAGCGTCGAGCTCTTTTCTAATGAGGAATGGATACTAACGCCGCTGAGTCGCTATGCAGCCAACGCCGGGTTGAAGGAAGAAGAAGCGCTGTTCAACTCACTCAGACGCCAGGTGCAAGAGTCGATGGCCAAGGCAATGCACCATCGGGACCGGCAGTCCCGTGGCGGAAAAATGAGGACCAGCAAAATGAAACTCACCGGACAACGCAACTTCAGTATCGAGCTTTACGAAAGCGGCTCTGATGAGATGGCACTGGTTGGAACGGTACTTGATAACGACCACCTGATCAAGCTCGAACTCGATCTCAACCTCCCGGACGAGCAGATTACACGCTGCAAGCTCGATATGGTCCGCGTGCCATTCCCGGTGTGCCGGGGAATCGAGCCCATGGTAGACCGCCTGGTCGGGCTGCGGATCGAGCGAGGCGTGATCAATGAGATTGCTCAGCGGATCGGTGGTCATCTGGGATGCTCGCACGTCAAGGAACTGGCTGCCAACATGGTATATTTTGCGGCCTCGAGCCTGGTGCAACATCGGCTGGGCGTGGACCCCACAAGTACCGAGTATGAAACCAAGCCGCCCGAAGAGCGGTTCACGATGACCAAGGAGCTTTTGAGCGATTCATGTCTTGCATATTGTCAGGCAACGGCTTGGAGGCTCGACGAGCAGATCGGAATTAGGAAGGTCGGTGAAGAGCACACTAATCCTTTGCCTTTGGGAGATTACGAGCCATCCTTCGGAGCGTTGCTAAGAGACCGAGCCCAACGATGGGGTGAGAAGGTCTATCTTCGTTATCGCATCGACAACCGCGAACTCGCCATCACCTGGAAGGAGTTCGCCGCAAAGACGTTTCAAATCGCCCGCCATCTGCTTGACCAGGGAATCCGCAACGGTGACCGAATCGGCATGGTCTCGGAGAACCGTGCGGAAATGTACATGTTTGAAATGGCCGCCATGTCGATCGGCGCAGTCACAGTACCGATCTTCGCCGGGTACCGGCCACAGCAGGTCGCCTACGTACTGGACAGCGCCCGGCCACGGTATGTGGTAGTCTCCGGCAAACACCAGCTCGACAAGATCGAACGCGATAAGCATTCCTGGGTCGAGAAAGTCTATTGCATGGATTTCAACGATGCCTGCCGGAGCTGGGGTGCCATCAACTTCGCCACGCTTATCGCCGATGGCGGGGTTTCGGAGCAACGCCTGTGGGATCACATAGATTCCGTCAAACCGGAGGATCTCTGCCTTGTCATGTACACCTCCGGCACCACGGGCGCGCCTAAAGGGGTGCGCCTGGGCCACCGACACCTGATCTCTCAGCAAAGAGCCATGTCGCTCATGTGGGACGTGAACCAGAACGATGTGTATATGAACTACCTGCCGTGGCATCACAGCTTCGGTGGGTTGTTCGAGCGATTCATGACTCTCTACAACGGATGTGAACTGTGCCTCGACGACTCGCACGGCAAGGATATCGACCGGCTGATCGAGAACTGGAAGGCCTTTAATCCCACGACCTTCTTCAGCGTCCCACGGGTCCATGATTTGCTTATAAGCAGATGCCAACAGAGTCGCAGTGTTGCAGACGTCGTCTGGGGTGGTCGATTGCGCTTTGTCCTAAGTGCCGGTGCCCCGTTGCCGGCTCATGTGGAAGCCGCTTATCGCGAGCGCGGGATCCCCGTGCTTGAGGCTTGGGGACTGACCGAGACATCGCCGTGTGTCACCGCCACAACCATGGATAGTGGGTGGAAGAGCGGGTACGTGGGTGTTCCACTGCCCGGGGTATCGGTTCGCATCGACAGTGAGCAGGAGATCTTGGTGAAAGGCCCCAACGTCATGGAGGGCTATCTCAACGACGAGGAGGGCACTGCACACGTCATCACGGAGGATGGTTGGTTCCACACCGGCGACCTCGGTGAATTCACCAAGGACGGGATGCGCGTCTTTGGTCGAAAAGATGGGACTTTCAAACTCACCACTGGTGAGAAGGTACATCCGCTGCGTGTCGAAACGGTGCTGGTCAACGAGTCGCCGTATGTCAGCCAGGCCGTGGTATTGGGGAGCGGCAAGGACTACGTCGGGGCGCTGATCTACCCGGATGTCCGCAATCTCCAGTTCTGGGCGGCCAACCACGACGTGGCTGCCGGTGACGTCCTCAGCCATCCGGCCGTGCATGAACTGTATGCATCGGAGCTCAAACGGATCAATCCGCTGATCGAGATCAAATACCAGCGCCTGACGCGGGCGGTGTTGGCCGACCGTGAACCCTCTCTGGACAGCGGCGAGTTGACCCCCTCGGGGAAGCTCGTCCGCAAGGTCGTGATGAAGAGCTTCAAGAGCAAGATCGACGCGTTGTTTGCACCGGAGGCCCCGGGAGAGGTCATCGAGGTGCAACAAGCATCGCAAAGGACGGTTACCAGTGAAGCGTGACGAATACCCGCATGTGGTCATTGCCGGAGCAGCCCGCACGCCTGTGGGGCTCAAGTGCGGCACCCTCAGCAACTTTTCAGCGGAGGATCTGGGCGTCTTGGCCGCCGAAGAAGCGATCCGCCGCAGCGGTGTGGGGCGCGAGAAAATCGACGCCGCCATCGGTGCCAACGTTTATCAATACACCGCACCGGGCTGCCAGGACATCTACTTCCCGCGCAACGTGGCTTTGCGTTGCCATCTCAATACCGAGACCCCGGGGCTGATGGTGCAACGGATTTGCGGTTCCGGGCTGCAGACCGTGATCAACGCATTGCAGCAGATTGCCTTGCCGGATGTCGTCGATGACACCAAGATCGCCCTTTGTGTCGGGGCGGAGACGATGTCGCGCGTTCCACAGGTCATCCGGGCACCACGGCGGTCGGGACCGAGCTTCTGGGAGTTCGTTGAAGGCGGCGAGGTTGAGGACATGCTGCTGGCCGGACTCAATCACGATCTGGCTGAGACTGCCATGATGATTACCGCCGACGAGTACGGAACGCAAATGGGCGTTACCCGCCAGGATTGCGACGAGTTCGCCAGCTTGTCACACAGCCGTGCCCGGGCGGCTTACCGCAGCAGCCACTTCAACGGCGGCGACGCACTGCGAGGCATCTTTGCCATCGACGCAACGGACCTTACCGGCAACCCGGTGCATTTGGCCCGTGATGAATGCGTGCGCCTGACATCGTTGGACGTGCTTGCCAAGCTTCCGGGCTTCACGCCCAACGGTCTGGTCTCTCCAGGCAACGCCAGCGAGATCAGTGACGGTGCGGCGGCACTGGTGGTCGCCGGTCGGGCGGAGGCCGAAAAGCAGGATCTGCCGACGCGGTATGAGGTTGCCGGCTATGGTGTTGCCGGTGTTGAGCCGCGGGTTATGGGGCGCGGACCGGTCCCGTCCGTCAAACAGGCACTGTCCCGGGCCGGTCTTGAGCAGAAAGACATTGGCCTTTGGGAGATTAACGAAGCCTTCGCCGCTCAATACCTGGGCGTTGAGAAGGAGCTGAACCTGGACCGTGAGATTACAAACGTCAACGGTGGCGCCGTGGCAATCGGCCATCCACTGGCGGCGACTGGAGGACGCCTGCTCACCGATCTTATATACGAAATGGAGCGGCGCGATGTGCATTACGGGTGTGCATCGGCATGCATCGGCGGTGGTCAGGGAGTGGCGGTAATCATACGTGATACGGGAAAGACGTAACACTAACCTGATTGAACCGCGAGCTTTAAGCCGCCCGGATATTCGCGTGCTGGAGTATTCGGTCGGCTCAAGACATCGCGCAGGCTCACGACTTGGGGCTCACAATGGGATTAGGGTACTTCCGGCTCACAGTGGGACTAGAGTAAATGAAAAGAGCATTCTCATTCGGTGATAGAACGATCGAACCGGCTGTCAGGCGAGTCAATGAGGTTCGCTGCGTGGCCGTCATTGGTGCGGGCACAATGGGGCAGGGCATCGCCATCGATCTGCTGCAGAAGACCGATTACGACATCATTCTTCTGGACGTACAGGCTGAAGCTCTAAAGCGAGCCGAGGCCAAGCTGACTTCCCTCTGGCAGCAACAGGTCAAGCGCGCGCAGATCCGTGAGGAAGATGCCAAGGCCTTAAAGGCCCGGGTAACGTATACCCAGAAGTACAGTGATCTTACCGGCGCCGATATCATCTGGGAGGTGGCCACGGAACGGAGTGAGATAAAGGCCAAGATATTTGAGACCATCGAAAAGACGATCGACCCGGAACGCGTGGCCGCGGTCTTCTCCAACACCTCCTCACACACGACCGGGGAACTCGCCGTACTGTTTCGATCGGAGGCATTCCGTGAAAAGTTTCTCACAGTGCACGGTTACTTTCCGTTCGAAGCCAATCGTCTCATCGATGTGATGAAAGGCAAATATGCGTCGAGTGAGACCTTCGCATTGGGGGTGGTTTTCGCCGATCAGATCCTCGAAAAGACGGTCATTGCCCTGCCCGTCGACCATCACGGCTACATAACCGACCCCATCTTCCAGGCCATGGCAGCGATCATCTCCTGGGATATTGAGACCGGTCAGGATATTGTGCAGTTGGGGGGATTGTGGGAACTATTTACCGCCAATCCCTTCTCAGTGCTGGATCAGACCGGGCACATGCCCTATACCGAGTCATCGCGGCACTTGGGCGAGGCGCTTCCGCCCGACGACCGCCTGCGCAGCCTGTATAAGCGCGATGGGAAGTATTACCCTGACTGGATCGCCAAACTGGAGAGAGAGGGATCCACTGGTGTCAATTCTCCGTCAGGCAAGGGGTTTTATACCTGGAGCGAGGGTGCCCGTCCCAAGCCCCAGTCTGTACTCGATCCCGCCAGTGGAGAATACGTGTCCATCGGGCAAATCTCCCACAAGGACTTCTGGTCTTACTACGAGGCCACCGAGCGCGATCGGCGGGCCGGAAAGATCAAGAGCGTTAAATCATTAGTCCACGTCGCCTGTGCGGACGACGCCGGCGGCCGGGTCTTCCGGCGGTATGCCCTTCCGATCTGTCTTTACGCCCTCGACATGATACAGGATCGGGTCGCCACCCCGGGGCAGATCAACATGTGCACGCGGGCGGGATTACGCTACAAGGCCGGGTTGATTGAACTCATTGATGCTTTGATCGCACACTTGACCATCGACGGGGTGATTGAATTGATTCGTCGAGCTCGGGATGAAAATGCCGACGATCCCTATATGCTAGAGATGCTCGACGTAGACGGCAAGGCTGGACCGCGAAAGGGGCGGCCGTGTCTCCTGCATGAGATGAAAAAGCGGAACTTCAGTCACCTTTTGGGATATGGCAAGTATTTTCACAATCCAGTCGCCGAACTGGACCTGAATTCGGGTAAATACAAAGGCTGCTATCTCGACTTGAAGTTCTATGAACCCTCGTCGCGCGACCGCGTGGTAAGCATCGTGTTTGACAGTCCGCTTCGTGGCAACGTGTGGAATCGGGCTGCCATTGATCAGCTCGCCCATGCTTACAACCGGGTTCTGCAGCTTCACCGTGAGGGGCGCTGTGGGGGCGTGCTGTTTAGTGCGGCTGGTACGGGCATGCGGATGCTGGGTGCGGATGCCCGCGAGTTCAATCGTGGCTGGTTCGAGCGCGAAAAGGGGTATGTTCCTCTTAATGAGGCGGAGGCGGCAGGCTTCACGCGCAACGGCATGGAGCTGTTCCGCATGATTCAACAAAGCCCCGTGGCCACAGTCGGGGTCTTCGGTGAGAAATGGGGTGGCGGTGCCGAGTTCTCCTACTTCCTCGACCTTCGCTACGACGTGCGAGCGGAGGGTTTCGTCTTCGACTCGCTCGAACGCAAGACCAACTGGCAGCAGAAGAACACCTATAATCAACCCGAGCTTGACTACGCTATTCTCGGCGGCTTCGGGGCGGCCGGCGAATTGAAAAGACTCGGCATGGGTGATTCGATCATATTCGAGGTCTTTGACCAGGGAATGACTGCCGACCGCGCCTACCAGGTGGGATTGAGTAATGGGGTATTCGAGGAGGAGCTGGAGGCCCTTCGCCGGGGCTACGAACGGGCTCGTCTCATGGCCAAAGACGCCCCGTACTCCAGAGCGCTATTCAAGAAGCAGCTTTCTCGTGGTACCGACGATGAGGCCCTGGCAAAGGAAACCGGCGAAGTCTTCAATCCCAAGAAGAATCCTTTCGTCAGCACGGGTCTACTCGGTCTTCTGGACCGTGGGGCCCGGGCTCCGAAAATGGATTACACATGCACAGGCACCGAACTTCCGGGATGGCACTATCCAACGGAAGACGGTATGTTGGGTGTGGATGCAGCCGAGGAACCGGGCGCTGAGCGGGCGGCTCGCGGAGACCATTGAGTTGACTTCCAGCCGACGCTCATCGTACACCTGCCACGACTGTGGGTTTTATGGCAATCAACTGTCGGGTGAGGGCCCAAGCCCGTGTCCGACATCGGATTCAAAGTGTATGGGAGACGCGACTATGGCAAGCCAGGCCGTGCTTGACCAAGAAACATTTGGGACCTTCCGCAACTGGCGGCTGAACCGCGCCCAATATGCCAAGGAGTGGAAGCAGCGAACCGGGGGCAGGGTCATGGGATACTTCTGTACCTACGCCCCTGAAGAACTCATGTATGCGGCGGGGGTCCTGCCTGTGCGCATTCTGGGCAGCCACGAGGTGCAGGATGTGACCGAGCCCCACATTTTTGCGATGTTCTGTCCGTTCTGCCGGGACTGCCTGGCTCAGGGGCTTAAGGGGCGCTTTGATTACCTGGATGGCATCATGATCGCTCAATCCTGCCTGCATATCCGGCAGACGTTCACCAGTTGGCAGAAACACATCTCGACTGACTACAGCTATTACCTGCCGATGCCCCATCATGTTCAGAGCCGGCGTGCTACCCCGTTTTTGACCAAGGAGCTGGAGGTATTCAAGGAGTCACTCGAGAAGTGGCTCGGAAAGACAATCGATGAGCGGGCTATTGACGACGCCATCGAGGTGTACAACCGGAACCGCCGGTTGTTGTGGAGGGTTTATGAGCTGCGCAAGGGCGACCGTCCTCCGCTGACCGGCGAAGAGGCAATGGAAGTCGTGCTCTCATCACAGATGGTGGATAAGCAGGATCACAATGCCGCGCTTGAAGGTCTGTTGGCTCAGTTGTCGAAGCGCGAGCCGGCGCGCCCTACTGGAATACGCCTGATGATCTTGGGCAGTGAAGATGACGATATGGAGTTTATCCGGATGGTCGAATCTTTCGATGCCACCTTCGTTATTGACGACCACTGCACGGGCACCCGTTATTTCTGGAACGATGTGGAACTCGATGGAGACCGACTGCATAACATAGCCGATCGGTACGTCAAACGCGTTCCCTGTCCCTCGAAAGACTGGCCACAGCGCACCAGGGTGAAGCACGTAGTCCAGTTGGCGAAGTCGTATGGGATACAGGGCGCGATCGTCATTCAGCAGAAGTTCTGCGATCCCCATGAACTCGATATTCCGGCTTTGACCAAGGCCCTGAACAATGCAGGAATCAAGACCTTGTTTCTGGAGTTCGATGTGACCGTGCCCATCGGCCAGTTCAAGGTTCGGGTTGAGGCCTTCCTCGAGATGTTTCAAGAGGATGATCTTTTCTGAGCCCCACTACGGGAGGGAAACTATAATGCCACAGAAACCCAAATACAAAACCGCTCCTCTCAAGTGCTGGAAGAAAGCCAAAGAGCTGCGGCTGAAATACTACGAAGACTACGCCAAGGCCCAGGAACGAGGCGGTCTGAGGTGGGCCGGCGGGGCCTGGAGCTTCAGTGCCATCCCATCCGGGCTTGGAGAGGATGTATGGAGTCTGACCAGCGAGCCTTACGCTGCCAGTATTGCCTTCGACAAGAACTTCTCTCTGAGATGTCTTGAGGCCGCAGAGAAAGCGAGCTACGCGCGCGATCTGTGCGCCTATATGCGGAACTATTGGGGATCAATTATTCTCAACGAATACTCCTTCGGCGGACCGTTCCCCAAACCCGATTTCATCTGGCAGGATCACATCTGTTGCAGCCACGCCAAATGGTATCAGGTGGTGAGTGATTTGGAGGGCGGTATACCGCACTTCTGCATGGATGTGGCCGTGGGCCCGTATAACGAGATGGCCCCGCACAAGATTGACTATCTCGTTGGGCAGATGCACGATGGGATCGAATGGCTGGAAAAGACCACGGGCAGGACCTACAGTGACGAGCTCCTGATCGAAGCGGTCAAGAACGAATTCCGTACTACCTCGACTTGGGCGGAGATCTGCAGCTACAACAAGCACGTTCCGGCGCCTCTCGACGAAAAGAGCATGTATTCGCTCTACGTCCTGGGTACACTCAATAAACACGACCGCGAGGTCGCTGACTTTTATGACGAGCTTCGTGACGAGGTCAAGGAGCGCGTCGAACAGGGCATTGCTGCCATTCCCAATGAGCGGTGTCGGCTGATGAGCGACACTCAGCCTCCCTGGGGATTTTTGAGCATTTTCCGGTATATGGAGGAATTTGGCGCGATTTCTATCGGCTCGCTTTATACCTTCGGCCTGATCGGTATCTGGGAGGACAAGCCGGACGGGTCCTGGGGACCTCGGGCCACACCCATGGAGCAGGGGATTGACATCAAGGATCGAGATCAGGCTCTGCGCTTATATGCGGATTGGACGCTGAGTAAGCCCGAGTGGCAGCACTTTTACTCTCCCCACCTCAAGACGGATATGATGGCCAGGATCGCCAGAGAATGGCAGCTCAACGGCATTCTTCTGCACTACAACCGTGGGTGTGAAGGTCTGTCGGTGGGGATTGCGGAGAATCGTCTGGGGTTGATCGAAGCCGGTTTTCCGGTGATGGCGTTTGAAGGGAATATGGGGGACGAACGTGAGTTCGACGAGGCTCGTGTCAAGGTGCGTTTCGATACTTTCATGGAGACATTGGGCCTCAAGAAAAATGGGAAATCTTAGTCCAAAGCCGTTGGAGACCAACATAGGATGATTTCAGCCGGAATTGATATTGGAGCGAAGACTGTTAAGACCGTGCTTCTGGAGGATGGCAAGATACTGGGCAAGGGTCTTGTTCCTGCCGGCCTCGACACGGTTGCTTCCACAAAGCAGACTCTCAAGCGGGCTTTGGCCGCTGCTGGCCTTACTGTAGAGAAGGTGGAAGGTTTCATGGCCACGGGCACCGGCCGAAAGAGCTGTCCCTTCACCGATGCGGAAATCACGGAGGTGGGCGCCGCCGCCAAAGGTATCAACCATGTGCTCAAGTCTTGCCGGGCCGTAATTGATGTCGGTGCGGAGGAAGGGCGGGCTGTCCGTTGTGATGCCAAGGGAAAGGTCATTGACTTTGCCTTTAATGAAAAGTGTGCTGCTGGGGCGGGCACTTTTGCCGAGGGCATGGCCCGGGCTCTGGAGATTCCTCTTGAGGAGCTCGGCCCCCTGTCTCTCAAGGCTCGGCAGGCGGTTCCGATGAACGCCCAGTGTGCGGTTTTCGCGGAGTCCGAAGTTGTCACGTTGATTCACAACAAGACACCGCGCGAGGATATCGCTCGGGCCGTACTGGATGCCATCGCCAGTCGGATCATCTCCATGGTCCGAAAGGTCGGATTCGAGAAGGATGTCGCTCTGATTGGCGGCATGGCCTTAAACCCCGGGTTTGTCGAGAGTATGAAACGGGGCCTGGAGATGGACGTCCACGTTCCCGAAGACCCGGAGTATATTGGCGCTCTTGGTGCTGCTTTGGCTGCCGCAGAGCAAACGACATGATTTCAAGAACCTTTGGAAGCTTCCGACAGAACGTATGTGGGAAGGTCTCTCCACCCGGTTGCTCGGCGGATTTGAGCGTCTTTTCCACAGCTTCTGTCATACGATCGTCAGGAAGCCAATACTAGATACAGGTGGGAGGCACAAGCGTTGACTGACAAGAAGGAGTTCTGGCGCTGGACGGAATATCGCTGGCACGACGAGACCATGGATTGGAAGAATGCCGACATCATCAGTACCGGTGTGGACATAGGTTCCGTCAGCTCCCAGGCGGTGATCCTCGTGGACGGCAAGCTCTACGCATTCAGCAATCAGCGCACAGGTTCTGATAGTCCGGAAAGCGCCAACCAGGCCATTAACTGGGCTATGGAAAACACGGGGATGACTCTCGACGACATCCATTATTCGGTGGGCACCGGCTACGGCAGGGTGAACGTTCCCTTTGCCGACAAGGCCATCACCGAGATCGCCTGTCATGCCCGGGGCGGCAACTTCATGTATGGCCCTAGCGTACGCACCATATTGGACATGGGTGGTCAGGACTGTAAGGCCATCCGCTGTGACGAGAAGGGGAAGGTCGAGGCCTTCCTGATGAATGACAAGTGTGCCGCCGGAACCGGGCGAGGAATGGAGGTCTTCGCCGATCTCCTGTCGGTTCCCATTGAGGAGGTGGGAGAACTCTCCCTCTCAGTGGAGGAAGAACCGGAGCCGGTTTCGAGTACCTGTGTGGTTTTTGCCAAGTCGGAAGCTTCGGCACTCCTGCGCGAAGGGTGGCCTAAACATAAGGTGCTCGCTGCCTACTGCGCTGCCATGGCTCACCGTATTGTGACCCTCCTCGAAAGGATAGATGTGCAGAAGGATTTCGCCATTACGGGTGGGATCGCCAAGAACAGTGGAGTTGTTAAACGCCTGGAAAGAGAGCTGGGTATAGAGGCCTTGAAAAGCACCTATGATTCTCAAATTGCCGGTGCGTTAGGGGGGGCTTTGTTTGCCCGAGCTTTGGAGACCAAACGCCGCAAGTCCTGAGGAGTCACCACGCGATGACCGCGCCGTGGGTTTGGACCTGCGCTGAGCCGGCTGCTGAATGACTTTCGGACGTTTGTCGCGTACTTTGGATCGAAGGCAGCGATATGATAGCGAACTACGGTTACAAGAACGGTTCGGGTGACTTCTTCATCGCCATTGATACTGACAAGTGCGACGGCTGTGGAGACTGTGTGTCAGCCTGCCCCAACAATGTGTTCATCGTTGGGCAGGATCCCAACGATCCGCTTCGCGATGAGCGCGTAGCGATGGTGGGAGAGGAGCATCGTAAAAAGCTCAAATATACCTGTACCCCGTGCAAGCCGGACCGGGATCGTTCTGAGTTGGCTTGCGTGGCGGCCTGTAAACCGCTTGCCATATCCCATTCGTGGTAGATGCCTGTGGCAGATGATATAGCCGGGGCGCCGAGTACGAAATCGCAATGGTGAAGATCACTATCAACGGCAACTGGTATGAGGTCGAGGAAGGCTGCACGGTCCTTTGTGTAGCAGCCGCAAACGGGATATACATACCCTCCCTATGCCACCATCCGAACCTTCCGCCTTTTGCCGACTTACCCCTTGCTTCCCGTGTCTTTAGGGGTGACCGGTGCTATGAGAATCAGCCGGTTGCCGAGGACGAGTTGCACCGCATCGAGGGTTGTGGTCTCTGTGTGGTTCAGGTGCAAGGACTGCCTGAACCGGTGAGGGCCTGCCAAACGCCGGTAAGCGCCGGCATGTCGGCTCAAACGGACAGCAAAGTGCTCCAGGAACTCAGGCGGTCCAGTCTTATGAACATCCTGGCCACTCACCCCCATGCCTGCCTGACATGTGCGCAACGTGAAGGGTGCAGCTTGGAGGACTGTTCGACCAATGTCCCAAAGGAGGAGCGCTGCTGCTCGCAGTTCCACAATTGTGAACTACGCAAAGTGGCTGAGCATGTGGGCGTGAAGGAGGAGACGCTCCGCTACCGGCCGGCAGGGATGCCACTTCTGGATAGCGAACCTTTGTTTACTCGTGACTTCAATCTCTGCATCAATTGTGCCAGATGCGTTCGCATCTGCAATCAGGTGCGCGGTGTCGAAGCTCTTGGTATTGTCTACAATGACGGTCGTCTGGTCGTAGGTAGTGTCGGCCACACGTTAATTGACTCGGCATGCAAGTTCTGCGGCGCGTGTGTCGAAGTATGTCCGACCGGATGCCTGATGGACAAAGAGACGCACGTAGGCGACAGGGAACAATGGTTGATACCTTGCATTCATACCTGCCCTGCCGGCATAGATGTTCCGGGATACATCCGGCGAATTGCCTGTGGCGATTTCAAAGGGGCGGCCACACTGGTTCGGGAGATACTACCCCTTCCAAATGTGATTGGGCACATATGTTTTCATCTCTGCGAGTGTCAGTGTCGCCGCAGCGAAGTGGACGACGCAATTGCTATCTGCGCGCTGAAAAGAGCTGCCCTGGCCACAGGCGACAGCGTCTTACCTAAGGAAACGATCAAGATTATGGAGAGTGGTAAGAAGGTGGCAGTGGTCGGCGCGGGTCCGGCAGGTTTGGCAGCCGCTTATTATCTGAGATTCAAGAGCCATGCTGTCACCATGTTCGAAGCGGCGGATGTCCCGGGAGGAATGCCGGCTCTTTCTATACCGGAGTATCGACTGCCCCAGGCGGTTTTGCAGAGAGACGTCACTGCCATCCGCAATTTGG
>Ga0114930_10002907_pt1 | contig 15279 bp, 14 predicted proteins | sample AnhtaG_FD_87300 | JGI IMG/M metagenome (GOLD analysis project Ga0114930, IMG submission 87300) | Deep subsurface microbial communities from Anholt, Denmark to uncover new lineages of life (NeLLi) - Anholt_01485 metaG | ecosystem: Environmental > Aquatic > Marine > Oceanic > Sediment | place... | reverse complement strand
CTTGAGATACGCAGATTTCCTCTTGAATTCTAGCATATTCTTCCAGTCTAGTGCAACAATGTAGTGCAAACAGTAGACTAGCTCCAAGGTAATGCGTTTTCCGCATCATTGTATACTTGACAAAGTTCGTTTTAATATATATATATAGTAATCGTTGATGGGTTATGTCTTTTATAATAAGCTGCAAAAACTTAAGAGCTGCGTGATTTCCAGAGTAGTACTCGAGAAGTTGGTTCACGGGCAGACGCACGGGTGGAGCAACTGGAGGTGTCGTAATAATGTTAGGGAAAATCAAAGCTAATGCCCGTGTAATGATCTAAATAAGCCCGAAGGGCAGAGTTCCACGGGCTTGCCCGTGGGTATCTACGATTGAGCCAAGAAGAGCAAATGTGAAAGTCATAGAAACAATCAAAGGGAGCGATTTCCTTATTCTAGTTTTGAGGGGGCAACTCTAGTAACGTTAGTGGTACCGTCCCACTGTGTTTTGCTCTGTCAAATGAGGCTTCAGACGGAATAGAGCCAAAAGGCGAGACACCAAGTCGCCGACTGCCTTGCAAGCCGTCACTGAGTTCTATGAACCGCGGCAAGAGATATCTCAGAGAGGAGGGGTTCATCTAGACAATTAAATAGCAGACAAGGTGTTGACAGACGTAGTATGTTCCCTCGCCAGGGAAGAAGCCGCGTCATACATCGGCTTGTCCGGGCACATTGTAGGAGTGCACGAGCAAAACCCCGAGTAGGTGGCAGTTACCTTATTGAGCAAAGGAGGTGGTACCAGTGTATTAAGATAACAAGTTAGCTGAATTCACTTGAGCAAGTCATACGGCTCAAAAACAAAAGGGATAAAAAGGAGTAATGGAAAATGGCGCTGACGTACGAAAATATGAAGCAGTGGATAATGGAGTACTGCGATACCTTGCCCTCAATTGAGGGGCTCCAAGACCGGGGTAGAATTATGGAATTCTTTGCACCAGATTTCCAAGTGCGTTGGGGGGACCCCGCCATAATACAAAACCGAGAAGAGTGGGTAAAGTACCTTTGCGGGCACGCCGACGATTATATGTCAATAATTACATATCAACCTGAACCTATGGGCATCTGGATTGACAAGAGAAAGAAGACAGCCGCTATGTTAGCGATAGAAGAGTTCAAACACTCAACAAAAGGAGGAGAGCCTATCCTGATAGACGTGACAGCCACCTTGCCAGTGAAGGACGTTATGCCCAAGGAATATCATGCTTTTTACCTAGAATTCTGTGTGCATGACGATAAAGTCAAGGCAAAGCGAATGATGATTATGCCAGTCGCCCCGTCCGCCCGTGGGCAGATATGGGAAACTGCATAGATAACAAGGTTTAGAAAGTGCCTCAAGGGGGGCGTTTGCTCCTCTCAAAAAAGTAATAAAGCGTACAGTTTAGAAAACGAGAATAAACGTAGGACGGTGATAAAGATGGAGTTAACTTACGAGAATATGAAGCAGTTGCTAGTGGACTACTTCGATATTCTACCTTCAATTGAAGGAGAACAATATAAACCCAGAATGCGAGAATTTTTGGCACCAGACTATAAAATGCATAGACCCAACAGGATATATGCCGCACTAGAACCAGTAGCTGCCGTAATAGAGAACCGCGAGGAATGGGTAAGTCATCTCTGCGGACATGCCGATAAGTACAAAGCTGTCGTTTCATACCAGCCTGAGCCACTAGGTATAATGATCGACGAAAGAAAAAAGATGGGAGTCATGAAGATATTGGAGGAATTCAGAAGTACGGCGCCGGGAAAGAAGGTATTCCCTGACAAGAAATATTTCTTTGTATTCTTTGAATTCTGCGTGCATGACGATAAAGTAAAGATAAAGAACGAGTTGATCATCTCTATTCCGGGATATTTAGAATAGAGGATATCTGGTAGGGCACCCACCAGATGCCCTCCTAACCTCATATCTACAAGGAGGTAAATAAGTGGATGATAAAAGAATTGCTGTCATAGGAGCCGGAAACAGTGGCTATGCAGTGGCTGGCCACATGGCTTTGGCTGGTTACAGAGTTAACCTTTATGGAAGTAAAGAAAGGGGAAATGTTGATCCGGTTATCAAGCGTGGTGGTATAGAAGTGCTAGGCGAAAAGGTAAAAGGATTTGCCAAGTTGGGTCGGGTCACGACGGACTTAGCCGAAGCGATAGCAGATGCTAAACTCATCTTGATTACTTATCAGTCACCGGGACATGAGGAATTGGCGAGGAATATCGCTACCCATTTGCAAGATGGACAAATCATAGTTCTTATTCCAGGGAATTTGGGCTCAATTTCATTTGCCCGAATACTCAAGGAAAAGGGAGTTGATAAGGACATTAAGATAGCCGAGACGAGGATGGCTATGTATGGTTCTAGACGTGTTGCAGGAGAAGCCACGGTGAGAATAATGGATTTCATTGAGAATCACATTGCCGCCTTCCCGGCAAGAGATACAGATAGTGTTTTTGATGAGTTAAAAGAGCTTTACCCAACTAACCTTCTTCCAGCTAAAAATGTAATGGAAGTTGCTTTGAGTAACCTCAACTTTCAGCATGTACCATGGCTCATACTAAATACTGGAACCGTTGAAAATCCGAATCGTCCATTCTATATCTACGGCGAGGATTGTACGCCTTCAGTGCAAAAGGTTGCAGAAGCTACAAAACGAGAAAATAGTGCTATAATAAAAAGGCTAGGATTAATCGACCTTTCTATAGCAATGGAAGAGCGAATGGCTAAAAATAGACCGCCAGAATTGAAAAAGGTTCGAGGTCCTAAAGACATGCGCCACAGGAACATATTAGAAGATTGTCCTTTTGGTTTAGTTATTAGGGCGTCTCTAGGTGACATGATAGGGGTTCCAACTCCTGTAACGAAAGCATTGATCACTTTAGCTTCAGAGATAATTGGAGTTGATTTCTTCACCAAAGGCCGCACTATGGAACGGTTGGGCATTTCTGGGATGAGCGCTGAAGAACTGGATAAATTCCTTACCAACGGGGAAATTTAACAATCATACAACAGGGCTGCCAGAACCGTGGAGCAATCTGAAGGCAAGAGCAGGAGGTGGTGAACAAAGAACAACATCAATTGAAAGTTCGCATTCGATTAGTAAGTTGACACATTGCTAAAAATAGAAAAGGGAGCAACGAAATGACAAATAAGTCAGAATTGACATATCAAAATATGAAAGAATTGATAGAGAAGTACTACGATACCCTTCTAACGATTGAGGGGCCTAAAGATAAAGAGAGGTTTCAAGAGTTAATGTCGCCCGACTATCAAATAACGCATAGAACAAAACCAGGACAGATTAGGATAGAAAATCGGGAAGACTCCTTGAATTTTATTTGCAGTCATGCGGATAAATTCAGGGTGAAAATTTCATACCTGCCTCCTATTGGCCTTATGGTCGATGAAAAACGAAGGATAGCTGTCGGGTTAATACAAGAGGAATTTATTCACCCTGTAACAAAACAAGAGGTTAGACCAAAGGTAATTAGGTTTATAGTCTGGGAATTGGGTGTTCATGATAATAAGGTCAAGGTAGAAAATGAGACGATCATCGGCACTATGCTTTAGATGATAGGGGAACAACATAAGCCTAAGGTTACGGTAAAGCAACAACCTAATATACTGCAGAAAAATCCAAGAGGGAGCAGCAATATGGCAAATAAGACAGAATTGACACGCGAAAATATGAAGGAATTGATACGGAAGTACTACGATTCATTAAGATTCATTGAAGGTCCACAGGACGAAGATAAAATTCGAGAATTTATGTCACCTGACTACCACATAACACATTTGACTGTGCCAGGAGTAATTAGGATAGAAGATCGGGAAGGATCAGTAAAGTTTGTGTGCAGTCAGACGGATAAATTCAGGGTGAAAATTTCATACCTGCCTCCTGTTGGCCTTATGGTCGATGAAAAACGAAAGATGGCCCTGGGGTTAATACAAGAGGAATTTATTCACCCGGTGACAGGAGAAGAGGTTATGCCTAAAGTATATAGGGTTATATTCTGGGAATTGTGCATTCATGATAACAAGGTAAAGGTGAAAAGCGAGACAATCATCGGTACTTTACTATAGTGCTTTATAGGGGCGTCTCATAACTAATAAGATTATGAAATACTTCATGGAGAGGAATATACGGGGCAGGCAGGCGAGTTGCCCACATCCCTGATGGTTGGGGAGGGTGTATCTGTTGCGGGGAAGGTGGTGACAACTCTGGTATTTATACTGCTGCATAAAGTTGCCAAGGGTGTATGATAAATTGATTTTGTATATCATAAGAATACAAAGGGGTTCAAGATGAGTGGTAAGACTTGTGGTGATTGTGAGTTTTACACGCCTGTAGATTGTTTAAAGGGGTGGTGTAGGGGAAAGAAGAGTGTCATGCTGGATATGGATGCCAGCCAATGCCAGTGGTATAGGTCTGCTAAATTATGTAAATTTTGTAGCTTATATGTCCCCGTAGAGGAGTTTATCGGGAACTGTAGTATGTCTAAGATAAGAACGTTCCCAGATAGGCCTGCGTGGAACTGCCAGAGTTTCCAATTTAGTGAGCCAAATCTGCAATCTAAATGAAAAGGGGTGAGATAAAAGATGGTGAAGGAAATGGGCTTAAAAGGGTCAAAATTAAAGTATCAATGGCCGGAGTACCGGAAGGACGAGGAAATAACACCAAAGGAAGTTGTTGGTGAGCCGAGCGCAGAGCGTGTAAGGAGATTGAGGGATGAGGAACTCTTAGCTTCTAAGCTAACAATGGATATAGAGTATCCGTACTACTTCACCATGAAATGGCAAGAGCGGGCGCTTAGGGGTCTGCCGTTGATATTGAGGATGGCTTTAGCTACCAGGCACGCCTTCTCCAATGTCACGCCGGTGATTCGACCAAGTGAGTTATTGGTTGGACAGCAGACCAGATTCGCCCGAGGGTCACATATTCATCCCAACACTGCTGGTAGCTACATAAGGCAGGTGGTATCAAAAGATTTGAAAAGGGTGGACACCGCAGCTGCCTTCGATGAGATTACACTGATGGGACAGGGCGGAGGCAATGTGACGGAGAACATAGGAAATGTTATTTCCGTCAGCGGTGTATTTGGGCTGAGAAGGGAATATCTCCCCATGTTAGTCGAGCTATGTGAGTACTGGCAAGGTGACACACTGGAGGATTCATCAGAGGAGTTGAAAAAACTGATATTCGGAGAAGAGCATGAGACTGAGATGGCCATGTACAACACGGTGTTTTGCCAAGTAGGGGTCTTTTTCACCAGTCCCACCGGTCGTAATATTCTGGATTACCAGACCGTGGTTGAGATGGGCTTAAGAGGGATGATCGATTTGTGTAAAAAGAAAATATCAGAACAGGCTATCGACAAGCTAGACCGCAGGGAGGTAGAGAAAAGAATCTTCTGGAGAGCCGAAATAGAGGCGCTTGAAGGGATGGTGGCGTGGATAAAGAATTATGCCAAGGAAGCCCGAAGATTAGCAGGGATTGAAAGCGACGCTGTACAAAAGCAAGAATATGAGGAGATCGCGGAGATAATGGAGCGGATCTCAGAGAACCCTCCACGGACGTTTAGGGAAGCGTTGCAGCTTATGTGGCTATGTCACACAGCAGTCCAGGCTGAATCACACACTTCAGGGATTTCGCCAGGCAGGTGGGGGCAGATTCTCTACCCTTATTACAGAAGAGATATAGATGAAGGCAGGCTTACGCGTGGGCAGGCGCTTGAGCTACTTGAGTGCATGAGGATTAAATTCTCGGAAGCACCAGGTTGTTCATCCCCCGGCATATCGGGCATACGAAGTGGTAGCACGTTTAATAATATGTGTGTTGGCGGTGTTAAAGCAGACGGCTCCTCTGCGGAGAATGACATGGAGGAGCTGATTCTGGAATCTGGGATAACCATGGCAAGCCCACAGCCTACTTTGAGCCTGATTTATGACTCAAAGCTAAGCCAGCGATTCATGCTGAAAGCGATTGAGTGCGTGAAAGCTGGCAACGGATATCCTGTTTTTGCGAACAACAGAATTGGCATGGAATTCCTCATGAGTACCAATCCAGGCATGACTTTAGAAGACGCTCGAGCCTGGAGCCTAGGTGGTTGTCTTGAGATAATGCCAAGTGGAACATGCAGCAGCCAGATTACTCCGACCTTCCTCAATGTATACCGGGCGTTGGAGATGGCTTTGTTCGATGGAGTAGAGCCAAGGACTGGGATAAGGATCTTCCCAGCAACGGGACGCCAGTTCAAGACGTATCAAGAGCTTTGGGAGGCAACTAAAGCATATTACCAGAAAATCTGGCAAATATTTTGCGTAGGTCTCAATATAGACTGGATACTCCGTCGGCCATTGCCCGTACTCTCAGCATTTACTAAGGATTGCTTAGAGAGGGGGCTGGATACAGATCATGGAGGAGAAAGGTATAATGCAGCGTGGGATACTAATGTAGTGGGTGGGGTTAACCTTGTCAATTCGCTTGCTTCCATCAAGAAGAACGTGTTCGAGGATAAGGCGTTCACCCTTGAGGAATTAAAGGATGCACTGGTAAACAACTTTGGCTATAGGAGTGGATTTCAAACGGGCCAGTTCTCCATGCTCGAGCAGGAGAAGGTTTCGGATAAATGGGACAGAATCCATACCTTGTGTCTGGAAGCTCCGAAGTATGGGAACGATGACCCTTATGTCGATAGCATATTCAAGGAGTGGATGGATTACATTGTAGAGGTAGCTAGGAGCATAACCAGTTTCCTCGGGCATCGCTATGAATCGTGTCCGCTGGCACCGGGTACACACGGCCCCCTAGGGCAGGGCACTATAGCGTCACCAGATGGTCGCTTGGCTGGCATCTCACTGGCGGATGGTTCAACGTCAGCATTTCCGGGAACAGACCTCAATGGCCCCTATGCATTGCTCAATTCAGTGTCTTGCTTCGATCATTCCAAACATAGACTTACACAGCTTAACATGAAGATACATCCAAGTGCTATTAGTGGCATCCAGGGGTCGCGGAAGTTGTTACAGCTAATCAAAAGCGTTATGGATAGAGGTATCTTCCATATCCAGTTCAACATTGTTGACTCACGGATGCTGAAGGATGCCCAATTGCATCCGGAGCAATATAGAAATCTAATGGTAAGGGTTGCCGGATTCACCGTGTATTGGGTTGAACTGCCCAAGCCGATACAGGATGAGATTATAGCGAGAACAGAATACGAGGAGGCTTAGCGCCGTTTATTAGGCCATAAGTGGTGTATATAGCATGCGTAAAGGTCTGGTTTTCGATATCCAGAGCTATTCAGTGCACGATGGCCCCGGCGGTCGAACATTAGTTTACCTCAAGGGTTGCCCGTTACGGTGTGAGTGGTGTTCCAGCCCAGAAGGTCAGGAGCCAGTTCCACAACTTGGGTACATGGTTTCAAGGTGTAGGAAGAGTCATAAATGTTTTGAGGCATGTGTGCATGGCGCTATCAGCGTAAAGGAGGATGGATTCATAAGGATTGAAGGAGAGAAGTGTCGGCCTGGATGTGATTATTCCTGTACCAAAGCTTGTGTTAACAAGGCATTAATCATAATGGGAAGTTATGTAACCACTGACGAACTCATGAGGAGGTTAGATAGGGATAGGCCGTATTGGGGAGCCGATGGAGGGGTAACTCTTGGGGGCGGCGAGCCGATGTTTCAACCTGAATTCGCAATAGAGGTTCTCGAACGGTGTCAGCAGAATTATATACATACTGCGATGGAAACATGTGGACATGCGCGGTGGGAATATTATGAAAGGGCGTTACAGCATCTTGATTGGCTATTTTTCGATATCAAACACATGAACCCAGCAAGGCACCGGGAGGGGACCGGGAAGTCAAATGAACTGATTCTAGATAACTTAGAGAGGATAGTATCAAAGGCTAAGGTTAATGGGAAGCCGTGTGTAATAGCGCGGTTGCCCTTGATCCCAGGATACAATGATTCAGAGGAAAACATTGCCGTAACAGCTGAGTTTGTGAGCAGGATAAATCTGAGCGAAGTGAATATATTGCCTTTCCATAGGCTTGGTGTCCCTAAGTGGGAGAGATTGGGGAGAGAATATAAATACAAAAACACGGTGCCTCCCGCCCCTGAGCACGTCGCGGGAATTAAAGCGGTTTTCGACTCCTATGGGGTACGGTGTTATATAGGGGCTAATACGCCATTCTAAAGAAAAGAAAAGAGACCGTTGAAAATAGGGAGTTGAGCTTATTCTTTATCTGCTCTGGAGGTTTTCCAAACTGGGAGACTAAATGTTGTTAAGGTTTCATTGCCTTAGCATCTCGATTAAAGATTTTGGTAGTGTAACGTTCGGTTGACATTTCTCCGAGGCGCTGAGATTCTGTAGAATACAGACTAGGTTGACGAGGAATATGTTAATGCCTCAGAGGCAATGGTAGCGGTTAAGCTACGGGGTGAGGTTTCCTCAGCTAATTAACATAAACGGCGGAAAGGTGAAGCAGTTAACAACCCAGGTAGAAGACGAAATAGCCAGTCACCATGACCATTACCGAGTCTTGGCAACATCGCTAATGACATACAGTCAGAGATTAAACAAAAGGAGGGTTTTATGAACAAAAGTGAGGTAATTGCCTTTCTGAATGCGCATAAACGTGTTCATGTGGCCACAGTAGAAGGGAATACCCCTCATGTTCGCCGTTGCAGGATACATAGGGCTGATGAAAAAAATGGGATTATACTGGAGACATTTAGCCACAAACCTCTGTGCAAGCAATTACGTGCGATTCCAAAAGTGGAGTTAGTTTTTGACGATTATCAGGAATGTGGTAAGCAGATTTCAAAGGTTACCGAGGTAAGGGTGAGTGGCACGGTCGAATTTTTTGAAGACAAACAAATAGAAGATGAAATTCTGACAGAACGACACACAATAAGAAATTGGGTAGGGCAAGGTATTGTAATGGTTATGTATCGGTTGAGAAATGGCGTTGCAACAGTCTGGACTTATGATAAGGAGTTCGAACCAAAAAGTTACATTCAATTATAGCAAAATCGAGTAAAGGGCGTGAAATAGTAACTATAGACGAAAAGGATATACACCCCATGACAATATTACCAGTGACATACATTTCAGGATTAGATAAGAGGTGGTTTCTATGAATAAAAGGGAGATACTTGCTTTCCTAAATGCCAATAGGCGTGTTCGTGTGGCTACGGCAGAAGGAGATACTCCCCATGGCCGCAGCAGCTGGATACATAAGGCTGATGAAAACGGGATTGTACTTCATACGTTCAAAAACAAAGATTTATACAAGCAATTATGTGAGAATCCAAAAATAGAAATAGCTGTCGACGATTCTCCGAACGGTATTTGGCATGGAGACGTTAAATATCATGATCAGATTGCAAAAGTTACTGAGATAAGGGTCAGTGGCACAGCTGAGTTTGTAAAAGATAAGCGATTTGAAGAAGAAATACTGGCAGAGTGTCCTACATTAAAACAACGGGCGGAGCAAGGATATGAGATTGCTTTTTATCGGTTGAGGAAAGGTCTAGCAATAGTCTGGACCCTCGATACTAACCTAATATACCCTAAGTATTACATTGAGTTATAGTTGAATATGGTGGAAAGGGCGTAAAAGGCGTTCATTTGGTTGAACAAAATGTTCCATTAGCCCTCCAGGTGGCCGAGAGGGCCTATGCACTACAAGTTGGCAAAGTAATTCTAGAGGGGAACATCGATGAATTTAAAGGTAGCGAGATTGTCAAAAGAGCATACCTGGGAGGATAAACCACACGCCAAGGCGAGGACCAATACCACTAGAGCAGAGTAAGGGGATGACCTACAAGTTTACTATTGAGGTTTATGTCGTTGAGTTTGAGATTTGCATTTCAGCGGCGCGTGTTAAGTCCAGTATAAAAAGCGAGGTGAACGATGACTGAGAGTTACGGGAGAAGGCTAAGTTTAGACCTGTCTACTGGAGAAATAACAAAAGGGAAAATTGAGGAAGATATTATTAGGAAGTTTATCGGTGGAAAGGGGTTTGCCGCCAAAGTACTTTACGATGAGTTAAAGCCGGAGACAAATCCCTTAAGTCCGAATAATATTTTGGTCATGGTGACGGGTCCTCTTGCTGGGACAAGTGCACCCGCATTTGCCAAGACAGCATTTGCCACCAAATCTCCTTTAACAGGAATATTTATCGATAGTTATGTAGGGGGGAATTTGGGTCCCGAAATTAGATTTGCTGGCTACTATCTTGTGACCGTAAGAGGAAAGGCGGAAAAGCCAGTATGCGTGTACATTAATGATGAAGAGGTCAAAATCGAAGATGCAACTGACTTGTGGGGCAAGGATGTAGTGGAAACCGAAGAAGCTCTGAAAGATAGGTTTGGTGAGAAAGCAAGGATTGCGTCTATAGGACCGGCTGGAGAAAATCTAATAAGTCATGCTTGCGTATGTCATCAGATTTACAGGCAGGCAGGCAGAGGGGGAATAGGGGCAGTAATGGGCTCAAAAAACCTGAAAGCAATTGTAGTGAAGGGAACTGGCAAAGTTAAGGTGGCTGACGAAAGCAGATTTAGAGAGGCAGTGAGGGCAGCCAATGAGAACATCAGGAATAATAAGATCATACAAGAGGGCCTAAGTAAATACGGGACATTAACTATGGTGCCTATGGCTCAAGCAATGGGCATTGGCACGGTCAAAAATTATTCAAGCGGAGTTATGGAAGAAGAAGTAGCGAGTAAGCTTTACGGACCGGCGATAGAGGCGAGGTATAAGCCTAAACACCTATCTTGTTTTAGATGCCCAATAGCCTGTGAGAAGCTCGTTAGAATAACAGGTGGGAAATGGGGCAAATTTGAAGCAGAAACTGAATTTGAAACCCTCATGCTACTAGGTCCGAATACCGGAATAACAGATTACGAGACAATAGCATATCTGGGCTTACTCTGCGACAGAATGGGAATGGATACGATTCAAACCGGAAATGCAATTTCTTTTGTCATGGAATGCTATGAAAAAGGGCTAATATCTACGCGTGATACACAGGGTTTGGAGCCAAATTTTGGGAATGAGCAAGCTGCAATTCAGATGGTAACGGACACAGCATATAGAAAAGGTTTTGGCAAGTTACTTGCCCAAGGCACAAAGGCGATGGCTGATAAGATTGGCCGTGATTCAGAAAAATTTGCTATGCATGTAAAGGGACTAGGGTTTCCAGCTGCCTGGGATGTGAGAGGTTCCCACGGGCATGGGCTCAGTTTCGCTGTCAGCGACAGAGGTGCTTGCCATCTAAGCTCTGACGTGGACTTCATAGAGCAATCCGGAGCGCCTGGGGTTCCTGATAGGTTCACCCTTGAGGGAAAGCCAAAGATAGTAAAAGACACCGAAGACCTTGCCACTGCACGTGAGACTCTTATCAGCTGTGTTTTCAACTTTCTCCCGCCAGAAATCCACCTAAAACTACTGAATAGCGGACTCGGCACAGACATCAGCATGGACGAATTCCTGCGTGTTGGGGAAAGAATAGAGCAGCTAATAAGAGCATTTAATGTCAGGGAAGGGAATATATCTAGGAAAGATGACATTCTACCGGGCAGGGTCTTTGAAGAACCTCTGCCTAAAGGGCCCAGTGAAGGACAAAAGATCAGCAGGGAAAACTTTGAGGAAGCAATAGATATTTATTATGAGTTACGCGGGTGGAATAAGGATGGAGTTCCTACTAAAAAGAAACTTGAGGACTTGGGATTGGAAAAGGCTGCGCAGGAAATAGGCATTTGAAAATACGAACCTGACGCATTCTGCTCTGCTTCCGGCTCCAGATCGAGTAGCATAAGTGTTATGGAACTGATAGGCGATTTGGTGGACCAGCCGAATCTGGGCAGCATAACAAAAAATCCGCGTAGAATGGGCTAAAATAATACACGTGGCTGGCGGGCTCTGCCAGGGGAAACTGGGGTGCTAGTGGTTTTTAACCTTTTCTCCCGACTAGCTTAAATACTTTACCTCCCCCTCCCGTGTGGGCAGCCTCAGCTGTAATCGGGCAAGTGGCACCCCGCCTTTTTGGATTATAACTTCTACCGCACCATTGCACAATTGCTTGTTTCGTGCAATAGGCTAAAAGAGAGGCTCTCCCCAGGTGTGAGTCCATTGGGAGAGCCTTTAGTTTACAACGAGAGACGCTCTGTAGTCCAAATCTGGGCGGTTTTCGGGGCTGGGCAATGATGTCCCTTCAAGTGTTGAAGCTGGCGGGCAGTTCCGGGGCTTGGAAAGACAAAAAGGGGGTGAGGATTTGAACCCCCGACCCCCTCTTTAATATACTACTGGTAATATACTAGAAGTCAAACAGTGCCGGCTGTTCAGCCTTTCTCTGGGCTGCCTCTTCCTCTCTCTTCTGCCTTCTCTCAGCTCGGTCTTGCTCAAGCCTTATAGTAGTGCGCTTCCGATAAAGCCACTCCTTGAGCCGGTTGAGGTCTCTCATCTGGTCATCGCTAATTGAGTCCACCCGGATATCAGGTGGCATTGTAACTCCCGACTCCTTGGTACGCCGCTTCTCATAGACCTTAGTAGCGATGTAAAGATAAATTTGAGCCCAATCGTGGTCCAGAGGCTGAGTCAAGGAAGCCGTGTAGAGATAGGCACAGGCTTCGGTATCGGTTCCGGTCTCGGTCATCTCCTCTCCCTTGAGTGCCTTCATATTCATCGCTAGCCTTTCCAGGGTGATGGCGTTTTTCAGCCACTCAGGAAGAGTGTCTCCCCAGCCCCCAGGAAAGACAATGATAGGGTCTGTTAAGGTACCTACTATGTCGGAGATGCCCTTCTCAACGTTTTTAGTTGTCAACTTATCACCTCCTTCCGGGTAGAGTTACCCTTTCAGTGATGCACTTTACAGCAGCTTGCATCACTTTGAGGCATTTAGATTAGCGACTGTGTTCTGCCGTGCTTGGTGCTCTTCTGCTCCTCCTCTATTGCTCCATCGGGGATAGTTGAGCGGGCAGACTCAATAGCTCCCTTGACATTGTCTATCCGCCCCACCCGGTCAATGATGCGGTTAAGGCGTTGAAGCATATACTCAGGCAGATTGGCTATGTTTTTGGCTTCGACAGCTTTGGCTTTGGCTTTGTTAAAGAAAGGCTCGGCTAGGGCGACCTGCTGCTCTACCTTGTCTAAAGCCTCACTCACCTTGACGGCACTCCACTTGATGGCCATAGTTTCACCTCCTTTCTAGGTATAGTTACCCTATCGTTTTTAGCTTAGAGGCGGTTATCACCTCAGTTTCTTGGCTTTCGCTATGGACAGGTAATCGGGGCACTTTGGAGAGCACCGGTGGCTGTGCCCTTTAAGGCACTCTCTACAAAGCCAATAACACTTCCTTGTGTTTTTACAACAATAACCTACTGACCTAATCGTATCCCACCAACACCCCCTGAAAAAAGCAAAAAAGCGGGGCTTCCCCCGCCTTCTTGCGTGGCTGGTTCTGTTTGGGCTATAGCGTTCTATTAGGCTGTTACTGGCTGGTTCTCGGCTGGGCTTCTTGGCTTTAGCTTTTGCCTCTGCCTTCTGTTGCTCTTGCGCCTTATCGGTTAGCATTGGCATAACCACCAGTTGATAACCGTCAACACTAAAGAGCATCGGGCTGTAGGAATTGGTGAGCTTAAGCTCTACCATACCCCCGCAAGCCTTGAGAGCATCAGCAAGGTATTGACCGTCTAGCCTCACAAAGCCCTGTCCATCGGTGTCGGCTGCTATGTCGGCTTGCCCCTTGTCGTCGGGATTAGCCATAAGGAGCTTACCGTCGCCAGTGGTGAGGTCAATGGGGTAGGCTTTGCTGTCGGATATGGCTTTGAGCGAATTGATAGCCTTGATTACCTCTACCGTGTCAAAGTGGGCAAAGGTGTTAAAATCGGTAGGGATTAGCTTCTCATAGTCGGGATATTGACCGCTAGAGCTAGTCCACTTATAGCGGATTAGCTCCGTGTCTATAATGAGGCTCATACCGTCAAGGCTCTCTCCGCTAGGCTCAAAACTAACCCTTACCCGCTTTGCCCGCTTAAGGGCGTTTACCATACCCTTAAGCTCATCACGGTTGATGAGGGCTTGCCCCTCTCCGTCGTCATAGTCAAGGCTGATTATTGCCAGCCTGAAGCCGTCGGCGCTAACCAGAGTTAGCTTACCGTCTTTAGCTACAAAGTTGACACAGGCTAAAACAGGTCTATTGTCATCTTTAGCGGTAAACGGCAACACCCTTGATAGTGCCTCTGATAGCTCTAGGCTACCAATGTTAGGCTTGACGGTGTTGTTAGGGCTTACCCTGACGTCGCAAAGGCTCATCGGCGTTTTATCGCCAATCCACTCGCTGTCGGCTAGGTAGCTGGTGTTGGCTCCGCAGATTACCTTAAGCCTCTTGTGTCCGTTAGCCTGCTCCCCGCTAGCACTACCGTCAGACGGTATCACCTTGTTTACATAGTCACAATACACCATTATTGCCATTTAGCCTCAGAGTAGAAACAGCTAAGTCAGGTAGGTAACGAAATGGCACAAGTCACTCCCATTCGCGACTTAAAAGGATACCTTTTACCTGAGCAGGTGGAGAGGCTTATTGCCGCTGCCACCAATCCCAGGGATGCCCTGCTTGTCCGCATCCCGTGGCGAACCGGCGTCAGGGTCTCTCAGCTCATCGGCATAAGGGTCCAAGACATAGACTTTGACAACCGAGCTATCGTCATCAAGGTGCAAAAGTTGAGGAAGAAAGATGGCAAGGCAATTGAGAGGAGAAGGGTGGTACCCATTGACCAGGGCACCCTAGACCTGATCAAGGGGTACTTGGCGTGGAGAAAGCGGTTTCCCTACAAAGGCGATTTACTTTTCCCTATAACTAGGCAGCGGGTTAACCAAGTTTTCTGGAGACTGGGAAGACGAGCGCGGATAAAGGAGATAGGCGACCCCGCTGTTTCCAAGCATACGAAGTTGCACCCCCATATACTTCGGCACAGCTTCAGCATCCATTGTATTAAACACGGCATGAGCGTAGAGAGATTGCAAAAAATTCTCGGGCACCAATCGCCGACCACAACTAGCATTTACTTGCAGTTCTCATCGGCCGACCTCCACGAGGATTACGATAAAATTTGGGAAGAGGATGAAACAACGTAGGCCAAGGATTAAAAAAGCTCGGAAAGAGCCATCTCCGGAGAAAAAACTGAGGGATCCTCCTAAGATAACCATTCCCTGGGGAAGAGGCGCCAGTGATTACCGG
>Ga0114930_10002905_pt1 | contig 15286 bp, 15 predicted proteins | sample AnhtaG_FD_87300 | JGI IMG/M metagenome (GOLD analysis project Ga0114930, IMG submission 87300) | Deep subsurface microbial communities from Anholt, Denmark to uncover new lineages of life (NeLLi) - Anholt_01485 metaG | ecosystem: Environmental > Aquatic > Marine > Oceanic > Sediment | place... | reverse complement strand
ATTTTTTTTTTGTAATTTCGTCTTAATCATTTAAGGCAGCATTCTATTTTTCCTCTTTTTAACCTTTAAATCCATCTATAAATATAGGATTACGAAGCATTTCACATAATACTGGTGTGATACCAATAGTAAGTTTTGGATGATATCCATCATCTATAAGTTTATATAATTCTATTAAAAGGGGAATATATGTTTCTGCAGCCGCTTCATTAACCCAATCCATTCCATGAGGCCATACACCATGTCCTATAACCCATGGGAGATGCGAATGCAAAACTAGACAGAAGGAGCCTAAAATTTCAGTCATAATTTCTTGTTTTTCCTTATTATAATTTAATTAACGAGAATTTGTTGTTTGCATATAATTTTTCATATCTTATATACTGAAAAGAAAACGATAATTTTTAAAAATCGGTAAAGTTATATATTCTTGTCAAGTAAGGTATAATATACAATTTCCAATTGAAAGTTAATCGTAAATTCAAAGATGTAATTTTAAATGTCTCATATTCCAATAAAGAATCTCAACGAATTAAATAAGAACGGGAGAATTATAGGTAGAGCAAATTATATTTTCACACCAGAAATGTCAAGCTCAATAGGGTCTATTCATGGTAGCATAAATAATCAAAATGAATCAATTGTTATGGGAAGAGATTATCATAATGATAGTATAATGTTGAAAAGAGCATATACTTCGGGTTTGATGTCTACGGGAATAAACCTTCTAAACTTATCAGATTGTACTTTTCCTCTACTACAATTTACAATTAGACGATTTGGAGCAAGCGGAGGAGTATATCTCTCAGGAGGCCATTTATATAGCGAAGATGTTGGTATTAGGTTTTTAGATGCTGGAGGAATTGAGCTTTCGCAAAGTGAAATCCAACGGATAATTGATTCTTATAATACCTATCCGAAACAAGTAAGAAGGGTTCATCCCAACGAAATAGGGCAAATAACTGCAATTCCTCAAACAGCTGACATATATATTAAATCTTTGCAGCAATTTGTAGATAAAAAAAAAATAAAGAAAGCAAATTTAAAAATTGTTGTAGACTGTTCATATGGTCCTACAGGTAAGATTACACCTCTTTTAATAAATGATATTGGTGTTGAAGTGATTGCACTGAATACCCATTATCGTGAAAGATCTTCAAGTCCAGTACCAAGTATCAATACCATTAGGAACACTGCGGATATTGTCAAAGCTTCCAATAGTCATCTTGGTGTATGTTTTGATGTTGATGGTTCAAGAATATTAGTTGTTGATGAGAATGGTTTGGAAATTAGTTATGAAGATTTACTAATGTTATTTGTGACATTTGATAAACGAATACAGAATTCTAAAGCAAATACAATTATAACAACCCCCTCAATCCCACCTGTGGTGAAAAAATTTATTGAAGATAGCGGATTTCCAATTAAGCAAGTTGAGAATTATCCGGGAGAAATTTCTAGAGAAATTAGAGAAGAAAGGGCTTGTTTTGCCGCTGCTGATACATTAAAATTCTATTTCACAGAATTTGCTCCAATCAGCGATGGTAACTTCATTCTACTTAAGATTCTCGAAATAATGACTGCTCAAGATGACCTTCTAAGCTCACTAACAAGAGGATTTCCAAAAGGAACAAAAATAAATAAGACCATAGCAGTAACCCCGGAATTAATCGATAATATTCATAATCGTCTTAGAGAAATGGCGGATGAAAATGGGTATAGATACCATGATATAATAAATGAATTAAAAATTATAGATAATAATGGTTATGCTTTGATTAAAGTAGCATTACATAGGAATGCGATACTTTTATCTGCTGAATCTGAAGATAAAAATGAAGCACAGAAAATGATAGACAAGTTAGAAAAGATAATTTCAAAACTCTAATTTTTAATTGAGAATTTAATATGGAGCTAATTCAATTATTTATTGATTTTTCTGATAATTTTCCTACAATAGAATTAAAAATTTAAAAAAAATAGAACTAATTATATAATAATATAATAATAACTTAAGAACAAAAAAAAATGATAAAATCATGGCAGTTGACATTAGTGTTTATGTAGTTTTGGTAACCTTTTTTATCATATTTGCAATTTTTCTTTTATTTGATTTATTCGGTAGGAATGAGAAGGCTTCCTATTTAGCCTATATTGTTGCGGTCATTCCTGTAAATATCTATTGGGGTTTAGGATACGATGTTCTCTTCGCATATATTATCCTTTTTGCCTTGTGGATTGTCACTTTATTGCGTGATACTATTGCAGTTTATCTGAAAAAGGATAAAGAAATTAATGAGATTCTGTTATATCTTACTCTAGGGATCCTTATTCAACTAATTGCCAGTGCAATTTTACCAGAAACCAATGCTGGTTTGAAAGATTTCACTGAAAAGGTTGGATACTTTTGGTTACCAAATGTTCATTCAGCACTTTTTAGAGAGGGTGTTGTATTAGGATTTCAAATTGTAGCTACATTAATGATAATCCTTATTGTTATACCGTTAATTCTTGATATTAAAGATGAGGAGGCACCACTACCAATATTAATCGTATTTGTTGCTATCTTTATCTTACCTTTCCTATATTTAGATTTTATATGGATTGGGGGTACTGAAACCCCTGTAGGTTTATTGACATTTCTATTTTCAGTGATTCTCTTTGTCGTGCTTTTGCTAATCACTCGATCGGGGAAGGAGATTAAATAAAAAATTCAATCCCTTAATTTTTCTCTTAATTTTTTATAATTATTTTTATATTTATGATATAATAATACTTTATGAGGAATTCAAATAGTAATAATTCTTTATATTCAATAATGGCAAAAAAAAAAGGTAGTATAGATAAGGATAGTCAGGATAAAGAATCTTTATCAAAATCTTCTTATAGTTTAAATGATCTGCCAGGAGTTGGAGATGCAACTCTAAAAAAGTTAGAAGATGCAGGGATCTTATCAGTTAGAACACTTGCGATGTATCCCTTAAATAAATTAACTGATGAAGTGGGTTTAGGTATAAAAACAGCTGAAAAATTAGTTAGAACAGCTCAAGATGTAGAGAAAATGGGATTTAAATCAGCTGATCTCATTTGGGAAAAACGTAAATTATTAAATAGGCTAACCACAGGAAGTCAAAATTTTGATGAACTGTTAGGAGGGGGTATTGAACCAGGAGCTTTAACTGAGCTTTTTGGTGAATATCGTACTGGAAAAACTCAATTAGCTCATCAACTTTGTGTAAATGTACAACTACAATATGAAAGAGGAGGTCTTGAAGGAAACGCCTTATACGTGGATACTGAAGGCACTTTCAGACCCGAAAGAATAATACAGATGTCAGCTGCTTTAGATTTAGACCATAATGAAATATTAAAGAACATTACTATTGGAAGAGCTTATAATAGTGATCATCAAATCTTATTGATTAGAGAATCCTCTAGGATAATCGAAGAAAAAAACATCAAATTAATCATTGTAGATTCTTTGATAGGACACTTTCGAAGTGAATATGTAGGAAGAGGGACTTTAGCATCACGTCAACAGATTTTAAATTCTCATTTACATGATCTATTAAGATTATCTGAGGTATATAATGAGTTAGCTGTACTTTTTACTAATCAAGTATCTGCTAGACCAGATGTTTTTTATGGAAATCCCATAATACATACAGGCGGCCATATTGTAGCTCATGGGGCAACAATTCGCGTGTTTCTAAGAAAAGGGAAAGGAGAACAACGAATTGCAAAGGTTGTTGATGCTCCAAATTTACCTGAGAGCGATACCGTTTTTACTATTACTGAAGAAGGTATAAAAGATTAAAAACGAGAAGTTTTACTACTTCTCGGGGATTTTATTTATAAAATAGAATCAATAATTTAGATTGATATTCACTTCGAATCCAGTTCTTAAAGATTGTGAAATAATACAATATTGCTCGAAAAATTTTCTACATTCATCTGCTCTTTTACGCATTTCAGGAGTATCAATTTTAGGGTTCATTTCTACATCAATCTTCTTAACTCTCCAGAATCCTTTGTCATTTCTAGCGATTGTAACTTCAGCTTTTCCTTCTAATCCCGATAATGAAAAATTTTTCTTTTGAAGACAAAATGAAAAACTTGCAGCTAAACAACCTAGAACAGATAAAGCTAATAATTTAACAGGGGAAGTCCCCATTTTTTCATTTTCTTTTTTATTTTTTTCATCAATATATAAGTTAGCCATTTTAAGGCTTCCAAGATCACATTTAAAAATCATTTCTTCTTCTTGTTTTAAACCAACTTTAGTCTTTAACACGTTTGACATATAAAATCATCGTTTCTATTGATTTTTTTTTCTAAAAATAAATTATAATTACAGATCAAGATTTACATTTACTTCAATTCCAGATCTTACTGATTGTGTAACAATACAATACTGTTCGAAAAAACTTACACCGTCTTTTACAGATTTTAAGCATTGTTTTGCTCTTTTGAGGGTGTCAGGATCTGTTATTTTTGGCAGTATATTAACATCAATCTTTTTAATTCTCCAAAAACCTTTCTCATTTCGAGTGATGACAACCTCCGCTTCAGCTGTAAAATTATCCACTTTAAAATTCCTCTTTTTTATGCAAAAGATAAAGCTTGCACTTAAGCATCCTAAAACACCTAAAGCTAGTAGTCTTGAGGGATTAGGACCAAGCATGTCAACTTCTTCACGATGTTCTTCATCAATATAACAATCCTTAACCTTCAAATTCCCTAAATCGCATTTAAATATCATCTGAGATTCGGATTCATCCAATTTAATCCCAACTTTTGTTTTAATATCATTTGAAATAATAATCACCTACATTTAGCTAGAAATGAATAAATTGCAATAGAAAAAATTAATGTTTATTTTTTATTATATAAGAAGAATTTAATACATTTCCACTTAGTTTGATTCAATTTTTTTCAAATTGAAATGACGTTGCAGATGGAATACAAGAAAGATGAAATAAATTGTAATAATTAAAAAGTACTTTAACGCAAAGAGTGTAATGAATAATATCATTATAATGAAAATCAGTACTTCTGTTATTACACAAGCTATATTACCATAATATTTTTTATCAAAAAAAGATTCTGGTCTCTTAAATTGAGATAGGTATTTAGAAATATTGTTAAACTCGTCTTTTTTGATTAATAATTTAAGACCTACTTGTTTTTTTTGAAAATAAAAGAAGTTAGTACCCCAGTCAAAAGTGTCAATGATAATATGAATTGAGTAACTAAGACCACTAATTATCAGAACAGTCCAATTAAAGATTAATCCTAAGATAGTAATAATTATTCCAGGGATAATCGAATGAGTAATCAACATTCTATGGTTGTTGTCTAATGCGAACTTTGATAAAAAGATGTCAAAATCACACACAAATGCAAATAATACTATTAGGAAAAATTCCAGAAAGTTCAGATTCAAAAAGTATTTGGAAATAGAAGCAATAATTATTCCAATACCAAAATGCAAGTTTATATGTATGAAAATCCACCTATTCTATTTGATATAATCTTTTCTTCTTACTCTTTTTAATACTTTCTTTTTTATTACAAATCCTGAAGGTCCCTTTTTTTCTACTAGGAACGAAGCAGCTGCAGATGCTAAAAAAGCTACTTCTTTAATTGAATCCCAAGATTTATCAGAGTGGGAAAATTCATATATAAATATTGAAAAATAGACATCTCCTGCACCAGTTTCGTCATTGACTTTTTTCGGTTTAAAAGCGGGGATTCTTAATATTGGATTTCCTTTCTTATAAATCATTGACCCTTTTTCTCCTAATGTCATAATGAATATTCCATTTGTATCATAATTCTCAAAGTAATTCATTACCTTGTGAAGATCATCATATTCATTTGCCAATAGTTTCATTTCTTTTTCTGATCCTTTAAGAATCAATCTATCTCCAATCATATTTATTATTTTATTGAGATTTGAAATAATTTGATTATTATAAATATAGGAAACTTTTCCATTTTCATCAACATTTCTGATAAATCCCTGCAAATCAATTCCCATATATACATTTGGAAATTTCTTTGATATTTGTGAAACATATTCAAATGATATTTCATTGCATAACGGAACTAAAGCAATAACATCAGGTGGATTAGTTAGATATTCTTGTGGGATGTCTTTAAATTCAAGATTTGGACTTCTTGATTTGAGAGTTAGGGTTCTTGCATGATCGAAATAGTCTAAAACAAAATTAGTATTTTCTACATTAGAATATTTTATCCCTCTTAAGCCAATATTTTTATTCTTTACAACGTCCAACAAAGAGTTATCAAAATTTTTTTTACCTATATGAGAAATAATACTTATTTTAACATCTTGAACATAGGTTCTTAAGGCTAAAGAGCAGTAACAAACGCCTCCTCCTAGGGTAGCCTTGCTTAAGCGTTTAAATCTAATAACATTATCTACAGCAAAATGTCCAGCAAAAAAAATAGAAGTGTTGCTTTTATTTTGATTACTCATCTATGATGATTTTAATTCTTCAATAATTTTATTCTTTTCTTCTACCGTTATTTTTAATTTATTTATTGTTTTCTGCAAATCTTCTACTAAACTAGACATTGGGCCTTGTGGTGTAATAATTTGAGGTTGGCTTGATGATTTTAATTCTGTTATTATCTGATCTTTTAGTTTTAATTGTATTTGGAGATCTTCAATTAATCTCTCAGATTCTACAAGAGATAGAGTTTCAGCAGTTGTTTTTGATTTCTCTTTAAGAATTTCTTGTACTTGAGAAAGTTCGGTTTTTAAATCTTCATTTTCTTTTTTTAACTCCTTTATCTCTCCCGGTTCAAGTTTGAAGCCTCCTTTTTCAATATTTTGTTGGAGTTCAGATTTATCTTGATTTAATTTATCAACAATTTTTTTATACTTATTTAAATCTGCTTGAAGGTCTTGACATAAAATTTCTAATGTGGCTGAAGAAGTTTGAGCGGGTTGTGGCTTTATAACAGTCGATTTTGATGTATCAACAGGTATAACGTAATCAACTGGTGATTTTGTCTCCTTTATAATTAACTGTTCATTTAGAGTAGATATTTTATTATTTAGTTCTGCAATCTTTTGTTCCAATTCAGAAACTTGAGTTTTCTTCTTTAATAATTCTGATTGTAAATCTTCAATTAAAGCTTTAGATACTTCAGGAGTATCTTCAGAAGCAGTATCAGCCATAAATTGTACAGCTGTTGTTGCTTCATTTAATTCAACTTTTAATTCAGCTATTTCATTGTCTTTTAAACTTAATACATTATCTCTTTCTGTTAAACTCATGGTTAAATTTTTAACTTTATTAGTCAGATCGAGATTTTCCTGCTGGATAACACTAACATCTCTTCCCCCAATTGATCCTGATTTTCTTAGCTCTTCTTTTAATCTCTCATTTTCAGCAATTGTATTACTTACAACTTCTTCTGTTTTAGTAATTAAATCTATATTTGCCTGAATTTTGTTTCTTAGTAGTTCATTTTCTTGTTCAACTTCTTGAATTCGTTTTAAGGTTTCCCCAATTGCACTTGATTTGTTAGATTCGGTCATCATCTTCTTACGCCATAAACCAATAAAATCTTCAACTTTTTCCTTATCTTCTGGCATATTTCTTAAGTTTATTCTATTATTTTTATTTCTAATTTATTTATAGATTAGTCCCGAAAAATATCCTACACAATACCCCCCAATGCTTCCAGTTCTCTCAGAACTTGTATAATATTGCATCATTTCACCTTTCGTCGCACTTAGATTTTGACAAATTAACATCATAGTAGTAATCGTTTGTGGACCACATATGGAGGTTTTTAAAGCAGCTTCAAGAGTTTTTTCAGGATTTAATTTTTTGAATTCTTCAATCGCAGCAAAATCAATCTCTTTAAATATTTTTAATTGGCTTGAATCCATTACTTGCTTATGGGACATATCTGAAGATGCTACAATAACAATATCTTTCTTAATTGAATTTATTGCATTGGCTATATCAGTAGCGATTGCATTCATTGTTTTAAATTCTCTAGTACCAGCTATTTTAATTGGAACAATTTTTACTTCTTTATCATGAGAACAATATTTTATGAATGGTAATTGAATTTCTATGTTATGTTCTTGTTCAGCAGTAAGACTTGTAAAAATAGAATTATCTGCTTCAATTATCTTACTATTATTTAATATCTGTTTTGATAATTCTTTATCTATCTCCAAATTTCCTAATGGTGTTTCCCATTCTCCTTCTCTCATTAATGCTATTTTATGATAACCAATATGATCTGTACCTAAAACTACAACTGTATCAGGAATTCTCTCCTTAAATAAATTTAAGTATGTGAAAGCGGCACAAGGCCCTGAATATGTCATACCTGCATGTGGAGAAACGCCCCCTATAATAGTTCTCTCATCTTTATTCAATGTTAAAGGTTCTTCACCGGGACCAAATTTTTCATCTGTAAAATACCCCCGTATCGCTTCTTGTAACTCTTTTTTGGACCCAGGATACCAACTGCCGGCATGAGTTGCTCTTCTAAGGACCATTTTACCAATCACCAATCATTAATATTTCAATATTAAATTTATTATTTTTAAAGCTTAATTAATTTAATCTAACCGATAAGAAATTGTAAGAATTATTAAGTTATCTTTAATAATCTTTTATGATGAATCAAGCAAAGGATAATCAAATAAATCTTGACGAGGTTGAAATACCAGAAAGAATTCCAACCAAGTTCATTAATAATAGAGTTATTGTATTTAATCCTTTATACGCTTCTTATTTATATGTAAAGAAAGGTTTTTTTGGTTCCCCACTTGGAATTAATAAACCACGATTAGAATATTTTTCTAAGCCAAGCGAATTATCGTTAATAGAGGCAAATTACCTTTTAGAAAAAGATGAAATTATAATTTTTGATGTAAAAGAGAACAAAGATTTAAGCACAAAGGAATTTTATAAGCTAGCGAAGAATATACATCATAAATTTGAGGAAAAGTACACAATTTATAAAGATTTAAGGGAAAAAGGATACATTCCGAGACCTGGATTAAAATTCGGTGCGGACTTTGTAACTTACCGCCTTGGACCAGGTCTCGAACACTCCCTCTTCATGGTGCATGTTTTACCTCATGATGCTGAAATTACAGCAGTAGATATGGTTCGTGCCGGGAGATTGGCAACATCTGTAAGGAAAAAATTTGTTATTGCAAACCCATTAACCAAATCATATTATTTCTTTGAGTGGTTTAAGCCATAAATTTATTGAAAAATATGCGGTGTATTCTATATACTCAACAATTTAAATTTCTTTATCACTTCATTCTTTATTCTTTCAATTTGTTTGAATTTATTATTAGGAACTGTTTGGCTAATTCGCAGGATTTTGTTGATAAGCTCAGAATCTAAAAAATCTTCAAGTAATATTCCTTGATTAACAAGATCTTTCCCATTATTGTAGATTAATAAGATCAATTTAATTAAACCTAATAGTTTTTCAACATCGGTAAAACTATCAATTTCATCAAAAGCACTTTGGATTAAAAAGCCATTTTTAAGTAATTTTGTAATAAAGATTATTAACTGTTGATCTTCTGGTAAGTTCTTTTCCCCTATTAATTGAATTATATATTTTAGATCCTGTTCTTGTGATAAGATATCATTCACTTGTTTTCGACATTCGACCCAATCAATGTTAATTTCAGGCCAATCAATGTCTCTTTCGTACCACCAATCAGCGATATATGCAGGATAGTTTGAATACGAATTAAGCCAATCTATAGCAGGAAAGTGTTTTAAATAAGCTAATTTTGGATCCAAAGCCCAAAAAACTTGTACCAATCTTTTAGTTGTTGAGGTAACTGGTTCACTGAAATCACCTGCGGGTGGTGAAATAGTTCCAATAATAGTTAAAGAGCCTTTCTTCTCTGCACCTAAATGATCCACACCTAAAATTTTAACCAATCCAGCTCTCTCATAAAAACTCGAAAGTTTAGAAGGTAAATATGCCGGATAGCCTTCCTCAGCGGGCATTTCTTCCAATAATCCAGAGATTTCTCTCAGAGACTCTGCCCATCTTGATATACTATCTGCTAACACAACAACATCATATCCCATATCTCGATAATATTCAGCAATAGTCACTCCAGAAAATAAGCTGGCTTCTCGTGCTGATACAGGCATATTGGAGGTATTTGCAATAACTATTATATGATCTAATAAAGAAGTATCTCTTTTAGGGTCTTTAATTTCTGAGAATTGCTTTAAGACATTTGCAACCTCGTTTCCAGGCTCTCCGCATGCAATGAACACAATGACATCAGCATTACACCATTTAGCTAATGATTGTTGAATAACTGTCTTACCAGTTCCAAATCCTCCAGGAATAGCTGTTGTACCACCTTTCACGATTGGAAATAATAAATCTATGACACGTATTCCTGTTATTAGCGGTTCATTCGGATTTTCTTTCTTTGTGTAAGGTCTATTTTTAGTAATTGGCCATTTTTGCAACATTGGGAGCGCAACTTCATGATTATGATTTTTTATTTTATAAATTTCTTCTGTTATGGTATAATCGCCTTCATTAGCCATGAACGAAATTATTCCAGTAGAATTAGGAGGAACCATTATTTTATGATCAATATATTCTGTTTCTTTAACCGATCCTATTACATCTCCTCCTTTGACTTCATCGCCTAATTTCCTCAAAGGTATAAAATGCCATTTTTTTTTTCTTGATATAGCAGGATATTTTATGCCTCTTTCTAATTCTCCGGAATCTAAATTTTCAAAAATTCTTTCCAGAGGTCTTTGAATTCCATCAAAAACACTAGCAATTAGACCAGGGGCCAATTCCATCGAAAGCGGTTCATTTAGATTTTCAACTTTTTCATATAATTTTACCTTCATAGTATTTTCGAAACACTGAGCGACGACGTAATCTGCATAGATTTGAATAACTTCTGCTAGAATGTTATGTTTAGAGATTTTGATCATATCATTAAGTCGTACATCATTTTCTAATCCCTTTACTTTTATTAAGGAACCTATAACGGCAGAAATATATCCTTGGCTCAATTCTTTCATGTTTTATAAAATCCTCAATTGATTCTAATAAGTTATTTGTTTATTACAAAATGGACATTTTTTCACAAAATTGGGTATAGTATTTCCACAATTTTCACATTTAAATATAATTGGCTTGCGATACTTAAATTCAAGATTAATTTTTTTAAAGATCTTTGGTTCAGCTTGTTCAAATTTTCTCTTATTTTTTAAAACCTTTTCTTTTTGTTCATTTTCAAGGGACGCTTTTCTTTTTCTATCAGGAAACATTCTAGAATAAAGAGATCTCTTACCTCGCCTAAAAAATGGACCTATAGTTACTAAAAATGTGAATAGAAGTAAAATGAAAATGATAAAAGGATTAGCACCAAATTTGGTTAAAAGATAAAAAAAATATAGTAAAATAAGTAAATAACCGACTAATAATAGAAACCGAACAATAATTACCTTGCGATTAGATACTTTTTCTTTGGTTTCCGGCACAATTTATCATAATTCGGTTAATTAATTAATCAATCATTAATTTATGCAAATTTCTTTGAGATATAACTTATAGCTTTATCTATTTCTTCTTTAACTAATTGTGTATCAATCTCTTTCTCAATTTCCTCTGAAATGATGTCTTTCTCAGCCTCAGCTCTAAATTTTAGTATAGAGTAATTATTATCGAGATAAAATGGAAAATAATCAATTCCTGAACCCTGGTAGAATTTAAAGAAAAACTCATAAAAATGGAGGCGCAAAGCGTTGATGAAAACGAGTATGCCTTCAATTAAGATTACTATTATATTTCCGAAGATTTGACCAATTAGATTTACTATTTCAATTCCAAAATTATCACCTTCGATCAAGGTACTCATGGCATTAATTGAATACAATAATGCTATGTGTGCTAATGCTAAAGCTAATAACCTAGTATATGAGGCTACATTACTCACAACTGATAAAATAGTATCAAAGGCTTCAATTGAACCTTCACCTAATAATCCTCCAAAAGATTCTTCTTGTAGATATGAAATCCGAAGAAGTTTTCCAAATGGTTTTAATACCAATAATAACATTCCAGGAACTAATACTAGTAAAATTGGGTAAGGAGGGGCTAACCATCCATATATATCAAATCCAAAATTAAAAATTAATATAGTTCCTCCTGTTAATAATAGAATTTTAATAAGAGAATCACTTAATGCAAAATACTTTCTATGTTGTTTCCAGTAATTCAAAAATTGAATGAACCATCCTAAATTTATATGGAAAACACCTATTATTATAGCAAAATAAAATACAGATAAAATATTACCTAATGGATCATAGAGAGTAAAATTTAAAAAAGGAATTGTAATTGGCTCTAAATGCAAATATACTGTCCCAAATATTTCAATCTCATGCCTCCCAAAGAATTCACCATACAAAAAGCCTGTAAATAAAGAGGCTATCCCGCAAAAAAATATAATCCAGCTAAAATTCACAATATTACCCTTACGTTTCCTAAATTTAAGAGCACCGAGTAATCCTGCAATTATTAGAATTAATCCATGGCCAATATCCCCAAACATTAAACCAAATAATATTGGAAAAGTAAAAGCAATAACTGGAGTAGGATCAATTTCAGAATAAGTTGGTGTGCCATATAATCTGGTGATTGTTTCGAATGGACGTATCAAAAAAAAGTTTTTCATTACTGTGGGGGTAAATTCTCTTAAATCTTTTTCCTTGTGCAGCTCACTATTTTTATTTTGGTTTAGATAATCTTCTTTTAGTGTTGGTTCTTGTTTGTAATTTTTTATTTTTCCTTTTTTTGACGTAAAAGACTCTTTAATGGTTTTTTTTTTTGAGATATCGATTGATTCAATTATAATATTGTCTTTAAAAATTGAAAATAAACTTTGAACAACCTCCTTTTTTTTCCGTGAAGGAAGAAAGAACTTAAAACTTAAACGATTTGATACTGTTCTTTCAAATTGATGCTCCGCCCAATTATATTCCTCAATATTTTGCACAACCTCATTAATCCCTGCGAACCTTAACATATTATCTTTTGCTATTCGAGTTTGCTCTTTTTTATATCGTGAAACCAGATTTTCAATAAAATTTATTTCTTTAATTATTCTTAGAAAATTTATGCCTTCTTTTGTCAAATACCTTTTAAGTACTAGAACTTCCTCAGAATGTATTAATCGAATCCTCGCGTTAAACTCATTTTCCTTATCTTTTGGATAAATAATATAGAAGCCAATTCGATCATCAGAAATCTCAAAGGTTTCATAAAAATTAGGAAATTCTGAGGGTTCAAATAGATTTTTTAAATTAATTAAGTTTTTGCTGAAAGTTGTGAAGATTCGAAATTTAAATTGCTTCAAACTATCTATTTTTTCTGTATTCAGATTTAATTTTTCTATACAACTATAGCAATTTTTAATTAACTTTAGATTTTCTAATTCTATTATACCTTTAGCAACATAACTATTTAACTCAACTACTCGATTTGTATAAAAATCGATTTCTTCTACGATATGATTAATTAATTCTGGTAAATCTCTAGCAATAAACTCTATTCTATCATCCTTAGCAATTTTTAACTCTAAAACATCAAGCTCACTTATTTCGAGTCTTCTATATAAATTGTTTAAATTTTTCCTTAAATCTTTTATTTTTTCCTTTAGAGGATCTTTCTCTTCTAATTCTTCCTTAATTTTGCTTTCTTCTCTTGGTTTTATATGGACTACATTTAGATTTGAGAGTTCAATTAGGAATTGATCTTTATAATTGTGGTTTATTTCTGCTTTTATTAAACTAAATTCATTTCTTTTAACCATTTTTTATCATACTCAGATGGTTTTTTCTTTACTTATAATTAAATCTTTAGTTTTTTTCAGTCTTACATAGTTTTCTCTCTCAATTTCTTCCAAAATTTCTCTAATTTGTTTTATATTCATCCTTAATCTTGGAATAATCATATTTTTTAGTCCATTTATCCTACGATTTACCTTTTTAAAGCTAATAGCATGTTTCAATATTAAATCTTCAATTTCAGAAAATTCAATCATTGCTTTAAAAAATCCTTTCAATAAGATAATTAAATCATCAAGAAAATGACTTGTACCCTCAAATGTATAAGCAGGCAGTTTTTCCTCTTGAAATAATTCATAATTAATAAGGGGAACAACAATTCCCGCTTTTTTTTGATATTGAATGTCTACCATAGGTCTATATTGAATTCTGCTTAATTTACTAATTAAAATAACTCCATTTTTACCCATTTCTTCATAAGTTTGATTTAATTTTATAAGTGATTGTTTAAATAAAGCAATAAAATTGCTTCTTATTTCTAAATATTCTTTCCATAATCGTTTAATTTGAAAGACTAATTGTTCTCGTCTATATTCTAAAAAAGTTTCTCCTCTAACAGCAAAAACTAATCTCTTTTGTAATCCTATCAAATTTGATTTTGTGGGTTTTATAGCACGAAAACTGATAACTTACACCTTAGTTTTATAATATTTATCTAAAAATCTTTGATGAATTCTAAATAATTGATCTGTAGTTAAATTTGAAAGCACTTCCCAAGCTAAATTAAGTGTAGTTTCAAAATCACGATTTTCATTTACTTTTTGATTTAAAAATTTCTGTTCAAAGTCTACTCCAAATTTTAAAAAATTCTTCTGTTCAAAACTTAAACCATCTTCTCCAACGATTGAAATAAGATCTTTAACTTCGAGATAATTTGAATATGCAGATAATAATTGTGAGCTAACATCAGCATGATCTTCTCTTGTTTTATCTTTACCTATAGCATCTTTCATTAATCGTGAAATGGAGGCTAATACTTCAAATGGAGGATAAATGCCTTTTTTATGTAGACCACGGCTAAGTACTAATTGCCCCTCAGTTATATAACCGGTGGTGTCGCTAATTGGGTGTGATATATCATCTGATGGCATAGTAAGAATCGGGATTTGAGTTATCGTGCCCTTTTTTCCTTTAATTTTTCCTGTCCTCTCATAAATTGAAGCAAAATCGGAATAAATATATCCTGGATATCCTTTTCTACTAGGGATTTCTTCTTTTGCTGAACTGAGTTCTCTTAAAGCTTCAGCATAGTTAGTCATATCTATTAATATGACAAGAACGTGCATATCTTTTTCAAACGCAAAATATTCTGCTGTTGTTAAAGCAACTCTTGGGATAATTAACCTTTCAATTAT
>Ga0114930_10002902_pt1 | contig 15289 bp, 14 predicted proteins | sample AnhtaG_FD_87300 | JGI IMG/M metagenome (GOLD analysis project Ga0114930, IMG submission 87300) | Deep subsurface microbial communities from Anholt, Denmark to uncover new lineages of life (NeLLi) - Anholt_01485 metaG | ecosystem: Environmental > Aquatic > Marine > Oceanic > Sediment | place... | reverse complement strand
TTCAAAAAGAATCCCCCCGCGAAAAAAATTAGAATGAAAGGCGGAATGGGGCGAGGGCGCTCGAATGCGAATACTTGGAGCATTCGAGGGTCGGAAATGCAACGGCATTGAGACGGGGCCGCGGAATTCGCTAGTAAGCGAATATCCGTGACGCGCCGAGGCTTTGCGAGGCGCTGGTCGGTATTAGTCAGCATCCGGATTGTTTTGGTAAAAAGTTCGGATTTTGTTCAAGAGACACAGCCAAGTTTCAGAATTCGTTTTTTCGCCAAAATGCGGAGCGTCGCAAAGCGACGCGACTGGGGTTTCCGCCAGAATTCGCCAAGGGTTTTTGAAATCCAAAAGGAGCGAGCGAGACGCGAGGCGGGGGTTCTCTGAACTCCCTTCAGTCAAAACAAAGTTTTGTGAGCCAATTTTGAAGCAATAATTATCAATATTTAACATAAACCTTTTTCTATGAACAAATTCTTTCTTTACGCTAGAAAATCTACCGATGAGCCAGATCGCCAGATTTTGAGTATTGAAGCGCAGATTGATGAGTTGAAAGAATTTGCCGAGCGAGAGCAGTTAGAGATTGTTGAAACTTTTATTGAATCCCAGACCGCCAAAGAACCGGGGCGACCTGTCTTTAATCAAATGCTCTCGCTCATAGAGAAAGGATTGGCTCAAGGAATTTTGGCGTGGCATCCCGATAGATTGGCGAGAAACAGCGTGGATGGCGGCCGGATAATTTATCTCATTGATACCACCAAAATTCGTGAGTTGAAATTCCCAACCTTTTGGTTTGATGCCACTCCGCAAGGAAAATTCATGTTGAATATCGCTTTTGGGCAATCCAAATACTATATTGATAATCTTTCAGAGAATGTAAAAAGAGGGTTGCGTCAAAAAGTGAGACGAGGCGAATATCCGGGCGTGGCTCCCACCGGATACTTGAATGACAAGGTGAATCATAAAATGGTCAAAGACCCGGAAAGGTATCGCCTCGTCAGAAAAATGTTCGAAGTCTACGCTACGGGAAATTATTCTCTGAAAGATACAAGAAATTTGCTCGCCCAAAAAGGCTTGGTGTCTAAAAATGGTAAAGTTCTCACTATTTCAAACACACAGATGATATTGAAGAACCCTTTCTATTACGGAATGTTTTTGTTTAACAAAGAACTTTACCAAGGAAAGCACGAGCCAGCGATTTCAAAGAAACTTTTTGATAAGTGCGCGGAAGTATCGGCGAGAAACGCTCATCCAACGAAGCGAGGAATCATCAAACACACTTTTCGCGGAATATTTTTGTGTGGAGAATGCGGTTGTGGTATCACAAGCGAAATACAAAAAGGTCATACCTATTATCGTTGCACAAAAAAGAAAGGTGTTTGCACGCAAAAATATATCCGCGAAGAATTCCTCGCCGAACAAGTGAATGACACTATCAAAAAAGTTTCTTTGCCGTCCGAGTGGAAAGAATTCATGCTCGCTGAACTAGACAAGGAGCAAGCGAGCAGTTTCCACTCTGACGCCCTTTTAGTTCAAAATCTGAAAAATCAAATCAAAAGTGTTGAGGAGACGCTAGATAGGCTTCTTGACGCTCATTTGGATAGCACAATTACGAGCGAGGAGTATATCGCGAAGAAGCAAAAGCTCCTCAACCAAAAGATTGATTTTTCAGAGAAATTGAAAGATTTTGAACGAAAAGGCAATCGCTGGCTCGAACTTTCTCGTCAATTCATTTTAGACAGTAACCAAGCCTTAATTATCGCTTCCGAAGAAAATCTCGAAGCCAAAAGAGATTTTCTTAAAAAGATTGGCTCGAACCCCCGCCTCGCGTCCCGCTCGCTCTTTTTGGATTTCAAAAACCCTTGGCGAATTCTGGCGGAAACCCCCGTCGCGTCGCTTTGCGACGCTCCGCATTTTGGCGAAAAAACGAATTCTGAAACTTGGCTGGGAGACTAGGATTCGAACCTAGATTCACGGCTCCAAAGGCCGCTGTCCTACCATTAGACGATCTCCCAATGTCCTTACACAGTACACTTTTTGGCCCCTATCTGCCACCTTTTTGTGTGTCGCTCGTTATACTATGCATATGACAAAGAATCCTTTAATCAACGCCCTGGTGGCGGCACTATATATAAGTGCGGTAGGCACCATGATGTCGTTTGGCGACCAGATCTTTGGCGGCCACGACACTATCTTTATCCCTATGGCGATGCTGTCGCTGTTTGTGCTCTCGGCAGCACTGATGGGGTATATATTTCTTTACCAACCGCTCTTGTTGATACTTAACGGCAAGCACACCGAGGCAGTAAACCTGTTCCTTAAGACAGTCGCAGTCTTTGCTGTTATCACTGCCCTCTTCTTTACCGGCCAGGCACTCTTGGCTGGTTAGTTAAGCGCACGATACAGCGCAAGTTCAAGTGGCACAGCAGGGATTGGGGCTCGTGGGATTTCTATCAGTGCCGAGAGTAGTTCCGACAATACGGAGGAATTTATCGCTGCGCCCTCTTTAGCTAAATTCTTTAGCACCACTATGTCATCTTGCCCAAACTGCTCGGCCAGCTCGGCCTCGAGCTTGGGGGCAAAGCGCAGCAGCAAGACTGCGCGTGCTTTGGCGACAGCGAGCAGGGCAAAAATCTTGGGCTCAACCCCAGCGGCAATAGCTTCGTGAAATACGCCAAGTGTCTTGGCGATATCTTTGGTCGACAGCGCGACTAAAAAGTCATTGACCGTGGCACTTTGCGGCGCACCAACCACTTTGGCAACCTCATCCTCGGTCAACTTTTTGTCACCACTTATCGTGAGTACTTTTTGGAGTATACCGAGCGTATCGCGGAACGACCCCTCGCCCATCAGCGCCACCAACTCGGCAGCGGCGGGCTCGATAGTTGCCCCCTCCTTCTTGGCGACATCTTGGACCAGTTTTTTTAATGTCTCGTGCGACGGTTTAGCAAAAGCAAATACCTGGCAGCGACTGACTATAGTATCGGGCACTTTGTCGAGCTCGGTCGTGGCCAAGACAAATATCGCGTGCGCTGGCGGTTCTTCCAAAGTTTTAAGCAACGTGTTCCACGCGTCTTTGGTAAACATGTGGACCTCGTCGAGTATGTAGAACTTGTACTTTGAGCTAAACGGCAGCGTCGATACTCCTTCGCGGAGCTGCCGAGCATCATCTACTTGGCGATTGCTCGCGGCATCTATTTCATAAATATCCTCTTCGCTCGTCCCAACCGCGCGCGCTAGTATACGCGCCATACTAGTTTTGCCTGTGCCGCGCCCACCGGCAAAGAGGTATGCGTGCGCTATCTTGCCGTCCTCGACTGCGCTCTTGAGTACCGACACGACCTGCTGCTGACCGCGCACTTGGTCAAACTCGCTCGGTCGGTACTTGCGATACAGCGCCATCGGCGCACGCGCAGCAGTGTCTGCCTTCTTAGCCATATCGCTAGTATACCTGCCTACCCCAACAAATAAAAAAGCCGGCGGTGTGCCGGCTACAGATCGATCGTGATGGTGATGCGCTTGGCCCCCGGAGGCGCCTTGACCAGGAACGCTCCAGCCTCATCCCCTCGCACAACTGCGATTGGTGCTGATGCGGGAGGCGATACGGCCGGCAGCTGTGGCGCAGCGTCATGGTCGTGACCGTTCTGAATGCGCTCGGTCACCTCCCCTTCAGGAGCAGACTGTGCTGGTTGCGCCAGCGAGTCATAGTACGGTCGCTTCCGCTCGTACTCCGATATCGAACGCCTCACATACTTCTTGAGCTTCTGCTGTCGGCCGATCCCAAGCGCCTCGAGGACCTTCCGAAGTCGGAGCCCAATGGCGGCCGGGGTGACGCCATCAGCATCAGCGCGCTCCTTACGGGTTCTACCCCAATCGAGTCGGGTAGAGTCCGCAAGCAAGGAGCGATCCTCCGCAGACAGCGAAGCGATCTTCTTCGCCGTCTCCTCGAGCGGAGGAAAGTTCGCAAGGTAGCTACCGTGCGGTTTGTCGCCGCGAGTTCCTCGCACTCTTGCCAAGAACGTTTCGCGGTCTACGCCGCGACGCTCTGTGCGCTCTTCTAGAGGGGCATCGGGTTGCTCCACCGTCTGTTCGACGGCGGCGCGTTCGTCAGTCGCATGTTCCATGGATACCTCGTGTTGTCCCCTGAGTGGTGTCGCTCGGGGCGCCGGTGGTCTAACGGTGCGCTCTGTGTCGTCAGCAATTATTATCCTGCGTCGTTTGGGACGACCCTCCCGCCTTGAGGGCGGAATTAGATACGTACCTGAACGTCGGGGAGCTTGTGTCGGCGTGGGTACTGCAACAGCGTGGTCAGCCTCTTCACTGTGCTCGAGGCACAGTCCGCGCTTCACATCTACTACCGTCTTTGCTTTCGAGCCAAGCGTCGAGAGACATCGTATGCACTTACGCAAAGACGAGTTGCAGGGAGCAAAGTTCCTGTAGTCTTGAGTCCCGCAGCATCCAGCCATATTGCGCTGTAGGTTCGAGGTGATCTCGTGGCAGAATTCCCGCGACGCCCCAGTAGGGCGGTACGGACACAGGTGCGGAAATGAGCCCGGAGTAGTACCCCCAGACCTTTCCGCAGAGACGATAAATGAGTCGTCCATGCGAGCCTCCGGGTTGTGGGGAGCATCTGCCCCCACTTAACTACGTATTAGCTCGGCGTGCAACTACTTACTTTCTACGGGTTGTTTTGCGGCGGGTGGTTGCTTTTGACTTGGTGGTGCGGCGTTTGGGCAGTACTGCCTTGGTCGCTTTGGCCGTGGCTATTGCCGCTGTCCCCAAATTCTCTGCGACATCTACCGCCGTTCGCACAACACGTTCAATCGCACCCTTTCGTGATTTTGTTTTTGTTGCCATTAGGCAATAGTGGCAGAGTGTTGCTGAAGCCAGGCTGAAATTATTTGCTCAACCTCTGCCGCATTTTGTGCCTCCATTAACTCCATACGCAACTCTTTAGCTCCGGGGAATCCTTCGACATACGCTTTAAAATGCTTTTTCATTATCGCGAAGCTCTTGATGTCTCCCAACAACTCCTCGAACAATTTTGTGTGCTCGACTGCTGTTTTTAACCGAAAAGCAACATTCTCACATTCTGCAGAATGTGAGAATAACCACGGGGTGCCAAATATGCCGCGGCCTATCATCACACCATCGGCACCTGTTTGTTTAGCAAGCTCAAGGCCGTGCGCGACATCTTTGACATCGCCGTTGCCAACAATGAGCGTCTTATCTTTTTTATTCTTTTGCAGCTCGTTGCGGATCTCGACTGCGCGCTTAACGCGCTCCCAGCGCGCCGGGACTTTGCTCATCTCTTTGCGCGTGCGCGCATGCACAGTCACCACAGCCGGCTCTGCCGCTAAAAGTTTGGGCAGCCACTCGTCGAGCGAGTCCTTGTTGTAGCCAAGCCTGGTCTTGACGCTCACGGGGATGTTGGGGGCGCCGCGCTTGGCAGCAGCTATTAGCTCCTGCGCCAACTCGGGCGTAGTGATAAGTTTCGCTCCCGCCCCCTGCTTCTCGATAGCCCTGTCAGGGCAGCCCATGTTGATGTCTATGCCATCAAAGCCCAGCTCCTCTACAAGTGTGGCAGCTTTCTCCATGTACTCTGCTGTGGCGGTAAACAGCTGCGCTACTATCGGCCGCTCGGCATCGGTGTACAAGAGATCACGCATAAGCTTTGCCTTGCCCTCTTCGTGTGCCAAGCACAAGCCGTCGGCCGAGACAAACTCGGTATAGGTGACATAGGGTGTAGCCCCAGCAACTTTAGAATGTCTGGCGATAAGTCGCCGGAATGCCGCGTCGGTGACATTCGCCAACGGCGCCAGTACAAAAAACGGCCGCTCTAGTTGTGCCCAAAAGTTTTTCACCAAGACACTCTACTCACTTTTAAGCTTGTAGTACAGCTTGTCGCCAAAGCACAGGTCTATATACTCGAGCTCACCAAGCGACTTGCCGACAAGCGGCGCGGCCTGTCGCGCCAGGCTCAGCCGCTCAAACACGTCGCCCGGCTGGTCTTTGCTACTAAACACCAACACGAAGTCGTTTTGAAAGTATGCACGCCCGTCCTGCATCTCATCGACAACTATCTGACGCACTGGGTTACCCACCTCGACCTGAGAGAGCGCCGACACTAGTGCGGCAAGCGCGTGGTATTTATCTTGTGTTAGATACTGCCTGGGGTTCTTCTCGCCCACCACTGCCCCGCCGTATACGACGTACTGGTCGGTCGAGGTACCTTGCACGGACGCATAGATGACGCCGTTCTCATCCATTAAGTAGCAGTCTGTGGCGCACCACAGTGCTGCGGGCGTACGCTCGTGGAGCACTACTGCAATGGTGTGGAAGTTCTCGGCATGCACATCGACCAGTTTGAGTACTGGGTAGGCGGCAGTGAGGTCGCGCTCGATTGCTGTTTGTGGATAAATTAGTATGTCGTCCTTGGGGTACACAAACAGGTAGTTGCCCGTGATGCGCTGTTGTACAAACTGTTTGATCTCTTCGGCATTGAGCGTCTGCGCGCCAGTGACACTGATAACCGTGACGCGCAAAAACGGCGCGCGAAACAGTGCAACCGACGCACCAAACAAAATCAAAAATCCAACAACAGACACCGCGATGATACGGTTCCTGCGTCGCCGCTTGCGCGCCTTAATTTTTGATTGAGGCAACTCAACCCGAGCCATTGCCCTATTGTACCTTCTCTATTTTTTCTTTACCGCCTATGTACTGGCGTAGTACTTCGGGGATAGTGATGCTGCCGTCGGCATTTTGGTAATTCTCCATAATCGCGATAAGCGTGCGGCCAATAGCAAACGCGGTCGCGTCGTTCATATGCACTGGCTCTATCGTGCCGTCTGCGCGTTTTATGCGCGAGTTAAGTCTGCGCGCTTGGTAGCCGCCCATGTAGTCGCTGGTTTGCGTCTCGCGGTAGGTGCCTTGCCCCGGCATCCACGTCTCGATGTCGAACTGGCGCTGGTCGGGGCCACCCATGTCGCCGGTTGAAATAATCATGACTTGGTACGGCAGCTTAAGCAGCTGCATGAGGTGCTCTTGCACTGCAACAAACAACTCTTGCTCGGCATAGCCATCTTCGGGTTTGGCAAAGCTCTCGAGCTCGAGTTTGTCGAACTGGTGTTGGCGCAATATACCGCGCGTGTCCTTGCCCGCAGCACCAGCCTCGCGCCTAAACGCGGTCGAGTATCCCGCATAACGTATCGGCAGCCTATCTTCGGCTATAACTTCATCCATATGGAGCGGCCCCAGTGTGTGCTCGGCGCTGCCGACAAGCACGATGTCATCTTTTTCAAAAATATAACGCTCGTCGCGCGGCTCGAGGCGCGCCATGCGGTTCATCACCTGCGGGCGCATCATGACCGGCACAATAACTGGAGTAAACGGTTTGTCCGACACCGACAATCCTGCTTTGTCGATTATTTTGCGCAACTCTTCGCGGCTCGTAATGACCGACATAGCAAGTTGTATGAGCGCAAACTGCATCAGCGCCAAGTCACCCTTAAGGTACGTAAAGCGCGCGCCGCTCACTTCTGCCGCGCGTTCGTTGTCGATAATGCCAAGCTCCTTACCCAAATCCCAATGTGCCTTGGGTTCAAAATCAAAGTTCGGCTTCTCGCCCCACTGGCGCACTACCTGGTTGGCTGACTCGTCGGGGCCGATAGGTGTGTCTGCAGACGGTATGTTGGGGATCTGCACCATGAGCGAGACCAACTCCTTCTCTACCTCAGCGTACTTCTCTTCAAGAGCTTTGTGCTCATCTTTAAGGCGCTTGCCGGCTTCGGCATCACGAGCCGCCTGGGCCTCGTTGCGCTTGCGGTTGGTCTCTGCAACCTCGCCCGCCAGCTTTTTGCGCTCCTCGGCAAGCGCGATGACACGGTCGAGGTCCACGACGCCGTCTTTGTTCTTATTCTTCATCGCCGCACGGACGATGTCGGGGTTCTCCCTAATAAACTGGATGTCCAACATATATAGAAGTATAGTCATCGTACAATGGCTACCGACGTACGACAACTGACCCAAAAGGAGTTCCCGAGCCTTATTGGCGAGATGCCCAAGAAGGATATCCCTAAGTCTTTGTACCTGCGCGGCACGATGCCGCCCCAGGATTTTAAAATGTTGTGCGTTGTTGGGTCGCGTGCGTGCACGCCATACGGCCGCCGACAGACAGCCAAGCTCATCGTCGGCCTCGCACAGTATCCTGTCGCGATAGTGTCGGGCCTCGCGCTTGGTATCGATGGCGAAGCGCTAAAGGCCGCGCTCGATGTTGGTTTGCCCGCAGTCGCCGTGTTGCCGTCGTCAGTCGACGATGCATCTATATATCCCACTACCAACCGCCCGCTCGCGCAACGCATACTCGCCCGCGGCGGTGCATTGATAAGCGAAACCAAAGGCCCGCACAAAGCAGCGATACACGACTTCCCTAAACGCGACAGGTTGATGGCAGGCATGGCACACGCGACGTTGGTTATCGAGGCGGGAGAAAAGTCGGGCACGCTTATTACTGCGCGGCTTGCTTTGGACTACAACCGCGAGCTTCTCGCTATCCCCCACGAGCTCGAGAAGCCGAGTGGCGAGGGCGCCAACCGCCTGCTGCGCGAGGGCGCCGTGTTGGTACGCAATGCCGACGATATCTTGCAAGCGCTTGGACTCAAGCCACACGAGCGACCTGTGCAAGCAACACTACCGACTGACCTCACCGAGCCCGAACGTGCCGTGCTCGAGGCTCTCGAGTACCCACTGGTGCGCGATGAATTAATAGAAGCGAGCGAGCTAAGTGCCCAAGATGCCGGCATAGCCTTAACCTCTCTATTAATCCGCGGACTCATAGCCGAGCGACTGGGCAAGATAGAGCGCGTGTAATCCACACACTACTCACTGGTTATCCAAAGGTTATCCCCACCTTGCGCACACATGTGCCGGGTGTACTCTGGGGATAGATGCTCCTCGACATTGTGTTAGGGGAGCTTCTCTGTGAAGGGGGTTTCAATGCGCGATAGACAAGCCATGCTGACTTGGTCTGACGAGAAGGTCGAACAACTCAAGAAGCTGTGGGACGCTGGTCTCTCTGCCAGCCAGATCGCTGCTGAACTCGGTAACATCTCGCGCAACGCCGTCATCGGCAAGGTGCACCGGCTCGGACTCTCGGGCCGCGCCAAAGTTGGCGCACCGAAAACACCACGTTCGCGCAAGGCAAGGCCGGAGAAAATGTTCCGCCCTGCCAAGCCGACCACTCGCGGCAACACCGCGCTCGCACAAGCCTTCGAGCTTGAAGTCGAAGTCGACCCGGTCGCCTACGACAACGTCGTCCCGATGAACCAACGGGTCGATTTGCTCCGCCTCAACGAAACGACCTGCCACTGGCCAATCGGCGACCCACAGGACCCCGAATTCTTCTTCTGCGGCGGCAAGTCGCTCACCGGACTCCCGTACTGCGCACACCACACGCGCGTTGCGTACCAACCCGCAGCGGACAGAAGGCGTGCGGCATACACGCCAGGCGCCGTCGATCGACATTTTTCTGGTCGCTAAGTAATCTCATCCGCGCGCAAGCGCGGATTTTTTCTGCCAAAATTTTTATGCGCGTATTTGACATATGATAGGCTGGTGAGGTAAGACAGTGTGTCTACCATCATGAAGTTAGTAATTGTCGAAAGTCCCGCGAAAGCAAAAACGATAGAGAAATATTTAGAGGAGATAGACTCCTCGGGCAACTTTCGTGTGCGCGCGTCGGTGGGTCACGTGCGTGACTTGCCCAAGAGCAACAAAAAGGCCATCGACATCGAAGCTGGCTTTGTCCCCCACTACGAGGTCGTGCCCGGCAAGCAAGAGGTTATTGCCGACCTCAAGGCCTTAGCCAAGAAGGCCGACGAAGTCATACTCGCGACCGACCCCGACCGCGAGGGTGAGGCTATCGCCTGGCATATTAAAGAAGAGTTAGGGTTAAAGAAGCCCGAGCGTATCGTATTTCACGAAATCACCAAAGAGGCTATAGCCGAGGCCTTGGAGCACCCGCGCGCTATCGACGACAACCTGCGTTTGGCCCAAGAGGCACGACGTGTCTTGGACCGCCTAGTGGGCTATGACCTGTCAGGCCTCATTTGGAAGAAGGTCCGCTACGGCCTGTCGGCTGGTCGTGTACAGTCGCCGGCCCTGCGCATACTCATGGAGCGCGAGCGCGAAATCCGCGCATTTATCCCCGAAACCTATTGGGTCATTACTGCCGCAACCAAGACAAAGGCCAAGGATGATTTGCTACTGACCTGTGTCGAGGAACCGCGCGACAAAAAACTAACCGAGCATATTATCGAGAAGGTTAAAAAAGACGGCCTCACCGTAGTTGATGTGAGCGAGGCCGAGGCCAAGCGCGCCGCGCGCCCACCGTTTACCACCTCGACACTCCAGCAGTCGGCAAGCTCGCGCTTGGGCTACTCGCCGTCGCGCACGATGCAGATAGCGCAAAAGTTGTACGAGCAAGGTCATATCACGTATATGCGTACCGACTCGGTTAACTTAGGCGCGCCAGCGCGTGCCGCGATACTCGCCCAAGTCGAGAAGAAGTTTGGCAAAGAGTATGTAGAGTCGCGCGCCTTTGCCACCAAGAGTAAAAATGCTCAAGAGGCGCACGAGGCTATCCGCCCCACCCATGTCGAGAAGGCGTCGGCCGGCAATACCCCCGAGCAAAAGAAGTTGTACGAACTTATTTGGCGCCGCGCTGTCGCGTCACAAATGGCCGACGCTAAAGTGCTCAAGACCAAAGTTGTTGCCGAGACTACTGACAAAAAGGTCCCACAGTTTGCCGCAACCGGCTCGCGGGTACTCTTCCCCGGTTGGCTCGCGTGCGACAGTGCCGCGCGCGGCGAGGATGTCGAGCTGCCTAAAGTAACGAGCGGCGAAGCACTCGATGTTAAAGATGTAGAAGCGCAGGAGAAAGCCACCACGCCGCCGCCACGTTACACCGAAGCCGGACTTATTAAAGAATTAGAGAAGCGCGGTATCGGTCGCCCATCGACCTACGCAAGCATCATGCGCACGCTCGAGACCCGCGGCTATACCGTTAAAGAAGGCCGTTCACTTCGGCCGACCGACGTTGGCGACGTAGTGTCGACCTTCCTCGAGGCAAACTTCCCCGACTATATTAGCGACACGTTTACCGCCGAGATGGAGGACGAACTCGACGAGATAGCAACTGGCACGCGCGAGTACGAGAAGACGCTCAAAGATTTCTACACCCCCTTCCTCAAAGAAGTTAAGAAAAAAGACAAAGAGGCCGGTAAGTTAACCGACCTTGGCCCCGCGCCGGCCGAGTTCCCGTGCCCTATCTGTAGCAGCTCGATGGTGTTTAAACTTTCTAAGCAGGGCAAGTTTATGAGTTGCTCGCGCTTCCCCGACTGCACGGGTGCACGCACCGAGCTCGGCGAGGTTATCAGCAACGAGCCCGCCAAACCTATCGGCAACCATCCAGACTCCGACGAGCCTATCTATGTGCTGAGCGGGCGCTTTGGCCCGTATGTCCAACTTGGTGGCGACCCCAGCGGCAAAGTTAAAAAAGGCCAGGCCAAACCACGCCGCGCATCGATACCCAAAGACAAAGACCCCGAGTCGGTCACGGTCGAGGATGCCGCTCACTACTTGGCGCTCCCGCGCCACCTTGGCCAACACCCCGAGACAGGCGTAGACATCGTCGCTAACACCGGTCGCTTTGGTCCGTATATTGCGCACCTGACTAAACCTAAGGCCGACTTCCGCTCACTTAAGAAAGATGATGTATACACGATCGAGCTCGACCGCGCACTCGAAATATTGAAAGAAGAAAAGAAAAAGCGCGGCTTCCGTAAGAAAGAAAAATAAAGTAGTGCGAGAAAAAAGGAATAGGAGTACTATTAGTAGATGCCTATCCCGAGCGCACAAGAGATTATTGGCAAGATGCGCTCTCCCTCTGCTGCCGACCGCGCGCTGGTCGAGCGGGCCTACGCGTTCGCGAACATCGCCCACAAAGACCACAAGCGCCTAAGCGGCGACCCCTACTTTGTCCACGTATCCGAAACAGCCAAGAGTTTGGCGGAGCTTGGCATGTCGGCCAAAGTTGTTGCAGCTGGGCTACTGCATGACAGTGTCGAGGATGTTGGCATCTTGCCCGAAACTATCGAGAAAGAGTTTGGCAAAGAGATTAGATTTTTAGTCGAGGGCGTGACCAAGCTCGGTCGGCTTAAGTACACTGGTGCAGAGCGCCACCGTGAGAGTTTGCGCAAACTCCTAGTCGCTACTGGCCAAGACGCGCGCGTACTTATCATCAAGCTCATGGATCGGCTCAACAATATGCGCACACTCTCTGTCGTGCCGGCCGATAAGCGCAAACGCATCGCGCTTGAAACCTTGGAGATCTACGCTGCCATAGCACACCGACTTGGTATGGGTGTGGTGCGCCGCGAGCTTGAGGACCTCTCATTCGAGTACGCTTACCCCGATGAGTTTAAAGAGACCAACAAGCTCCTGACCGAGCGCACCAAGACAACCTTTAAGCGGCTCGAGGCTATGCAAAAGACGCTCCGCCAAGAGTTAGCGAAAAATGGCATCACCAAGTTCCATAGCGACTACCGTGTTAAGGGCCTCTACAGCCTGTGGCGCAAGCTCGAGCGCAAAGAGGGCGACATCGAAAAAATTTACGACATTGCGGCGCTGCGGATTATTGTCCCAACCGAGGCCGACTGCTACCGCGTGTTGGGGTTAGTCAACAATATTTATCAGCCGCTGCCTGGCAAGATTAAAGATTACATCGCCTTCCCCAAACCGAACGGCTACAAGAGCCTCCACACCACCGTGTTTACCGGCGACGGCGGTATCGTCGAGGTACAAATCCGCACCGAGGCTATGCACGCAGCCGCCGAGTACGGTATTGCTGCGCACGTGAGTTACAAAGAGGGCGCGCGCACGTCGAGCTTTAATTGGATACGGAGCCTCATCCCAGGATTTAGAAAGCGCGACAACGCCGAGCTTGCTGTCGCGTCGTCGCACCAGGTGCCCGAGTGGATCACACAGTTGGGTGACGAGTCAGACGACCCCGACTTTGAGATGACACTGCGCACCGACCTGTTTAACCGCCGCGTGTTTGTCTTTACTCCAACAGGCGACGTGGTTGACCTCCCTGCCGAGTCGTCGCCCATAGACTTTGCCTACGCTATACACTCCGACATTGGCGACCACGCGTTTGCCGCCAAGGTGGGCGGCAAGTTAGTGCCGTTTGATACGCACCTCCATAACGGCGACATTGTCGAGATACAGACGCGCAAGAGCGCGAGCCCCAAGGCCAAATGGCTCGACTTCGCCAAGACAACGCTGGCACGCCGCCATATTCGCATTTACTTAGAAAAGCACGGCGTCCGTAACCATAACAACAAACACTAAAGAGAGAAGCTCGATGGGTCGAAGGTGTTCTCGTCGCGCTCTTTTTCTTCTTTGCTGCGATCGTCCAATAGAGCAGCAGGCTCTTGGACACCATGGTCTGGCGCATCTTCTGCAGAGGAGAGGCTTGCCTCTCCTGCTGCGGAAGGAGAACCCCCGAGGACCTGGTGGCCGGGAGTCTGCTGCTCTAGACGCATTGCAAGTTGGTTTAAAATCGCGCGCAGGTCTTCTTCGTTGGTGTAGTCGATAGCCAACTTGCCTCCGTTTTCTTTAGGCTCTATCGCGACGCGTGTGCCAAGTGCCTGGCTCAACTCACGCTCCATCTGCAGCACCTCGGGCGAAAATAGGTACTCCTTCTTGCGGACACGGTCGACCGCTATGCGACGCGCCATGTTCTCGGCGTCGCGCACGGTAACACGCTTAAGGACAATCTCTTTAAACAACACCTGCTGCTCTTCTTTTCTATCCGCAAGCATGAGGAGTGGCCGGGTGTGACCCTCGCTTATCTTGCCGTCGCTTAGGGCTTGCTGCATCTCTTCGGGCAAGGCTAAGAGGCGGATAGTGTTGCTCACGTACTCGCGGCTTTTACCCACCTTCTCGGCGACCTCGGCGTGCTTAAATCCAAACTGCCTCACCAACTGGTCAAACGCCTTGGCGCGGTCGATAGGGTTGAGATCCTCGCGCTGCAAGTTCTCGATGATAGCCAACTCGAGTTTGGTCTTGTCGTCGTCAAAGCTCGCGCGGATAAGTACCGGCACCTCGCGTACGCCGGCAATCTTGGCGGCACGCAGGCGGCGCTCGCCCGCAATAAGCTCGTACTCGGCAGCTATGCCACCGTCCTGCTTCTCTACTTCTTTGCGGCTAACGGTGAGCGGCTGAATGACACCGTACTGGCGGATAGACTTGGCGAGGTCGGCCAACTTAGCTTCGTCGAACTCTTTGCGAGGTTGGAATGGGTTGGGGTGTATCTTGTCCACCTCGACCCAAAAGATGGCGTTATTGAAAAACTGCGACATAAAAGCTATTCTAACACCACTTGCCGGAGTGGCGTAATGGTAGCCGCGCGCGACTCAAAATCGCGTCCCGCAAGGGGTGAGAGTTCGAGTCTCTCCTCCGGCACATAGTTTTAAAATTAAAGAGGACCTGCTATTGTACCCGCCAGAACAGGAGGGATTGCCATGACGGCAAATATCATCCAGGCTGAGTTCTTTCACGGCGACTACGACGCCGCAGACCTCAATGGGTTCTTTTACTCGCTGTCAGACCGACTGGCCGACAGCGTACCCATCAAGACGGTTGTGCGATTCTACGATACAGGCAACGCCATCACGGTGCTAACGCAGTCGTATCAAGAAGCCGACTCCCTGAAAGAGCGGGCTCTCGAGAAGGAGTTCTTCTCCTACTACGACGTGCAGAGGCAATTTTGGTGTCTTGTGCGCCAATGGCGATTCTATCAGCTCGAGCGTTGCCGACGCGCGTTGCACGACCACATAGCGCTGTGTCTGTGGCAGGCAAACAAAGAGCGACTCGCGCTCGCCACCGAGACCCAGGACCACCACTTTCGCAAAGTACGCGATGATGAGCGGCACGAACTTGTTGAGTCTGTTCGAGCCGCCAAGCAGTTTTGGGTCTTCGTCTTCAAACCCAACAACCTCTTCGCCGACGAAAACGAGATCATCGCGCGTGCCATGTAGTCCTGCTGACGCGGGACTTTTTATTTTTCAAGAAAAAAGCCGACCACTGGGGTCGGACTATTCGTCGCTCACGGATGCTGGTTTGGGCGGAACTTCCCACCCCTCCTTCGCCCACGACTCGTCTTCGGGAGAGTTGAGCCAATGACGAACCGTGGCTTCAAGGTCAAGGTCAATCAATTTCTTGATCGCCATCCAGT
>Ga0114930_10002900_pt1 | contig 15294 bp, 15 predicted proteins | sample AnhtaG_FD_87300 | JGI IMG/M metagenome (GOLD analysis project Ga0114930, IMG submission 87300) | Deep subsurface microbial communities from Anholt, Denmark to uncover new lineages of life (NeLLi) - Anholt_01485 metaG | ecosystem: Environmental > Aquatic > Marine > Oceanic > Sediment | place... | reverse complement strand
GGCGCTGATTGAGCGCAACCCCGGCGTGGACTGGCGCGCGCTCGACGACGTGATCTACGGCTGCGCGAACCAAGCGGGCGAAGACAATCGCAACGTCGCGCGCATGGCATCCCTGCTCGCCGGTTTGCCCACTGGAGCACCAGGCGCCACCATCAACCGACTCTGCGGATCGGGTATGGACGCGGTCGGCACAGCCGCGCGCGCCATCAAGGCAGGCGAGGCGCGCCTGATGATTGCAGGGGGCGTCGAGAGCATGACCCGTGCCCCATTCGTGATGGGCAAGGCAACCACGGCGTTCTCGCGGCAAGCCGACATTTACGACACGACAATCGGCTGGCGCTTCATCAACACGCTGATGAAGCGGGACTTCGGCGTCGACTCGATGCCTGAAACCGCCGAGAACGTCGCGGTCGAATTCGGCGTGAACCGCGCGGACCAGGATGCCTTTGCCATGCGAAGCCAGCAAAAGGCGGCTCAAGCGCAACGCGACGGCACGCTTGCTCATGAGATTGTCCCCGTCGAGATTGCCCAGAAGAAAGGCGATCCGATTCGGGTCACGCTCGATGAGCATCCCCGCGAGACCTCGCTCGAAGCACTTGGCAAGCTCAAGGGCGTGGTGCGCCCCGACGGCAGCGTAACCGCCGGGAATGCCTCGGGTGTCAACGACGGCGCCTGCGCACTGCTGCTCGCCAATCAGGCCGCGGCAGATCAATACGGCCTGCGCCGGCGCGCACGCGTGATCGGCATGGCTACCGCTGGTGTGGAGCCGCGCATCATGGGTATCGGCCCTGCTCCTGCAACGCAAAAACTGCTCAAGCAGCTCGGAATGTCGCTCGAACAGTTCGACGTGATTGAACTGAACGAAGCCTTCGCATCGCAAGGGCTGGCGGTGCTGCGCATACTTGGCCTGCGCGATGACGATCCGCGCGTCAACCCGAATGGTGGAGCGATCGCCCTCGGGCATCCGCTCGGCGCCTCGGGAGCGCGGCTCATCACCACCGCGCTTTATCAGCTCGAACGCGTGAACGGCCGGTTCGCGCTCTGCACGATGTGCATCGGCGTCGGTCAAGGCATCGCGCTTGCCATCGAGCGAGTCTGATGTAGCCGGAACCCGCTCACACGCTATCCAATCGCCCGCAGGAGGAGACAACCGATGTCATATGAAGCGATCCGCGTCGATTTCGACGCCTCGAGCCGTGTCGCCACCCTGACGCTGAGCCGCCCCGACAAGCTCAACAGCTTCACACGCTCTATGCATCGGGAACTGAGTGCCGCGCTTGATGAGGTCATCGCGCAAGGCGCGCGGGCGCTCGTACTGACCGGTGCCGGCCGCGGCTTTTGCGCAGGTCAGGATCTTGCCGACCTCGACTTCACGCCCGGCGCCATGACCGACCTAGGCGGTTTGATCGACGAGTACTTCAATCCGCTGATTCGGCGCCTGCAGGCGTTGCCCCTGCCGGTGATCGCTGCCGTGAACGGCACGGCAGCAGGCGCAGGCGCGAATCTGGCGCTCGCCTGCGACATCGTCCTCGCCGCACGCTCGGCCAGCTTCATCCAGGCATTCGTGAAAATTGGCCTGGTGCCGGATTCAGGTGGCACCTGGTTCCTGCCGCAACGTGTCGGCATGGCCCGCGCGCTCGGCCTCGCCATTACCGGCGACAAGCTCAGCGCGGAAAAAGCCGAAAGCTGGGGACTTGTCTGGCAGGTGGTCGACGATGCCGACCTCGCCACGGTATCCGCCAAACTCGCCGCCCAACTCGCCCAGCAACCCACCCGCGCGATTGCGGCAATCAAGCAGGCCATGCGTGCAGGCGTTACGCAGACACTCGATCAGCAGCTCGACCTGGAGCGCGATCTGCAGCGCGAATTAGGCGCATCCCACGACTACGCGGAAGGCGTGCAAGCCTTCATCGAAAAACGCGCGCCGCGCTTCGAGGGCCACTGAAATGCCCACGCAATCCGAACACACCGCGAGCATCAACTCGCAGCAACAAGACGCCGCCGCGCTGGCAGCCAGCGAACTGGCGCGCGCCACCGGCGAAGCAATGTTTGCCACCGATACCTGCAGTCGCGCACTAGGGATCGAACTGCTGGAGATCCGCCCCGGTTACGCGCGGGTTCGCATGGCTGTACGACCGGACTTCCTCAACGGCCATGGGATTTGCCACGGTGGCCTGATTTTCACGCTGGCCGATTCCGGCTTCGCGTACGCCTGCAACAGCTACAACATCAGCACAGTGGCATCGGGGTGCTCGATCGAGTTCCTTAGACCGGTACAGAGCGGCGATGTATTGACAGCGGAGGCCGTCGAGCAAACGCTGAACGGCCGAAACGGCATCTACGACATTCGTGTCACCAATCGCGCGGCAGAAACCGTGGCGATGTTTCGCGGCAAATCTGCCCAGATAAGAGGCAGTGTCATTCCAACGGAAAGCTGAGCCCGCAGCGCGCAGTATGCCCGGCCCCACACCGTCGCGCGCTACAACCTATTCTGTAGAAGCAAGGAGACATTCGATGAACACCACGCTCCCGCTCGATCCGATCGAAACGGCGAGCCGCGACGAACTCGCCGCTCTTCAGCTTGAACGGCTGAAATGGTCGCTCACCCACGCTTATGAGAATTCGCCGGTTTATCGGCGCAAGTTCGATGAAGCTGGCGTCCATCCTGCTGAAGTGAAGACGCTGGCAGACCTGTCCCGCTTCCCGTTCACGACCAAGAAGGACCTGCGCGACAACTACCCGTTCGGGATGTTCGCGGTTCCCCAGGAGCAGGTGTCGCGGATTCACGCATCCTCAGGTACGACCGGCAAGCCGACCGTAGTCGGCTACACGGCACGGGATATCGACACGTGGGCCAACGTCGTCGCCCGCTCAATTCGCGCCGCCGGTGCGCGGCGCGGCGACAAGGTGCACGTGAGCTATGGCTATGGCCTGTTCACGGGCGGACTAGGCGCCCACTACGGCGCAGAACGCGCGGGGCTCACTGTGATCCCCTTCGGCGGCGGTCAGACGGAAAAGCAGGTTCAGCTCATTCAGGATTTCCGCCCCGACATCATCATGGTGACGCCGAGCTACATGCTGTCGATCGCGGACGAGCTCGAACGGCAAGGCATCGACCCGGCGCAATGTTCACTGCGTATCGGCATCTTCGGGGCCGAGCCATGGACCAACGACATGCGCAGCGCAATCGAGAAACGCATGGGCATCGACGCGGTCGACATCTACGGTCTTTCGGAAGTGATGGGGCCGGGCGTCGCGTCGGAATGCGTCGAAACCAAGGACGGCCCGACGATCTGGGAAGATCACTTTTACCCCGAGATCATCGATCCGGAAACCGGCGAGGTGCTGCCGGATGGCGAACTGGGCGAACTGGTGTTCACGTCACTGACGAAAGAAGCGCTGCCGATCATCCGCTACCGCACCCGCGATCTCACGCGTCTCCTACCCGGCACCGCGCGCACCATGCGGCGGATGGAGAAAATCACCGGCCGCTCGGACGACATGATGATCGTGCGCGGCGTCAACGTATTCCCGACGCAGATCGAGGAATTGCTGCTCAAGCAGCACGCACTCGCGCCGCACTACCAGATCGTGCTGACGAAAGAAGGCCCGCTCGACGTGCTGACGCTGAACGTCGAACCATGTCCCGAAACGGCACCCGACACCTCTGCCCTGGCTGCAGCAAAACATGCGCTGACCTACGACATCAAGGCGCTGATCGGCATCAGCGCGGTGGTGAACGTGCTGGCGGTGAACGGTATCGAGCGCTCAGTGGGAAAAGCACGGCGCGTCGTAGACAAACGCAAGTTGGGCGCCTGAGAGCCTAAAGGCCCAGGAGTCCCCAAACCCGAGAGTCAGGCAGCCGAGGAAGACCGGAGACGACCGCTTGAGCAAGCTCCAGCTCAAGCGGGACTTAACCTCCATACCCCGCTGGGTTTCGCCCGGTGTCGTTGGGCCGCGCAGTCAAGAATTCGGCAAAAGCAGCCACATCCTCCCGGCCTGCTTCATCTTGCCCGCCAGATCGCCAGCGTCGTCGCCGAGACCCCAGAAGTAGTCCGCCCGCACGCCGCCCTTGATCGCCGACCCCGTATCCTGCGCGAACACCAGGCGGTTCATCGGCGCATTGGTGAGGGGGCGAGTCGTCTGCAGAAACACGGGGGTGCCCAGCGGGATCGACGACGGATCCACCGCGATCGAACGTTCCGGCGTCAACGGCACACCTAACGCACCGATCGGACCATCCGCGCCACCGCTCGGCGAGCTCTCCGCGGAAGGCATCTCGCGGAAAAACACAAAGCGGGGATTGGTATCCAGCAACGCGTCGACGCGCGTTGGATTCGCGCGAGCCCACGCCTTGATCCCCTGCATCGTCGCCTGCGACGGCGTCAGTTCACCACGATCCAGCAGCCAGCGGCCAATCGACCTGTACGGCTGATTGTTGGTGCCGCCAAAACCGAGCCGCATGACACTGCCGTCTTCCATGACAACGCGCCCCGAGCCTTGCACCTGCAGGAAAAACGCTTCGATCGGATCGTCGACCCAGACCAGTTCGTTACCGTTGAGCACGCCTGAGCGCTCGAGTTGGGCGCGGCTCGGTAATTCGCCGCCTGCGCGATAGCCCGCCGGCCAGCGGTACAGCGCTGTCTGATAGACATCATGACGCGTGCGCGAGCCGCGCAACAACGGCTCGTAATAGCCGGTCACGAGGCCATCGAGCGTGCCGTCGGTATTCGCGAACTGATACGGCGTGAAATAGGCTTCAAAGAAAGCGCGGGCGCTCGTCAGATCCAGATCGTCGATCTGCGCCGCCGCGGCACAGGCGCGCTGCCAGTTCGGCTGACGGGCGAGCCGCAGACAGTTCTGTCGCAGCGCCGCCGTCGCGCCGATCAGCGAGTCGTCCTGCCAACCCGGCACCTGCTGCCACGCCACCTGGACGAGCCGCGCCGAGGCAATCTGCCCGGGGATGATCGCAGCGCCCGTCGGCGGCCCGGAAGGCCGCACGACACCGCCACCGCCGCACGAAGCCAGCATCACGGCAACCGAAAGCGCCCCCAGCCAGCCGGCGGCCGTGCGGACAAAACGCATACAATGTTCGTTCTTGATGGAAACCGCCATGTCTGATCTGTTCGACGAATACCCGATGCTCATCTTCGCGCCGGAATTGCTAGTCGCGCTTTTCGTGCTGGTTTTCATCGTTGTCTGGACGTCGTCCGGCAAGAAGAAAGCAAACCGCGATAAACAACGCTAAAGCAGTTTAGAGACCGCGCGTAGCGCCGCCGGTTCAATGCAGCGTGCGCGGCATGCGCAGCACGAACTCGGGCACCGGCGCTTCGAACCGCTCGCCGTCTTCCGCGACGCAGAAATACTCCCCGCGCATGGTGCCAACAGGCGTCGCAATCACCGCCCAGCTCGTATATTCGAATTGCTCACCCGGTTTGAGCAGCGGTTGATGGCCGACCACGCCCAGCCCCTTCACTTCCTGCTCGTGCTTTTCGCTGTCGGTAATCACCCAATGGCGCGCAATCAGTTGCGCCGGTACCTGACCGCTATTGCGGATGGTCAGCGTGTAGGCGAACGCATACTGCCGACGCTCGGGGTCCGACTCGTCGGGCAGGTACTGTACCTGCGCCGCTACACTGAATTCGTACTGGCTCATCCTGATTCCGGTCTGGTGAAACGAGGTCGTCAATAACTGCGAGAGGCTTGGGCGCCCATGCTGTCAGGCGCGCCGGTAAAGGCTCTATTATGGTTTCGCATTCTGCTTCATGCGCGGCACGCCCGCAACCGGGCAAACCCATCCAGACAAGGCTCTACGGCCCGCAAGACGGTAAAATGGGGTTTTCCGCCTACCGCCTGTCCCCGCCATGACGCAATTCCGTATCTCCCCCAGCATTCTGTCGGCCGATTTCGCCCGGCTTGGCGAAGAAGTCCGCAATGTCGTCGCCGCCGGCGCCGACTGGATCCACTTCGACGTGATGGACAACCATTACGTGCCGAACCTGACCATCGGCCCGATGGTGTGCGAAGCGCTCCGCCCGCACGTCGAGGTGCCGATCGACGTGCATCTGATGGTGCGCCCTGTGGACCGGATCGTGCCCGACTTCGCCAAGGCCGGCGCAAACGTAATCAGCTTTCATCCTGAAGGCTCGGACCATATCGACCGCACGCTGTCGCTGATCCGCGACCACGGTTGCAAGGCTGGCCTCGTGTTCAATCCGGCCACCTCGCTGAACTATCTGGATCACGTGATGGACAAGGTCGACCTCGTGCTGATCATGTCGGTGAATCCGGGCTTCGGCGGCCAGTCGTTCATTCCCGAAGCGCTCAACAAGCTGCGCGAAGCACGCAGGCGCATCGACGCGTACAACGAAAAGACCGGCCGCGACATCCATCTCGAAGTAGATGGCGGCGTGAAGATCGACAACATCGCCGAAATCGCGGCGGCGGGTGCGGATACTTTCGTGGCCGGCTCGGCGATCTTCGGCCACCACGACTACAAGACGGTGATCGACCAGATGCGTGCCGAACTGGCCAAAGTCGAGCAACGCGCATGACGACCAGCGCCGCGTCGACCTCGCGTTCGTCCTTTCCCGCGCCGGTCTTCACCGGCCCGCGCCTGCTGGCGGCAATCATCGACCTCGACGGCACGATGATCGACACTGCGGACGACTTCACGGCCGGCCTGAACGGCATGCTCGCCCAGCTCGACGCCGCGGAAACCTCGCGCGAGGAAGTGGTGGGCTATGTCGGCAAGGGTTCGGAGCATCTGATCCGCAGCGTGCTGGCGCCGCGCTTTGAGGCGAGCCACGCACAGGATCGCTTCGACGAGGCGCTCGCCATCTATCAGGAAGAGTACGCGAGGATCAACGGCCGCCATACGGGGCTGTACCCGGACGTCGAGGCCGGCCTGATCGCCATGCGCGACGCCGGCCTCAAACTCGCGTGCGTCACGAACAAGCCGCACCGCTTCGCCGTGGAGTTGCTCGAGCAATACGGGCTGATCGGCTATTTCAGCGTGGTGCTCGGCGGCGACAGTCTGGCGAAAAAGAAGCCCGATCCGCTGCCGATGCTGACCGCCTGCGCCCAGCTACAGGTCGCTCCCGAGGCCGCCGTGGCGATTGGCGATTCGGAAAACGACGCACTGGCCGGCCGCGCCGCGGGCATGGCGACGCTCACCGTCCCCTACGGCTACAACCATGGCCAGGCTATACAAACAATAAAATCGGATGGTATAGTTGCCTCGCTGCTTGAGGCCGCCAAGGCCATCGCAGCGCACCATACATCGACCTGACACGTCCTTCATCCTCATGTTTCTGAACAAAAAACGGAGTCTGAGCAGCATCGACCGGGGAGCCTGGCCCTGGCGTCGCTGGTCGCGCTAACCTCTCCTGAGGTACGCTGAAGCTCGTCTTCGGCACCGTTTTTTGCTTCGCTGCGCTCACGCGCCTTTCCCAGCAGTCTTTGTTGCATCGGTTCATGCGGCCATCGTGTACCTTGGGTACCGTGGCACGCCCGTACCTCTTGCATGCTTCGTGGGAAAGCTCGCGCCGGTTGGCCTAACCTTGTCACAAGACAACCAGACTTCGTCTGACCGGCCACGCAGGCAGCGCATCGCCCCGCTTTGTCCGTCGCAAGCCGCGCACGGACCCATGAACAGGATCGGAACATGACCGAACTCGAATTCCAGTCCCTCGCAAACGAGGGCTACAACCGCATCCCGCTGATCGCCGAAGCGCTCGCCGACCTCGAAACGCCACTCTCGCTCTATCTGAAGCTCGCGCAGTCCGAGCGCAACGGCGCCAACTCGTTCCTGCTGGAATCGGTGGTGGGCGGTGAGCGGTTCGGCCGCTATTCGTTCATTGGCCTGCCGGCGCGCACCCTGCTGCGCACCCGCAACGGCGTGTCGGAAGTCGTGCGGGACGGCAAGGTCGTCGAAAGCCACGAAGGCGATCCGCTCGAATTCATCCAGCAGTTCCAGAGCCGTTTCAAGGTTGCGCAGCGCCCCGGCCTGCCGCGTTTCGCGGGCGGTCTGGCCGGCTACTTCGGCTACGATGCGGTGCGCTACATCGAGAAAAAGCTGGCGCACAGCGCGCCGCCGGACGATCTGAACCTCCCGGATATCCAGTTGCTGCTGACCGAAGAAGTCGCGGTGATCGATAACCTCGCGGGCAAGCTGTACCTGGTGGTCTATGCCGACCCGACCACGCCCGAGGCTTACACCCGCGCCAAGCAGCGTCTGCGCGATCTGCGCCAGCGCCTGCGCACGACCGTCCAGCCACCGGTGACTTCCGCCAGCGTACGCACCGAAACCTACCGCGAATTCGCCAAGGACGATTACCTGGCGGCCGTGCGCAAGGCCAAGGAATACATCGCCGCCGGTGAACTGATGCAGGTTCAGGTGGGCCAACGTCTGACGAAACCGTATCGCGACAATCCTCTCTCCCTGTACCGCGCGCTGCGTTCGCTGAACCCGTCGCCGTATATGTACTTCTACAACTTCGGCGACTTCCACGTGGTCGGAGCATCGCCGGAAATTCTGGTGCGGCAGGAAAAGCGCGGCGAAGACCGCATCGTCACGATCCGGCCGCTCGCCGGCACCCGTCCGCGCGGCAACACGCCGGAACGCGACGCCGAGCTCGCCACCGAACTGCTGAACGACCCAAAGGAAATCGCCGAGCACGTCATGCTGATCGACCTCGCGCGCAACGACGTGGGCCGTATCGCGCAGATCGGCTCGGTAACCGTCACTGACAAGATGGTGATCGAGAAGTACTCGCACGTGCAGCACATCGTGAGTTCGGTCGAAGGCAAGCTGAAACCCCGCACGACCAATTTCGACGTGTTGCGCGCCACCTTCCCGGCCGGCACGCTCTCGGGCGCGCCGAAGGTGCGGGCAATGGAACTGATCGACGAACTCGAGCCCGTGAAGCGCGGGCTGTATGGCGGCGCGGTTGGCTATCTGTCGTTCACCGGCGAAATGGATCTGGCCATCACCATTCGCACGGGCGTGATCAGCAACGGCAATCTGTATGTGCAGGCGGCAGCGGGTGTCGTCGCGGATTCGGTGCCCGAATCCGAATGGCAAGAGACCGAGAACAAGGCGCGTGCGGTGCTGCGCGCCGCCGAGCAGGTGCAAGACGGCCTCGATAGCGACTTCTGACCGGAGACAGACCATGCTGCTGATGATCGACAACTACGACTCATTTACTTACAACCTGGTCCAGTACTTCGGCGAACTCGGCGAGGACGTACGGACCTATCGCAACGACGAAATCACGCTGGACGAGATCGCCAGGCTCAACCCGGAGCGCATTTGCCTGTCGCCCGGCCCGAGCAACCCGCAACACGCCGGCATCACACTCGACGTGCTGCGCGAGTTCTCCGGCAAAACGCCGATTCTTGGCGTGTGCCTCGGCCATCAGGCGATCGGCGAGGCATTCGGCGGCCGCGTCGTGCGCGCGCAAACCATCATGCACGGCAAGGTGAGCACGATCGAGACCGACTGCAAAGGCGTATTCGCCGACCTGCCGAAGCACTTCACCGTGACGCGTTACCACTCGCTCGCCATCGAACGCGAGTCGCTGCCCGACTGCCTCGAAGTGTCCGCGTGGACCGAAGACGGCGAGATCATGGGCGTGCGCCACAAGGAACTGGCTGTCGAAGGGGTGCAGTTCCACCCGGAATCGATCCTCTCCGAACACGGCCATGCCTTGCTCGAAAACTTCGTGAAGCAGTCGAAGCAGGCGCACGCACGCCGCAACGCTTGATCACCCGAGGCGAAATCATGACGATTACCCCCCAGGAAGCGCTGCAACGTACGATCGAGCACCGCGAAATTTTCCATGACGAGATGCTGCACCTGATGCGCCTCATCATGCGCGGCGAGCTTTCGCCGGTGATGGCGGCCGCGATCATTACGGGACTGCGCGTCAAAAAAGAGACCATCGGCGAGATCACCGCGGCCGCCACGGTGATGCGCGAGTTCGCCCGGCACGTTGAAGTGCAGGACAACTCGAACTTTGTCGATATCGTCGGCACCGGCGGCGATGGTTCGCACACCTTCAATATCTCGACGGCGACCATGTTCGTCACGGCGGCAGCCGGCGCGAAAGTCGCGAAGCACGGCAATCGCGGCGTCTCCAGCAAGTCGGGCAGCGCGGATGTGCTCGAAGCGCTCGGCGTCAATATCGATCTGCAGCCTGAACAGGTAGCCGCCTCGATCGCTGAGACCGGCATGGGCTTCATGTTCGCGCCGAACCACCATCCGGCGATGAAGAATATCGCCCCAGTGCGCCGTGAACTCGGCGTTCGGACCATCTTCAACATCCTGGGCCCGCTGACCAATCCGGCCAGCGCGCCGAACCAGTTGATGGGCGTGTTCCACGCGGACCTCGTGGGCATCCAGGTGCGCGTGATGCAGCGCCTCGGGGCCAAACACGTGCTGGTGGTCTACGGCATGGACGGGATGGACGAGGTCTCGCTCGGCGCGGCGACGCTGGTCGGTGAATTGCGCGACGGCGAGGTGCGCGAGTACGAGATTCACCCCGAAGACTTCGGCATGCAGATGGTGTCGAACCGTACGCTGAAAGTGGCCGACGCGGCCGAATCCAAGTCGATGCTGCTCGAAGCGCTCGACAACAAACCGGGCGTGGCGCGCGAAATCGTCACACTGAACGCGGGCACGGCGCTCTACTCCGCCAACGTCGCGGCTTCGATCGCCGATGGCATCGAGCTGGCGCGCGAGGCGATCGCGAGCGGCAAGGCGCGGGCGAAAGTCGACGATCTGGTTCGCTTCACCCAGCAATTCAAGCACTAATTCTGTATCGGGACACCTATGAGCGACATCCTCGAACGCATCATCGACGTCAAGCGCCAGGAGGTTCGCGCAGCGGAACTGAGCGCACCGCTCGAAGAGCTGCGCCTCGAAGCCTCGGCGCGCGACAAGCGCGATTTTGTCGGCGCGCTGCGTGCCAAACATGCCGCGGGTCAAGCCGCGGTGATCGCCGAAGTGAAGAAGGCGAGCCCCTCGAAAGGGGTGCTGCGCGAACATTTCGTGCCGGCCGAGATCGCCCGCTCGTACGCGACGCATGGCGCGGCCTGCTTGTCCGTGCTCACCGATGTGCAATTTTTCCAGGGCAGCACCGCCTATCTGGAAGAAGCGCGCGCCGCCTGCGACCTGCCGGTACTGCGCAAAGATTTCATCATCGACCCGTATCAGATCGTCGAAGCGCGTGCGATGGGGGCCGACGCGATCCTGCTGATCGCTGCCGCGCTCGAAACTTCGCAGATGCAGGATCTCGAAGCGTTCGCGCATTCGCTTGGGCTTGCCGTGCTTGTCGAAGTGCATGACAGGAACGAACTGATGGAAGCGCTCACCTTGAAGACGCCGCTAATCGGTATCAACAACCGAAATCTGCGCACCTTCGAAACCTCAATCGAGACGACGATCGGCATGCTTGAATCGATCCCCGAAGATCGCATTGTCGTGACCGAATCGGGCATCCTGTCGCGCGTCGACGTGGACCGCCTGCGTCAGATGGACGTGCATACCTTCCTCGTCGGCGAAGCGTTCATGCGCGCGGAAGAGCCGGGCGCAGAACTTGCGCGAATGTTTTTCTGAGCTGAGCGGTAAAGCGACTGCCATGGCTATCGAACGTGAAATCAAGCTGGCGCTGCCGGCTGACCAGGTCAGCGCGGCGACGCACTGGTTCGTCGCGCGCAGTGGCGCCGCTGGGCATCCGGTCGCGCTTGCGAACATCTATTTCGATACGCCGGAGTTGACGCTGGCGCGGTCGAAAAGCGCGCTGCGTCTGCGGCACACCCCGGAAGGCTGGCTGCAGACCTTCAAGACCGCGGGCAATGCGACGGCCGGCATGCATAGCCGGCACGAGTGGGAAATGCCGATAGCCGGCGAGGCGCTGGAAATTGAAGCCTTGCTGCGGGCCTGCGACGAACCCACCGTGGCCGCCGCGCTGCGGGGGGCCGCGCCGGACCTGATCGAACTGTTCCGCACGAATTTCACCCGCACGCTGTGGCAGGTGGCCAGCCACGGCGCCACGATTGAAGCGGCGATCGATCAGGGCGACGTGATCGCCGAGGTGAACGGCGAGACACGCCGCGCGCCGATTCTCGAAGTCGAGCTGGAATTGAAGAGTGGCGACGAAGCGGCACTGCATGCGCTAGCCGACGAACTCTGCACCCAGGTGCCGGGCCTCGCACCGGACAATGTCAGCAAGGCTCAACGCGGCTATCGGCTGCGGGAGCAATAAGACCCACGCGAGCAGGACCATGCCGCAAGACAAGCTACCGGGCAATCAGCACAACGCACGCCGCGCTCCGGCCTGGCGCCATGTGCCTTGAGCTACACCCCGTTTGCTGCGACACTTGCGCGTCATGACCTCTGCCTCCCGAACCCGTTCCGCGTCGTCGCAAGCCTCGTTGTACAGCGACGAGCCTACCGACCAACCCGCTGCCGCAGTGCAAGCGCCACCGGCGCCAGCCATGCCATCAACACCAACACCCTCGCTCGAAGCCCAGTTCGACGCACTGCCGCCGGCATGGCGGGTACATCTGCGACCGTTCATTGAAAGCGATGCTTACGCGCCGCTGTGCCGCTTCGTCGACGGTGAACGCGCCGCAGGCAAGACGGTTTATCCCGCTGACGTATTCCGCGCGCTACGCCTCACCAGCCCGGACGAGGTCAAGGTCGTCATCCTCGGCCAGGACCCTTACCACGGCGAGGATCGCGGCACGCCGCAAGCGCACGGACTGGCGTTTTCGGTGCCGCCGGCGGTGCGTCCACCGCCGTCGCTGCGCAATATCTTCAAGGAAATCGCCGCCAGTCTGGGACACGAGCCGCCGCGTCACGGCTGCCTCGACGCCTGGGCCAAACAGGGTGTGCTGCTTCTAAACACGGTGCTGACCGTCGAACGCGACGCGGCGGCGAGCCACGCCAAGCGCGGCTGGGAGAAATGCACGGACACGCTGATCCACGAACTGGCGCAGCGCCATGACGGCCTCGTGTTCATGTTGTGGGGCGCGCACGCGCAGGCCAAGCGCGCGCTGCTCGGCGGCAAGGCGCACTTTGTACTGGAGGCGCCGCATCCGTCGCCGCTGTCGGCGCACCGCGGCTTTCTCGGCTGCGGCCACTTTGCCCGAGCCAACGAGTATCTGACCGGACAGAAGCGCCAGCCGATCGACTGGCGCCTGCCCGACGAAGCGCAGACGCTGGCCTAGAGCGCACAGCGCAAAAACAAAAACGCCACGAAAACCCTCTCGTGGCGTTTCTTCTGGTCCGCAACGCGGACCGTTACCGCTCGATCTTTACACAGCCGCAATCGCTTCGCGTGCGCCAGCCAGGGCGGCGCTAGCTGCGTCCGGGCCCATGTTCAGGCCTTCCGCGTAGATGAAGTTCACGTCGGTCATGCCGAGGAAGCCGAGGAAGCTCTTCAGATACGGCGTCTGGCTGTCGTTCTGGGTGCCCGAATACTTGCCGCCGCGCGCCGAAACCACAAACACCTTCTTGCCCGTCACAAGGCCTTGCGGACCCGTTGCCGTGTACTGGAACGTGATGCCAGCGCGAGCGATGAAGTCGAAGTACGTCTTCAGTTGCGACGAGATGCCGAAGTTGTACATCGGCGCGCCGATCACGACGACGTCAGCGGCTTGCAGTTCGGCGATGAGCGCTTCGCTGCGCGCAGCGATGGCGGCTTGTTCCGCGGTGCGCTTGTCGGCCGGCGTGAAGAATGCGCCGAGAATAGCGTCGTCCAGATGCGGCAGCGGATCAGCTTGCAGGTTACGGACGACGACTTGCGCGCCCGGATGCGACTTTTGCAGCTTTTCGGTCAGTTCGTTGAGGAGCAGCGTCGAGTTCGCGCCTTGCGAGCGGGCTGCCGAGTTGATTTGCAGGATCGTGGTCATGGTTGGCTCCAGTTGGGGCGCGCAGCGTTGCGCGAGTGAAGCCATTGTGTTTATTTAGCTCGCCGCGAAAAAGCCGTGCGGCAGCGACGGATTGTTGCAAGGGTAGAACAATCCGCCGCGCCAATCTCTGGATTTAAGCGGTCCGCAACTCGCTTTGAGCCGCGTCAAGCCGCTTTAGCCCGCCAGCCAGCGCTCGCGCCAGTTGCGCGCCGCCGCGCGTTTGTCCGTCACGCTGAGCGAGTAACGCGCCACCTCAGGCCCGTCCAGCTTGACCTGGGCGGTGCGCAGCTCGTCACGGCGGAACGCGTGCACTTCCACTTTCGCGCCCGGCAGGTAGCGCGAGAGCAGCGAATCAAGATTCGCGCCAGTGACGCGCAGGCCGTCGATCGCCACCAGCACGTCGCCGGCCGACAGACCGGCTTTCTGCGCCGCGCTGCCGTCATGCACCGCGGTAAGCGTGCAATCCGCACCGCCGCGGATGCGGGCACCCAGCGACGGCTTGGCATTCTTGTCCGCCTCCGGCGCGAGCGAAACGCCGAACGGCTCGAGCAAGGTCTCAAGGGGCAGATCACGCGTGCTGCGCACCGCCAGCTCGAACAACGCCCCCAGCTCGGCGCCGGTTGCCTCGGCAAAAATCGCCTCGACCTCGTCCTCTTTCACGCCAACCGGCTTGCCGCGATAGAAGTCGCGCCCGAAACGCTGCCACAGCAGGCGCATCACATCGTCGAGCGACTTGCGGTTGTTGGTCTGCGCACGAATCGTCAGATCGAACGCCAGTGCGACCAGCGAGCCCTTGGTGTAGTAGCTGACAATCGCGTTCGGCGCATTCTCGTCCTGCCGGTAGTACTTGATCCAGGTATCGAACGAGCTTTCGGCGACGGTCTGCTTCAAACGGCCGCTGCCGCGCATCACGCCCCCCACCACCTTGCCGAGCAAGCCGAAATACTCTTCCGGCGAAATCAGTCCGCTGCGCACCAGAATCAGATCGTCGTAATACGACGTGAACCCTTCGAACAGCCACAGCAGCGAGCTGTAGTTCTCGCGCGTCAGGTCGTACGGCGCGAAGGCGGCCGGCTTGATGCGCTTGACGTTCCAGGTGTGGAAGTACTCGTGGCTGCACAGCCCCAGGTAGGTCCGATAACCTTCCGTGGCCTGCGGACGGCCTACGACCGGCAGATCGGTGCGGTTGCAGATCAGCGCGGTCGAAGCGCGGTGTTCAAGGCCGCCGTAGCCGTCGCTCACAGCCTGGGTCATGAAGACGTAGCGTTCCATCGGCGCTTTCTTCGACTTCGGCTCGAACAAGGCAATCTGCGCTTCGCAGATGCGCTTCAGGTCGGCGGCGAGACGGTCCATATCGAGCGCCACGACGCGGCC
>Ga0114930_10002898_pt1 | contig 15302 bp, 12 predicted proteins | sample AnhtaG_FD_87300 | JGI IMG/M metagenome (GOLD analysis project Ga0114930, IMG submission 87300) | Deep subsurface microbial communities from Anholt, Denmark to uncover new lineages of life (NeLLi) - Anholt_01485 metaG | ecosystem: Environmental > Aquatic > Marine > Oceanic > Sediment | place... | reverse complement strand
CGTGCTGGAACGCGGGCGGCGCAAAGCGCGCCATGATCGACGAACCGACAATGCGGTGCTGCCACGCAACCGGCTTGCCGTTCGCGTCGAGCCCCGCCGAGATCTTGTCGTAGTAGTACGGCCGGTACATGTCGTGCTGGATGTCTTCCTCGCGCGTCCACACCACCTTGACCGGCGTACCCAGCTGCTTGCCGATCTTCAGCGCCTGGGCGGCCATGTCGGTTTCGAGCCGGCGCCCGAAACCGCCGCCAAGCAGGTGGTTGTGCACCGTGATCTTTTCGGCCGGCAAACCGGTGAGTTTCACCGCCGTGTCGACTATCCGCGTGGGCACCTGGGTGCCCAGCCAGATATCGCAGCCGTCGGGCCGCACGTGCACCGTGCAGTTGACCGGTTCCATGGTGGCATGCGCGAGGAACGGCTGCTGATAGACCGCGTCGACGCGCGTTTTGGCGTCCGAGAAGCCCTTCGCCACGTCGCCGTCCTTGCGCGCCACGGCACCCGTGCCGTGGTCCGCTGCGTTAGCGAGATCGTCGACGATCTGCTTCATCGAGAGCTTCGCGTCCGGCCCTTCGTTCCACTTGATATCGAGCGTGGCGAGGCCACGCCTGGCCGCCCACGTGTGGTCGCCGATCACAGCCACCGCATTGTCGACCTTGACGACCTGGCGCACGCCGGCAATCTTCTTCACGTTGCTGTCGTCGACGCTGGCGAGCGTGCCGCCGAACACCGGGCACGTCGCAATCGCGGCATAGACCATATCCGGCAGCCGCACGTCGAGGCCGAACAGCGCGGTGCCGTCCACCTTCTCCGGCGAGTCGAGGCGCTTGACCGCCGTGCCGATGATCCTGAAGTCCTTCGGGTCCTTCAGCGGCACGTTCTGCGGCGCGGGCAGCTTCGCGGCGGCATCGACCAGTTGGCCGTAGCCGATGCTGCGGTTGCTGGCGGGATGGATCACCTGCCCCGCCTGCGCGTGACAGGTGGCCGGGTCGACCTGCCATTGCTGCGCCGCCGCATTGATGAGCAGCACGCGGGCGGTTGCACCCGCCTTGCGCATCGGCTCCCACGCGTAACGGATCGAGGTCGAGCCGCCCGTCAACTGGCCGCCGAGCAGCGGGTCCGTAAAGAGCTTTTCGTCGGGTGGCGCGTGGTCGACCGTGACGCTGTCGAGCGGCACCTCCAGCTCTTCGGCGATCAACATCGGGATGGACGTATAGACGCCCTGGCCCATCTCGACCTTCGGGATCACCAGCGTGACCTTGCCCGCGTTATCGATCTGGATAAAGGCGTCCGGTGCAAACACGCCGGCCGGTGCGGGTTCGCTTGCGTCCCCGCCGATCACCGATTTGCCCGCCAGGGCCTGGCCTTGCCCCTGGCTTAGCGCGGGCATGCTGAAACCGAGCAGCAGGCCGCCGCCCGCCGCCACGCCCACCGTGGCGCTGAATTTCAGAAAGGCGCGGCGCGAGAAATGCGGGCCATTATGGGGTCCGTCATGCGGGCCGTTCGCATCGGATGCCGCGCCTGTGGCCGCTCTGGCGCCGCTCGCGCCGTTTTGCGCATCAAGGAGTCCTCGCGACATGTCAGGCCTCCTTTGCCGCTTGCTTGATGGCCGCACGAATGCGGTTGTAGGTGCCACAGCGGCAGATGTTGCCGGCCATGGCGGCGTCGATGTCCGCATCGGTGGGATTGGGGTTCTGCGCAAGCAGCGAGGCGGCCGACATCACCTGCCCCGACTGGCAGTAGCCGCACTGCACCACGTCGATCTGGCGCCAGGCCTGCTGCACCTTCTTGCCGGCGGGCGTTTCACCAACCGCCTCGATCGTGGTGATCTTTTTGTCGCCGACGGCCGCCACCGGCAACACGCACGAGCGCACCGCTGCGCCGTCCAGATGCACGGTGCATGCGCCGCACTGCGCAATGCCGCAGCCGAACTTCGTGCCTGTCAGGCCGACCAGGTCGCGTAAAACCCACAGCAAGGGCATATCCGGCGGTGCGTCGACGGTATGCGTCTGTCCGTTGATGTTGAGCGTTGTCATGGGGACTCCGTTGCGGATTGTTGTTTGGTATGACGAGGTGGCGAAGAAATTGTAGCTTCGCCCCGGAAAGTTCGCCGATGCCGTGCCGCGAGGTGGAATTTTGCTAGCATGGCCTCATATAGCCTTATCCCCAAACACGCGGAGTCGAGCTATGACCGAACAGCAAGCCATTCAATTCCTGTCGGAGATTCGCCGGCCTTTGCTGGCGCTGCACAAGTCGATTCTCGACCACGAGCGGGCGGTGTACGAGAAGGAATTCGGCCCGGTGACGCCGGCTGCGTTCCTGCAAGTGCTGATCAACGGTTCGGGGTTTCGCTGGCTCACGCCACTCTCGACGGTGATCGCCAATGTCGACGAGACGCTCGACGACAAGAAGGCCACCGCGGCAGACCGGATCGCCGCCGCGCAGGGCGTGAGCGGTCTGTTTTCGTCCGAACTGCCTGACAATGCGTTTCTGGCGCGCTACCTGCCGTTGCTGCAGGCGAGCCCGGCGATCCTGCATGAGCATGGCAAGGTGACACCGGTATTGCGCGCGGTGGAAGGAAGTTAATTCAATCGCATACCTAAGTAATTTCCCTGCACCGGCTTTGTTGGCCCGTACATTTTCCCTTACTGAAACAACGCCCCCCAAAAAAACAGCCCGCGAGCGTTCGCGGGCTGTTAGTGAGCGTGCGTTGCCGCACAAACGCCTGTTTCAATCAGCCGGCCAGATCCGCGGGCAACTTTCCGCCGTTCGCCGCCAACGCCTGCATCACCTGCTTGTGCAACCAGATGTTCATGCTGGCTGAATCGTTGGTGTCGCCGCTGTACTTGAGCTCCTGCGCGAGCTGCTTGCGATGCTCGAGGCTGCTGTCGATGCCGAGCGCCTTCAGCGTATCGACAATCGAGGTGCGCCAGTTCAACGTCTGGCCGCTCTCGCTGACAAACTGGTCCATCACGGCCGCAACATCGACGTCCGTCAGCGGCGCCGGTGCAGGTGCGGCCGCCGGAGCGGCAGCTTGTGCGGCTGCAGGGTCAGGTGTCGGCTCTGCTGCAGGCGGCGGTTGATCGGGCTTTGCCTTGCCGAACAACTTATTGACGATGTCACCAAAGATGCTCATTTCCAGTTCTCCTTACGGGGAAGATATTGCGGGAGCAGCATGTAGCCGTTCGCGGACATGCATGCTGCCAACATCATAGGCTGCTGTGATTGCCCAGTCGTTGCAGATTTGTGTCAAATGGTCAAACCCGCCATCAGCAGTTTCCAGGTTGTCTGCGCGCCCCTCACCCCGTTGCATTCAACTTGCGCCACAACGTCGTCTTGCTGATCCCAAGCGCCTCGCATACCTGATCCCGATCGCCATTGAACGCCTCCAGCGCAGCGCGAATCTCATCGGCTTCCACCCGGCGGCTGCGCTGACGCAAGGTCAATGCAGCATCGTTCGATGCCCCATCCTGGCGTCCGGACAATTCCGGTGCGATCGACTGCAACACCTCATGGGTCAGCGCCATCTCATCCGAGTACGCCAGCTCGACGGTAATCCGCTCAATCACGTTCTGCAGTTCCCGCACATTGCCGGGCCATGCGTGCGCACTTAGCGATTCGCTAACGGCCGCGAGCATGCTCAACGCATCACCCGTCGTACGAATGCGCGTCGCGAGACGCGGCTCGCGACGCGCCGCCTGACATAGCAGTTCAGCCGCGAGCGGCATGAGATCGGTAAGGCGCTCGCGCAGCGGCGGCAACGCAATGTTAAGAATGTTGAGGCGGTAGTAGAGATCGGCGCGGAACTCGCCGCCCTCGACGGCCGCCGTCAACTCACGATGCGTCGCCGCCACGATCCGCACGTCGATTCGCGTCGGCTCGGTCGAGCCGAGCCGCACCACTTCGCGCTCCTGCAGCACACGCAGAAGCCGGCTTTGCAACGGCAAGGGCATTTCGCCGATCTCGTCGAGAAACAGCGTGCCGCGGTGGGCCGCCTCGATCAGCCCCGCTTTGCCGCCACGCCGCGCGCCGGTGAACGCGCCCTCTTCGTACCCGAACAGTTCGCTCTCCAGCAAGGCCTCCGGAAACGCGCCGCAATTGAGCGCGACAAACGGAAAGTCGCGTCGTGCGCTCAGATGATGCAGGCTCTGCGCGACCATCTCCTTGCCGGTGCCGCTCTCGCCGCGAATCAGCACGGTGGCGTCCGACTTCGCATAACGCTGCACCAGTTGCCGGACCCGTTCGATCGCGGGACAGGTGCCCACCAGATCGTCGAGCCGGTAGCGCGCCACGAATTGCTGCGCGCGCTGCCGCGAACGCAGCGTGCGATCGAGCCGCTCCACAGCGCGCGACTCCTGAAACGTCAGCACTGTGCCCGTCGTCACGCCGTTGTTGACCAGCGGTCCACGATGCACGACGTAGCTGATGCCCCGCAGGGTCTCGAGCGACTCGCCCTCGTCATCCGGGACGGCGCCGGCGAGATCGGGCGCGAGTTCGAGCAGCGCGCGTCCAACCGCCGCAGCGGGTTCGATGCCGAGCACCAGCGCCAGACGCTGGTTGATGGCTTCGACGCGGCCCTGCGCGTCAAGTGCGACCACACCGTCACGCAAGTGCTGCAATACGTTGTCCAGACGATGCCGGCGCACCGCCTCGCCCAGGGTCGCCTGGGCGACTTCGAGCGCAGTATCGAACGCGGCACGCACCGAGGCGCGCGAGTAGAGAAACACGGACTCCATGCCGGCCCGCGTAGCGAGCTCTGTCACCATACCCGGCCCCACGATCGTCCCGACGCCGCGGTCGCGCAGGTCGAGCACGCAGGACTCCGCGTCCTGCGTGGATTGATACGACGCAAACACCACGTCGATGCCATAAGCCGCCACGAAGCGGCGCACTTCGGCAGGCGTCTCACCATACGTGACAAGCGCGACCGACGACGCGTCGCGCCGCGCCCGCGCCAGCGCATGCATCACGTCGAAACCGGTTGGCGTGATCAGCACGACCGGCACATCCACGCGCGCCTTCAGATAAGTGCCGTTGGAGCCGGCCGCGACCAGGATGTCAGGGCGCTCCTTGCCCGCCGCCGCGATTTCGTTGACGGCGTCTTCATAGCCGCGCGACACCAGCCGCAAATCGGCGCGAGTGTCGTATTCGTCGGCGATATCGCGAAACAGGTCGCGCAGTTTGCTGATACCGATGGCCCAGACGCGGGGCCTGGAGCCGGGTTCGGGAAGTCGGTTCATGGCTGGCTGCCGGGGTGGCGCTCAAGACTGGGAAGCGATCATTATGATCCCTTCGTTTCAGTTATGAAATATGAAATTCCATTTATGAAACCAAAGAGCGACGATGCCCGCCCCCAAACCCAAAGCTAATCAACGACTTAAGCACCCGCCCCCACACTGGCCCGCTCCTTGCACTACAGTGTCCCAATATCACCGGGAGACACACGTGAGCTCAGCAAAACAGCCAGTCAGCGCCGGCGCGAAATTCCGCACGGCAGTCGCAGAAGGACAACCGCTGCAGGTCGTCGGCGCCATTACCGCCTACGCGGCGAAAATGGCCGAGGCCGTCGGCTTCAAGGCGGTCTACCTGTCGGGCGGCGGCGTCGCCGCCAATTCGCTCGGCATCCCCGACCTCGGCATCAGCACCATGGACGACGTGCTGATCGACGCCCGCCGCATCACCGACGCCACCGGCCTGCCGCTGCTGGTCGATATCGACACCGGTTGGGGCGGCGCATTCAATATCGCGCGCACGATACGTTCGTTCATCAAGGCCGGCGTCGCCGCGGTTCACCTCGAAGACCAGGTCGGACAAAAGCGCTGCGGGCACCGTCCGGGTAAGGAAGTGGTCGCGAAAGAAGAGATGGTGGACCGCGTGAAGGCCGCCGTGGACGCCCGCACCGACGACCAGTTCGTCATCATGGCGCGCACCGATGCAGCCGCGGCCGAAGGCATCGACTCCGCCATCGAACGCGCGGTGGCCTATGTGGAAGCCGGCGCGGACATGATTTTCCCGGAAGCGATGCAATCGCTCGACGACTACCGCCGCTTCAAGGCCGCCGTCAAGGTGCCGATTCTCGCCAACCTGACCGAATTCGGTTCCACGCCGTTCTTCACCACCACCGAGCTGCGCGAAGCCAACGTCGATATCGCGCTGTACTGCTGCGGTGCGTATCGCGCCATGAACGCCGCGGCGCTCAATTTCTATGAGACGGTCAAGCGCGACGGCACGCAAAAGGCCGCCGTCGAAACCATGCAGACGCGCGCCGACCTGTACAAGTATCTCGGCTATCACGCGTACGAGGAAAAACTCGACGCCCTGTTCGCCGCAAACAAATAAACCCGCATCCAGGAGTAAGAGGACGACACCATGAGCGAAGCAGATAACAGCACGCCGGCAGCCGGCGCATTCAAGCCGAAGAAGTCCGTGGCGCTGTCGGGCGTGACGGCCGGCAACACCGCCCTGTGCACGGTCGGTAAGACCGGCAATGACCTGCATTACCGCGGCTACGACATCCTCGATATCGCCAGCACCTGTGAATTCGAAGAGATCGCCTACCTGCTGGTGCACGAAAAGCTGCCCACCCAGGCTGAACTGACCGCCTACAAGACGAAGCTGAAGGCGCTGCGCGGCCTGCCCGCCAACGTCAAGGCCGCGCTGGAATGGATTCCGGCCGCCGCTCACCCGATGGACGTGATGCGCACCGGCGTCTCGGTGCTCGGCACCGTGCTGCCCGAGAAGGACGACCACAACCTGCCCGGCGCGCGCGATATCGCCGACCGGCTGATGGCCTCGCTCGGCTCGATGCTGCTGTACTGGTACCACTACTCGCACAACGGCAAGCGCATCGAGGTGGAGACCGACGACGATTCGATCGGCGGCCACTTCCTGCATCTCCTGCACGGCGTGGAGCCGTCGAAGTCGTGGGTCGAGGCGATGCACACGTCACTGAACCTGTACGCGGAGCACGAGTTCAACGCCTCGACCTTCACCGGCCGCGTGATCGCCGGCACGGGCTCGGACATCTACTCGGCGCTCACCGGCGCGATCGGCGCGCTGCGCGGCCCGAAGCACGGCGGCGCCAACGAGGTGGCGTTCGAGGTCCAGTCGCGCTACCCAAGCCCGGATGAGGCGGAAGCCGACATCCGCCGCCGCGTCGAGGCGAAGGAAGTGGTGATCGGCTTCGGCCACCCGGTGTACACGATCTCCGACCCGCGCAACAAGGTGATCAAGGAAGTGGCGAAGAAGCTCTCGAAGGAAGCCGGCAGCACGAAGCTGTTCGAGATCGCCGAGCGGCTCGAAAGCGTGATGTGGGACGCCAAGAAGATGTTCCCGAACCTGGACTGGTTCAGCGCGGTGTCGTACCACATGATGGGCGTGCCGACGGCGATGTTCACGCCGCTCTTCGTGATTGCCCGTACGGCGGGCTGGAGCGCGCATATCATCGAGCAGCGCATCGACAACAAGATCATCCGGCCGAGCGCGAATTACACCGGCCCGGACAACCTGAAGTTCGTGCCGATCGCGAAACGCTGACCGGAAACGCTGATCGGGAAAGGGGGATAATTGCTGGTGACGTCCTGTTATGTCCTGCGACGTCCGGCAAGACTCCCCCCTGAGCACTACATTCTTATTCCCCCCACGGTATGAACACTGCAAACCGCAAACCCCTGCCAGGCACCAAGCTGGACTTCTTCGACACGCGCGCGGCGGTCGAGGCAATCCAGCCGGGCGCCTATGACACGCTGCCGTACACCTCGCGCGTGCTGGCCGAAAACCTCGTGCGCCGTTGCGACCCGGAGGCGCTGGATGCCTCGCTCAGGCAGATCATCGAACGCAAGCGCGAGCTCGACTTTCCGTGGTTCCCGGCGCGCGTGGTCTGCCACGACATTCTCGGCCAGACCGCGCTCGTCGACCTAGCGGGCCTGCGCGATGCAATCGCCGCGCAAGGCGGCGACCCGGCGCTGGTCAATCCGGTCGTGCCGACGCAACTGGTGGTGGATCACTCGCTCGCCGTCGAGTGCGGCGGCTTCGATCAGGATGCGTTCGACAAGAACCGCGCGATTGAAGACCGGCGCAACGAGGACCGCTTCGACTTCATCAACTGGACCAAGAAAGCGTTCAAGAACGTCGACGTGATTCCGCCCGGCAACGGCATCCTGCATCAGATCAACCTGGAGCGGATGAGCCCGGTGGTGCAGGTGAAAGACGGCGTCGCGTTTCCGGATACGCTGGTCGGCACCGATTCGCACACGCCGATGGTGGACGCGCTCGGGGTGATCGCAATCGGCGTGGGCGGTCTCGAAGCGGAAAGCGTGATGCTGGGGCGCGCTTCGTATATGCGCCTGCCGGATATCGTGGGGGTAGAACTCAGCGGCAAGCCGGGCCCGGGGATCACGGCGACGGACGTGGTGTTGTCGTTGACGGAATTCCTGCGCAAGGAGAAGGTGGTCGGCGCCTATCTGGAGTTTTACGGCGAAGGCACAGCAAAGCTGACGCTGGGCGACCGCGCCACCATCGCCAACATGGCGCCGGAATTTGGTGCGACCGCCGCGATGTTCTATATCGACGAGCAGACCATCAAGTATCTCAAGCTCACCGGCCGCGACGACGAACTCGTCAAGCTGGTGGAGACGTACGCGAAGGAAACCGGCCTGTGGGCCGACAGCCTGAGAAACGCGCAATACGAGCGCGTGCTGAAGTTCGACCTGTCGAGCGTGGTGCGCACGCTCGCGGGCCCGTCGAACCCGCATCGCCGTTTGCCGGTGTCGGAACTCGCCGCACGCGGCGTCAGCGGCAAGGTTGAAAACGAGCCGGGCCTGATGCCCGACGGCGCGGTGATTATCGCGGCCATCACAAGTTGCACCAACACCAATAATCCGCGCAACATGATTGCCGCGGGGCTGCTCGCGCGCAACGCCAACCAACGCGGCCTGACCCGCAAGCCGTGGGTGAAAAGCTCGCTCGCGCCGGGATCGAAAGCCGTCACCTTGTACCTCGAAGAAGCGAAGCTGCTGCCCGAACTGGAGCAGCTTGGCTTTGGCGTGGTCGCGTATGCCTGCACGTCGTGCAACGGCATGTCGGGTGCGCTCGATCCCGTGATCCAGAAGGAAGTCGTCGAGCGCGATCTGTACGCGACCGCCGTGCTGTCGGGCAACCGCAATTTCGACGGCCGGATTCACCCGTATGCGAAGCAGGCCTTCCTCGCCTCGCCGCCGCTGGTCGTGGCTTATGCGATTGCCGGCACGATCCGCTTCGACATCGAAAAGGATGTTCTGGGTACCGATGCCGCCGGCAATCCCGTGATGCTCAAGGACATCTGGCCGTCCGACGCGGAAATCGACGAGATCTTCGCATCGAGCGTAAAGCCGGAGCAATTCCGCAAGGTGTACGAACCGATGTTCGCGGTCACGGCCGACACCGGCGAGCGCGCCAACCCGCTGTACGACTGGCGTCCGATGAGCACATACATCCGCCGCCCGCCCTACTGGGAAGGCGCGCTGGCCGGCGAGCGCACGCTTGCGGGCATGCGCCCGCTCGCGGTGCTTGGTGACAACATCACCACCGACCACCTGTCGCCGTCCAACGCGATCCTGCCGGATAGCGCCTCCGGCGAGTACCTGGCAAAAATGGGCTTGCCGGAGGAAGACTTCAACTCGTACGCGACCCACCGCGGCGATCACCTGACCGCGCAGCGCGCCACCTTCGCCAACCCGACGTTGAAGAACGAGATGGTGCTCGAAGACGGCAAGGTGAAGGCCGGTTCCCTGGCTCGCATCGAGCCTGAGGGCAAGGTCACGCGCATGTGGGAAGCGATCGAAACCTATATGGAGCGCAAACAGCCGCTGATCGTGATTGCCGGAGCCGACTACGGCCAGGGTTCGTCGCGCGACTGGGCCGCGAAGGGTGTGCGCCTCGCCGGCGCGGAGGCGATCGTCGCCGAAGGATTCGAGCGGATTCACCGCACCAACCTGGTGGGCATGGGTGTGCTGCCGCTCGAATTCAAGCCGGGGGTAAACCGCCTGACGCTTGGCATCGACGGCACCGAAACCTTCGATGTGATCGGCGAGCGCACGCCGCGTGCCGATCTCACGCTGGTGATCCATCGCAGGAACGGCGAGCGCGTGGAGGTGCCGGTGACGTGCCGTCTCGATACGGCGGAAGAAGTGTCGATCTACGAAGCCGGTGGCGTGCTGCAACGTTTTGCACAGGACTTTCTTGAATCGTCGCAGGCCGCTGCCTGAGGACAGGAACGCCGACGCACGGCATGATGTGCGTCGCGCTTGATACGCGGATGATACGCGGGCGGTGCGGCAACGTACCGCCCGCGTCTTGACAGGACAACTACGCAATGGCACACGTACCCCAGATCAGGATTCCCGCCACTTACATGCGTGGCGGCACCAGCAAAGGCGTGTTCTTTCGCCTCCAGGATCTGCCCGAAGCCGCGCAGGCGCCGGGCGCGGCGCGCGATGCGCTTTTGCTGCGCGTGATCGGCAGCCCGGACCCTTACGGCAAACAGATTGACGGCATGGGCGGCGCAACGTCGAGCACGAGCAAGACCGTGATCGTCGCAAAGAGCAGCAGGCCCGATCACGACGTCGACTACCTGTTCGGCCAGGTGTCGATCGACAAGGCGTTTGTCGACTGGAGCGGCAACTGCGGCAATCTCTCCGCCGCCGTCGGACCGTTCGCCATCAGCGCCGGCCTGGTGGACCCGAGCCGTGTTCCGCACAACGGCGTGGCCACCGTGCGGATCTGGCAAGCCAATATCGGCAAGACCATCATCGGACACGTGCCCATTACAAATGGCGCGGTGCAGGAAACCGGCGATTTCGAACTGGATGGCGTGACCTTCCCCGCCGCCGAGGTGCAGCTCGAGTTTATGGACCCGGCCGCGGAAGAAGACGGCGCAGGCGGTGCGATGTTCCCGACCGGCAACCTGATCGACGACCTCGAAGTGCCGGGCGTCGGCACGTTGAAGGCCACCATGATCAATGCCGGCATTCCGACGATTTTCGTCGATGCCGAAGCGATTGGTTATAAAGGCACCGAACTGCAGGACGCGATCAACAGCGACGACAAGGCGCTGGCGAAGTTCGAGACGATTCGCGCGCACGGCGCCCTGCGCATGGGCCTGATCAAGGATATCGGCGAAATCGCCACGCGCCAGCATACGCCGAAGGTCGCGTTTGTCGCGCGGCCGACCGGGTATGTGGCTTCGAGCGGCAAGCCGGTCGCCGCGGGCGATGTCGATCTGCTGGTGCGCGCCATGTCCATGGGCAAATTGCACCACGCCATGATGGGCACGGCTGCGGTTGCCATCGGCACGGCGGCCGCGATTCCGGGCACGCTGGTGAATCTCGCCGCCGGCGGTGGCGAACGGCAGGCGGTGCGCTTCGGCCACCCGTCGGGCACGCTGCGCGTGGGCGCGCAAGCCAGCAAGGTGGATGGCGAGTGGGTCGTAAAGAAGGCCATCATGAGCCGCAGCGCGCGGGTACTGATGGAAGGCTGGGTGCGGGTGCCTGGCGATACGTTCTAAGACCGATACGTGTGACGAAGCACTAGCCCCGGATGCTTAAGCTCCGGGGCTAGTGCTTTATGCGGGCCTTGGGCGTTGAGCCCCGGGTCGGAAGCCTCAGGTCGGGAATCGGGCGTAGGCGTCAGCCATCCAACGCCCGCCGCCCGCGGCCGGTGGCCCGCAAGAACTGCGGCACACCCTGCCCCACGCGCAAGCTCAACCCTGCCTTGGCGGCAGATACGGCATCGGATCGACCGGCTTGCCGTCGCGGCGCACCTCGAACAGCACCGAGACGCGGGAGTTGTTTTCGTCGCCCATCTCCGCGATTTGCTGCCCTTGCCGCACGATATCGCCGGTCTTGACCAGCAGCTTGCGGTTGTGCGAATACGCGGTCAGAAAATCCTTGTTGTGCTGGACGATGATGAGGCTGCCGTATTCGTTGAGCCCGGTGCCTGCATACATGACCTTGCCGTCAGCCGCTGCGCGCACCGGATCGCCCGGCTTGCCGCCAATCTCGATGCCGCGCGTCGCCCCCGGCTGGAATCCCTCGACCACATTACCCTGCGCCGGCCACGCCAGCACGACACGCTTGGCGTGACGCGACATCTCGGCGTCGACCTGGCGCGTTTCGGCGGCACTGGGTGCGGGGGCATCGGTTGAGGGTGCGGAAGCCACGGAGGCGGCCGAAGCGGCTGCCGGATTGGCTGAGGCTGAGGCTGCGGCTGCCGCCGACGCAGCCACGGCCGGGCTTGCCGCCGCATTTGCGGAATTGCTTGCCGCCGCGTTTGCGGAAGCGCTTGCCGCCGAACTCGCTCCCGCCGCCGCGGCTGCCGCCACCTTAGCCGCTGCCGCGGCCTTGGCCGCAGCGTCTGCCGCTGCAGCCTGAGCGGCGACTGCGGCCGCTGCTGCTGCGTTGGCTTCCTTCACCGCCTCAGGCGAGGCGACATGCAGCGCCTGTCCCAGCTTCAGCCGTGTGGACGGCTTCAGATGGTTCCACGCCAGCAGATTCTGGACGCTACAGTGGTGATGCTGCGCGATGCGGCTCAGCGTATCGCCGCGTCTGACGCGATACACGAGCGGCTGCGCCGCCTTCAGCTTGGCCGCGCTCACCGCCGCGGAGGCCTGCTGCGACGCCGTCGCCGCCGCATCCGATGCTGCCGCCGCCGCGGCTGCGGCCGATGCCGCGGGGACTGCGGAGGCCGCCACAGCCGCCTGCTGACCGGGTTGCCCCTGATTCACACAACCACTCATCGCTACTGCGACGCAGACGCCCGCGACGCTGGCCATCATGGTTTTGTCGAAACGACTTCTCAACAAATTCGACTCCTGCCTTGTTTCTGGCGAGCCCGAGTGTTTCCGCGTCGCGTCCGATGCGCATTCATGCGAAGCGCTGCGATCTCGCGACACGAAAGAGCCGCCTCGTTGCGGCTATCACCCGTGCCCCGCCTGCCACCCAACGCTTTGTGCGGCAAATATCTCAAAAATGAGGTGTTCTACCGCAAAAAGGGCCAGATAGACGGTTAATATGCAAGCGGAATTGTAAAATGTCTTGGACAAAAGACGAGCCGTCCGAACACACTGATACAAATCCTTACGATCGGTATCGCGGAATGTGGCGCGCGATAACGTTTGCCTTAACGGCAAATTGTCACAAAACTTGAATGATGGGGTCATGTAGGGTGCTGGGGTCAGAGGGACCTGCTCTCTCGCCGTTTCACGCATGCTCGGGGCCCCGCCCGCCGCCTGGTACAGTGGGCGCGCTTCCGCGCTTCGACCCAGTCGCCGATAGCACCACGCTTCTGACGCCAGGCAAACAGACTCGCCTGCTCTTGCAAGCTGTCGAGCGCCGCGAGGGTGGCTGGATCTGATTTCGAACCAAAGTGGATCGCGCGCCCGAATGTGTGTCGTCCAAGGGTAGCGTCCGAACGTGCCACCGCCACCGCACCGCGCCAGGATACGCCCGTCATGACACGCCATTGCCACCCTTCAAAACTTCGCGAAAGTTTGTTCCACGTCAAAAAACGGGGCAAGGCTTCCATTGCGCCCCGATAACGCCTCCGGTAGAAGCGATGAATGGACTTGTGGCATGTCAGATTGTGGACTCCTCAACGATCCATCAATAGCCAACGGAGATTTGAGTCATGCCGATTCCCGCGCACATGTGGTTAAAAGACGATGGCGGTGCCGATATTAAAGGCTCATCAACGGTAACGGGCCGCGAGGGAAGCATAGAAATCATCAGCTTCAGTCATGGCGTCAACCTGCCGGTCGACGGCCTCACCGGGAAAATTACGGGCTCCCGCATACACTCGGCGATAGCGTTTGAAAAGGAATTCGACGCGGCCAGCCCTTACCTCTACAAGGCGGTATCAAAAGGGCAAACGCTTAAATCGGCAGAAATCAAATGGTATCGCATTAACGACGCCGGAAAGGAAGAGGTGTATTTCATCATGCTTATGGAGGGCGTCAAAATCGCCGGCATGAATCCCGGTATGGCAAATACGAAGCTCGCTCTGGCGGCGGCGCTCAACCATGTCGAATCCGTTTCGATGATGTACGAGGGTATTACCTGGCACTATACGGACGGCAATATCAAATATTCCGACGCATGGACTGAGCGTTAACCGCCGGGAGATACGCTCATGGCTCTGCAAGGCAAATTTCTCGTGAACAATGCGCCTCTCTCGCCGTTGACCATGTACGGTGTCGGCACTTTCATGGCATTTTCGGGCAATGGAATTTATCGTAACCGCGGTGGCTGTACTGCCGTCCCCGACAATGGTCCGATTCCAGCGGGACGATACTGGATCGTCGACCGGCCCGAGGGAGGTCTCGGCTCGCAGGCATGGGCTGCCACAAAGGACGCGTGGAACAGCATTACCGGCGCGCCATCCCATCATTCGGAGTGGTTCGCCCTCTATCGGGACGGCGGGAAAATCGACGATTACACTTGGGTCAAGGGTGTGCAGCGCGGACAATTCCGGCTGCACCCAGCCGGCGGGCGCGGCATTTCGCTTGGCTGTATCACCCTGACGAGCTATACCGATTTTGAAAAGATCCGGCAAGCCTTGCTGCACGCGCCGACCATACCAGCCCGCAACTCGGGATTACGCGCCTATGGCACTATCGAGGTAATCACATATGGCGATACTTGCCCGTAGGTTAGGGAAAACGCTCCTCTTCGTCGGCCTGTTTTTCCTCTCGATCCGTTACGTCCATACTTACCCTGTCCGCATGCCGGAAAGCCAGCTCGACGCGTGGCTCTCGGCAGCGAACCGTCTCGGAATTCGGGACCCGGATGACCTCTATATTCCGGTCATGCTCATGATCGAGCTCATCGCGAGCATCGCGGCTTACGTCCTGGTATTGAGGCTATGGCGGTTTCTCGCGGGGCGACGTCTCACCCGATGAAAACCCGCGTGACTTGCGAGACGTTTGCAGGTTGGCTTGCCAAAAAACCCCTTTGTGCTATACAAAAAGCTAGTCAGCACGTCGCCCGGCCGACAAAAAATGGGCGGCTCCACTGGAGCGAACGCGACAATCCATGAGTCTTCTGGAACTCAGAGACGTTTCCAAACACTTCGGCGCCATCCGCGCCCTGAACGACGTGACGTTCAGTCTGGAGCCGGGCCAGGTGGTGGGACTCATGGGCGACAACGGTGCCGGAAAATCGACGCTGGTCAAGGTAATTGCCGGCAACTTTCCTCCCTCGCACGGCGAAATCTTCATTGACGGCAATCCGGTGCATTTCAGCAAGCCGGTTGACGCCCGCGCTCAAGGGATT
>Ga0114930_10002897_pt1 | contig 15302 bp, 10 predicted proteins | sample AnhtaG_FD_87300 | JGI IMG/M metagenome (GOLD analysis project Ga0114930, IMG submission 87300) | Deep subsurface microbial communities from Anholt, Denmark to uncover new lineages of life (NeLLi) - Anholt_01485 metaG | ecosystem: Environmental > Aquatic > Marine > Oceanic > Sediment | place... | reverse complement strand
TTTCAAAACACGTAAGTCTTTACTAATACAGAACTTAGCCATTTTAGACCCGAAAACGCTAAGTCTGTTATTTACAAGCACTTATGAATTTCAGAGCCTATTACTCGGACAGACTCCTAGCGCAATACTCGTCTGCACCACACCTCTGTGGGAGCCAACCGTGTGATCTGCGTAAGGCCACGTATCAACAACATACTGGTAAAGCTCACGGGCCTTTTCATATTTCTTTGCCTCCCGATAGCTATCTGCCACATGGTCCACCGCCTTCGCTAACCCCTCATGCTCGCCATACTTACTAAGCATCTCCTGATAGGCCGCCTCGGCTTTCGTCTTCTTCTCCCACACAATATACAGGCATGTCAGCCTCTCCTGTACCTTCAGCCCATCGTCCGTTCCCCGAAAATCGGCCACGATTTGTTTATAAACCGCCTCCGCCGCCGCGTAGTTGGCATCCTCCTCATACTCCTCCGCCTGCTCAAACAAAGCCGCTGCATCCGCAAAGCACTTCCCTCCCATCCCGCAAAACATCAGACTAACCAGAAGCCAAAACAATATGGAATTCTTCCTAACCATCGCTATCACCTCCAATTAACGCAAAATAGCTGCACCTTTGTTGATTCTTGGACAGGTATCGCTTACCCCCCTTGGAACATGCTTTGGATGTGCATCGCCACATTCCCCAGGTCTCCCAAAAAAAGCTCTTCCGCTCTATACTACCCCCCCCCCTGCCTGCGCGGTCAACAAAAATCCCTTGAAAAATAAAAAAATATTTTAACCTCTCAAACCCCCCGCCAACTTCAAACAAATGGATCATCTCAACTTGCGTGCGCTTCGTGCAAATTGACCACCTCAATCTGCGCCATTTCCCCCCCCAATGAACGACCAGCTACCAGCTATGAGCTGCAAATTTTTCCTTCGAAGAATTTGCGCGGGGGGGTATGAAAAAGTGGTCTAAAAACGGTTCATTTTTCTTAATTTTTGTTAAAAACGTGCGCATTTTTGTAAATTTCTGTCAATTTCTGCGCATTTTTGCGCTCTTCTCGACGAAAACTTGCGTGTTTGCTTCGAAAACCTGCGCGTTTGATTCGATTCTTGACAAAAAACCTGCACAAATGCTTCGAAAACCTGCGCATTTGACGCGAAGTTCTTGACAAAACTCGCGTCTTTGTGCCGGCCATTTTAACCGCCGAGCCACAGCAGTTTTTATCATCACGCCTTCAGATAAATTCCCGTAACGCAGATTTTGATATACTTCCCAGTCCCTAAACCCCTTATAATACTGTTGTTGTCTGCGATTTTTTTGGGGTTTGAAATAATGAAGCCCGTTTCGGATGAACAAACCGACGCCGAACTCCTTGCCCGCTACGCGGCCGGCGAGGAACTCGCATTTCGCGAAGTCGTAAGTCGCTACAAAGACGGCCTTTACGCGTTCTTAAGACACTTTCTCAACCGGCAGGACCTCATCGAAGACGTCTTTCAGGAGACCTTCTTGCAGGTATTTACCAGCTACGAAAGCTTCGACACCACTCGCCCTCTGCGACCCTGGCTGTTCACTATTGCCGCAAACAAGGCAAAGGACACACTTCGCAAACAGCAACGCACTGCCACCACACTTATAGGCACCATTGCCCAGTCCCACGAAATGTCCTTCGATGACGTGCTAAACTCCCTTACTTCCGACACTACAATACCTTACGACAAGCTCGAAAAGAGCGAAACCGCTTCACGAGTTAGGAAAATTATAGCGAATATGCCGGAAAACCTCCGCGAAATTCTAATCTTGGCCTATTTTAACAGGTTTTCTTACAAACAAATGGCCACGATTTTGAGTATACCTATCGGAACTGTTAAGAGCAGATTGCACACAGCTGTTGGCCGTTTCGCTAAAGAGTGGAAGGCGGCATTTGGGAGCAAGGAAACTAAATGACTTCATTGAACACTCAGCAAAAGCAATTGTTATTTGACTACTGTGTAGGTTTGACATCCGAAAAAGAGACTGCCGAAGCCGAGCAGCTCATAGCCTCCCATAACCAGGCAGCCCAAATTTACTCAAAGCTAAAAGCCGCTCTGGCGCCGCTTGAGGCCCTGGAGTCTGAACCCTGCCCGGATGAGCTCGTCGAAGGCACGATTTGGCGGCTTAATAATCAAGCACGTTCAAGTCAGCTTCGGCTCCAGCAGTTACTTGCCACCGAACAAGCTCGAAGCGCCGGTACTAAGGGCCGGTTCTGGCGCAACTTAGGCCAAATCGCTGGAGCCGCTGCAGTAATCCTGATTGCTACAGCGATTTTGTTTCCTCTTTCAGGCTATGCCCGTCAAAAGTATCACCGGCAGTGCTGTCAGGCGCAATTGAGGCGGGTCTTTGCAGGCTTGAGCAATTACATTTCCGAGCACGACGGCCAAATGCCCGCTGTGGCTACTACCGCAGGCGCACCCTGGTGGAAAGTAGGCTATTCAGGTAAAGAAAATCAATCCAATACCCGCCATATGTGGCTGTTGGTAAAAGGCAATTACGTAAACCCAGCCGATTTTGTCTGTCCCGGCCGAAAACAGAGCAGGGCAATCCGACGAGCAATACGACTCGACGCCTCACAACTCAAAAACTACAACGACTTCCCCGCCAGGGCCTATGTACCCTACAGCTTCCGAATAAGGTGCAGCAAATCTACAAAGCCACAACTGCGCCAACGCAGAGTTTTAATTGCAGATTTGAGCCCCCTTTTCGAAAATTTGCCCCGCGACTACTCCAGGCCGTTTAGGCTTCGGCTGAACGAAGACTTATTGATTCTCAACAGCATCAATCACGGGCGCCGTGGCCAAAATGTCTTGTTTTACGATGGCAGCGTCAAATTCATAAAGACCCGTCACGCCGATATCTCGGCTGATGATATATTCACACTGCAGGAAATGCGTCAAGGCAGTGAAATTCGAGGCTGCGAAGTGCCCTCCTGCGAAGCCGACACTTTTCTTGCCCCCTGATTGCCTTGTTTTGTCCCGTTAAGCGCGGTTCCATATTGCTTTATTGGCTGCCGGTAAGAATCAGGCGTAGTTCCATAACTTTGACCAGAAGATTTCGTAGGTCTATTGTGAAACAAAGCTGGCCGATAGGGTTTTCTCGGCAGTCGACCTCGTCTTCCAAACTCGCCGGTCTTCAGTCGCCTCGACTCAATCGGCATAGCCGAGCGTTTGCCGCTTTGCTGCCGCAGCTTTGTTTGAACCGTGGCGCCGGGCTCATCGTCTGTGACCGGCGAGGTCTCAGCAGGCCAGAAAACATAACCTGCAATGACCACAGCCACAACGAAAACCATGCACCCAACTATTTTCAGCCGTAATCGATTCATCGCTATTACCAACCCTTCTTATTCACAAGAATCAGCCAACAATTTAGAAATACATCCCGACTCATCGGCCAGAGAACGCTGCTATAACAAGAATCAAAATCATAAGCAACGGCACTGGTAATAGAGCCACAATGGTGCACGTCGTGGCATTTCTGGTTCTCGTTTTTAGTCGGAGAAACTCAAGATCGTCGTCAATATCATGCTCTTTATACAACGCTTTGGCAGACTTATAGCCATACCACCCAAATTCCTTTTCTCTCTCAGGATAGTGCTCCTGCAGATACAGAAGGAACCTGTGTCCAATGTATTGTGCCTTGATCCCCAGTATCAGCACAGCCAGAATATTAGCCAAAAAGAAATAGAACATGTTGTCTTTCGCAACTCGGTTCCCTCTGCTCTTCCAGGCCGGGAACTTCAATGTCTCAAGCAGTCTTAACTCCCAGGTTACGCATGTCAGAAAGGTAACATAGCCCAAATGAACAATAATCCATAGGCTTCGCCCACTGTTTCGGAACGGAATATCGCCTCCTCCAGAGTATCCTCCATTCTCTTCGCCCAACGCCTGTAATTCAGCCCAGAGTCGTACACTGTAGTGTGAGTAACGTGGGTATGAATCTCAGCAGGAATGAAGGAGGGCACAGAAGCGCCACCTGTAGCCTCAATTCCAAATAACAGAGCGCCGTTGCGCTGAGTACCAAATAGAAGATCGACTCCTATCATCAAACCCGCAGTGTAAGATCCACCCACCGAAGCACCGACACCCACCAAATCATATATTGTGTCAGCGTTCGTCAGGCCGATGCTTACACCTAAGCTGGCACCAGGTGTACCAACTCCAATACCCGTAGTGTTCATCCAACCTATGTTGCCGTCATCATCGATTACAATTCCACTTTGCCGCACGCCACTCCATCCAAAAGACGCCATCCCCGAACCGGTGATATGGAAAGTCCACAGACCGGCGGGGTCTACGAAGTTTAGTGGGTTGTTCTTGCAGTAGAGATACCTATGGAGAGTCAAGGTGTCTTCGAATTGTCCGAAGACGAGGTCTCTGGAGGTAAATCGGCCGATGTACGGGTAATACTGGCGGGCACGCAGGTAATACTGCTCGATCTCGGAGTCGAAGTACTGGCCGGTGAACCTGAAGGAACCGCAGGCAGGTACCTCTTCTTCAAAATCGACAGAATTCTCATAAAGGTCGCCGAAAGGCTCATAGATATAACGGTTCTTCACATCGCCGTCAGGTTCCATCACCAGCCTGACGCTGCCTAAGCGGTCATGCAGGAAGAAGTATTGATTGATTGCTGAAGGCTCGCCGGTGTGCTGGGCGATTATCTGGCTGTTGGCATAGATGTAGGTCTTCTCAATACTGCTGCCATTTAACTCCATAAGTATCACCGGCAGGCCTCCGACGATATCGACGATATACTTGCGCTCGCCGATAACGCTTGAATTCTTCCAGATGCGGTTTCCGTCAGGGTCGTACTTAACGTCGATGGTGGCTGAGCACTTCTGGGCGTGGCGAAGCTTATTGTCCCAGTTATACTGTAGCACGATATCGTCCTCTCCGGGATCGCTCATCTCGTTTTCCATCATATTACCATTATCGTCCCAGGAAAGCGAGAAAAGACAGGCCGAATCCTTGGTGGCCCCGTCATAAGCTGACAGTCATCGACCAGGTCTTCACCTGAGAAATCGTACTGGAAGTTCGTGGTTTCGATCGTTGCGGTCTCTATCTGTTCAGACTGGACATTGCCGTTATCGTGATACGTTCGCAGGATAGACTCGTGCGTTTCTCATTTCCCGGCTTTCATTGCCCGAGTTTTTCCAGCCCCTGGCGTGCCTCTTTGTGTCCGGGCTCTATCGCAAGAGCCTTCCTGAAAGCCGCCACAGCCTCGTCAATCCGGCCCTGCTGCTGCAGACATATTCCCAGATTAAAGTAAATATCAGCATCGTCGGGTGCGACTCGCAGCGCATCTTTGTACTTCTCAGCCGCCTGTTGGAATTTGCCAAGACTTGCAAGGGCGTTTGCCAGATTATTCAGTGTCTCAGGGTCACCGGGTTTTATTCTCAGCGATATTTCGAGGTGCTCAACAGCTTTATGCAGCCGGCCCTGTATTGCAAATATATTAGCGATGTTATTATGGGTAACCGAATCATTCGGATTAAGTTCTATGGCCCTCGAATAATTCTTAAGCGCCTCATCCAGCCGGTTTAGCGCCAGGAAAGCGGTACCCAGGTTGCTGTATGCGCCGGCTTTCTCCGGGTCGATTTGAATGGCTTTGTGATAATGCTCTATAGCATCCTTAATTTTGCCCTGTCTGGAAAGTGCCATCCCCAGACCCTCGTGCAGACCTGCATCTTCCCCGACAACCGCCAACGCTGTGTTGTAGTGCGCAACAGCCTCCTGCAGTCTTTTCTGCTCCACCAGCAGCAATCCCAAACTCCTGTGTGCCTCCACGTAATCAGCTCTTGAACTAATTGCTTTACAATATGCCCTTATTGCCTGGTCAGCTCGTCCCTGCTGCTCAAGTGAATCTGCCAGCCAGTAATACAACTCCGGCTCGTAATCAATTTGCTCGGCGTAGAACGGCCCTGCCGCAGTGCTTACCAGGCCGATTCCCAACACAATTACACCAGCAACAGCCAATTTGGGCCATTGCCGCCCCTGGAGTATTTTCCATACGGCTCCGCATCCGGCTGCCGCCAGCACACTTGTTACCGGAATGATTGGCGTACGATACCGTGACGTCACAAATACCAATATCACCGAGGCCGGATAGAAAATTGCCAGCAGCCAAATCGGCCACGGCACTTTCCGCCGCCGGTACACGGCGCCAACCACCGCCAACGGCAGCAGCACCCCAAATGGAAATCCAAAGCGACCGGCTTTCCAGACTCCCGCCCGCAGCACCGCAGACCACCTCCTGAAAAGATAAATATCCACATTACGCGGCATCTCGCGCGAGCTGAAAAACTGCGCCGTTTTATATACCAGCCCCTTTAGAAAACTCGCTGGCTCATTAACAATATAATCAACCGTTTTGTCGGCAAAGAACCGCTGCTTTCCGGAATCATCCTTAATCCCCTGTTTGCCCGGAAGCTCTACGAGTTCGCGCCACCCCAGGCCCGGCCTGATAGTGATAGTTTCCTTGTAGTTGGGATTATTACCGATATATAAGTTGACACTTCCGGAATAGGGCAAAATCATCACCTTGCCCATCACCTGATAACTCGAAATCGCCACCGGCCCGGCCACGACCAGAAAGCCGGCAGCGATGGTAGCCACGCTCACCACGAGCTTCTTAGCCTCAATCCGACCGCGAATCCACACAACTAACAGCCAAATACAACCTGCTGCGAAAAAGGGCAAGAACACGGGCCTTGTGATAATACTAAGCGCACCAAGCAAGCCCAGGACAAAACAACTCCATACGCTCGGTTTTTCTCCGGCCTTAATCAGAACTAATACTAACGTCACCGACCAGAAGGCGGCCCAGCCAACCGCCAGCAGCTCACCCTCAAAAAAGACCAACGGCACATAGACAGCAGTGATAACGCCGGCCAACATCCCTGCCGGCCTGCCGAAAAGCTTCTGACCCAATCGATATACCAGCACACATGTCACGCCCCCCAAAATCAACTGGATAAACTTCACCCAGATCACCGAAGAGTGACTCAACCAGTAAACCATCGATAAAAACAAGGGATAAAACATGGGCTGCCAGAAAAACTCGCGTGTTATCCCCCGGCCGTCAAGAAGCCCCCGCGCCATTTGGTCATACGTCAGCGAATCCACTATCGGTGCGAAAAAAGTGGGGCTGTCACTGCTGTCATACAGATACAGCCCCCTGACAAGAACCGCCAACAAAAACACTGCCACTCCAAACGAAATCCCTGCTGAGCGGTCAATGTCCTTTTGTGTCTTGCTCATAGGATTATGTTAGCATCAAAGGTGCCTGGATACAACAGTTGGCCCGGGACGAAATATCAAGCCTAACTCTCTTGACCCGTTATGTTTGCAAGGCAAATCCGGGCGTTTCTTTTCAATCGTTCAAGGCCCAGGCGTTTAATAACCGAACCCGAAAATCTTGCGTCGAACGATTCTTCACTTAAACCCAAAATCTCATTCAGGTCAAGCTTTGCTCTGTCACCATAGAATTTGAACTGCTTGTTGTCGCATACCGGCCCAGCTTCTTGATAGGGACAGGCCAGGACACATTCGTCACAGCCGAAAAGCCGGTCGCCTATTCTCTGGGCTAAAGCAGGTGATATTTGGTCTTTGTGTTCTATTGTCAAATAGCTGATACATTTATTGGCGTCAAATTGACCGTCGGCTCTTAACGCTCCCGTCGGGCAGGCCTCCAAACATTTATCGCAGTTTGAGCAGCCGCTCGCAATCGGCTCGTCGGTTTGAAGTTTCAAGTCCATTATTATTTCGCCTAAGAATATCTGCGGCCCTAAGTCCGGGTTGATTAGTATATGATTTTTCCCGACAAAACCCAGGCCGGCCCGCCCAGCCAACGCCCTCTCCGCCAATGGAGCCGAGTCAACACAGATCTTGAACCGAATGTCACCATCTACGCTTGACCTTATAAAGTCCGCCAATTTTCGCAATCGGTTTTTTATAAACGAATGATAGTCTTCATATTGGGCGTAGTTTGCAATTCCGCCAACCGGAGCTGTTAGCTCTGACGGCTTCGGTTCGGGTTTTGGTGGCCGATAGTTCAAACCGACGCATATCACAGATTGTGCATTTTCTAAAAGCCTGGCCGGGTCTATGCGTTTTTCAAAGTTCTCGTGCATATAGCTCATCTGCCCGGCGTAGCCGGACTTCAGCCAACCCGCCAGTAATTCAACTTGTTCGGCGTCTATAGGCGAGCCATCCGTTACACCAACGAGGTCGAAACCCAATTCAAGCGCCTCTTGTTTTATATCTTCACCTAAACTCATAAGAGCGATTATAGTGAATCTGTACACATAGGGACAGAGAGATTCGAAAACCATGTGGTACGGCTCCCACAATGCTATCCGGATGAAACCGTTGCAATCAAGACGTTTTGGGGACTTTGTGCTAATACGGCGTTAATATTGGGACAGCGAGTGCTTCATTGCCGGACGGGCCCATTGAATATCTTATTCTTCCGCAGGCTCCAGGAGAGCATCGACCATTTCCCGGATGTCCATACTTTCGGCCTTAGATTCTGTGCTGGTTCCGGGCGCCTTATCCAGGATAGGGACCAATTTATGGTTTTCGGGATTCAGTTTCAGCCATTCAGGGACAGGATTGTCGGGCCTCATCACCTGTGGCGTGATAAAGATTGTCAAAACGCTGTTGCGGACTTCTTCGGCTTCGTGTCTAAACAGCGGGCCGAGAAGCGGAAGGTCGCCCAGAAGAGGCACTTTTGTCGTGGAGCTGCTCATCTCCTGCTGGCGCAACCCACCGAGCACAAGCGTTTGCCCTCCTTCAACAGTGACTTCGGTCTTGGACTGTCGCATCGTCTGCTCGGGCAGGCCGGCATCCTTGGTAAACGTGAAGCTGCCAACCTTAACATCGACCTCGAGATGGATTTTGCCGTTGTCCAGAAGGGTCGGCAGTATCCTGCCTTCGGTCTCGGCCGAGATGTCGCTTTTGTCGATAATGGGTCGGCCTGTCACATCATAGCCTTCGGTGAAGAAGTAGTTAAGGGTCTTGCGAATCTGAATCAGGGACTCCTTACCGCTCATCCCAACGGTTCTCGGATTTGCAAGAATCGTCCCTTCGCCGTCCTTGACCAGGGTATTGAGCCGAATAAAGAACTCACGCGGCAGTCTGCCGACCCCCTGGTAGAACGATTGTCCCACGCCAGGTAGAGTAGTCAGGCTGTCCAGCGCGCCGCTGGGGAAGCCTATTCGATAGTCTTCAGTGGCCCCGACATGCGGGAATTTTTGGATGGCGCTTCCCGAAGGCTGAAAGAATCCGAAATGGCCTTCGGTGTAGGTCCAGTCCAGGCCGAGCTCTCGGGTTGCCTCGTCCGACAGTTCCACTGCCAGCATATCCACCAGGACGTGCGGCGCAGGCGTATCAATCAGCCGCAAATCGCTGCGCAGTGCGACCAACACCGCCGGCGGGCCCTTAAACAATAACAGATTACGCGAGGCATTAAGGGTGATGTACTGCTGATAACGCCCCGGCAGCGAAGCAACGGCTTCTGCAATCGGCATGTGCAGGGGCTTTACAACCTCAGTGACAAAGCCGGTCTGGTCGGCCGGTACTTGTGCGGGGATTTGCACCGGCGCCGATGGCTGCTCAGCCACAGCAGTTTCTCGGCCCATCGCTGGGCCAATATGCTGCGAGGCGGACGGGTCGATGAAACGCTCCGGCAGGTCCAGGCGGTACACGTCGGGTTCACGGATATCATCCTTGTCGCTCACTATGGTCGCTATTGTAAGCAGGATCGAACGGTTATCGGGCGACCACGATATGTCACCGATATCTTCTCTATCCAAATCGGCAAGGATTTTCCTGCGATCGAGCTGTTCATCATAAATAAGAATGTCATCGACTTTTCTTTGGCGCACATCATAAAGGCTCAGAACCCGCCGGATTCTCTCATGCTCGTGGTCCGGGCCCCAGTTCTTCACCGTGGAACGCTCACTGACAAACGCGATTTTGGTACTGTCATAGCTCCATTTGGCTGACTCGAAGTCGTCATATTTCCTTGTTTTTCGTGGGTAGGAAGTCATAATCGGCTCATATCCACCGTTTATCGGGTCGATCAGATAGAATGTGGCTATCTTGTTGCCCTGATTGTCGAATCTCTTGCCCTCGGCCAGAATCCAGCGTCCATCCCAGGACCAGAAAGGCTCGTCGAGCTCAAGCTGCTCTTCAGTGGCGGCAGAGGTGGCTTTTGTAAGATTCCGGGCTTCGGAGCCGTCCGGGCGGGCGACCCAGCAATCTTCGCGTTCGAGTTCCTGTTCGGCCTGGGTCATCTCGACATCGCTGGTAAACGCGATCCATTCGCCGGTCGGGCTCCACCGCGGTTCGTCTATTTCTACGTCCCGGGCGCCAATATCGGTCAGCAGAACCAGATTCCTGCCGTCTGGGGCCACAGTGGCCGCGTCGTATTCGCCGCCGCTCGCTTCGACCAGCAGGCAGATCTTCGGCGGTACCGAAGGGCTCCACCTCTGCTCGTTTGCCTGCCCACGCTCGGCCAGGATCCACCAGTTCTTGCCCGTCCGGACATCCGCTACCCAGACCTGACGCCTTTCCGAAGGTCCGGACCGAACCTGATAGGCCACGTACCGGTCGTCCGCCGACCAGAATGGGCCGTCATCCTCGTCCATGGCGTCTTGAATATAAGGTGCTGAGACCGAAAGTGACCGTTTAGTAAGCACATCGTAGATGTAGACCCCGCCCTGGCTCTGGCCTTCGTCGGCGTTGGAAAACTCGTACGATAGCTTGCGCCCCGTCCACGACCACTCCGCAAAGAACGGATTTCCAACAGGAGTTACCGCTTCTACGCCGGAGCCGTCCGCATTCATAATCAATAACTGGCTCTGGCTGCCCCCCGATATCTCCCGCAAAAAAGCAATCTTATTGCCGTGGTATGCCCACGACAGCGCTGTAGATTTGCCGTCATCGGTCAGGGGCGTAAGCGTAACGCCGTCCGCTATAAACTCCGCCCGCACCCCAGGGCAGACGAGAAGCAGAACAATAGTCAATAACAGCGGATAATACCTATTTCTTTCCAAAATGTTATTCCCAGCCTTATCATCTGGCCCAGAACTCAAAAAAAGCCAAGTCGCCCAGTCCGGACCTCGCTCACACGTTCTTGCCAATAATGCGTCTGCGTCCAATGATATTTGACGTGCAACTATGCCGTTTTTATGCAATGTTTTTTCGAGAAGCTTACAGCACACCCCGCGAATCGCCCCTGCAAAACAATTGTAAAGCGACCGTAAAGCAATTACCATAGTCGGCAGCTTAAAAATTAGGTGAAAATAGCTGGTCTTCCCACAAAAAGGAACCGGTAATGAAAAACAATACTACTGTTATCGCCTTCGGTATTTTATGGCTGTTATTGGGCCCCGGCAGTGCTTGTGGCAAATCCAGGCCCGTTTGGGCGGACTATATAACCAAGGCTAACAAAGGGCGAATTACTAAAAAGATCAAGTTGGCCAAGTTGGCCCCGAGCGGAGTGAAGATTCTTGAGAATTACTCAGGGCAGCCGAACAAGTTTGGAATCCTGAAGCGCTACGAGCTGGTCTTGCCGCCGTTCGAGCGTGGCTGTTACTTCAGCGGTGACCATCATCCGCAGGTCGAATGGCCCGACGGCGCTAACCGCATTCAGCCCTGGATTTTTGACAGCTTGAAGCAGCTTGGCAGCGACAACTACCCGCCAAGACCTTCCAATTACCCCAGAGTCAGAGAAGGGTTATTCTTGCTTCTCAAACTAAAAAGTGGGCGGTACCTGGCGATAACGCCCATTGCCGGGCCGGTGACAATGACCTGGCTGTATGCCTCAAAGAAGGGGCGGATGGTGCTTAACTTCGGCACGCTCGGAACAGAACCGGTTTCTCCGGAAGGAGTCCATAGGACCTGCGATGCGCCGCTTTTCGCGTGGTCTTATTCCGATGACGTTTATACGGCGTGCCGTCAGGCCTGGGCACTGGCAATTACGTCCAGGCCTGTAGCCGGCTCCACAGACTTTCGCATCAACAAAAAGTATCCCGAGGTCTTCAAGTACCTCGGCTGGTGCAGTTGGGAACAGTACAAGTGGGACATCAGCGAAAAAACGCTCACCAATGTGGTCAAACAAATAGAAGCTTCAGGCCTTCCCATTCGTTTTCTGCTGGTCGATGACGGCCACCTCGATGCGGACGAGAGCCGCAGGCTAAAGAGCTTTAACCCCAACAAGAGCAAGTTTCCCAACGGCTGGGCACCTCTGCTGGCAATGCGCAAGAAAGACAAGATAAGGTGGATGGGACTTTGGAATACTATCAGCGGCTACTGGGAGACGATTTCACCGGATAATCAATTCAGCAAAGAAATAAACGAGCACCTGCTTTCTATTGACTGGACAAACACGTTAGTCCCCCGCAACAACCCCGAATCAACGAGGCTTTTCTATAACGCTCATATCAACGCAGTCAAAAAGCACGGCTTCGACTTTGTCAAGATTGACTGCCAGGCAAGAAATATCTGCTGGTATATCGGCACCGACAATGCCGTCGAAGCTGCCAATAATAACCTCCAGGCACTGGAGTCGGCGGTAAAGGACAATATCGACGGCGTTATCAACTGTATGGCCCATAACCTGCCCTGCATCTTCAACACAAAGTACAGCGCCGTCACGCGCTGCAGCATCGACTACAAGCTCGGCAAAGAAGCCAGGGGCAAGTCCCATCTGTTGCAGTCATATAGCAATACCCTCTGGCTTGCACAGACCGTCTGGGGTGACCACGATATGTTTCACTCCAGCGACCGCTATGCCGGACGAATAATGGCCGTATCGAAGGCAATGTCCGGCGGCCCGGTTTATCTTTCCGACAATCCGAAAGATTTCATCGCTGAGTACATTCGCCCATTGTGCTATGAAGATGGCGAGCTGCTGCGACCGTTGGCCCCCGCAGGGCCGCTGCCGGACTCGGTCTTTATTGCCCCGATGAGGGAGAACGTCGCTTATCGAGTAATCGCACCGCTAAGCACAAATGCAGCCGCCATCGTCGCCTACAACCTATACCACCCCACTACCGAAGAGCCTATCCAGGCAGCAGTCACCCCCGATGATTACACCCACGCCGGCTGTATGATCCAGCCTTATCCGGGCACGTGGAAAGTGCCCAGCGAGGGATTGGTTGTCCACGACTTCTATGCCGGCAAAGCCGAAAAGCTCGGTGAAGAATATGCCTTCGAGCTCAAAGGCTTTTCCGACCGATTGCTGCATCTTTGCCCCATCCGAAAGGGCTGGGCCGTCATTGGCCGAACCGATAAATTCCTGTCACCTGCCGCCGTCAAGGTCCTCGCCATTTCCGAGGGAAAACTCAAACTTCGTATGGTCGAGTCCGGCCCATTGGCCGTCTGGTGCGCTGCCGGCGTACCTTCAGCCAAGAACATCTTGTTCGAGAACGCAGGAAATGGCCTGTGGAAGGCAGCCATCGAACTCGGCCATCGAGATATGTTGATTACTATATGGAAGGTCAATACCAGGTGAACCCAATCTATGGAAACAGGATGTGCTGTATTAGTTCCAGCTTTGGGCGAATCTTGCGAAATCCAAAAAGTTAACAATGCCGTCACCGCCCTCAGGAGCAATATCTATTGATGGCTCATCTTCCAACCAGTAACTGACAAGTATTGCCAGGTCTTCAGAATCAACCAAACCGTCGCCGGTAAAGTCAGCCGCAATATTGTAATAGTTCAAAGCCGCATAAGCATCGACCAGTCCCCAGCCATACGCTTGGTCCCATCCGGGTTGGCCCAGGTCTCTTGCGGTATTCTGCAGGGCTTCCCGGATAGCATCCGGGCCGGTCACACCGGTGGATATCAGTAAAGCAGCTACGCCGCTGACGTGAGGCGCAGCCATCGAAGTGCCCTGATAAAACCAGTATCCCCAGTCTTTGGGGTTCTTACCGAAGCTCTGCTGCAGGATGCCGTCGCCGTAATCGTCGCCGTTTTGGTCCACATTCAAATCTCCCCCCGGAGCAGCCAGGTCCAAATAGCTGCCCGTATTGGAATAGTATGCCCGCGTGCGGTCAAATCTGGTGGCGCCAACGGCGATGCAGTATTCGTCATAGGCGGCCGGATAAGCGGGCAGATTGCCCTGTTGATACTCATTGCCTGCAGCGCAGACAATAGTGACACCCTGCTCATAAGCATAAGCAACGGCGCTTCTCAGAGTATTTGAATCGCTGACGCCCCCAAGACTCATGTTGATGATGTCCGCGCCGTTGTCCGCGGCGAAATAGACTCCGTCCGAGATATCTGTATAAGTACCAGTGCCACGTTTGCTGAGCACTTTAACCGGCATAATAGAGCAATTGAAAGCTATACCCGCTGTGCCGAGAGAGTTGTTTGTGCTCTGAGCTAAAGTGCCCGTAACATGTGTGCCGTGTCCGTCGTCATCGTTTGAATGCTCGTCATTGTTGGCAAAATCATAGCCCTGTACAAAAAGCGTGTTGGCTAAATCAGGGGCCTGCTGAAAGGCGGTATAGTTCTCGTAGGCTACACCGGTATCCAGCACCGCCACGATAACATTCGGGTCGCCTGTGGTAATGTCCCAGGCCGGCTCAATGTTTATTCCGGCCGTCGCGTCATTGAAGTGCCACTGGTAGGAATAAACCGGATCGTTAGGCTCAAAAAGGGCATAGGCATAGTGGTTTAGTTCAGCATACTCAACATCAGGCTCGCGCTTATAGACCCCGACCATCTGTTCGGCTGCTTTCCCGACAGGAACCTTCAACCTCTTAAAGCCCGCAAAAGGGCTGGTCGACAAGACCGCAGTTCCATATTGCTGATTTATCCGGTCGATGCGCTCTTTGGGAAGCCCGTTCCTGAATTTTACAATAATCTCGGACGAAACCCACTTTGGTCTTTTAGTGATACTAAGCCTGCCCGGGCCGGCAAGGCCGACCCCGGCAAAATACAAGAGCAAAAAAGCTGTCAATAGTGTTGGGAGATTTTTTTTCACCACCTGTTTCTCACCCATACCCCTGTTCCTGGTTTGGAGCAGCTTAATACTTATTTTACCATATTACAGCGTGTAATCCAAATATAAACCTCGAAATCTGTTTTTGGCAGGCCAGAACAGGCCTTTCCGCCTTGTAAATATGGCCGCAACCCTGTAATATAACGACCGTTTTAGTACTACAGCGCCATATAGCAAGAAGCTGGATTGATAACTTCTTGTTGCACAGACAGTTATATTAAGTGAGGCAAATTCGAAATCCGAATATCGAAGCTCGAAACAAATACGAAATTCA
>Ga0114930_10002896_pt1 | contig 15303 bp, 11 predicted proteins | sample AnhtaG_FD_87300 | JGI IMG/M metagenome (GOLD analysis project Ga0114930, IMG submission 87300) | Deep subsurface microbial communities from Anholt, Denmark to uncover new lineages of life (NeLLi) - Anholt_01485 metaG | ecosystem: Environmental > Aquatic > Marine > Oceanic > Sediment | place... | reverse complement strand
GGCTACTGAAAGATTGCAGATATACAGGTGTAATATCTGCGGAAACATTGTAACAGTACTTCATGCAGGCGCCGGTCAGCTCGTATGCTGCGACCAGCCGATGGAACTGCTCACTGAGAATACAACCGACGCATCACTGGAGAAGCACGTTCCGGTGATCGAGAAGATCGAGGGGGGAATTAATGTCAAAGTCGGTTCTGTCCCGCATCCAATGCAGGAAGAGCACTACATTGAGTGGATAGAGGTGATCGTGGACGACAAATCCTACCGCCGGTTCCTCAATCCCGGCGATGCACCTGAAGCATTCTTCCCTGTAGAAGGCGACAATGTCATTGCCCGAGAATATTGCAACTTGCATGGATTATGGAAAGCTGAGTGAACTGAATTATCGGCAAAACCGCAGAATCCAACAGGATTATCTTTTGATACAACTATGTAAAACGGAATCCAGACTCGCTGATATTGAGGAAATATTGTAAATAAATTCATCCCCGCCAATAGTGGTAAGAACGGTGTTTGGGAATCAATTTAACCGCAGCATTATTCCGTGGGAAAATTATTATGAAAAACAATGAGCTAAGTTTCATGATCGGGGGTTTTGCAGGACAAGGCGTGAAAACGATTAGTGATGCCTTTGCACGCGTATGTACCCGGGCAGGACTTTATGTGTTTATTAACATGGAATATCCCTCGAATATAAAGGGGGAGCACAACTATATCCAGATTATGGTTTCGGAAAAAGAGGTGGGTAGTCACGTTCAACGAGTAGACCTGCTTCTGGCTCTCGATGCAAAGACTATAAATCTCCATAAAGATGAAATTTCTCCGGGTGGTGCACTTATCTATGACAGGGAAGGTATTGAAGTCAGTCAGATTGACGTAGGGCTAAAAGTCGATGACATAGGACGGGAGGATATTCTTATAATAGATATGCCGTTTAATAAAATCGCCGCGGATGCAGGCGGAACAAATAAAATGATTAACTCGGTAGGGTTGGGGGCTGTGCAGGGTTTACTGCGCTTTGATTTCGAATTACTTGCGTCTATGCTTCGTCAATCGCTTTCCAAGTTTGAGGATAAAATTATCGAACAGAACCTAAAAGGTGCCAGGCAAGCCTACGGTATAGCGCGTGAAAAGTATTCCGAGAAATTCAGTTTTGTTCTTGAAAAGCGGGATGCTCCGGATCGAATGCTGCTCACAGGGAATGAGGCAGTGGCGATGGGAGCCTTGAAAGCGGGATTGAAGTTCTATTCGAGTTACCCGATGACTCCCGCTTCGTCGGTATTGAATTATCTCAGCAAGCGTGCACGCGATTATAACATTGTGACTATTTTGACCGAAGATGAGATCTCGGCAGCCGGGATGGCTATAGGAGTGGCATATGCTGGTGCACGGGCTATGACCGGTACTTCTGGTGGAGGTTTTTGCCTGATGACCGAATACCTCGGTCTTGCCGGAATGACCGAAACTCCTTTGGTTATTCTTGAAGGGCAAAGACCGGGGCCCGCAACCGGATTGCCTACACGGACAGAACAGGCAGACCTCAAATTCATTCTTTCAGCCCACCAGGGCGATTTCCCACGCATCGTGATTGCTCCCGGTGACCCTTCCGAAGCCTTTTATATTACTTTTGATGCGTTTAATTTAGCTGAGAAATACCAGACACCGGTAATAATTCTAACTGATAAGCATATTGCAGAATCCTCATGGGCTTATGAGCCTTTTGATGTGAAGGGCATGGAAATCGAGCGTGGTAAAATGCTCGGAGAGAAAGAATTGAGCAAAATTAAAGATTACAAACGATTTTTGGTTACAGATTCAGGTATTTCTCCTCGAACCCTGCCGGGAACTCCGGGCGGTGTTTTCAAGGCGACGGGTAACGAACATAATGAGTACGGCTTATTCAGCGAAGAAGCTGATAACAGGGCGGAACAAATGGATAAGCGGCTGCGCAAAACAGCCACATTGGATGTTTCCGAAATCGGCGTAAAGCTGCACGGCGACCCCGATGCTGATATTACGCTTGTCGGATGGGGGTCTACTAAATTTGTGATTATGGATGCAATAGCACTATTGAAAAAAGACACAGAGCTGAACTGTAATTTCCTTCAGGTAATCTACATGGAGCCGTTTCCTGCTGAACGCGTGATAAAAATTCTCGAGAGTGCTAAACGGACAATGCTTGTGGAAAATAATGCAACCGGTCAATTAGGAGATCTTATCAGGCAGAAGACCGGTTTTGTTATCAAGGAGAAGATACTAAAATATAACGGGCGGCAGTTCTTTAGAGATGAACTTGCCGGCTTCATCGAGAAACGCCTCTAAGACCATTAGGAGGTATAATATCCTTTGTCAGGAGTTGATAAAATGAGCAATGCCAACGATAAAACAAAATTCAATACAAAAGCCAGACCCAATTGGTGTCCCGGATGTGGGAATTTTGGAATTCAGTCTGCTCTTAAAAGAGCACTGATGGAGCTTAATCTTGAACCTCACCAGGTAGTTATGTCGTCCGGAATAGGCTGTTCCAGCAAAATTGCCCACTGGATTAACATTTACGGACTGCACGGCTTGCATGGACGCACTCTGCCTATCGCTACGGGAATAAAACTTGCCAACAACAATTTAGTAGTAATCGCTGAGGGAGGTGATGGGGACGGATACAGCGAAGGGATGAATCATTTTATTCAAGCCGCACGGCGTAACGTTGATTTAACATACATCGTCCACAATAACGGTGTTTTTTCCCTGACCACAGGACAGACCTCGACCACGGGAAAAAAGGGATTTGTATCTAACACTACTCCTTTTGGTGCAATTGAACCGCCTTTCAATCCTATTGCCCTGGCAATAACTGCAGGTGCTACTTTTGTAGCTCGAACTTTCTCGGGTGATATAAATCGACTGAGTGAGTTGATTGTTGCAGCGATAAAACACCGAGGCTTTGCTTTTATCGATATCTTACAGGTTTGTGTATCGTATAATCCGGAGAAAAGCTATAAGTGGTACAAGGACCGAGTTTACAATATCGAAGATAAAGGTCATGCTCACACTAACAGGAGCAGTGCTCTGGTTTTTGCTCTTGCTGATAACGAAGATAGAATAGCTACAGGTATTTTCTATCAAAGTGAAAGGGCTCCTTATGAGGATTTACTTCCGCAGATTAAGAAGGCACCTTTGGTGGAACATGACATTAAAAACGTAGAAATCGGCAACCTGATGGCGGAGTTGATCTGATTTTTTAAGATTTTCGAGATTAATACATATAGTGATTGTTCACAATAAACAGATTATCCTGCGGAAAATCTTAAAGCTGCGGCATCCGGCGAGCATTACGAATGGGAAAATATGTACCCGGAATTTGCACAAGTAGCCCGTGAAGAGGGCTTCGATGTTATTGAAAATGTTTTTGCGGCTGTGGCTGTAACCGAAAAGCAGGTATATTCATTAGACATACTGCAAAATATTAATTTCTTATTAGCCTGACTTATTCATAAAATTTATAAGTATATGAAATTGTCATTTCCCCGCTGCGAAGCATTCCCTACGGGAAAGGGATCACTACGTGACGACCGGAGTTCCGAATTATAAAAAAAATATACATACACAACAAACCACTATTCGGAACCCAGAGTACTCAGGACTCAACATGACACATTGTTATATGTTTTATTGTTATTTTGCAGTAGGTCTATTATAAAAAAAAGAAAGGAGACAGGAAAATTGCTACAGAAAGATTGCAGGTTTATAGGTGCAATGTCTGTGGTAATATGGTAGAGATAATTCACACGGGCGCCGGTCAGCTCGTATGCTGCGACCAGCCGATGGAACTGCTCACTGAGAATACAACCGACGCATCACTGGAGAAGCATGTCCCTGTGATTGAGAAGGTCGAGGGGGGAATTAATGTCAAGGTCGGCTCTGTGCCGCATCCGATGCAGGAAGAGCACTACATCGAGTGGATCGAGGTTATTGTGGACGGCAAGGCTTATCGCCAGTTCCTCAGTCCCGGTGATTCTCCCGAGGCATTCTTCCCTGGAGAAGGCGACAATGTCACTGCCCGCGAGTATTGCAACTTGTATGGATTATGGAAAGCTGAATGAACTGTGTTTAAGGTAATATCGAAGAAACTGGAGACATATATAATGGAGGTTTTAAATGAGCAGCCTTAAAGGAACAAAAACTGAAAAGAATTTGATTACAGCCTTTGCAGGCGAGTCCCAGGCGAGGAACCGCTACACCTACTTTGCCAGCAAGGCAAGGAAGGAAGGCTTCGTCCAGATAGCGGATGCTTTTGAGGAGACAGCCAACCAGGAAAAAGAACACGCCGAGAGGTTCTTCAAGTTCCTCGAAGGAGGAGATGTTGAAGTTCAGGCTGCTTTCCCTGCAGGTGTGATAGGCAGCACGGCGGAAAATCTTAAAGCTGCGGCATCCGGCGAGCGTTACGAATGGGGAAATATGTACCCGGAATTTGCACAAGTAGCCCGTGAAGAGGGATTCGATGTTATTGCAAATGTTTTTGAGGCTGTGACTGTAGCCGAAAAGCAGCATGAAAAACGATACCTCGGTCTATTGGCAAACGTGGAAGCAGGTACGGTCTTTAAGAAGGACAAAAAAGTTTTATGGAGATGCAGAAACTGCGGATACCTCCACGAAGGCGAGGAAGCGCCGGAATCGTGCCCGGCATGCGACCACCCACAAGCGCATTTCGAACTGCTGGCAGAAAACTGGTAACGGCTTATTCTGACTGCTGAAATTTCCACAGCAGGCTAAATAGCTGAAGGCGGTATAGAAGCAGGTATGTTCGTTTATTTGCAGTGCATCAGATATATAGAGAAGAGCATATTACAGGGAGATAATAATGAAGAGATACGTATGCAATGTCTGCGGATGGGTCTACGATCCGGCTGAAGGGCTTCCCGAAGAAGGCATCGAGCCAGGCACCCCATTTGAAGACCTTCCCGACGATTTTGTTTGCCCTGAGTGCGGAGTAGGCAAAGATGATTTTTCAATTGAGGAGTAACGCAACAAACTTTTCTTCATATCACAATGACGCTTGACAAAGCGTCGGGAAAAAACCGGAATTTTCCCGAAGTATTCAAAGATTTATTATCGCCAAGAGAATTGTGAGCTTCAAATTAATTGGGAAGTCGCAATATGGATTTGGATGTTTTATTTCTTTCACGCCTCCAGTTTGCCCTGACCATCGGATTTCATTTTCTTTTTCCACCCATTTCAATCGGATTGGCATGGCTGATCGTCTTTCTTGAATGGATTGGCTGGAAGCGTCGTAATGAGGACTATGTCCGCGCGGGAAAATTCTTTGGAAAGATTTTAGGTTTGACCTTCGTGGTCGGGGTAGCTACCGGAATAGTTATGGTGTTTCAGTTTGGAACGAACTGGGCGGAGTATTCCAAATTCGTTGGCGACATTTTCGGTGCGCCTCTGGCGGCTGAAGGGGTTTTTGCATTCTTCCTGGAATCGGCATTTCTCGGTTTATTCCTTTTCGGGAGGGATAAGGTCTCTAAGGGGGTGCACTGGTTCTCAGCCTTGATGGTTGCGTTTGGCTCGACGATTTCAGCCTTCTGGATTATCGTTGCAAATTCATGGCAGCAGACTCCCGCCGGGTACGTTGTCCGCGGCGGACGCGCTGAACTTACCGACTTCTGGGCAGCCGTATTCAATCCTTCCACGCTCGACCGCTTCTTCCATACATTTATCGCCTGTTTGATTGCCGGCGCCTTTCTTATGTCAGGTATCTCGGCGTATCTTGTTATGAAGAAAAAAAGTGAGGAAGTAAGCCAAAAGACATTGAAGGTCTCGCTGATATTCGGACTGGTTGTGTCGATTATGGCGCTTTTCCCAACAGGTCATCATCACGCAATCCAGGTGGCAAAGACACAGCCGGAGAAGTTCGCTGCAATGGAAGGACTTATTCAAGGGCAAATAAAAGCTCCAATTACAATTTTTGGGATACCCACGGAGAACCCGCCCGCCCTGAATTACGATATTAGGATTTCCGGGCTCCTTAGTCTGATGGCTTTCGGGGATATAAACGCATTTGTCCCGGGTATCGAGGATTTGCAAAAGGCGGGAAAGCCCACGCCCCCCTATGTCATTACGTTTCTTTCCTTCCATACTATGGTGGGATTGGGATCATTTTTTATTGTTTTGACGGCGGTAGGCGTTTTTCTGCTCTATCGGGAAAAAGTCTACGAGACTATGTGGTACTTGAAGCTCCTTTTGTGGTCGATCCCCCTGCCGCTTTTAGCCTGCCAATTAGGATGGATCACAGCTGAAGTCGGGCGCCAGCCATGGATTGTTTACGGGTTATTAAAGACAAGAGATGCGTTCTCAACCAACGTTACTGGTGGAGAAATACTTTTTTCTATCATAATTTTCAGCCTGATCTACATGTTTCTGGGCGCAGCATATATCTATTTGCTTGCAAGGAAGGTCAAGCATGGTCCTGAAATGCTCCAGACAATTGAGGTGTAGTTATTATGGATTTGAATACAATTTGGTTTCTGTTAATCAGTTTTCTTTTGACCGGCTACGCCATCCTCGATGGATTTGATCTTGGAGTTGGTGTACTGCACCTTTTTGCCCGGGACAACCGGGAACGAAGAGTACATATGAATTCCATCGGACCAGTATGGGACGGTAACGAGGTGTGGCTGCTTACCGCCGGTGGCGCTATGTTTGCTGCGTTTCCGGTCGTTTATGCCACTGTTTTCAGCGGTTTATATCTCGCCATGATGCTGATACTTTTTGCTATGATCTTCCGCGCGGTTTCCTTGGAGTTTCGCAGTCAAGTGGAAAATCCGTGGTGGCGGAAGTTCTGGGACTGGTCCTTCGGGATTGGCAGCCTGATTCCCGCTATTTTATTCGGAGCGGCGATCGGAAACATCCTTCGCGGACTCCCTATTGACGCAGATGGAAGTCTTACCGTTTCTTTCCTTGCACTTCTGAATCCGTATGCGCTCCTGATCGGGATACTCAGTCTGACCATGTTCGTAATGCACGGAGCAGCATTTCTTGCAATCAAAACTGAAGGCGATCTGCAAAAGCGCATGGTAAGATGGATTAACCGTGCATGGATGGCTTTTGTGGCGCTGTATCTGATAGCTACTATTGCCACATATTTCGTTGCCCCGTTCCTCTTTGAAGGCATCCTGGTCAATCCACTCTTTTGGATTCTCTTCCCTCTTCTACTGGGAGCCATTATTTACATCCCCATCGCAACACGGGCAGGGAAGTTCTTTAGCGCTTTCCTGGGTTCTGCCGTTACGATTGCCTTGATGATCAGCCTGATGGGAATAAGTCTCTTTCCACGAATGGTCCCGTCCAGTATTGATCTTGGCTACAGCCTGACAATATATAACGCCTCGTCATCCCAGCGAACTTTGACTGTAATGCTTATCATCGTGCTGATCGGCATGCCAATAGTAATTGGTTACACTGCCTGGATTTACAAAATATTCATGGGCAAGGTTGTACTCACGGAGGACAGCTACTAAAGTGAAAATAAGCACTTTTTACAAGATTAAATTGGTGAAATAATTCTTACTACTCGGGTCATTAAATTGTTTGCATTTTGCTCTCTGTTAGTCCCGCTAAGCGGGAGAGAAAATTAGTATGTTGGTCACAAGACCAACATACAGCAAGATTGTTTGCATTTGATAATGGGGAATGAGATAAAGATTGTCAGGTATACAGCAAAATAAATGTAAACTATTTAGTGACCTGAGTAGTAAGTGTTGAATCGGGTAGAGGGCTTGCACCTCAAGATAAGTGCGTTATGCCGGGCACACTATAACAAAGGGGCACAACGACCAAACATTGTGCCCCCTTATCATGTTTTATCTTTATCTTTATTTTTTGATTTCGGGCAGTAAATTCTCTATTACCCAAACTTCGCTTTCACCTCTTTTTCCTGAGGTAAAGGCGATATGCCTGCCGTCGGGATGAACAGATACCATTCTCATCATTTCCATAGATAACTCTAACTTCTGGGGAGTGCTGCCATCTATGGGAATTCGCCACAGTTCATTACCGGGAATCAATTTTGTAAGCAGCACATCCTGTCCATTGGATGTCCATCCCAGCATCCAGAAACAACTACCCTCCGCTTGTTCATGGAGAAGCTCACGGACTTCCCCGCCTATCGTTGGAAGCACCATTAATCTGTCTGTTTGCTTTTCATCTACATAACGCCGATCAGTAATAATAAAAGTTAACATACTGCCATCTGGAGAAAGTGTAAGAGATTTTGGCCTGGAATCTGTGCTGCTATATATTTCTGTCTCTGAGCCTGTTTCAATATCATGACGTAATATGGTAGATTTCGTCCAAGGATCGCCACTTTGATAACTTTGATAAAAACGAATCTTTCTATCTGAGGACAATATTACCAATGCTCCTTGACTCCAATTCTCTATAATGCGGGTAACTTCGCCCGTTTCTACGTCAATCTGATAAAGACCACTGTTACCCGTCTTGTCTCTACCAGAGAAATAAAGAAACTGACTGTCATCTGACCAGCGCACACGGTAGAAGTTGGGTATACCAATATCCAGAGCAAAATCCCGCTGCTCTCCAGTTTCAAATGAGTGAATGCAGACAGTATTTGCTTCAGTGACCATGGTTTTAGGTTCACGCTGAGATATATACGCTAAATAATGCCCATCCGGGGAGAATTCGGATGATTTGTTAGAACCTTCGTAGCTCTGGCTTACTTTTACCGGAGGTGTCAGAAGTTTTCCTGTCTCGAGGTCCACCTCGGCTACGTAGACGTCATCTCCAACTATTCGTGGACTATAGAAAAATGAACCGCTTCTTGTGAATCCCATAGGATAAATATCCCCAATACCCGGTTTCACGAGTTCCGGAGTTCCTTCGGCATGACCCTCTTTTATTCGAATGGACCACATGTCAATTTTTCCAGTACGGTTACTGGCAAAGAGAATTCTCTCTCCGTCAGGAGTCCAACCGAGCAGGTTATCATAAGATGGATGTTCTACTAAAGCAGTTTCCTGTTTATCGTTTACTGAAAGAACAAAGATATCACTATTTGATGTGTCATCCTTTAGTCGAAGATCGTATGCAACGAAACGCCCATCCGGCGACAAGCTTATTTGAGACGGACCGAGTTTTTCAACTGATTTGAGAATACGTAAAGAGCCCTCTTCTACTGACACTAAACCTATGTGCCAGGTTCGGTTCTCTCCTGAGTAACTCGAGAAAATAGTTAAAATTTGCTTGCCGTCCTGTGACCACTTAACAGGTCCCTCAACTCTTAATGCCCTATTTGCGTATACAACACGGTATATAGAATCTTCTATGTTAATAACTCGCAGTTCCCAGAATTCTTCTTTGTTGTACCACATATAGGCTATCTTCGAACCGTCGGGAGACCAGGTGGAAAAAAGTGTCATCTCTGAGGACTGAGACCAGGGTCCTTTGTTAGTCAGTCTGCGATTTTCTCCGGTGGAAAGGTCCCGTACCATTAGGTCACCGGTATCCCAATCCACAAAAGAGAGATAGCGCCCATCGGGGGATGACGATCCGACGAAGTCCACCTCAGGACCCGCCCATACCTGACGTAGTACCATTCCTTGATACTTTTTATTAGCTTCTGAGGGTACTAACGTAGATTCCTTTTGCGCACGGGTTTGTATGCTTGAAACAGGTATCAATAAAGATACAGCCAGTAAACCAACGAGAAGCATCGTTACCGGCTTCAAGACGGACCGCTGCTTAGTACTATTAAGAATTTCCATAACTCTACCCTCCAGTTTATTTTTTCGTACAATTGCTAACCCTAAATGCGACGCCCATTTTATTGATTTAAGCGCCTGAGCAACTTCAAACAGATTACGCGCGTAGACGGTCGGTTTTGTGCCTGATGAGAGTACATAATCATCAGATGCGTTCTCACGTTCAAAGTGAAACCGCCGCAGAGCGATCCAGATGAGAGGATTATACCAGTAGAAGACCGAAGCCGTATGCGCTATTAAGGTTGACAAAAAGTCAGAGCGCTTTATGTGTGCTGCTTCATGCAGAAGAACAATTTCTATACGTTTTTCAGGCCACTTTTCTGCTTCTTTTGGTAATACAATTGAAGGATTGAAATAACCCCACATTAACGGTATGGTGATTGATTCACTCTGTAATAGATTTACTGTTTTTGATACCCCGAATCTGTTAAAACAGTTGGCAATTAGTCTATTGAATGTATTATTCTGTAATGGTTCAGCATGTTTTACTAAAAGCCATGATCTGATTAATCTTGTCATAAATAAACTAAGAATATATAATGAACCCATAGTCCAGATTATTATTAACCACGACCAATTAAATGATTCGAGTAATTTCTTTAAAACAGATGAAGCTGAACCAATAATTTCTGAAATTTTTGACCAAGAAGGTTCGGAATCAGTGGAACCAATATTATTTGCAATAGAACTGCCTGATTGTTCAAGATCTTCTTCCAACTGAGAATTCCGGAAAAGTAAACCCTGCTCAAATTCCGACAGCGAAAATCCTTTTTGTGGAGATTCTATTGCTTGTTGCTGAGATTCAAAAAGCGAAATATTCCAGGACGGCAATGTGAAGGAAAGAAAAGGTATTAACAAAATACCTGCAAAAGCTGTACTCCAAATGAAATGACGTGTAGCAGCAGAAGCGCGTTTCAAAATTAAATTAACAGCAAAAGCAGCACAAAGGATTATTGACCCTTTAATAGTCATATTCAATATAAATCCAAGCAAGAAACTTGTAATTTGGAGTTGCTCTACAAAATTAAGGAGGGAGTTCATGATTATTTTTCCTCTTTTTTAGCCTGTTTAATAAGGCTGCTTATTCTGTCAAGTTCTTTATTTGTAAAATTTATATCCTCACTATTCAATATAGTTGCAACAACTCTTTCGGGTGAACCGTCAAACAACGTATTTATAAGATGTTTTAACACTGACAGTTTAACTTTTTCCCGCGGGATAGTGGGAAAATAAATATAGCGAAAGTTTTTCTCTTTTTTCTTAACGTATCCCTTTTTTTCTAAAACACGTAGTTTTGTTCTAACAGTAGAATTACTCGGTTTCCCGGTGAGAAGTTTTTGAATATCTGTTGCTGCTGCTTCTCCTACCTGATAAATTATATCCATGATCTGGCGTTCTCTTGGATGCAGCTGTGACAAAGATTTCTTAGACATAAACCGACCTCCACAGTTTTAAATATTGTATTCTCCAATAACTATATGTTACTGTAATAACATTTGATTATTAATATAACATATAACATCAGAATTGTCAAGAAAAAAATGCATTTTGATAAAACTTTTTTTGCACTTTTCTTGTAACGTGTTATCCTGCAATAAGTTAGCGACACAAAAAAATTTCAATTTTTTTGTTGTGGTTGCATTGCGGGCATTTACGATTTTTAAGCACGGGTATTTTAAAATTAAGCGATTTGAGAATATTTATCTGGATAACCTATATCAGACTACACCCATTATCCCTTTGTAGATTTTTTCAATATAAAAAAACGTGAAAAATGAATTTGGAAATCGTACTGTTCTCTGGGATGAAAATCATAAATTTATAGAGGAACAAGTATCTGTGACGCCATGCTCAAAATAGAATTTGAAAAAACAGGTGCTTTTTTATTTTGGAGTTGTAGACGTTTTTATATATATTCTACGAAAGCTATAATTACGACCGCTTCTATATCGTTTTGATCAACAATCTCTTTATGAGCCTTTTTAAACCCAGCGATGGTAAAGTGAAATCTGCAAAGCGTTATATCCCCCGGAAGTTAACGAATTGGAAATAGTCTGAATAGGTAAGTGTGGATTTTAATTATGAAGCGCATAATTCTTTTTGTTTTAATCATTATTGGATTTCAGATTTGTGGAGGGGACAATGCCATATCCCAATGGTCGTCCTTTGACTCAGCTACTCATGCCCTGCTCGCACAAGGAATTCATCAGGTTCATATTGAGGAATACGAGAGTGCTATCGAGACGTTCGAAAAACTGATTGATCTCTATCCTCAGAATCCTGTAGGTTATTTTTGCACCGCGGCAGTCTATCAGATAATAATGCGAAATTACCGCATAAATCTCTTTGAAGCTCAGTTTGACAGTCTCATTAGTTTTGGGATCCAAATTGGGGAGAATGCTATTCGAAAAGACCGGGAAGATGCGCTTTCACATTTTTATCTTGGAGGTGCTTATGGTTATATGGGATTGCATAAATTGAGAAAAAGAGATTGGTTTGGTGCTTTTAATGATGGCCGCAAAGGAGTCTCTAATTTACACAGGGCAGTTGAAATAGAGCCCAGACTTTATGATGCATACTTAGGCTTGGGAATTTACCATTACTGGCGAAGTGTTAAAGTAAAAATTCTTAGATTTCTACCGTTTTTCAGAAATGACCGGCAAAAGGGCATCGATGAAATTTGGAGCGCTATTTCAAAAGGCAGGTATACGAACATTGAAGGCAAATACGCAATGATCGAGATATACTATAATGAAAAGAACTATCCGATGGCGTTATCACTGAACCAGGAGCTCTATGAGCTTTTTCCCACTAACCCAGCCTGTCTATACATGAGGAGCCGCATTTTTGAACGACAGGAGAAATGGGAAGAGGCAAAAAATACTTCTCAGCAACTCTTGGAACATCTTTTGGCTTCTGAACACAGAAGTATTGGCTATGAAGTCGAATGTCATTATCGCATTGCTAATTGTCTTTATAAATTGGGTGATTTAGAGCAAGCATTAGTGCATGTTAAAAAGGCTATTGATCTAAAGGGTAAGCGGGAGGCCTCGAAAGAGATAGAGGGGCCGTTAGAAAATTTTGAAGAAATTTCAAAAAAGGCTGTGCAACTTTATAATGAGATCATAAAACAGGATTCTTATATTCCATGCAGGGAAAACTATTGACAAACATTGTAAGGGTATAGAAAAGTTCATTTATCTTCTAATTAAAACTTTAGTAAAAATTGACTTTTTTAGTATAGGGGTAGTTAGTTCATGATTTTTATGCCGAGATTGCCACGTCGCCCTCCCCCGAGTGCTCGGGGGAGGGATTCTCGTGGCGAAGCCATCCCTACGGGGCAATGACAGATGAAGGCTAAATTGTCATTTCTATCCCGAAGCTTCGGGACGAGAAATCTCTTCATGACGAATATGTATAAAACTTGTGATGTTATAATAAAAAATACAAAAGTTTTGTGTTATCTAATTTTAGAGCTTAGCGACATTTTAGGTTGCAAGGTGCATGGTTAAGTTCTCTGTTGGTGTTATCACCAACAGAGAAAAGTGTCTACGCTGTCGAAGGTGTTCTTTCACAGGGTGATCACTTCGTGACACCTTCGACTTCTCCAAAATGTAAATTATTTAATGCTCTCCGTAATATCTAATTTTAGAGCTTAGCGACATTTTAGGTTGCAAGGTGCATGGTGACATTTGCCCGGTCGTGTGACGTCAAAATATTAGCTATAGCCCGTTATTAGATGGGTCGCTATCATACCCGCTGCACGGGCTCCAGAAGATTCCCATCGACCTGATTAGTTGCGCTACTTCGGGACAATACGCAATAGCCCATTGTCGACTTTGATGGACTTAAGCTTCTCGATGACCGAAGCCAGCTCCTCATCCTCAAAGGCATCCTCTGCCCAGTTCTTGGAACGTAATTGCTGCATGAAACTCTCCGGCAGCGGCTCACCTCTCAATTCTACAGAGTCCAGGAAGACAAGCAGGCGCCCTTGCCTTAGTTCGATGCTAAAAACCGCCGACCCGTTCAGATAGCGACCCTTTGCAAATCCGAGCAATTCTCCAAGAGGGAAGCTAATGCTGGCTTCGACCCGTTCGTCTTCGATCTCAACATTCGCTTTGCCTTTCAGCATGCTCCAATCGGGATGATAATTAATCAGTAGATTGATTTCGTCACTCGTAAGTACGAGGGGTTCGGCAGGCTCTCCAGCTATAACGGCTCTCTTGAACGCGTCCACACGGTCAATAAGGGCGCGGGTTTCCTGCTCGGAGGTGGTCGGCGGTAGAAACACGCGCGGCTCAGTGTCAGTGTATTCCTCAATCGATCCCTTGATAACGCGGCAGATCAGGTAACCACCGATCATCAAAATCACGATAATCGCCAAACACCCAATCGCAATGTACTTACCGTATCTCTTTTTTCCCTCTTGCTGTGTTTCGCTGTTTATCATCTTTTAATACCTTTCTGTTTTGTAACTTGTATATAGGGATTTTTATTCGGTTGTGCGCCCAACCTATTAATTATCTTTCAATATTGCAAAATATCATTCAGGCTAAAATGAGTGATGTATTAAATGTCTATGTAACAATGGTACATAAATTTCATTATTATGTTGAGTGATAACCCGCCGTTTATCTATGGTTATCACAATATTCAATATTAATGATAACTCAATGTGGTGAATATGGCAAGATCAAAGTTTCAAATCGTAAGAACAATTATAGTACATTGAATTACATATTTAAAGAATGTATTTTACTATTGCAAGAAATTTTTTTACATATTTAATCCAAAGTACAATCCCGCCTTAATATCACATATATCAATTTCCCTGTTTTGCTTTTCTTATACAATAAGACCGTACAACTAAGGGTACTTGCACACTTGCTAATCGAAAAGAGTATCATCAATATGGAAGAATACACAAAATTGGCAAAACAGTTTAAAAGATAAAATAGCACTACAGCGCAAGTTTACAAATTTCTATTAATTTTCTTTTTCTATGAGACTTATAGGCGTTATAGTTTCTATATTGGTAATATTTGAGAATTTCTATTATTTTCTTTTTATCATAGGGTTTTATTGGTCTTGATTAATTCACAAATTTGGGCGTTATGAATAACGCCCCTACGATAAAAAAATTCCTCATTACCGTTCGTAGGGGCGTTACTTGTAACGCCCCCAAAATTAAATACGGGGACAGTATACATATTTCCCGACGTCCCGGCGTACAATTTTTTCCGGCATGGCAAACCGAGCGCAATTAATTAACAGAAATATGTATACTGTCCCCGTATTTCCAATTATTCAGGTTAGATTTACAAGTCAATGTTTCTTTTTTCACTACAAAGACGAATTAAATAATACTCAGCTCTGCGAACTGTTCTTCACCTCGCAGTTAAAACATAAAAAAAAGTCGAAGGTGAAGAACAGTTTCGACAGCTTAAAGTTTTTAGCTGAAAATATTACTCCCAAATGAATTTGGGGGTGGCACGAATTTAAATATTACCTGGCGATGAACCGT
>Ga0114930_10002890_pt1 | contig 15316 bp, 18 predicted proteins | sample AnhtaG_FD_87300 | JGI IMG/M metagenome (GOLD analysis project Ga0114930, IMG submission 87300) | Deep subsurface microbial communities from Anholt, Denmark to uncover new lineages of life (NeLLi) - Anholt_01485 metaG | ecosystem: Environmental > Aquatic > Marine > Oceanic > Sediment | place... | reverse complement strand
CTCGGGATCCTTAAAGAAGGAGACGAAGCCTACCTTAAAACCATGACCAGCAGCTCGAACTGCCTGACCGATAGCAGCAGTGGACTTTCCCTTGCCATCTCCAGTATACACTTGAATCAATCCTCTTTCCTTCATCTTAGCCCTCCTTTACGCTGAATATTTATTTGTCACCCTGAACGAAGTGAAGGGTCTCTAGATTCTTCGGTCGCTTCGCTCCCTCAGAATGACAAGAGGTGAAGGGCTCAGAATGACAAACTGAATTGCTAAGCACTCTACCTTTATACTATCGGATAGAAATCTCCAGAAACCAAACATTGTCTCTCTTCTCCTTCTTGCCTGGGATAACCTCGAGCGGCGTCTTAAAAATGGGACCATCGAAGACAAAAGTATGATATTCTCCAGATTCCCCACAGGGATGACAACCAAATTTCTTAATTTCATTCAAAGAAGACTTATCCAAATTTCTGCCAAGCAAGCTTTGGTCTAATTTAGTCGCTACTACTATTGCCTTAAATCCAAGGCTCCAAAAATCAGCAAGGAGTTCCTCAGATCCAATCCCCCAAAGAGGCAAAATAGGCTTTATTCCAAGTTCCCCACAAACCCTCTCTACCCACTCCCTATGCTCCTCTAAATCCATATCGCCAAACACTCCGCCAGATATCCCTTTCTCTTTAAGTTCCGTCACCACCTTTTTAAAATTCTCCTCATAATTTTCCCAGGATGTTTTCACTTGCACCATTGGAATCCCAATGGCTTTTGCTTGCAAATCCAAGACCTTGGCCAGGATGCCGTGAGACCTCGACCTCTCCCCATCCTCAGAAATAAAGTTAAGCAGATACGAGACCTGGTGACCTTGCAAAATTGCCTTATAGGTTGCCAGGGCACATTCTTTACCCCCACTCCAAGAAGCAAAAACTCTCACTTGCCCGCCTTTATGACGATTATTGATAAATCTGAAAATTTTCCTCCTAGTTCTCCAATTGTAGTTTTGATTTTTCTCTCGTCCTTAAAAGTTAAATTCTCAAATATCGTTACCTTAAGAGAGGCATCGACCCCATGCTCAATCAGAAAATTGGCAATGTCCTGTGGCATGAAATCATAAGGCCTGGGAAGAAGAATCAAATTCTTACCCTTTTGAATTCCCTCCAATAACTCCTCTTTCTCCCCTTCTATTGATCCGCTTTTATGGAAGGTTATAAAGTAAGTATGTTCCAAGCTAACTTGGGCTAAGCTTGCCGCCACTTGAACTGAGCTTATCCCTGGCACAATCTCTATCTCGTCGTATTTCCTAGTCTTCTCCAAAAGCTGATAGTCGGAAAAGTTGGGGTCACCCACCGTGCATATGATGCACTTCTTACCCTTCCTCGCTTCCTGAGCTAAATAAGCTATAGTTTCCTCCTCCTTTTCATGGGAAGTAAACTGGATTTTCTCTCCTTGAATAACCCCTTCAATAACTTTGAGAGCATGATTCCACCCAGCTACAATATCGGCTTTTTGAACTATGAAGGCTACCTTTTCAGTTAAATATTCCTTACCCCCGGGACCTACCCCGGCTACTGTTATCATGTTTCTACCTCCTTATATAACAACCATTACCGATCGCCAAGAAAACTGTTTAGCAGCCATATCCTGTAGTGTTCCCCGCGATATCTTCTCATCTGAAAGTGCTAAATTCTCGCATACGATTGCTGGAGTAATTTCACTGATGCCATTATTAGTTAGGTAAATTGCAGCTTCTTTTGGCCCTAGGTCCGGTCCGGTGAGGATTATTAAGTGTCTATTTTGGTTAAGCCCATCGAGCATGAATCTGCGCTTCTTTTCGAAATCATCCCCACCATCGTGAAAAGATATGAGCACCGATTCATCTATATTTATTTGGGCGGCGGCTGCAGCAAGCTGGATTGAGCTTATACCAGAGACGATCCTAACCTCAAAATCAGGGAAAACCTTTAGAAGGCCATCGAGGCCAGATGAAATACATGGGTCACCAATCCTTAGAACTGCAACCGTTTCATTACTCTTCCTCGCTTCTTTAGCTGCTGTTTCGGCAACTTGAACATAGTTCTTTACATTCTGAAGATAAATTTTTTTACCATCAATCAAATGCCTTGCAGGTAGCAAGTCAAACTCCCAGCCAACAATTATGCTTGCCTCCCTAATTGCCTCCTCGGCCTCCCTAGTCAAGTATTTCGGGGAACCAGGCCCTACACCAACAAAATATACGTTATTCCTAAACATACATTCCTCCTTGCACTAATTTTCAATTGTCCCAAAAATCTCAGGATGAATGAATTTGGCAAACTCCTCCAACGCATCAACTGCTCTGGGACCACATCTGGTTAATCCTGTATCAAGTGGAAATATTCTGCTATTCTTACCAGCCTCGGTAACCTTGAGCCGCGGCTCTTCCTTTGCCCACTCAAATGCTTTGGCTTCACCCGCTGCATGTCCGACCGTAACGATGATTACCTGAGGGTCGCAATAAACAACTGTTTCAAACTCAACTTGGAAGTTCCGTTCTTCAACATCTTGGAAAATATTCACTCCGCCCGCTTTTTCGATTAGTTCATGGGGGAAGGATTTTGAGCCCATGCTCTTCAATGGATCATGCCAGGTAATGAAAAAAACCCTTGGCCTCTCTTGTGGCTTTAACCTTTCCGTTTTATCGGTTATTGCTTCAATCCTTTCTTCCAATTGAGTTATAAGCTTAAACGCTTCCTTTTCCTTACCAGTTATCTTTCCCACCACCTCAATATCTTTAAGTATTCCGTCTAAATTTTCTGGCGCCAAGGCAAATACCGTAAGACCTCCCTCTTCCAGAGCAGGAATAACCTCCTTGGCATGAATGCTGCCAGCTAATATCAAGTCTGGTTGCAGGGTGATTATCTTTTCTATATCAGGTGTGTAAAATCCTCCTACCTTTTCCTTATCCAAAACTTCCGCTGGGTAGTTACAGAATTCCGTCACTCCCACCACCTTGTCTCCCAAATCCAGGGCAAATAGAATCTCAGTATTAGAAGGGGCTAAGGAGATGATTCTTTGAGGTATTTCCTTAATGCTGACTGACCTTCCCAAATCGTCAACTATGGCACCAGGAGATACAGGTTCAACAGGAGTACAGGCTGCCAGGATAAGTACAATGCTCAAAAGGGCAAAAAACTTCAACTGCACTTTCATATACACAAGTAAGCTTGATTAAAATTATAAATGGCTATAGTTAAGATGTCAATGGCTCAAGCAATTTTTGAGGCAATATTGCCCTAATAGGATTTCAGAGGGCTTTCTCTAGCAGTTAAAGAAGATAAAAGGGTAATGGCAGCATTTAGTGAAACTACATGTTGGTAAATTCTCTATCCTTCATTAGATCAACAATTCTATAATCAAGGTTTTCTTCCTCCAATCTCTGCACTAATGTTGAAACTCCATCTTCAGCACAAACCACTAAGAAAGGCAAGCCACAATAAGCTGCTTCTATCGCTGCTTCCCTGACACCATAGAGGTAATCAGGATTCAGACCTATACGCTTCAGTGCTACCAGGGCTTCAGCACCAATTGCCCCGATCAGCACTTCCTCACTTATCTCCTTTCTCAATCGAGCAAGGTCAGTATTCCCTGAACCTCCCTTTTGCACATTGGGCACTTCAGCTATAGTCACCTTGCCTGTCTTTAGCTTTATCACCCCCTCCACCTTGGAAACACCAACATCTTCCCCTTTCTTAGCCTCAGAGACAGTTACCCCCCTGGCTCCTTCATCACTTACAATATCAGAGGCAAACAGCAAGCCGTCCTTCATATAAAGCGAGACTGCCTGCCCTGCAGATAAGTCGCCATCGGCTATGGCAGTGGAAGTTGATATATCGCTTACCACCCGGCTCACAAAGGAAGAGTAGCTTTGCAATTGCCTTGCCATCCTTAGAATCCAATCTACACCCTCTCTAGTCACTTTATACCTGGAACGACCTTGTGAGCTAAGCCAACCATCCTTTATCAATTCCTTGACATACTCGGAGACAGCCTGAGAGGTTATATTTAGCTTTTTGGCAATGTCCTTTTGCTGTATATTCGGTTGATTCGCCGCTATCTCCAGCAATATCTGAAACTTAGTAGCCAGATTTTTACTCTGTAATATTTGTGCCATGTCAAAAACATTATATCATTTACTAGCCAAGGCTACAGCTAATAGTTTAGCAACCTCAACTAGCTAAGACTTGGCAACTTTCTGAAGGGCAAGCGAACTAGGACACCCATTTTTCAATATGCACTCATTGCAGCGGGGCTGCCGAGCATGGCATACTCGCCGGCCATGTTCTATCAGATGAAGATGGAATTGATATACCTTTGAAGGCGGGATTTGCTCTTGCAGCAAGTTAGGCGCCTTTTCTATCGAAACCTTGGGGTCAATTAAACCTAATCGCTTGGCCACCCGAAAAACATGGGTATCCACCGGCAAGGATGGCTTCCCTAACCCAAAGAGGAGCACGCAGCTAGCTGTTTTGGGACCCACCCCAGGCAAGTGCATCAAATAATCCTTAGCTTCAGATATATTCATCGATTTAAGAAAATCGAGGCTAAGAGAACCTTGTTCCTCCTCAATTTTATTGAGTATCTGCCTTATTCTTACCGCCTTAATCCGAGATAATCCCCCGGATTTGATAGCCTGAGCGATATGCTCCACTGGAGCAGAAGCCACACTTTCCCAGCTACCAAAGCTAGACATGAGAGAGTTAAAAGCACGCTTTGAGTTCACATCTGAGGTATTCTGAGAAAGGATAGTTCCTATAAGCACAGCAATAGGTTGTTTGCCTGGCTGCCATACCCTAGAACCGTATTCTCGCTCTAAGAGCTCAATGACTTCTTCCACAATCATTTCCACGCTTTACAAAGCAACTGCTGTCTGCTTACTTACCCTCTGGCGAAATTTATGATAGTGTATCTCACCAAGACCCATGCGGAAAGTCATTTTGGATATGGATCCTGGCATTGATGATGCTCTAGCTTTGCTCCTGGCCTTAAGGTCGCCTGAGATCCAAGTTCTTGGCATCACTACAGTAGCAGGTAATGCCCCAGTAGAGATGACCAGTGCCAATGCCCGCCGAGTATTGGAATACCTAGGTGTAACTGATATTCTGGTGGCAATGGGCGCAGCAAAACCCTTAAAACACACTCTTGTCGATGCCCTAAATTACCATGGCCCGGATGGACTAGGCCAATGTAACTTGCCTCCTCCCAGACTTCCACTGCACCCAGCAAAGGCCTGGGATTTCCTGGCCGAGTTAGTATTAAATGCACCAAGTGAGATCACTTTAGTGGCAACGGGGCCTCTAACCAATGTAGCTCTTGCCTTCCAACACTATCCCGAACTACCCAAACTTCTAGCCGGACTAGTTCTCATGGGAGGGGCATACAGTCTCACACCTTATGGTAAAGGAAACCAAACCCCTTTTGCTGAGTTCAATATTTGGCAGGACCCAGAGGCAGCCCGCATAGTGTTTAGCTCTGAAGTGGATATCGTCGCTATAGGGCTGGACATATCCATGAATCCAGCCACCTGCTTGACTAGCCAGCATTTAGAGCAAATTAAAGCTAGTCACACACCCGTTGCCTGGTTGGCAGCCAAACTAGTGGAATACGCTATAAAACGTCGTGGACGCTGTGAACTTCACGATCCCTTAGCTCTGGCAACACTGCTAGATGCTTCCCTATTTGATTTCATATCAGCGCCCGTGGAAGTGATTTCAGGAAATGGATGGGATCGAGGAATTACTCGTATCTTGCCCTCTGATAGCTGTCAGCTGTCAGCTAATAGCTCTCAGTTAATACATGTAGCCGCTGGCGTAGATGGGCCCCGTTTTCTCAAGCTATTTCTATCACGCATATTAGGGGAGTAAGATGGCTAAACTGGTAGTATGTGGCGCTATAAATTGGGATATCAGCTGCTTCGTGGAGCATTTACCCACGCCTGGAGAGGAAGTTACCGTAAAGCATATTACGCGGGTATCCGGCGGAACAGGGGGCAACGCAGCAGTAGCCGCAGCGCGTATTTTAGGACCTAAACAGGTTGCCTTAATCGGCGCTCTCGGAGAGGATAACATTGCTCAGCAGCAAGTAGCCGCCTTAGCTACTGAAGGAGTCATTACCGAGGGAATCAACTATGTACCAGGAGAGGAGTCAGGACAAGCTTATATCTTAGTTGACCAAGAGGGGCAAAATGTCATTGCCAGTTGCTTGGGAGCGAATGCCAGGCTATGCCCCGAACATTTAAACAACCAACAAGTTAGACGCTTATTACAGGAATGCCGAGGTATAGTCCTCACTGATCCTCCGTTAGATGTAACAGTAAAGCTGCTAGCCCTAACAAAACAGCGCAGAATCCCCTTGTTATGGGACCCTGGAATCCTGATAAGCCAAGGATGGGAGATGCTCGAGCCTCTTGCCAAGCAAACAGACATTCTTTTCCTAAATGAAGCGGAGGCAATTGCCCTTTTCAGAACTGCAGAGGTGGATATGAGCTTGAAGCATCTGCAAGAGCTGGGACTCCACAACCACATAGTGCTCAAACTCGGTGCTCGAGGAGCAGCAATGCTTGAACCAGCTACGGGTATGGTGAGCGAAGTCCCTGCTCTACCCCTTAAAGAACTAGGTTTAAAGGTAATTAACACAGTAGGTTGCGGAGACGTCTTCGTGGGGGCCTTTGCCGCTTACCATGTTCTAGGAACCAGTCTGCAAAAGTCACTCATCATGGCTAGTGTAGCAGCAGGTCTTAACGCCACCCAACCTGAAACTCGAGGCAGTCCAGAACGAGCAACCTTAGAGGCAATAGAACAACGCAGCCGCGATTTTGGCTTCATGGTTCAGGAATATAAGCGCTCTAAAAACTGCTGAGTAACCTCTCTCAACAAGATGTCTGATTTTCGGACTCAATTAAAAAGGGGCCTCTACACGGGAATTAAAAAGGGGGGGAATAGTTTTGTTTGGATATGCAAAATCGTTGTCCCTGTCTCCTTTCTCGCAGCTCTTATTCAGTGGACTGGTTGGCTAAATCAACTAGATTTCCTATTACACCCCTTAATGAACCTGATCAATCTGCCTGCCGCGGCAGCGTTACCAATCATTACCGCAATGGTAGTAAGCTTTTACGCAGCCCTCGCCATCATGGCAGTCCTTCCTTTTAGTATCGGACAGATGACATTGATTGCCCTATTCATAATGATCGCCCACATGCTTATTATGGAAGGAATGATCCAACACAAATCTGGTTTTAACATCATCAAAGCAACCTTGGTTCGTATTACCGCAGCTATTTTAACTGTACTCATTGTCTCCCAATTTCTTGGTGATACCAGCCAGAGTATTGTTTTACCAGCCGCTCTTACAGTTCATACTCCATTTATTGAGGCTCTGAAGAGTTGGACTATTAACATACTAAGCTTGTCCGTCAAAATTTTCGTAATCATCATGATAGTTATGATGCTACTGGAGTCCTTACAATCTCTGGGATGGATCAAATATCTGCACAAGTTTTTCAAGCCTTTCATGAGAATTCTTGGACTTTCAAACCAAGCAGTAACGATGTGGGTAGCCGGCGCTGGTTTTGGCCTGTTATATGGAGGAGCCGTTATTACTGAAGAAGCTAAAAAGGGGGCTTTGACAAAGGAAGAATTGGAGCATCTTCATATTTCTATTGGTATCAACCATGCTATAGTGGAAGAGACTGCCTTATTCCTAGCATTAGGATTAAATGCTTTCTGGTTGTTGATACCCCGGTTTGTCACAGCCGCTATAGCAGTTCACACTTGTCGCGCTATACAATATCTTAAGAGCAAATCACTTCCCACGTGACTCTCCATAGTATGGCCCTCGTGTATAACTTATTTAAGCTCATCTCTTAATAGGAGACATAAGGTAATTGTTAAGAAGGCAAGAGAGAAATGACCCCATGTTGGCAGCACTTAAACCATTAAACTTACCTCAATGTGAAAGCTGAACCTGTCCAACAGAAACGCATTGAGCAGATTGATATAATCTGGGCGCAAGCAGTATATGAAATACCTGGGTCGCTTAATCCTTGGGAGACAGCTTGTCACTAACCTCCTGGAGTGACACTCTGCCAGCAGATACAACCATCTTTAAAGCATCATCAACCGAAATGTTGGTGCGGATAATTTTATCTTCCGTCACTATCTCCAGGAAGCCCGACGTCGGATTAGGAGAGGTTGGTATGAAGACGTTGAGTAATCTTTCACCGGACTTGCTATACGATTCGTTCGTGATAAAGCCTATCGCCCTCATACCCTCTTTAGGGAACTCCACAAGCACTACCTGCATAAAGCCAGTTTTGCCCGGCTTAGAGAAGCCTTCCAGGATTTGTTTAATACCGGCATAGAGTTGTCGCACTACCGGGACTTTCACCAACAATGACTCACCGTAATGAATCACCCTCCTTCCTATAATGTTGCTGGCTATCACCCCAGCCAAATAAATCAATACTATCGTTACGCCAAAGCCTACCCCGGGAACTGTGCGACCCCATATAGACCTGATTATAGGCTGCAGTATATTGTCGAGGGTAATAAAGATCCAGACCAATATTAATATGGTGACACCAATTGGCACGACAATAAGAATGCCCGTGCCGAATTGCGTCCTTAATTTCTTACCTAGCCAACCCCAAGATACCCTTTGAGTGTGCTTCATTTCCCTAGCCTCCTTATTGCGCCAAGTACACTAATACTTTCAAGCAACCAATTGATGGCTATTCTAACATTGTAAATTGCCAGCGAGAAATGAAACACAATGAGTCCGAAACTGACCGAAAGCCAATTAAAAGATGGCACCTCAAATTGGGGGAAATCTATTCTTCACCTTAAATGAACAAACTGGCTTATTGTTCAATTATCAGTGGGACAACATTTGAAGGACAACCCTGTGAGATTACCTGATTCAATAAACGGATCATGCAATATTTGCTAATCATCGCTCTTAGGATTTTGGGATGGGAGTAGAAGAGGGAAGCGAATCAGTTCTAGACAAACCACTTCACTGACTGTTCGTATGTTTGCTTAGAGATAAGAGAACTATCTAGTGCGCTCTGTGCAGTGCTAAGCACTTGTTGGGCCAACGTTCTCAACTCAATGCCTTGTGCCTTGAACACTTGGTAGACTGGACCGTATGCCGCGAGACCATTTAGGAACCAGGTCTCATTCCAACTAAGTCCCAAGCGAGAACCTAAGTAGTCACGCCAGATCCTTACGTTGCCCCTGAAGGTGGTTAGACCCCACATGATAGGATCCGCGTCTGCTGTGGCACTGAGTGGCCCCAAGAGTTCATGCGGCACACCTAAACCTAAACAGATGTCCTTTACCAACATTTGGAACATCTCTTCCGCACCCACTTTGTGCCCCAACAGCTTTACCATGCCATCTAGGTGTTTAGCATTCTGTGTCACTGGCCAAAGAAAGGGATGCCCTAGTTCCTCGAAAGGAATGTTGCTTGGCATTTGAACCGAGACTGTTTGCATCCCACTCTGTCTCTCTATGTTAAAATCCCCCACACCGGTGACCAACATGCTGCGGACTCCGTCCTTGATGGCGTCAACCCCAGTGAGGTCACACCCTTTCCATGAGACCCCCTCTCCATAGAGTTCCACAATGCGTTTCACAAAGTCCCACTTCTCATAGACTTGTTTGCAGTACCTTCGTTCTTCATCGAGGTTCATTTTATGCTCCTTGAGGATTAAACATTTATTCTTATTATACGCCGATATATCACTGAAGAACAGCTGGTATTGAAAGTGTGTAATACCAATAATACCACGTTGACTCGCTTGTTCGCAGGTTATGTCTCACACATTATGACGAAATGTTAAAAATCGTCCTTTCTTGAATACTGGTATGGGCAACAATTCCGCGCTAATTGTCTCCATCCATACCCATGAGTTCTCTCAGCTTACTTGAAGATAACTTTGTAAAGGCGGGTTCTTCGAGAGCTCCGCAATGTAACGGGCAAATATATGATGGCACATTTTCCCAAAAATTGATTGACGGCGATGGCGTTACCACCACATTATTGAAGAGAAATGGAATTAAAGTTGTAAATGAAGAAGATTTCTAGCTTTCTAAGAAACTCGTGCAATTTCCTTAGAGCGATAACTATTTTGCAATCTTTAGTTTCGCCCACATAACATAGGCAACAAAACCCCCATCCATGCAGAAAGCTGCTTATATCTTTCAAAGTACTGCTGCTCTACACTCGAAGCCTGTAGGGCGATCTTCTGACTTCCTCTTTCATCGAGCTTTAAGCTGAACAAAACGATGAATTGTTTGATCAAGGATTTTCCTATTGCGAAACATTGGGCATTTTTAGCCTACCTCTTGTCTTTTTTAGGAGCAATAAAGTTGCTAAAGTGGGTTTGAGGAGCTATATTTACATATACAATGGCCTGAATTGAAAGCTATTTTTTGCTAAGTGCCCGCTACCATGTCTATGAATTCTGGCAAAACACTTAATTCGATGCTTGTAAGAGGAATAGATACCTCCTTGCTAGGGAGCATCTTTCCTTCAAAACGTGACAAAATGGCTCCTTTTGTGCTTTCGTTGGCATATTCTGTTACGATTATGTGTTCAGTTGAATAGGCGCAAGCTCTAAGAATAGTTTTACTACCTCGATGAAACAATATTTCAGCCACACCTGTTTGAGCTTGCTGTGGCCAAAGTTCTAATAATTTTTCTACCTTCGGACGGTTAGCTTCTGAAAACTGTGATAGCAGACTACCAATAGTGGAAGATTCTGGTGGCAGTTTATTACTCTTGTTAGGATAAAGGATAATGCGCTTACGCTCATCCTCTGGTAAACTGAAGAGAATGGGCTTTAGGGCCATTACTTCACCTACGTAGTCTCTAATTTCGGGCGCGTCGTCGCACCAGCAAATGATTAAGTTTACTCGATCCTCCTTCAAACCAGGGTATTTTTCCAAGTCTCTTAGAAAACCACTACTGTGTAGTTTAAACTCAACGGTAATGTTTTCCCACTTTCCGTCTACTAGCCTTTTTCCTCTAGCATCTAGCCATTTGGAGTGTCTGTATCCTTGGCGTTGGGGATCGACTTCAAATTCTTCAAAGACTATCTTGTAGGGCAAATGTTCCCACAGAAATGCGGTAAGCATATAGACTTCATTCTCAGTACTAGGGGCATATGCTAAGCCTGAAAATTCAATGGGAATTTCTTCGTTAGCCACTATGCTCTTATCCCAGTAAAAATCTTAGTCCGCACAGACTAGTTCAGCCCACTTCCCCATAATGGTACATCTCTAGCATGAAATTTACCATTCAAGGAAGGCAAACTCCTAAATTGTGGAGCACATACATATAAGAGGAGATAAGAGTACCTTGTACAATCCGGCTGATTGTTTACTACATACGGAATACCCGCGATCAAAAGACATCGGACAATGTCTTAGCTTGTACAAGTCTCTCCATTGAGGTATAACGAGGTGCTTGAGGTGCTTTGCCCCGTCCGGGCTGATCCAACTTAATAGGGCCAATTTGACGGGCTGGCTCGGCGAATTCCAGACAATACTTCCCTGTATCTTTCCATGGGACGATTTTATTCACAGGCGCCAAATGGGTGATGGCGGAGATAGGAGCAACTCTGTAAGCGGCGATATGTTTTATCTGTGGGATCATGCTGCTGTGGATTCGGACGGCGTACCAGCGATTTTCTCCCAGAAAGGTCTCCTGAAATCCATCTTCTCGAGCCGGTACTACAATGGTGTCCAGCTCGCCAATATCAGCAGTTGCACTGCCAACTTCGGTAACTGGCTCACCTACATCTTGTAGGAAGGGCGTAAATCTGAAGGCCTGTTTGCCGCTGCTGTCTTGGTACGTGACAAATTCTATAATTTCTACAGGGAAACTGAATTGTTTTACCACAGAGTGGAGTTCTTCGGTTTCCTCGTCAATAATCACAACGGCTTGGAATGGGGTCTCAAAGACCAGGTAGTCTAGCAAATTGTCTAGGTTTCTATATCCCTTTTCCTTGGCGTACTCCTCGCAAGCTTTCTGTACATCCGGCGCTTTGGATATTTCTTCGAACAATACTGCCTTAAGCTGCCGACCAGCTTGACGGTAGCTGTAGGAGAATTCCAGCAGTTGCACGCCGAAATGTTTGAAAAGGTCATGCTCAGCAAGTTCGTTTTCTACGACAAATAAGCGTGGATCTTCTCTTCTGAGGTCAAGGAGATAACCATCTGGAATATTGAATTTCTTTCCCTTAGCTCCGATACGACGTTTACAATCGAGATAATATCTCCCTTCACCGAAAATCAATTTGGCATTAGCCTTAATAGATTCCTCGAAGCTGGGCTCGTCATCAGGAGCAACCCAATCAAATATGCCACTTGGCGCCACTATTCGCATTCTCTTACCCCGTTATTCCAGCTAGAGCTTGACCATTCATACCTATATGTCCCCAAAAACGGGCGTGATGCTTCTTAGGTCTAGAATCTCTACTGCGCGCTGATATTTTCGATAGAATTCGCCTACATTCTTGAACTCCGTGCCGTACCTATGTTCGAACATCGCCTTGATTGTATCATTTTTTGACAGAACACTGGAAAGAGCCCGACCGCCGTTAAGGAACGAAATCGCCTCCTCAGTTCTGGTAAGAAATAATTGCCTCCTTTTTCCGCTCTCATCCCAAAGCAGGTTCAAGAAGTCTTTGAACACATTGTTTTGGCGGATTGATTCCGAACCGCCTCGCCATCGGATAAATTTGAATTCGGCGACGCGACGATCCGTGACTAGGTCAAACTTCTTCCCCGTGTTACCAGCACCCAGTGAAACCGACTCTATGGCCTCATCTTCTTCCAAAATGTGAGGTAATGATATAAGAATGCCCAGAGCATGAATCATCACATTTACTTGACCAGCAATTTGCTTCAAATTTAGCGCTACAATGAGAGTGGCAGGGGAGACGGAAATCTGCGCCAGGAAGTCATTTATAGCTTTACGCCCTCCGTTAAGTTGTGGGAGTCTCCATTCAATTTGTCTAATAGCGTCTGTCGGTGAATCACCAAAGACTGTCCTAATGGCCTTAAGCTCTTCAATTAGTTCCGCCACTTGTAACTCCTTATGCCAGCCTTGGCTGTGTCCTTCGTAACGCTTGCAACTCGTCAACCAAGTGTTTTACATTCCCAACGTTCTTGTCTAACACCATCACAATATTAGCAGTCGGCTATGAACAAATCAACAATCTCGTCAGGACACTTGGTCTTAGCTTGTTGGTAACAAGATGGTGTAGGCCGCGATCCCAAACCACTCGGGGCTGCCCTCTCACTGGCTACGCTTGCCTCAGTTTGTAATATCACCCTCTTCTACTGCATCTAGCGCTAAGGATTAGCCAATGAACATTCTGACGGATTGTTAAATCCTCCTTCTTAATACTGGTATGGGCAACGATTCCGCGCTAATCATCCCCATCCATACCCATGGGGCCTCTCAGCTTACTGGAAGATAACTTTGTAAGGCGGGTTCTTCGAGAGCTCCACAATGTAATGGGCAAATATACGATGGCACATTCTCCCAAACATTGATTGACGGTGATGGTGTTACTACCGCATTATTGAAAAGAAATGGAATCAGAGTTATAAGCGAAGAAGACTTGTAGCTTGCTAAGAAACTCGTGCAATTTCCTTAGAGCGATAACTATTTTGCAACCTTTAGTTTCGCCCACATAAGATGGGCAATGAATCATCATCCATGTAGAAAGCTGCTCACATCTTTAGAAGTACTGCTACCCTACACTTGAGCCTTGTAGGGCAATTTTCTGACTTCCTCCTCCATCAAGCTTCAAACTGTGCGAACCGATGGATTGTTAGATCGTAGGTAAGCAGGTAGGATAATCCTGAGGGGCGCCGTTGTAACTGCACGAATAGGATTCAAGCTAGCCAGCAAAGTTAACTAGATGGAACATGCCTTACCACGGTTTACTAAATCCCCCATGGTCACCTTGAAAACGATCAATATTATTCAGAACCTCTCTCGCAACCTTGCTACCAGGGTCAATCTGCACCGCTGTTTCAGCATATTCGCGCGCTTTATGAAATTGAAGGTCAGACAGGTAAGCGGCTGCCAAGTCAGTAAGAATGTTCACATTGCTTGGCGCGAGATCGATTGCCCTATGAAGATATGCTAAGCCTTTTGCTTTATCACCAGCACAATAGATAGCCCATCCTAATCCACGTAGATATTCACTATTATTCGGTTCTTTATCAACAGCCACCTCAAATTCACCAATTGCCTTGCCCCATTGGCTTTGTATGGAATAGGTGAAGCCAAGAAGGTAGTGGTAACCAGGGTTGTCTGGCCTACAATTAATAGCCTTCTTGATGTGATTCGCTGCCAGGTTAAGCCGCCTTAGCGTGAGGTAAATGTCACCGAGATAAGCATTTGCGTACTCAACGGCAATATCGTTGTCGCTATATCTAATCAGGACGTACTTGTATATTTCGATAGCTTTATCGTAATCGCCCTGTTCAATGTGGGTTTTTGCTTCACTCCATATAGTATAAAGCTCCGGTGCGGTATCGCTATCCATATGGCCTCCCTGTGAACAATCGCACTTGCTTATACACCAAATGGTACCACATCCGAGAAGAAGAGTTGTGGGTGTAGACATGGAATTACTACTGCAGCATTGTCTTGCTACATTTTCCGGCTGAATGTGCAATTTTTGGCAGTCAATTAAGCATGCTGCTCAGGGGTAAAACAAAGGTAGACTTTAGCTTCTTAGCTGCTGTATACTTGTTTTGGTAACAAGGAGGCCATGGCATGGAGCGGACATTTGAAGCTACCATTGAGAAGCGCGATAAATGGTATATCGCATGGGTGGACGCAGTTCCAGGGGCTTTCAGTCAGGGAAGGACGATTAAAGAAGTCCAAGAAAACCTGAAAGAGGCAGTGCAGCTCATACTAGAAAGTCAGCAGGAACTGAGAGCCAAAGGGATGGCTGGGAAAATACTGAAGAGAAAGATCCAAGTTCAAGTGTAGCCTTGTGAAACGCCGCGAGCTTATCAACCACCTGAGGAAAGAAGGTTGTGTTCTCCATCGGGAGGGTGCTAAGCATTCAGTTTTCCTGAATCCAGAAAATGGGCACACTGCTACTGTTCCGCGTCATCGAGAAGTAGAAGGTCTCCTAGCTAGGAAAATATGTCGTCAGTTGGACATCCCGATCCCTAGAACGGGAGCTTAAGTTTGGCCTCGGTAACGGGTAACAAAAAGCGGTGCTTTACAATATGACAAAAAGTTAAATCCTCCTTTT
>Ga0114930_10002889_pt1 | contig 15316 bp, 14 predicted proteins | sample AnhtaG_FD_87300 | JGI IMG/M metagenome (GOLD analysis project Ga0114930, IMG submission 87300) | Deep subsurface microbial communities from Anholt, Denmark to uncover new lineages of life (NeLLi) - Anholt_01485 metaG | ecosystem: Environmental > Aquatic > Marine > Oceanic > Sediment | place... | reverse complement strand
ATATTGTATTATTCAATTAGGCTCCTTCTAAGACTAATTAATAATTTACATCTAGCTTAGAAGTGAGCCTATATCTATTTAAGGTTTATTTCAAGTGCCAGGTACTAAAATTGGGGCACATCCGACGCGGTTCTTTTCAAAACGTTTCAGCCTTGATAAAAGCTATCGAAGAATATCTGGACAATCACAACCAAAATCCCCAGGTATTTGTGTGGAGTGCACCTGTGGAGCGCATTTTGGAGAAGATTTCCAAATGTAAATAAACGTTAGACGCACTACACTAGCTACTTTTCTTTACACTCTCGGATCTTAAGGGCAATTGTTGATAATCGCTTGACTCTTCGGAGAGATATCGGTCGATTTCTTCGCGTCGGATTCGCTAGGACCGGCCAACCTTTTTGGCGAAGATTCTACCGGGTGTTCTTTTCTCGCTTACCAAGTTATAGACTGTTCTGGAGCTTACCTTTAGAAGCCCCGCTGATTGGTCAATTGTTAAAATTTCATCTTTATCATTTGTTGCCATTTTGGAAAACACCTTTGATTGTTAGATTTTTTCATATTTTATTTGAAGATAGTTGAAGCTTTCAAGGGAAAGCTATAGATAATTGTTCCGACTTCCGCACTTTTAATCTAAATTATACCAGAAGAAAACTAATTTAAGCACAAAAATAACCTTGGAAATCTTGATAAAAGATGAGGTTATTTAGCAAAAAGTGCGGAAGTCGGGAAGATAATGGACATGCTCAAAAGTTTTTCTGGTCCCAGAACTGCTTCGACTTTTTATAGTATTCATTACAATGTTGATTTCTGTAAGAGGCTTAAAAAAATATGTTCAGTGAATACTCCTAACAGATCCACGTACAACAATATATGGTCTAAAAACGACATTCTCCCTGTCTTTTTCCTGACTATTAATATTATGAAGCAGCTTAGTAACACTTTCTATTCCTATTCTCTTTCTCGATTGATGCACTGTAGTAAGTGGAGGCTTTAGAACACTGGTAATTTCAATATCGTCATACCCGAGGATGCTATAGTTGCCGGGAATATCAATTCCAAGCTCGTTGGCTGCTTTGTATATTCCGATTGCCAATAGATCGTTCATTGTGGCGATACTGGTAAAACCAACGTTCTTGTCGGAGATATCTTGTGTAAGTAGTTTCTTGAATACCTTGTAACCACTATCAATGGTAAATTCGTCACTTTCTATGAAAAATTCACGTTCTATTTTGAATCCATACTTATGGGATAGTTCCAAATAGGTAGATTTAAACAGATCCGTCATGTTTTTTTCTTGTGGGCAGGTGAAAAGAAGAATATTCTTGTGTCCGTTCTTTACAAGATACTCGATCGAGAGCCGAATTCCCTGTTTTTGGTCGGTGTAGACGTAGCATTGATCGCTAAAATACGGGAGGCAGTCAATAAAAACAGTTTCGATTTGATTATTGAGCAGGAGCTTGATATTTTCGCCACCTGGATCGATTGGTGATATTATTATTCCGTCTACGCCCTTCGAAATCATAGAAATGATGTTTTTTCGTTCGCTCTCGATGGAATAATTGGAATCACAGACGATCATAAAATAATCTGTCTTGTTCAACACCATTGTTATTTCACTCAAGATTTCGGTAAAAAATGGGTTTCCTAAATTGTTGAAAATAATTCCGATCGAATTTGTCCGTTTTAGTCTGAGACTTTTTGCTTGAAAATTTGGGTAATAGTTAAGTTTATTAGCAATTTCGAGGACATGATTTGCAGTACCTGGGTTGACAGTCTTATTATGCCTCAATGCTCGAGATACGGTTGCGATCGAGACACCGGCAGCTTTTGCGACATCTCTCATCGTAAGATGATATGTTCTGTCTTCATATTTCATATATAATGTCTTTTAATTATGATATAGTTACTTTACTATTTTCTGGCTATAAACTCAATTTTAAAAAAATATAGATAGATTCTAATAGTATTATTTCTGTGTTGACACTCCATATATTCTTTCCTTAAAAACGTGTTTGAGGACTATAATATGCTCCAGGTACAATTATATGAAATTGGAATTATTTATCTAACATAAGTTTTAAATTGTAATCGTTATCTTTAAAGTAATTCAAAGATACTATGTTAGAATTAATATAAAAAAGTTAAAATAATGCTTATAAGCGAAATAATTCACAAAAATTTTTAATAAATTTATTCATATATCTGCCAATTTAAAAAATATAATCAAAATAAACACTAAAATAGTAGTAATAAGATAACTTTTATCAACGATATACCATTTGGAGTACATTTTTAGTGAAGCAATTCATTTTCTTGACATATGTGAAATATCGATTACAATATTAGCAGAACTTGGGATGTATTGCAAATGAATTATTAAGGTTAGCTTGATTAAGATAGAAGAACATAATATAAAAAAGAATTTCGATGTAATTATAATTGGCGGCGGAATGACAGGCTGCGCTTCGGCATATTTCCTTACAAAGGGTGGTATGAAAGTTGCTCTTATCGAGATGCGTTCGATCTGTTCCGGATCCTCAGGAAGGAACGGTGGCCAGGTAATCCAAGTAGAAGGGCGTGATGAATTATCTCCAGAGATGTGTAAAAAGAAGAACAGCATAGCGGCGCCCGGTAAAAAGCTTCTCTCAGAATTGAATGAAGAACTGGATTTCGATATTGAGTATCGTAAGAACGGTTCTCTAGATATGGCTTACTCAGAGCATGACGAAAAAATCATCAAACAAAATATCGATTGGCAAAGAGATGCCGGAGAAGACAAACTTGTATACCTTGATCCGGCAGATTTGAAGGAATTTTGCCCGGTGTTTGGTGACGAAATACGAGGAGCCAAATTGAGAAAGGACGACGGAAATGTAAATCCTTTCCGTATCACGTATGCATTCGCTTTTGCAGCCCAACGGTTGGGAGCTTCAATATTTACATACACAACAGTTAAATCACTAATTACAGGCAGGGATAAAGTCCTCGGAGTTAGAACTGATAAAGGGGATTTCCTTGCCGGATATGGTGTAGTTAATGCAACCAATGCTTGGACAAAGTATCTTTTTCCAGAATACCCTGTAGTGCCATGTAAGATTCTTGCATTTGTTACCGAACAGCTTCCAACTATACCATTGCCAGCAATAGAGACAGTAACAAACGATGATTTCGATCGCACACCGTTCCTGTTCTATGGAGGTTCACAAAAAGATGGTAACGTGATAATCGGTGGTCCGCCAGTAACGTTGCCGGAGAGTATGGATGATCATTTTAACGAGGATTTAATGTATGATGATATTTCCCGGTTCAAACGATTATATGCAAAATACTGGCCGAAAATCAAAGATGTTTCGCTTATAAGGGGATGGGGGGGTGCCCTTGGTTTTACACCGGATGCTCTTCCTCTAGTCGGTAGAACACGGTTTGAAAATCTCTACATGAATACTGGTTTTACCAATGGGATGGCTTGGTGCCCGATTTGTGGACAACTGATTGCAGAAGTAATTCTAAAGAACGGCAAAACATCTATTCCGATAGATATAATGGATCCCGAGCGGTTCAGCGGAGAAGTATTTGATTGGCCGGAAAAATATAACTATACGATACTGCACAACTACCTCGCAACAAAGCATGAAGCAGAAAGAAGCAAGGGGTATTGAGATGAGAATCTTGGAACATCCTATTCTTGATATTTCAAAGGATAGAAAAAAAGTAACCATCATTGTCGATGGTAAAAATGTTGATGCTTTTGAAGGGGAAACAATTGCTTCGGCACTATATGCTTCGGGTATAAAAGTACACAGAACTACTGCGAAATTCAAAGAACCTCGTGGTGTATTTTGCAACAAAGGACGATGCACAGACTGTATTATGAAAGTTGACGGGTGTCCTAACGTTCGGACATGCAATACAATGGTTCGCGATGGAATGATTGTAGAATCCCTCGAAGGACGTGGTGAATGGGAGCATTTATATGAATAATGAACTTGTTATTATTGGTGCTGGTCCATCAGGATTGTCTGCTGCCATAGAAGCATCCAGGTATGGAGTAAAAGTACTGGTAATCGATGAAAATGATCGGCCTGGCGGGCAATTATTCCTTCAAACACATAAATTTTTTGGTTCTCGTCACCACAGTGCTGGAGTGCGCGGGTTCCAAATAGGATACAATCTATTGAAGGAGGCGGAAGATCAAGGTATTGAATTGTTACTCGGTACTACAGTCTGGGGTATTTTCCCAGACTTAAAGGTCGCGTTTTCAAGAAATACAAATGGTAACGACTCGGTGGATGCAAAGAATATCCTCATAGCAACCGGCGCATTGGAAAAAGCGATCTTTTTCAAAGGATGGACAAAACCGGGGGTTATGGGAGCCGGTGCTGCTCAGAACATGATGCATGTTTACTGGGTATTGCCTGGGGAGAAGGCTCTTATAGTCGGAGCGGGAAACGTCGGTTTAATCGTGGCCTATCAACTTGCACAGGCAGGAGCAGATGTAATTGGCGTAATCGAGATGCTTCCGCGTGTGCAAGGATATCAGGTGCATGCAGGTAAGATCAGGAGGCTTGGCATTCCCATACTGACATCAAGCACCATACAGGAAGCACTAGGAGATCCTGCTGTTGAAGGGGCTCGAATTGTACGAGTCGATGAACAGGGTAAACCGGTCCAAGGCTCCGAGTTAGAGGTTGCTTGTGATCTTATTTGTCTCGCAGTTGGACTAAAACCCTTTGACGAGCTTTGTTGGTCTTCTGGAATCGACATGAAATACATGGAAAGCCTCGGAGGATACGTCCCGATTCACAATGAGAGTATGGAGACGACGAAACCAAGTGTTTATGTAGCTGGCGATGTTGCAGGAGTGGAAGAAGCAAATACTGCAATGGAAGAAGGCAGGCTTGCTGGAATCGCTATCGCTCAGAAGCTTGAAAAATTACCTGATAAAGAAGCGGATCAATTGAAAACTGAAATCAGGCAAAGACTGGAACATCTGAGATTGGGAACATTCGGAGAGGAACGTGCAAAAGCAAAGGAAATGCTTGTAAAGTTGAATTCGAAATAAAGGAGAAAGATACACAGATGCTGGATAAACTTTTTAATACGAGCAATGATGGTATTCTATCTATTAAGAGAATAAAACAACTTCTCGGTTATCCAGGTACTGAAAGGTTCGAGAAAAATCCTGTTGTTGTTATTGAATGTGATCAAGATATTCCCTGTAATCCTTGTGAGGATATTTGTCCGGAAAGAGCAATAGCTGTGGGAACTCCCATCACAAATTTGCCTAGTGTAGATACAAATAAATGCAATGGTTGTACAATGTGTATCAGTATCTGTCCAGGTCTATGTATATTCGTTGTACATAAAAATTATAATAGCACAGAGTCGCTTGTATATTTACCGTATGAGATGCTACCTTTGCCGGAAAAAGGTATGATTGTTGAGGGATGCGATCGTAAGGGTGAACCGGTATGTAAAGCACGAATCGAAAGAGTAATAAAAGGAAAAAAACTTCAAAAAACCGCTGTCGTTGCGGTGGCGATACCGAAAGAATATTTTGAAATAGTTCGTGCTATTCGCTTCTAGGGGGTTTGGTTATAAGTGCGCCAAGCAAAGAATATAAGCTTCAGTTGGTGAAAGTGCAACTTAGGCAAGAGAGACATTAAATAACAATTGAAGGAGATTTTAAGATGCCTACTCAACAAAAAGAGGGTAAAAATGAAATTCCTGTCTTTGTGTGCAGATGTGAAGAAGTCACAGAAGAAGAAGTGCGTAAGGTTGTCAGGGCGGGGATTACCTCAGTTGATGGTGTAAAGCGGGCTACTCGTGCAGGTATGGGTCTTTGTCAATCAAAAACATGCTTCTTAAATATAGCTAGAATAATTCATACGGAAACGGGAATACCCATGGAAGAACTGGAACCGATAAAAATTCGTATACCTGTTAGGCCAATAAAGATATGAGAAATGATCGATGAGGAAGGATCTCATGGATAAATTTGAAATTGAATTGACAAATATAACTAAAAGATTTGGTAATGTTACGGCGGTAAATAATATTAGTTTTGGTATTAGAAGTGGGGAGTTTTTTTCACTTCTGGGTCCATCAGGCTGTGGTAAAACCACTACTCTTAGAATGATTGCTGGACTCGAAGATCCAACATTAGGCAGGATTTTATTGTCTGGGAAAGACGTTACAAATGTTCCCCCACACCGTAGAAATGTTAATACTGTGTTTCAGGACTATGCAATATTTCCTCATATGAATGTTTATGAAAATATTTATTTTCCTTTGAGAATGCGTAGAATTCCCAGAAAGGTTGCTGCCCCCAGGATTAAAAAGATTCTGGAAACTGTAAATATGAGTAGATTTGAAAACAGATATTCAGGCCAGCTTTCAGGTGGACAAAGACAGAGAATAGCCCTAGCCCGTGCTTTAGTGAATGAGCCAAAAGCTTTGCTCTTGGATGAGCCATTAGGAGCTTTGGATTTTAAGTTGAGAGTAGCCATGCAGATTGCTTTAAAGGATATTCAAAGAGAATTTGGTATAACATTCATTTATGTAACCCACGACCAGTTAGAAGCTATTACAATGAGTGATAGAATAGCGGTAATGAATGACGGTATTATAGATCAGATTGGAACCCCTGATAAAATTTATAATAAGCCGAAGACAGCATTTGTAGCGTCTTTTATTGGTGAGATGAATTTCCTTGAAGGGAAGTTAATAAGAAAAAAAGATGATACCCTGGTTGTAAAAATAGCAGATTTTGAAGTTATCTGTGAAAGAGGTGAAAATGATTTTTTAGAAGGGGAGGATATGCTAGTATGTGTGCGTCCAGAGAGAATAAGTATAAATTCACATATAAAGTCTGGAAATGAAATAATAGCAAAACTTAAACGGGCTATTTTTAGGGGCAGTAAATTTGAAATCACTGTGACTTTTAACAACAATATAGAGCTGGTTTCTACTGTTGAAGATAAGGGGTGGAATAAGTCATTTAATTTAGGAGAAAATTTAAAATTAGGTTGGGAAAAGGAAGATACTATAGTATTTCCGATGGATATGAAGAATAGGATAATTAGATATAAATAATAATCAAATCTAATTTTTATGGTTTTTTAAAAAGATAGGTTGAAAATGATTGAAAGTAAAGTAAAAGAAAAGCTAAAAGAAGAGAAAGTAAAAAAAACAACCGCAGAGGCTGATGTTTTAAAAAGGAAAAGAAAAACATTAATTCTTATGATGTTACCAATAAGTGTATGGCTATTAGCTGTAGTTATAATCCCAGTTGCTACAATGCTTAATATGAGTTTCAAACAAGTGGAAGGTTTTGTGCTTAAAGATGTTTTTACAGTAAACAATTATCTTAAGTTCTTTAAAGTCGAAATGTATTGGAGATTGTTTTTAAAGAGTTTTAGGATGGCATTTATTGTGGCTATTGTTGCTATTATTATTAGTTACCCATTGGCCTATTTTATTGCTAGAAGAATAAAGAAATTTAAAAATATTTTGTTTATGTTAATTATTGTCCCTTTATGGGTCAGTTATTTGATAAGAATAATAGCTTGGAGAAGCATATTGGGAAATAGAGGTTTTTTGAATGTTTTTTTAATGCAATTGGGTATTATAAAAGAGCCTTTAGAAATTTTTTTATATAACCAATTTGCTGTTATTATAACTTTAATCTATATTGCAATTCCGTTTGTATTTATACCTCTGTATACTGCTCTGGAGAAGATACCCGATGCCCTGATAAGTGCTTCAAGGGATCTAGGTGCAAGTGGGGCAAGGACATTTATGCATGTGGTATTACCACTTTCAAGACCAGGATTAGTTACAGGATTTATGCTATCTTTTATCATTGCTCTTGGGGATTATATTATACCAAAAGAATTGGGAGGAGTGGGCGGTATAATGTATGGCAATGTAATCTGGCATCAGTTCGGACTAATAAATGATTGGCCTTTAGGTGCTGCACTGGGTTTTATACTACTCACTGTTGCTTTGATAGTTTTAATATTATCACGAAAATTGGGATCAAAAGAAGGAGTATTTTTTTAAAAATATAAAGAGATAATAAATAGAAAGATGATAGAGAAGAAATGTAAGACAGCAAGGCTAGATAGAAAAAAGATTAAATTCTCTTTTCTTGGAATTTATTCAGTTGTGGTATATATATTTTTATATATACCGCTCTTGGTAGTTATATTCTATTCTTTTAGTGCAACAAAATCGATTGTTTATTTTGAGAGGTTTTCTATGGATTGGTATAAGGCACTAATCGAGGATAGAACACTGCTACAGACCACTCTACATTCTGTTCAAGTTGGTCTTATTGCGACTTCCATTTCTATTATAGTAGGAACATCTGGAGGTTTTTTCTTGGCAAGGGCGAAAATTAAGGGTAAAGAAGTATTTGCGACTCTTTGTCAATTGCCTCTTGTTTTGCCAGGAATTATTATGGGGTTAGCACTTTTAGTTTTTTTTATGAGTTTGAATATAAAACTATCAATGTTCACAATCTTGCTCGCTCATACAGTGTTCACAACTCCTGTGGTAATGTTTCAAGTAGCAAGTAGATTGCAAAGACTTGGATTCACATACGAAGATGCAGCAAAAGACTTAGGGGCAAATTCATTTAAGACTTTCTTTCTCGTAATTCTACCAATGATAAAGACAGCTATAATTGGTGGGGGTCTTTTGGCGTTTACGTTATCTTTTGATGAAATTATAATAACCTTTTTTGTTACTGGCACATGGGTTACTCTTCCTGTTTATATGTATAGTTTGCTACGTTACGGTCTCACACCCCAAGTATTTGCTATTTCTACTATTATATTATTTTTTTCAATAGTTATTATATTTTTTATGGCAAAATTTACAGAAGTAAAATCAGAGAGGGTGCAAAGATAATAAAATTTTTTTTTAATCTTGTTTTAAGTAGACATTCTATGTAAATGTTTTAAGTAAAAAAGTTATTAAGCTGTCAAAGACAATAAATATATTTATTAGTTTAATAAGTTTAATGCAAGTCATTCTATGTAAATGATTTTTATAAAAAAGATAAAAAATATTAAATTGTTAAAGAACATTAAAAAATTAATATAGATTAGCAACTAACAAATCTAAAACATCACTATGTTGTTTTGTAAATTTGCTCTTTGAAAAATTATATATGCTCCTGTCTCTCATAACTGCACAGATGAGATCTACAAGCATTCTGGCCAGGCAGGTAATAGCTTCCTTTTTGGTCTTGCCTTCAGAAATCTTTTTTAGGTAGTAAGCCCTGGAGACTGGATTTTTATCTCTGCCATTTCTGGTTCTGCTGATATGGGCTAAAGCAGTAAAATAGATGGTAGAGTAAAGGGATTTATTCCCATACTTTTACTCCTGGTAATCATAATACCAGAGGTAAGTTTTTATATAAATACAATATGTTTTTACATGTAATTAACAACAACATTAACACGATAGGAGGTGATTAAATTAAAAATTCATAATTTATTTGTAATTTAATAAATTTTTTGCAAAGGAGGTAAAAAGAAATGAAAAAAGTATTATTATTTTTGACAGTATCATTGATAAGCCTATCATTGGTTGCTGTATTTAGTGCAGGTGGGTGTAGAACAGCACCAACAGTGGAAGAGCCTGTTGTAGAAGAACCAGTGGTAGAAGAAACGATAACAATAAAAGTTTTCACTTTTGGTGAAACTTACGCTGTAGATGACTGGGTTTATCCTTTTGAGGAAAAATACAATGCTAAAGTTGAGAGAGCATATGCAGGAACCGTAGAAGAGTTTTTTTCTAAAACTTTAGCAACACCCGAGACATACAATCTTGTTACAAGTATATCTAATAGGGTCCCTATGTATTATGAGCAAGATCTAATCCAAGGTGTTGATAAAGAAAGATATGAAAATTGGGATTCATTGGACCCATTTTTCCAAGAAGGTCTTCACCCGGATTTCGAACCTGGAAAGATATTTTATGTTCCTCAGGCGTGGGGAATTCAAGGTATTATTGTTAATATGGATGCTGTGGGTGAAGAAGTTGAAGAATATATCACTGACCATGGGATAGTACGCTCTATTTCATTTGACGTTTTGAAAGATCCTCGTTTTAAAGGCCAAACCGCATTATTTGATGAAGCCTGCACCATAACAAATATGGCAGCCGTTGCGGCCGGGGTTCCTGACCCCTTTAATCTTGATGATGAAGGATATGAGGCTATGGCAAGTGAATTAAGAGCTTGGGCTGAAAACGCTAGAGCACTTCCGCCAGGATTTGATGCCGAAAAAGACGTGCTTGTAAATGAAGATGCTTATATTTCATTAACTGGTAATGACGCAATGCAAGCAATAGCCTTACCAGCAGAGGGAGTAGGCGATAAATTCGAACATTTTTTGCCCACAGAAGGCTCAGTATTTTGGGTAGATGGATGGGTAATAACAAAACCCACTACAGGTGCTATTTTAGATATGTCAATAAAGTGGGCTGATTGGACTATAGGTGTAGAAGCACAAAAAATGTTGGCTGAACTTGTTGGTTGGGGCACTGTTAATCCAGAAGGTAAAGCAGGAATGGCAGATGAAGTTAGAGAAAGAACACCATGGTATGCAGAAGAGACTTTAGAGGGATATCCAGTTCCCCTGTATGTATTTCAGCCTGAAGAGGATCCTCCAAGAAGAGAAAGAACTTGGATGGAGATAAAAGCAGCTATCGGGTATTAGTAAAAAAAATTACTATATCATCACTATAACCGCGAAGGCTGGGGATAATTATCTCCAGCCTTTGTTCCAAGAAATATAGAAGTATAAAAAGATTATTAAAAGAGGCGTGGAGATTATATGGGTAGAAAAGAATTTGGCCCAGTAGAATCAATAAAAAAGGTTATAAAAATAGATAAAAAGGTCATATATCATTTATTGAAAAAAACTAATAAGTATATGATTTAAATTAAGAATATAACTCGAATATATTGGTGAACAAAAACTGTATTGATTTAAATTTTTAATTAAAATGTATTAGCAATATTTTAAATTGAAATTTATGGAGAAATACATACTTTCTTTAGATTTAGGAACAACCTTATTAAAATTAGGTCTTTTTAATACCAACCTCAAAGAAATATGCAGTCATTCTGTTGAATATAAACTGGATATAAGTTCTAGATTTATTGAATTTGATGCTGATGATTACTGGTACAAATGTAAAAAAGGAATTCTGGATTTAATCTCAAAATCAAAAATAAACCAATCAAGGATAGAATCTATTTCTTTAAGCAGTCAAGCTGAAACCCTAGTTGTATTAGATAAAAATGGTAAACCACTCAGGAAAGCTATATCTTGGTTAGATAGCAGGTCTACAGAGGAGTGTAATATCTTGAAAAATAATTTTAAGATTAATAGAGGTTATAGAATAACAGGGCAACCAGATATCATCACTACCTGGCCTGTAACAAAAATACTCTGGTTGAAAAGGAATGAGAAAAAAACATTTGACAAAGCAAATAAATACCTACTTCTGAAAGATTATATTATCTATAAATTCACTGGCAATTTTATCTCCGAATTTACTATTTATAATTTCTCCTATTACTTTGATATTATCAAAAAGAGTTACTGGGAAGAAATTCTAAAATTTATTGATATTGACATTGGACAATTACCAAAATTGATTGAACCTGGTTCAAGAGCTGGTAATTTACTCACAAATAATCTAAGAGAATTAGGTCTTTCTAGTGATATACATCTGAATGTTGGAGCGCTAGACCATATGGCCGGAATGATTGGAGTAGGCAATATTAAAAAGGATATTGTAAGTGAAACTACAGGTACTGTACTTGCTATCTGTACAATGTTAGATAAGCCCTTGTTTAGTAAATATAAGATTCCCTGTCACTACAATGCTATAAAGGATACTTATATACTTTTACAAACATGTGAAAGTGGCGGAATAAGTCTTGAATGGTTTAAGAGGAATTTTTATGAAAATAAGGATTATAATTATATTAATAAGAGAATTAGCAATATATCTAAAGGTTCAAATGGCCTTATTTTTTTACCTTATCTAACAGGAGTAAATTCTCCTGAGCTTAACCCTAATGCAAAGGGGGGTTTCTATGGGTTAACTATTTCTCACAATAAAGATCATTTTGCAAGGTCTATTATGGAAGGCATAGCTTATCTCATTAAGAAAAATTTAGACTACCTAAAAAAATTAAATGTTAATACAAAAAAAATAATTTCTCTGGGAGGTGGCTCAAAAAGTGATGAGTGGAACCAAATAAAAGCAGATGTTATAGGTAAAGAAATAATAGTGACAAAACAAGATGACCCATCATTGCTAGGGGCAGCTATCTTATCCAGTGTAGAATTAGGTAGTTTTAGTAATATTAGGGCTGCTGTTGATAATACAGTAGAAATTAAAAAGAAATATGTTTCACACAAGAATTTTAATTATGAAAAACAGTATAAAAAATTTTTTACTCTATATAAAATATTAGAACAGCTATTAAATCAGGAATAATAATGGTCTTTGCTATTAGACTTTTACAAATATATAAAAAAATTTGAAATGAACTGACTGCATAGTTTGTTTAATTAAAAAATTATTATCTTATTATAGGTGAAGCAAAGTGTGTAAGCAAGTTGATACGATAGCTTATTTAGCAAATATTTTATTGGAAAGGAGAAAGAAGCATGAGTGTGTCTGTTCCCTATAGTAATCAGGAGGCTCCTGTTATTGGCTTTCTTATGGTTACCTTGGAAGCCGAGTTTGATAAATCACTAAAGGAGAGGGTGAAGAATAGATACAAATCATTATTCGATTCATTTAGGAATGGTGGAGTAATCGATAAGAAATCCCTGTTTTTTGATTACATTTATGATGAAAAAGATATTCTGAGTGCATGTGAGAAAATGCTCGATAACAGAGTGGAAGGAATTATTTACCATCCCCTCACTTGGCCTGCAGGTGAGACGATTTCTGCATTGGCCACATTTCGATATTTAAAGGAAATCCCGATATTTATCTCTGCATCTCCGGAGATAGTTCCGGAAAATTCAAAATTACCTTATAGTTGGCCACTTAACTCCGATTGCGGGAAAATTTTCGCCAGGTCAATTTTCTATAAGTTGGACAGACCGAATATATGGGCTACCGGAACACCTGAAGAACCGGAGTATCAACAGGCACTGGCTGATTTCTTCACTGTATGTCGATTGGTTAAACGTATTAAGAGAGCAAAAGTTGGAGTGATTGGAAATATTCTTGATGACTTCCCGGAGTCCTTTTATAACCCAGCCACGATAAGGAGAGAAATCGGAACAAGAATCATGGAAATCGATTCCACGGTGTTGTTTACACTATTTGAAACCGGAAAGTATGCTGCACGGGGACTAAAAATAGACGAAGATCAAGCTGAACGACATATAAACAATATTAAAAAAGAACTGAAAATCAATGTTAAAGACTCAGTACTTGAGAAGGCTACTAGAGCATATTTATCGTATAAAAGCATTCTTGAATTTGTGGGTGCAGATGCCGCTGTATTCCGTTGTGCTCCGGAATGGGAAGAGAAACATGGAATAGTAATATGTGGTGTAATGTCGGAATTGATTAATAATGGAGTAATTTATTCCGGAGGTTGTGAAGGCGATGTACTTAATACAGTAACAGGTTTATTGCAGTACTATGCCAGTGGTAGACCAACTACATGTTTAGATTGGATAGATAAGCCAGGCACAGCAGGAGAAGGTATTTATAATCTTTTACATTGCGGAAATGCATGTAAGAGCATGATTTCTCCTGGTACAGGAGTTGCAGATTATCACCAGGCTTGGACCGCTACTCCGTTAGGTTACACTATTGAAGGGCCAATAAAAAAAGGACCTGTTACAGTGTCGCGAATACGAGAGAACAGAGAAGGGCAATTAGAGATGTTAATTGTTGAAGGAGAATCAGTTACCAATGAAATGCGAATACGCGGAAATTATGGTCTTGTTGATTTTGGAAAAGATCGTCTGGAACGATTAGTTTATGAGATAAATGAAAACGGTTGGCCCCATCATCTTTCACTGGGCTGGGGACATCATGGCAAAATTCTTGAAAAAGCTGTGCGTTTTCTTGGCAGAATAAAAGTAGTGAAGTTTTGAAATAAAAGATATTTTCAAAGACTAATATAGAAGATAGACAGATAAATAAATCTTAAAATATTTTTAATAAGGTTTGGATGAAAGAGTTTAAGAATAAAACGGTAATAATAACAGGTGGGAGCAGTGGAATTGGAAGAGCTACTGCAGAATTGTTTGCTGAAGAAGGAGCAAATATTTGTATAGCAAGTAGGAATGATATTAATGGTATCGAATTAGAAAAAAAATTAAGTAAAAAAGGCTGCAATATAAAATTTATTAAAACTGACGTTGCCAAAGTTAAAGATTTAGAAATAATGGTGCGTGAAGCAATAAAATTCTTTAAAAGTATTGATATACTTTTTAATTCTGCAGGGTTTGAAGGGAGAATTAAAGAAATAAAAGATACTACAGTTGAAGAGTGGGATGAAATAATGGATCTGCATTTGAAAGGTTGCTTTGTTGCGAGCAAATTAGTTATTCCTTATATGATAAAACAGAAAAATGGAGTGATTATAAATGTTGGTTCAGAGATAGGATCTTCATTCAGATTTGCACCAAACTATGTTCCGTACGGAACTTCAAAGGCTGCAGTAATGGCTTTTACAAAAGCACTTGCTATAGAGTTAGCGCCTTATAAGATCAGGGTTAATTGTGTTTCGCCCGGGGCAATAAAAACACCTATGCTGGAAAGAGAAATTGGAAAATGGCTTGAAAGAGGTTTGTATAAAACCAGAGAAGATGCATTAGAAAGTATATATAATTCTTACCCAATTGGTTTCATTGGTGAACCAATTGATATTGCTCATGCAGTAATTTATCTTGCTTCTGAAAAATCACACTTTACTACAGGAACTGTTTTGTCTATAGATGGGGGTGGTGGTATAATCTAATGACTTTTTCCAATTTCACCAAATTTTGTAACTGTAAGAGTCTGTAAATAATTTTGTGTAAACCTCTAAACTGACTTAAAATATTAAAAAGTTTAGAGGAGGACACAAATGCCAGAGCAAGACAGAGAACTTCTAAGAAAACTAATCAAGCAGTACAAACTAAAGGGATGTGCCCCAATTTTAGTACCTGGCACTTGAAATAAACCTTAAATAGATATAGGCTCACTTCTAAGCTAGATGTAAATTATTAATTAGTCTTAGAAGGAGCCTAATTGAATAATACAATAT
>Ga0114930_10002887_pt1 | contig 15316 bp, 12 predicted proteins | sample AnhtaG_FD_87300 | JGI IMG/M metagenome (GOLD analysis project Ga0114930, IMG submission 87300) | Deep subsurface microbial communities from Anholt, Denmark to uncover new lineages of life (NeLLi) - Anholt_01485 metaG | ecosystem: Environmental > Aquatic > Marine > Oceanic > Sediment | place... | reverse complement strand
CACATAACTCTTACAATTCTTAAGTTAGCAGGACGCTGCATCCTCGAAGTTCCTGCACCATCTGCTCCGGCGTAAGAACACCAATTACAGAATATTCCTAAAACGTAAGGATCAAAAAGTTCTTGACTACTCAACTTTAACTTCCTCTTTTTGTAGTTTTCTTGGAATTGCAGTTTCAATCATGGGAAGAATCTGTGCATCGTCAAAATGATTTTGAACAATAGCTTTCGAAGGACAGGCAGCTACGCATGTACCGCAACCTTTGCACAAAATATCATTTATCTCTGCTACACTTTCAATTTCATTAAATGTTATTGCTTTAAAGGGACATAAACCAATGCAACTTTTACACCCTGCACATTTATGATCTATAACCGTTGCGTAATAAGGTATAATTTCTACTTCTCCTTGAGACATAAGTGTTGAAGCACTAGAAGCTGCCGCTTTGGCTTGAGCAACCGTGTCAGGAATATCTTTTGGTCCGACTACATTTCCAGCTACAAAAATACCTTCAGTTAATGTATCAACAGGTCGTAATTTAGGATGAGCTTCCATTAAGAATCCATCTTCAGTTTTAGTTGCGGTTACATTAAAAATTCGCGCTATATCATCGATATCGGCACGAGGTTCTAATCCAATCGATAAGACTACCATATCAACTTCAAGCTCAAGTGGTCTTTGTAGCGTAGTATCTTCTGCTCGTATGATCACATTATCATTCTTACCTGCTAATATCTCTGCAACTCTTCCCCTAATAAATTTAATTCCGTAGTTCTTCGCTGTATCCATGTAGAATTCTTCGTAGCCTTTTCCAAATGCTCTAAGATCAATATAAAATATAAAGATTTGAGCATTGGGATGTTTCTCTTTGTAGGATCGGGCTTGCTTTGTAGCATACATGCAACAGACTCGTGAACAATACTTTCTACCTCTCCCTGTAAAATCACGACTTCCTACACATTGGACCCATACGATCGATTCTGGTTCTTTTAAATCGCTAGGCCTTTTTACTTTTCCTTCGGTAGGGCCATATGAACTTAGCAATCTTTCCATCTGAAGTGCGTTTATTACGTTTTTATGCCTTCCAAATCCATATTGATGCATTCTAGTGGCATCGTAAGGGTCATAACCAGTTGCTAAAATAATAGTTCCAATCTTTATATCAACATATTCGGGTTTATCATCGTAACGTACTGCACTTGTTGGGCAAGCTTCAGCACAAATTCCACATTTGATACAGTGATTCATATCGATAGTGTATTCACCAGGCACAGCTTGAGGAAATGAAAGATAAATCGCCTTTCTCGGTTTCATACCCAACTCAAATTCGTTCCCAGTCTCAACAGGGCATGTATCTACACAATGCCCACATCCAGTACACGTATCTTGATCAATATAATGGGGGTATTTCTCAATTCTGGCTTGAAAATTTCCTACATAGCCGTCGAGAGATACAACTTCAGAATAGGTCATTAACTCTATGTTTGGGTTTCTAGCTACTTCGCTCATCTTAGGAGTCGTAATACACGACGAACAATCCATAGTTGGGAAAGTTTTATCAAGCTGAGCCATATGCCCACCAACAGTTGGAGATTTTTCAACTAAATAAACTTTATAACCTGAATTTGCTAAATCTAAAGCTGCGTTAATGCCTGCGATTCCCGCACCTACTACTAAGGTTGCGGGTTCAACTTTAACAGTTGTAATTTCTAGCGGTTTAAGGGCTCCAGCTTTTGCTATCGCCATTCTTATATGATCTTTAGCGATCCGGGTTGCTCCTGGAACATCGTTCATAGTTACCCATGTACAATGTTCTCTAATGTTAGCCTGCTCGAAGAGATATTTGTTTAAACCTCCTTCTTCGCAAGCTCGCCTAAAGGTTTCTTCGTGCATTCTAGGAGAACAAGAAGCTACAACAACTCGATTTACCTTTCCTGCTCTGATATCTTCCATTATCATCCCTTGTCCAATATCGGAGCACATGAACTTGTATTCGCTCGCTAAGGAGACACCTGGTAACGAGCGTGCGTAATCGCATAATTTTGGAACATCTACAACACCCCCAATATTGATTCCACACCAACAAATGTAAACCCCTATTTTTGGAGGTTCTCTGCCAGTAATTTTAATCCCGTTCTTTGCTTTTACCATAATTTTTACCTCTTTTAAGCGCTCTCTCCAATTTTAGTTAGAATCGGTTTTACAGGAGTAAATGGAGGAACTCCCTTTAAATCTGGACTTCTTATCATCCCCAACTCCTCGGCTTTCATACCCATCGCTAAACCTATTAATTGAGTAAAGTATATAACCGGAATATTAAATGGAGCGCTTATTTTATCTTTAAAAATATTATTTACTTCAACTTGTCCTAAGTCAAATTGTAGATGACAGAAAGGACAGCATGTTACAATTGCATCTGCTTTAGCAGCTGTAATATTTTCCAACTTCTCGCGGGTGTAATCAAGGGAAAGTTCTTTGAAAGCGCCTCTAACCCCGCCTCCTGCTCCACAACACATGAACTTATCGCGATAATTAAGGCTCTTACATCCCGAAATTTCTAATAATTCGTCGAAAAAAGTTGGATTCTCAACCTCATTATTCCAAGGTCTTATATCTCTTGGTTTTATGAGGTGACAACCATAGTGTAACGCCAAATTTAAATTTAGAGGCGTTTTTCGGCCGTATTTCGTTCTACTTCTTATTTTTTCAGGACCTATATCGTGATACATAATATCTAAGACGTGTCGAATTTTAGCAATTCCTTTAAATTCTCTGCCAATTTTCGCAAGATGTTCATTAACCATCCTTTTCTTTTCTTTATCGTGCTTTAACGTATGATTTACTTCGAGTAAACTCCCATAACATCCGTTACACATTAAAGCGATATCAAGACCGAGTTCTTCAGCAATAGTGATATTTCGCGCCCCTACTACTAACCACGTGTCAATATCAAACCCTCGAAACACCCCCGGTGCAGGGCAACACGAAGCTCCTTCCATTTCTATTAATTCTATCTTGAATTTCTCAAACACGGCCTTCGTAGCTCGTTCTATGAAACTGTAACGGTTAGGGATCACGCACCCAAGAAATAAAGCAAATTTTAAATCACTACTCGCCATTATAATTATCCTCCTTTTTTATCTTCTTTTTTCTCATAATCTCCAACCCCCGTGAGTTTATCGAATTCCGTACTCTTTAAAAGAGTCTTGATTTCTTTTGCTGCTTTAGGAAATTGATGCGTCGTAGGCGGAAGATCAGACAATTTATGATGTTTGCGTAACTGACTAAAATTATCATTAATTGGAACACCATGACCCGTATCATAGAACATTTTACATAGAGCCAAGTGAGGCGCTTGCATATACCCTTCTTGAACTGCTAAATTTCTGAGGTATATTATTACATCTGTCACTGGAACGCCACGAGGACATCGCTCGTAACAAGTATAACAAGTGCTACAAAACCAAAGTTCTTTATCTGAAAGAACTTCTTCTTTAAGTCCTAATTGTACTTTCTTCATAAGAGACCGAGTACGATAAGCGGTCCTCCGTCCACTTGGACATCCACCGCTACAAGTTCCGCATTGAATACACGCACTTAATTCTAAATATCCTGCATCTCTTAATAAATTGGACAACTCGTCCGATATTTCTGTTATTTTATTAGTTTTTATAATTTCCAATACATCCACCTAATTATAAAAGTAAAAGTTACTTATTGATTTGAAGCTATTAAATGTGTTTTATTTAGTCACTTTCTAAGCCATTTTATAGATATAGTAAAGAAGTTTTATAAGGTTTTTTTTTATCATTTATAATTGCACATAAAAAAAATATCGGAAAATGATAATTTTGATGAAAGAAGAATAGAAGAAATTTGATTACTTATTTATTATTTTTGGCAAGTTCTTTTAAAAATTCTTTTTGTTTTTCTTCTGATAAAAAGGCTAGTTCTTTTTTTACTTCTTTTAGTTCTTCTTTTGAAAGATTTAAATTCATTAGCTGCTCTCTTATATCTTTAGGTAAGACAGTAAAGATCCTATAGAAATACCTCTTTACAGCATCTATTTTTTCGAATCCCCCATTTTCATCGTTATTAATAAGCATCACCAATAAAATAATTCTAGATATAATTCTTCTATCTATTTAAGTAAGAAATTAGCAGTTATTAAAAAAAGTGGAGTCCATCAGTTAATTTTTTATTATTGGCAAGGAAAAGAAAAAAGTACTACCTTTATTTCTACCCTCTGATTCAGCCCAGATTTTTCCTTCGTGAAGGGTAATTAATTCTTTTGAAATGTACAATCCTAATCCTGTTCCTTCGATGCCTACATCCCAACCCTGGCCATACCTTTCTATTTTTCCAAACTGCGTAAAGAGTTGTTCAATTTCTTTCTGAGTTAATCCTATACCCGTATCTTTTATGGATATTATATAACTTCCGTCTTTTTGTTTGGAATCTATTGTTATTTGCCCTCCTACGGGAGTATATTTTATAGCGTTGATTAATAAATTTTCGATAACTTCGTGAATTTTCTCTTTGTCAAAAACTGTAAAGATTTTATTTTTTATATTTACCTTAATCTTCTGCTTTCTCTTTTGCCATCGACCTCGCGATTCTTTTACGCAGTGGTTTATTAGGAACGTAAGATCTTCTTTTTTTTTTCTTAATTTTAGCCGGCCTTGTTCTAATTGCGAACTTTCTAGAAGCGATTTAATGTATTTTTCAAGACGTTTGCTCCCGCTTTTAATTTCTTCCAAAATTGAGATGACATCGTCATCTAACTTATCAGAATGTAGTTCAAATAATAAATCTGTGAATCCCTTAATAGAAATTAATGGAGTTTTTAATTCGTGAGAAGTCCGGGAAAAGAGATCGCTTTTTAATTTATTTATTTCGCTCAACATTCTGTTTTGTTCTTCTAAATGTTGTTGAGACTTCCATCTTCTTTGCTCTATTTCAAGAGCATCGCAAATTAAGAAGAGAACCAACTTGTTTTGGTTAGAAATCGTAGGGTTTTCGGTAAATAAGACACACAACAAATCGTTTAAATCGTTCCCAGATAATATTAACTTACCATAGCAAGCTCTAATATTTTGTTCCATAATGAAATGATCGGTTTTCGCATATTCCGATTTATCGATATCATAAAACTCTTGAGTAAAATCGTGATTTTCGTGAAATACTTGGCTTACAAATAAATCTCGTTTAAATTCCTCTGAGTTGTAGATTTTAACGTCTCCTTTATTCGACATAACTCTATATTGTTCTTCCTCGTCAATAAAACTCTTATTTATATAAAGAACAACAGCACCATTGAGCAGTTTTAAACACGTCTTTAGTAGAAGTTCAATATTTTGTTGAGTATCCGTTGTATAATTGAGAAAGTTAATATTAAGCTCATAGATTAATTCTTCGTAAATTTTTTTCTCAGTAACATCTTCTAACCACAACCTAAAGCTAATTAGTTTACCTTTATTATCGTGTTGGTTTAATCTCTTCCCTTGGAGCCACTTTATTTTACCCTGTTTGGTAACAATTCTAAATTCTATTTCCTTTCCTTCTTCCGAATTCAGTAATTTCTTTAAATCGTCTGGATGAATTATTTCATTTAATAGTTTTTCATTAACTACGCTAACATCCTGATATCCGATAAATTCTAATAATTTAGGATTGAGATAAGAGATGCTATTTTGTTCTAATTCAATTTCTAAAACTCCAATGGTCGATGTCTCTAATAAGTCCCTAAGTTTTTCCTCAGAATCCTTTATCTTTTGTTCAGTCAACACTTTTTCCGTTATGTCTTCTACAGTGAAAATTATATTCTCTATGTTCCCGTTACTTCCAATAAGAGGAGTGCCATTAATAGATAGGAGGATATTCTCATCCTCAATTAAGGAAAAAGTCGCGTGAAAATCAAATAACGGTTTTTTCGTTTGCATAATTATCTGAAATGGAAGCTCGTCTTTTGGTATGAGATTGCCTTCTGAGTCTATAAGTTTAAACTTTGACGCTATAAAAGATTTTTTTAATAGTTCCTCTTTCGGATAATGTAATACTTTCTCAGCTTGAGAGTTTACCATAATAATTTGACCATTTGTATCAATAGATAAAATCCCAGCGGGATTTGTTTCCATGATCCGTTCCAGTCTTTCATGTTGCATCCGTAAATTCTCTTCAGCGTTCTTTCTTTCGGTTATATCCTCAAAGGTTATTAGAAGACCTGCGACTTTTCCATCAGAATTTAGTAAGGGAATTCTGTTTACATCTATCCAAATGATTTCTCCATTTCTAAGTGCCCAAGTTTCAACACTATGAAAAACAGCTTTATTTGATTCAATCACCCTATTCTCTTGTTGACGATTAAAATCTATTTGCTTTTTGTCCCAAAGTAATTCTTCGTCCTTTTTATCAATTATGTTCTCAGGATGTTCAATTTCGATTAAATTTGCATAGTTATCATTACACCCTAAGTAGCTTAAATCAAGTTCCTTCCATATTATATATTGAGGTATGTTTTCCATTACCATTTGAAGCATTTCATACGAACTCTGTAAAGCTTCTTCGTATTTCTTAGGATTGAATAGCTTCCAAAAACGAATTTCGGGAATGGTTTCAGTTATTTTTTTAAAACGATCTTCGGTATCCTTTAAGTTTACTTCTATCTTCTTTTGCTTTGAAATGTCTTTTAGAATGAGCAAGATTTTTTTTTTATTGTTTTCGTCAGTAAATTTCTTTGCTTTAATTTCCGCCCAGATGATTTCTTTTTTCACTGAAGAGAGTTTTATTTCTTGAAAGCTTTCAAATGTTTCTACTCCTTTTTTTAGAAATTTAGCTAATTTTTTGCTATCTTCTGAAGAAACAATTTGAGAAAAAGGTTTTCCGGGTAATTCACTATCAGAATAACCTAACTTTTCTAATAATGGACATTTATTAATTAATTCTATGCTGAAATCTTCATTCTGATCGATAACGACTACCAGATCGTTTACAATTTCCATGAAAATTTGAAATTGAGTCTTTACGTTTTCTTTTTTATTATCGTCAGAAATCATAATATACCACGCGTGGAATAACTAAAAATATCTCTCTCGAAACTTAGTTAATTCTCTCTAATACTGAAGTGAAGATACTTTTATTTATATATTTAGTAAATTTTCTTCTTACAAACACTAATATTTTATTATTACAAGGATTATTTGATATTAGAAATAATTTAATTTATTACATGTAAGGAACTTTCTAAAAAAAAAAAAAAAATTGAGGATTCAATGAACATGGAAGATTTAATAAACTGTCAATCTTGGGGAAAAAAAATGGGACCAAAAGAAAGAAATAATCACGGCCAATGCACTGATTGTTTACTTAAATTAGATTTCAAAACCGAGGATTTAGATTATACGGCGACAAATAAATATCTCCAAGGTATTTTAGATTTCTTCGTTTCTGACGTAAATGCGGCGTTTAATAAAGATCCCGCAGCACACACCTTAATTGAAGTGTTAACAAGTTATCCTGGTATAAAAGCTGTTTTATTATATCGTATAGCTCATTTTTTTTATAAACTGGGAGTACCATATATTCCAAGATACATTTCTGATATTGCTAGAGAATTAACGGCTATTGAAATTCACCCTGGAGCCGAAATTGGTAGTGAGTTTTTTATCGATCACGGCGCAGGAGTTGTAATTGGCGAAACTGCTGAAGTGGGTAATAACGTTACAATATACGCGGGTGTGGTATTAGGAGGTACTAATTTAGAACAAAGAAAAAGGCATCCAACTTTAGGCGATGATGTAGTTGTTGGTACTGGTGCTAAAATCTTAGGACCCGTCACTATCGGCGATAATGTTAGAGTAGGCGCTAATTCTGTTGTTGTTAACGATGTACCCCCAAATTGCGTTGTAGTTGGAGTTCCTGCTAAAATCGTTTCTAAAAAGGGTGATAAAATTGACAAAATAGATTTAAGGCACGGTGATCTTCCAGATCCAATTTCAATTGCCATCTCGCGATTAGATACGAGAATTAAGGAACTAGAAAAACAGTTCCCAGATATAGAAAAAAATAAAGATGAAGATATAGAAATCTTTTATGGAGAGTATGGTAGCGGAATTTAATTTTTTAGAAAATTAATAAATTAGAGGTGAAAGAATGAAATATTTTTATAATAGTATAATAGAAACGATAGGGAAAACTCCGTTAGTTAAGTTAAATCGGATCACAGAAAATATTAAGCCAAACATCTTTGTAAAGTTAGAATCCTTTAATCCTGGTGGAAGCGTTAAAGACAGAATTGCTTTGAGTATGATTTTTAAAGCAGAAGAAGAAGGTATTATCGATAAAGATACAACGATAGTAGAACCTACTTCAGGGAACACTGGAATTGGATTGGCATTAATTTGCGCTGCTAAAGGATATAAATTAATATTAACTATGCCAGATAGTGTATCAGTTGAACGAAAGCAGATTCTTCAAGCTTATGGTGCCGAGGTTATTCTTACTCCAAAAGAAAGCGGCATGAAAGGATCTATTACAAAAGCAGAAGAAATATCTAAAGAAAAAGGAAAAGTCTTTATTCCTCAACAATTTAAAAACTTAGCGAATCCAGAGATACACCGAAGAACAACAGCTAAAGAAATTTTTAACGATTTAGAAGGTCAAGTAGATGGCTTTATTGCTGGAATAGGAACTGGAGGAACTATAACTGGAGTTGGAGAAATATTAAAAGATAGAGTAGGGGCGAGAATGAAAGTTTACGCTGTAGAACCTAAAGAATCAGCAGTATTATCTGGTGGAGAACCGGGCCCTCATAAAATTCAAGGTATAGGAGCAGGATTTATCCCAGAAGTGTTAAATACTGAAATATACGATAAAATTATAACCGTAGATTATGAGGATGCAGTAGACACCGCGAGAAAATTAGCGAGATTAGAAGGGATATTCGTTGGTATATCTGCGGGAGCTTGTGCGTGGGCTGCTATTTATGAAGCTTCAAGAGATTTTAAAGAAGGAGAAAACCTTGTTGCGTTGCTTCCAGATGGAGGAGAAAAATATCTCTCAACGGATTTATTTCAAGTTTAAGTGGTAAGTTCTAGTTAAAACTCAGATATCCTTAAAATATACATACATTATTCGATTTTTAGTGGTTCAAGCAACATTAAATTGTAAATCTTTTTCCAGTACTCTTCAATATTCCAATCGATTTTTTTTTTAATCTTCGCAGATAAATCCATAAATATCTCTTTTATTTCTAAAGTGTGAAAATAATTAATTGAGGGTGCAATTACCGCAATCATGTATTGTTTTTCACCAAATCTTTCTGTATTATCGGGATAAGAATCAAAAAAAAGATATCCACGAGTATTTAGATTCTTAATATTTAATAAAACACCTTCAGCCTTTGTAATCTTATCGTGACCATAGATTGAAGTTGCTACCGTAAATAATTGATTTACAATATTTTCCAAAGGAATAGGAAATGATTTTTCTTCGGGGTAATAACGTTTTAGTTCTGGACCGAATTTATCGTCCCAAAATGCTAGAAATAAACAAATAAAAAACTCGCGCTTAGTTTCAAGAGGAGCTTTTGTTTCAATATTCATTTTTGAAAAGTTTTCGTCGATTTTATAGTTTAATGCGTCCACTCTCTTATTGCGAGCAATTTTACCCGACAATATTGCTAATAAATCCTTTTCGTCAAATGGTTTAGTTAAATAATCATCCACACCAAGCAGCTTACCAAATCTTATATCTTTAGGGGTTGTACGGGCAGAAAGAAAGAGGAATGGAATCCTATTCCAGCGTGGATTATTCGAAATCTCTCTAAAAAATTCATATCCATCCATTTCAGGCATCATAATGTCACTTATAATAATATCTGGGATTTCTTCAAGAGTGGATAGAATTTCTAGAGCTTCTTTTCCATTTTTCGCGGTGATTGGTTTGTAATTGTTAGATTCTAATAATAAGTTTAGCGTATACAATAAATCGAGGTTATCTTCAACAACTAGAATAAGAGGCTTCAATAATCTAACTGAATTTTATTTTAAGTTTCTATTACAATAGAATTAGGGTTAGTTAGTATATATTTCTTTTTCAATTCTTGGAAGGAAAACATAAAAAATTGTGCCCTTAGCATATTTGCTCTCCACAAAAACTTCTCCATTATGAAGTTCAATCAATTCCTTTGCAATAGGTAATCCCAGACCAGTTCCGGGTATATCAGTAACTCGTTCTGACCTATAAAATCTCTGAAAAATAGACGGAATTTCTTTTTCTGAAATTCCAATTCCGTTATCTTCAAACTGGAATAAAACTCCATCCTTGGCATTAGGATTATGTTTACCCTTGTAGTGATCAATTGCTCTAATCTCGACAATATTACTTTCCCTTGAATATTTTATAGCATTGTCAATAAATATACGAAATATTTGGTCAACTTTCTTACTGTCCCCGAATAATTTGATGTCTTCGCTAACATCTACCTTAAAAGTTATGTTTTTCTCGCTTCCAATTGCTTCCATCAGTGTTAAGATATCTTTAAGGACTAGAGATGGCTTGTATTCTTTCCATTCCATTTTGGCTTTCCCTTCGTCGATTCTCGAAAGCGTTAAAATATCTTCAATTAAGTCTTTTAGGAGGTATATATTTCTTGAGATTCCTTCTCTCAATTTTTTTTCGATTTCTGGAGTAATATTATCAGAGTGATTATTTAAAAATTCAATTGACAATGTTAAGACGCTAACTGGTGTACGTAATTCATGTGAAACTGTAGAAACAAAACGACCCAAATTATCTTCAGCTTCTTTCCGAGCGGTTATATCCATACCATAAATATTCGCATATCCCTTTCCTTTAATAGGAACAATGAAGAGATTATAAATTAGATCTTTAATTTCTAACTCCATTTCTATATTTTTATTCCTCGAAAACGCTTCATTAACGGGTATTATGAGGTCTTCTGGGATTTTACTACCTTTCCCTATCCTAAATAAATCTTGGCTAGCCTTATTAGCTAAAAGGACATATTTATTACTTAATCTTATGATAGGATTAGGGTTCTCCAATGGAAACCTAGCCATATCAGCAATCTTTTCTTGTGCGATTTTTTGCTCAGTAACATCTGTTACAAAAGCCATAGCACCTTCAAAATTTCCATCTTCATCAAAAATTGGAGAAGTTGTTAAAGTTGCAAATATTTTTCTACCAGATTTGTGGAGAAATTCGAATTCGTGATCTTCCTTTATCCCCTGTCTACGCCTTTCAAAATTTGTCTCTGCTAGTTTTTTTCCATACTCGTCCATAAATTCATAAAGATTAGTTTCAATCATCTCATCAATCTCATAACCTAATATATCTGCCATGCTTTGATTAACAAAAGTAGTATTAGTTTCATCGTTAATTACCCATATACCTTCTAGGGAATCTTCAACTAACTTTCTATATTTCTCTTCCGATTTTTTTATCGATTTGAGCAACAATCCAAATGGATTCGTTAAACCTATTTCGATTATTGCCTTATAGATGAAGAAAAATGCTACTATTTTGAGAATATGACCAATAAGATTTGAGAAGTCGGATACACTCACATAGAATGTGAACGCAAGTTCCGACCCGATCGTGGCGGTAATGGAAATAACGATTAAGAAAAAGATCTTCCTATTAAAATTGTTTCTAAACTTATATAAAATTACTATTGAAGCTAAGAGTATTGAATTTATTACATACTCGCTTATAATTTTAAAAGGTGTTAGCCCTAGATCTTCGATATAACAGGTTGGAAATAATCCCGTGAAAATAGTATAAAAAAGAATAGAAATAATAATTACACCGCTACCCATCAAATAACTTGGATTTACTTTTTTATTAATAGCAATCGAAGCTATAATGTAAGAGAGTGATTGCCAATATCTCGCTGCTATCCACAGCGAGGTTGGCAGGTTTATGTCGTAATCAATAAATATATTCATTCCTGAATAGGATAATGTGTGGAGTAAATCAATTACGCTTATAAATAAAAAGGAGGTTCCGACTATTAAGAAGAAGGAACTATCCATGTATTTTCGAGAGTTCCACCCAATAAAAAAGATACCCCCCGAAATTACGATGCTAATTACTTCAGCAATCGAATGAAAAAGTAAATAATTATAGATACTTATCAAAAATATTAGCAAAATCCCAATTATAAGGATAAAATATTCTATTAAATCCCGCCAAAGTATTGATTTCTTTAATTCTGGTTCTTGAGGAAACAATATACATTCATTTCTTTCTAATTAATTAAATAATCGATTTTTGAAAAATAGTATAAATAGAGGTTTTATAAATTTGATATGGAAAATCAGGTGGAATTAAATCCTCTATCTGTTTTATTAATGACTGGATCACTTCTTCTCTACTCTCTTTCTTTATGCTTTCCATGTCAGGATCAATTTTATGTAGGAATAAAGAAAAATCGGGACTTAATTTATTTTTTTTTAATAATGCAATAATTTTCGCTAAATAATTTAACGATAGATCGTATCGCTCTCGATCCTTAATATCTAACACATAAATAAGTTTGCTCGTCCCTTTAATGTCATTATCAAAGTTCTTAAAATAGTCTTCTCTAAATTGTTCTTGCCCCCCAAAATCCCAGATATTAAAATCTGAGCCCATGGTGTTAAAAGTATTGATTTCGAGGCCTCGAGTTGGCTTTATAGCGCTAAATGCCGAAAGATTCTTCACTCCCTTTAGACACAAAACGATAGATGTTTTACCACTATTATCTAAACCCATTAAAACTATTTTCTTAGTAAACTTAGAATTTTTTCCTTGCATTTTTCAAATCCTATACCATATCAAATATATCTTAAGAAAGTGTATCCCTAACAGCTTCATCGCTCATAGTTTGAAGCTTTTCTTTGTTAATTCCTTCGACAAATGATTTAACCTCAACTAGGAGCTTAAATATTTCTGGGTTCTTTATTTTATAATACTTAACGTTGTCAATTCTTTCAAAATGAATAAGGTTTTTATTCGTTAAAATCTTTAAATGTTGAGAGATCGTAGATTGAGATTTGATTAGGGCAGTTTGAATTTCAGAAGAGGTCTTCTTTTTCTGACGTAATAAATCTAATATATCTAATCGGGTTTGATCAGCTAAGACTCTCAAAAACTCGATGAAATCTTTTTTAGTTTCGCTCATAAATTCAATTCTGCCGTATTTTAGAATTATTGATTTTAATCGCTTTTAAACGTATTTTTAATTAATTATTAGATGTTAATTAATATTTAAATAATTTGATGGCAATATTTATATATAGGCATATCGTTATTAATGAATATAGATTAAAAAATAAATAAATTTTCACATAAGCTTATGGAGAGTAGAGTTTTTAATATCGACCAAATAGACAAGAATATAATCGAAATAATCCAAAGAGAGCCCATGCTTACCCATACTGAGATTGCCAAGAAAGTAAATCGAAGCCAGCCTACAATCGGGATGCGAATACGAAAGCTCGAAAAAGCTGGAGTGTTAAAGTTTCAAGCTGGGATTAATGTAAAAACTATGGATTTAATACTTGCTCGGGTAGAGATTCAAACCTTAAATCCAGATGATACAATAGACTTGGTAAAGAATTGTCCTTATATGTTAAACGCATTTAGATTAAGTGGGACGTCCAATCTTAGCGTTCTTATCGTAAGTGATAAACTCGCTCATATTGATGAAATAGTTAATCATCATTTCAGAAAAGATCCTAATATCTTGGAAGTATATATGGATATAATCACTGATGTAACAAACGATTTGGTTTTACCGTTCGATTTCAATTTTGAGAGTTGTAGTTTAGGTACAGCCGGTAAATGTTGTGGAAAATGTTCTACCTAACCATTAAGAATTTTTTAGGTGCATTTGATTATTAGGTTAGAATAAACATTTTATTCCATTAACAACAAATTTTTAGCATAATTTACTTTTTAATTCATAGATAGTGATTTTTTAAAAAAACATAATTAAAAAATATAAAACAAAATTCGCCAGCGTATCCGAGTAGTTAAGGAGGCGGCCTGCAGAGCCGTTGCTTTCAGCATCGTGGGTGCAAATCCCACCGCTGGCTCTCTTTAACATCTCTTTACTAAATATGTGTTTAAGTAAGGTCTTGGTAACCATGAAGGTTTATAATAGTTTAACATTTAAAAAGGAAGAACTCAAAACTTTAGAGTCCGGAAAAATCAAAATGTACGTCTGTGGTGTGACGGTTTATGGTTCGCCTCACCTCGGTCATGCAAAGTCTGCTGTTGCCTTTGACTTAATTCATAGATACTTAAAGTTTAAAGGATATGAAGTAACAATTGTGAAAAACTATACAGATATCGACGATAAAATAATCAAGGCTTCTCAAGAAAGTAACGTTGATTTTAGGACTTTAAGTAATCGTTACATTGGAGAATATGAGGACATCATGCAAATGTTGAACGTAGAAAACGATACGCATAATCCTCGCGCCACGGAAGTGATCGATCTTATAATTAAATTTGCCCAAGAATTAATATCAAAGGGAAACGCCTACGAAAAAAATGGTTCGGTGTATTTTTCAGTTCAGTCTTATCCTAAATATAATTCTATTCTTCAGAGAGTTAAAGATCACAAAAAGAAAAGCGAAGAAGAAGATTACATTGCTGATCAAGATACTGTTTTTGGAGAAGACAAACTTGATGTTAGAGATTTTGCCTTATGGAAAAAAATGAAGGAAGGAGAACCTTATTGGGAAAGTCCATGGGGTAAGGGCCGCCCCGGTTGGCACATAGAATGTTCTGTCATGATTTTGAACTTCTTAGGAGAAACCATTGACATTCACGGGGGAGGTCAAGATTTAAAATTTCCACACCACAGAAACGAAATAGCGCAATCTGAGTCATATTCAGGTAAAAATTTTGCCACGTATTTCTTGCATAATGGCTATGTAAATGTGAACAACGAAAAAATGTCTAAAAGCCTAGATAATTTTTTTACAGTTGCTGATATTGTAAAGGAATACGATCCTATGGTTATCCGCTGGTATTTAATCTCCAGTCATTATAGAAGCTCAAATAATTATACTCTTGAAAGCTTGGAACCTGCAAAAAAGACTTACAATCGGTTAATTAACACTATAAAAAAAGTTAACGATACAAAATTTAGCGATGCGAAATCAAAACAACTCGATAATTTACTCGAGAAGATTGGAAATACTAAAACGAGAATTATTGAAGCAATGGACGATGATTTTGATACTCCTGTAGCAAATGCGGAGATGTTAACGCTGTTTAGGGAGATAAATAAAGCGCTCCT